>JABAOH010139472.1_pt3 | contig 11376 bp, 11 predicted proteins | sample 7062181 | NCBI WGS metagenome assembly JABAOH01 (sample SAMN14538630, study PRJNA623070) | marine sediment metagenome | biome: marine biome [ENVO:00000428]; feature: marine pelagic biome [ENVO:01000023]; material: deep marine sediment [ENVO:00002113]; isolation source: pool of 5 deep marine... | reverse complement strand
GGACTTCCGAGTTGTAGTCGTCCCAGGCCTTGGTTTTCGCTTCCAGAAAATGTTGGTAGATGTGGTCGCCCAGCGCGTCACGCACGAGCGGGTCCTTCTTCATCGCTGCGAGCGCTTCGCTCAGGTTGCTCGGCAGGTCGTCGATCCGGAGGCGCCGTTTCTCGCGGTGCGACATGGCGAAGATGTTCTTGTTGACGGGCGGGCCGGGATCCGCCTTGGTCTCCAGGCCGTCGAGACCGGACGCGATCATCACCGCAAACGCGAGATAGGGGTTGCACGAAGGGTCCGGCGTGCGCAGCTCGACCCGGGTCCCGCGCCCTTTTCGCGCCGGAACTCGCACCAAAGGAGAGCGGTTGCGCTCCGACCAGACGATGTTGGTGGGCGCCTCGTAACCGGGCACCAGGCGCTTGTAGGAGTTGACGAGCGGATTGGTGACCGCGCACATGCCCTTGGCGTGCGCCAGCAGCCCGGCGATGTACCGGCGGCCCACGTCGGACAGGTCGAGCTCCTCGCCCGAGGCGTAGAACGCGTTCTGTTTGCCGCGGAAGAGACTCTGGTGCGTGTGCATCCCGGACCCCGCCTCCGTGGGGAGCGGCTTCGGCATGAACGTCGCGTGAAGGTTGAAGTCGAGCGCGATCTTGCGCACCACCAGCTTGAACGTCGCGATCTTGTCCGCCGTGGCGACCGCCTCGTCGTACTTGAAGTCGATCTCGTGCTGGCCCGGCGCGACCTCGTGGTGCGCCGCCTCGACCTCGAAGCCCATCGACTCCAGGGCGTTGACGATGCTGCGCCGGCATTCCTCGCCCCGGTCGATCGGCGTGAGGTCGAAGTAGGCCCCGCGGTCGTGTGTCATCGTCGAGGGGGAGCCGTCCTCGTCACGCTGGAACAGGAAGAACTCGACCTCGGGACCGAGCATCGCGGTCAGCCCGAGCTCCGCCGCGCGGGCGGTGGTGCGCTTCAGCGTCGTCCTCGGGCAACCCTCGAACGGAGATCCGTCGGGGAGTGCGATGTCGCAGATCACGCGCGCGACGCGCCCGTGAGTCTCCTCCCAGGGAAAGACCTTGAAGGTAGCCAGATCGGGCCGAAGCAGCATGTCCGATTCCTCGATCCGGACGAAGCCCTCGATCGAGGAGCCGTCGAACATGATCTCGCCGTCGAGCGCCTTGTCGAACTGCCCTGCCGGGACCTCGACGTTCTTGTTGGTGCCGAGGATGTCGGTGAACTGCAGGCGGAGGAAACGAATGTTTTCCGCCTCACACAGCTTCAAGACCTCGCGCCGATCCACCGCTCGCCTCCGGGTGATGCGGCAAGATACCGGCGCGCAGGTGAAGTGTCAACGACTGTGGGATATTTTTTGCATAATCGGCAAGAAACAGATGTCAGTAAATTCCGAATAGGAAGATTTTCGCCTTATTGACACTTTAGGATTACATTTTCTGCCTTTTTTCAGCGTCAATACTACTCAGAACGGCCATCTTGGGGCCCCACGCGACAATCAACTCGTCGAGACCGTCGCCATCGAGGTCTCCGGCGGCGAGATGGCCGACGTCCTCCCACCGGGCGCGGAAGAGCTCGCGGCCGGTTTCGGCCAGGAGAACGACCAGTTGGCCGCGCCCGGCGACGGCGACCTGGTCCTGCTCGACCCCGGAAAAGAAGCGTCCCGTCGCCAGCGCGCGTACGGAATCGGGAAGCAGGCCGAATCTTCCCTCCGTCCCCTTTTCGAGTCGCCATGGATGGGTCCCCGCGACTTGCTTGTCCAGGACGGAGAGGTCGGCCCCGAGTGTCGTCAGTTCGCGCGGCTCGGCGCGACCGGTGAGAGCGAGCCACACCGGCGACGGGTTCCCCGCGGGCCCTGCCGGGTAGGGCGCCAACCCGCGCACCAGGCCGATTTCTGCGGACGCCGCGATCGCACCTTCGCGGTCGGCGAGGGCCACCCCGTTCAGTGTCCCGAATACCGTTCCCGCTTGCGGCTCACGGGGATCCGCCCAGCGCGCATCGAAAACCGGGGCCGGCGCCTCCAACGCCGTGTGCGTGCCCGCCGGAAAGTCGACCCGGGACACACCGGTGGCACCCATGCGATACGACAGCACGGCGTAACCGCCGTCGGCGTCGGGCTCGGACGCGACGACCCGGCCCGCGACGACACCGCTGAGCTTGGCCTCGGTTTCGCCATCGGGCTTGAGCTTGAGGAGGGTGCGGCTGTGGGTCAGCACGACCCGCGTCGAGCCGTCCGGAGGCGCGATCACCTCGATGCCTTCCAACGGCGCGCGGAACTCCCGCATCCAGCGGACGGAGAACGCGTGCTCGCCGGCGACCTGCCGGGCGATGGTCTCCGGCTCGGCCTCCTTCAAGTCGAGGATCTCGCCGATGGCCCAGAAGATCTGGTCCTCGGTCCCCCCCTTGAACACCTCCCACCGGCCGCGGATGCGACCCGCCCGGTCGATCAGGATCACCGTCGGCACTTGCACCACGTCGAGCGCCAGCCGCATCTCGGGTGTGTAGACGGCCACGGGAAGCTCGATCCCGAGCATTCTTGCCGAGGCCTTCGCGACGGATCGCGGCTCGTCCACATTGACGGCGAACGTGTGCAACCCGCGGTGCTGGTTCTCCTTATGAAAGGCCTGCATCAGGGGCAATTCCTCGCGGCACGGTTCACACCAGCTGGCCCAGAAGTCGAGCACCAGGACGTCGCCGAGAAGATCGCCCGTGCGCACGGGCTCCCCGTCGATGATGTCGAGCGTGAGTGGTTCGAGCAAGCGATCCCAGGTTCGCGCACGGATCGGCTCGGTTTGCGCCTCGAGCCGGCCGACAGCCTCGCGCGCCCAGTCTTCTTCGGCCGGTTCGCCCAGCTCGAGCGCTCTCCGCAGGACCGCTTCCGCCAGGTCGTCCCTTCCCGCACGATGCAGGGCGTCGGCCATGCGGCCGAGATTTCCCGCTCCGGCATCGATCGCTGCGCTCCATACCGTGCCGCCCTCGGCGTCGATCCAGCGGAGGCGTTCGCTGCCGCCACCCGAGACCATCAACTGCCACGCCGCCCGCGCGGCGTCCTGCCAATCGCTGCGACCTGCCGCCGAGTCCATGCGCTCCAGCAACGCCCCTGTCGCGACGGGGTCGGGGTCCGCTGTCCCGGTCGGCAGGGCAACGGCTTCTCCCGCGGGGGGCAACGGGGGTAGATCGGTCGTCTCCGCCGGGAATCCCGCGGCGGAGGAAGCCAGGGGAAGGAGAAGGAGAAGGAGTAGGGTTGGAGCGAGTCGCTGAATCATCCGGACCAGGCTAGCCCGCGCGGGCTCGACGCGCACCCCGAGGAGCTCGGATCCGGGATCGGTATCGGCGCGCTGGGTCGGAATCAGGCGGAGACGACGCTTTCGCGCCAGCTCATCAGGATCGCGGAGGCCTTGGAGGTCTCGATTTCGACGAAGGCCCGGTAGACCTTCTTGAGATCCGGGTCGATCTGGTAGGTGCGATTCTCGAAATCGAAGGTTTCGATTTTGCCGGGCTTCCGTTTGATCCGTTTCGCCATGAACCCCTCCTGACGTGCTCTCGGTGTCTAGGTTGGGTTTCAAGATTCGTACCAGTGCGGTAGAAAACGTCCGCTGCCGCGGTTGAGTATGGAACTCCGGGAAAACCAGCTCGCTGTGATCGAAATGCGCGGCCATGAGATGTTGTTTTTTATCGGCCATTCTGGCAGATTTAAGTTCATTCCGGTCATCCTGGCCGATTTGGAGGTTGGGTCATGGCGGTTGCTCCGGACGGCAGGCGCATCATCGTCATCGAAGGCGACCCGCGAATCCGCAGGGAGGTCGCGGCCATCCTCGAGCGCGGTCCGTATACCGTGGTGGGGTTCGCGGATGCGCGCGAAGCCGCGTCCACGCTGCGTTTGCGCGAACACGATGCGGTGATCGCCTCGCTCGAATGGCCCGCCCCGGCAAACGCCGCGGCGATTCGTTCGCTCAAGCGACAGGCCGGTCGCAGTCCCGTGATGTTGCTCACATCGGCGAACCGAATCGACGCCGCGATTCGCGCGCTGCGCCACGGCGCCGACGATTACATGATTCGCCCTCCCGATCCAGTCGAGCTCAAGACTCGGCTGCGGCGCATCCTGGATCGCCGCGAGCTCAACTCGAAACTCGCTTTTTTTCAGGATGAACTGGCCCGTCGCGCTGTCTCGAAGAAGATCGAGGCTCATTCGCCGGCGATGAAGACCTTGGTGAATCGGTTCCTTCGTGTCGCACCGAGTCGCTCGACCGTTCTGATCACGGGAGAGAGCGGCGTGGGTAAGGAACTCGTTGCGCGCTCCATTCATTTCAACTCGCCGCGTCGCGATCGCTCGTTCGTCGCGCTGAATTGCGCGGCGATGCCGGTCAGCCTGATCGAGTCCGAGTTGTTTGGGCACGAAAAAGGAAGTTTCACCGGGGCCCACACACGGGTCCGAGGCAAGTTCGAGATCGCCCATCGGGGGACGTTGTTCCTCGACGAGATCGGCGAGATGGACCCCGGCACGCAGGCGAAGCTCTTGCGCGTGCTGGATCACAACGAGTTCATGCGCGTCGGAGGTCACCAGAGTATCCGCGTCGACGTTCGGTTGATTGCCGCGACCAATGCCGATCTGGAGCGCATGGTGGACCAGGGATCCTTTCGCCAGGACCTGTACTATCGATTGAAAGTGGTCCGTTTGCGGGTCCCCGCGCTGAGGGAGCGAAGGCCCGATATTCCCTATCTTATCGACGTTTTTTTGGACGAGCTGGCGGGCTCCAACGCCGTGCAGCGGAAGTCCATCTCAGCGGAAGCGATGACCGCGTTGACGGATCACGCCTGGCCGGGCAACGTCCGCGAGCTCAAGAATCTGCTCGAGAGCCTGCTCGTCACGATCGAAAGCGACGAGATCGGAGTGGAGGACTTGCCCCGATCGGTACGTGGTTCACGCGCGGAGGTCGACGCGACCGAGCTGACCGCCGGAACGACGCTCGAACAGATGGAGCGTGCGCTCATTCGCCGCACGCTCGAGCACACCGGAGGCAATCGTACGCACAGCGCCGCACTGCTCGGCATCGGTGTGCGCACGCTGCAACGCAAGATGCAGGCCTACGACATTCGCATCAAACCGACACGTCGACGCCGCAGGAAACGCGACGCGACTTGACGACGTGATCGCTCTCGGTGTTTTTTTAGTCTTGACACAGGAATTGCGTTCTTTCATATTCGGCACTGTCCGAAATCAACGATCGTATGAAATCGATCGAGGAAAGGAGGTGATTCAGCATGGCGAAGAGGAAAGCGAAGAAGAAGGCGACGAAGCGTAAGGCTGCGAAGCGTAAGACGACGAAGCGCAAAGCAACGAAGAAGAAGGCCACCAAGCGCAAGACCAAGAAGAAGGCCACCAAGAAGAAGGCGAAGCGCAAGACCAAGCGCAAGGCCAAGAAGAAAGCCACCAAGAAGAAGGCCAAACGCAAGACCAAGCGCAAGGCCACCAAGAAGAAGGCCAAGCGTAAGACCAAGCGCAAGGCCACTAAGAAAAAGGCGAAGCGCAAAACCAAGCGCAGGGCCAAGAAGAAGTAACTAAACCGTAGGCTCGTGAGAGCCGTAAAAAAATCTCAGGGGACGCTGACCCGGGCGTCCCCGTTTTTTTTGGGAGGCAGAAAAACGTGGGTCGGGGCCGTCGATCAGTCCTTCGGCCGGTCCCGGCGCTCGAGTTTGACGGGCCCGCTCGCCGTCTGGCGCGGTTCCGGCAGCGGAGGGGGGGTGCCGATCTGGAAGATCCGGATCGAGTGGATCTTGATGTCCTCCACGGGCCGCCCGTTGCCGAAAGCCTTCTGCTGGCTGATCTGGAAGACCACCTCGCGTCCCTCGACCACCTCGCCGAAACAGGGAAAAACCCGGTTGAACCGAGGGTTCGCCGCGGCGGTCACGAAGAACTGGACGGCGCTGGGCCGCCCGCCCATGCGCGTCATGCCGAGCCGTCCCGCGTCGCTGAAGTCGTAGGGACCGTAGCCTTCCTCGGGTGCATAGAAGGGTGGGGCTCCCCGCCCCGTCTTGGTCCAGTCGCCGGCCTCGAAGAGCAGGCCCGCGCGTAGGATGTGGATCGGAATCCCGTCGTAGTAAGGGTATTTCTGCTCCTCGCCGCTGGCGTCGGTCCAGGTCAGCTCTCCCATCGCGAGGGCGGCGAAGTGGGCCACGGACTGCGGCGCCTGTTCGGGCAAGAGCCGGGCCACCACACGCCCCAGATCGGTCTCGATGACGGCGTAATGGCCGACTTTCCAGCCCGGCTCGGGAGCGAACGGCGGGACGTCGTCCTCGGCGGCGGCCGGGCCGACGGTCACGGCGGCGACCAGAAGCAACCCGATGACGGAGTGCACCCTCGTTTTCATCCCGAAAGTCCCCCATTTGTGGGAAGAAAGCCCATCGAAATCGTACGCGGTGGTGGACCGGACCGCAACCGGAAGTCCCCCGCCGCTGCCGCTTGTCCGCTATTAGGGCGAAACCTATATTCGCTCAGATTTCAACAGGAACAGGAGTGTGGACGGTGGCTCAGCTCGACCCCCTGCTCAAGGCGCTGAGGGAACGAAACGCGCGTGAATTGGTGCTCAGGGACGGCCAGCAGCCCATGTTCGGCACGGCCGAGGGCCTCAAGCCGGTGTCCCCCAAGACTTTGACCCGGCCGCAGATCATCGCCCTGCTCTGCGAGCTCGCCGGCCCCGTGGAGTCGCTCAAGCTGAAGGGCGGCGAAGCGATGAGCTTCTTTTATACGCTGGAGGGGTCCGGTCCGTTCGAGATCGGAGTGGCCACGGCGGGCGGATTCTCGGTCACCGTGCGACCGGCGGAGGCCGCGAGCCCCCGAGACGAGGTCCCGCTGGCCGCGACATCGATCCCCGGAGCCGGGGCGCCGCTCTCACCCGAGCCGGGAGCCGAACCGGCCCCGGACGGTCCTGTGAATCCCACGATGGCCGAAGCCGCGCAGGCCGAAGCCGCGCAGGCCGAAGCCGCGCAGGCCGCGCCGGAGCCGGCACGCACCGCCGTCGCGACCGCGCCCGCCGCCGACCCGGCGACCCTCCGCGACCAGCCGGCATCCGCCGCCGTCGCCGTCGCCGATCCGGTCGCCGTTTCGACAGCCGTCCCGGATCCGTCTCAGAGCCAGGTCACCGAGCTACCGCAGGCGCGTTCGGCCGCCGAGGCGACGCACAAGGTGGAGATCGAGCGCTACCTTCGCCGCATGTTCGAGATGGGCGCCAGCGACTTGCACCTGTCGGCCGACGAGACCCCGATGGTGCGGCTCCACGGAGAGATGGTCCGGCTCGAGGGCGAGCAGCCGTTGTCGGCCAACAAGACGCAGCTGCTGCTCGACTCGATCACGCCGGAGCGCAACCGCAAGGAGTTCTTCGAGAGCTCCGACACCGACTACGCGCACGAGATCCCCGGCGTGTCGCGGTTCCGCGTCAACGTGTTCCGCGACCGCAAGGGAGTCGGCGGCGTCTTTCGAACGATTCCGACGGAGATCCTCACCGCCGAGCAACTCGGCCTGCCGCCGGCGATCCTCAACCTCTGCAACCTCAACAAGGGCCTGGTGCTGGTCACCGGTCCGACGGGTTCGGGGAAGTCGACGACGCTGGCCGCGATGATCGACTACATCAACAAGACGCGCACCGACCACATCATCACGATCGAGGACCCGATCGAGTTCGTGCACCCGAACAAGAAGTGCCTGGTCAACCAGCGCGAGGTCATCACCCACACCGCGGGCTTCAAGAAGGCGCTGCGCGCCGCGCTGCGCGAGGATCCCGACATCGTCCTGGTCGGCGAGATGCGCGATCTGGAGACGATCGCCATCGCGATCGAGACCGCGGAGACCGGCCACCTGGTCTTCGGCACGCTGCACACGACCACGGCGATCTCGACCGTCGACCGCATCATCGACCAGTTCCCCGCCGACCGGCAGGCGCAGATCCGCACGATGCTGTCCGAGTCGCTGCGCGGCGTCGTGGCCCAGACCCTGCTGAAGAAGATCGGTGGCGGCCGTGTCGCGGCGCTCGAGATCCTGATCGTCAACTCGGCGATCTCGAACCTGATCCGCGAGGGCAAGACGTTCCAGATCCCGAGCCTGATGCAGACGGGCAAGAAGATCGGGATGCAGATGCTCAACGACGCGTTGATGGATCTGATCAAGAAGAAGATCGTGGAGCCGGACGAGGCCTACATGAAAGCCGTGGACAAGGCCAGCTTCCTGTCCTCCTGCAAGACGAACAACGTTCGGATCACCGTCCCCACCGGCAAGGACGACTGAGCCCCGGGCTAGGCCTGTTTGCTCAGGTCGATGAGCTCGATCCCCAGCTGTCCGGCGACCTCGATGCTGCGCTCGTCGCGGTAGAACTCGCCGTAGTAGACCTTCGAGATCCCCGCGTTGGCGATCAGCTTGAAGCAGTTCCAGCACGGCGAGGCGGTCGTGTAGAGCTCGGCGCCGTCGATGCGCACGCCGTTCTTGGCCGCCTGGATGATCGCGTTGGCCTCGGCGTGGACCGTGGCCACGCAGTGGTCGTTCTCCATCAGGTGGCCGACGTCGTCGCAGTGCGGCATCCCGCGGATCGAGCCGTTGTAGCCCGTGGACAGGATCGTCTTGTCGCGCACGATCACCGCCCCGACGTGCTTGCGGTCGCAGGTCGAGCGCGTGGCCGCCTGGCGCGCGATGTTCATGAAGTAGGTGTGCCAGTCGACCCGCGTCACACCGAATCCCTCCGGGACCGCGCGACCCTACCACAACCATGGGGTCAAGTCTTGGCATGAGACATTCTCGAGGCCGCGGATGGTGCAACCATGGGGTCAAGTCTTGGCATGGGACATTCTCGAGGCCGCGGATGGTGCGGCACCCGACAGCGAGAATGTCTCATGCCAAGACTTGACCCCGGACGGGTCTACGAGACGAGCTTGTTCTTGCTCCAGCGGGGGTTCTTGATCTCGTACTTCGCGACCTTGTAGTTCATCACGCGGGACGAGATCCCGAGGAACTTCGCGGCGTCCTTCTGGACCCAGTTGTTGATGCGCAGCGCCTCGAGGATGGCCAGCTTCTCGAGCTCCTCGAGATCGATCCCGTTGGGGGGAAGCTTGAGGTTGATCGACTGTGCGCCCTCCTGCGAGCCGTTCTGGGCGCCGACGATGTGCAGGTCTTCCTGACGGACGAACGGCTGCTCGCACAGCAGCACGGCGCGCTCCATCGCGTTCTTCAGCTCGCGGATGTTCCCCGGCCAGGTGTGCCGCTTGAGCACGCGGACGGCCCCCGGATCGATCCCGCGGACGTCCTTCTTGATCTCGGCGGCAGCCTGGTCGATGAAGTGCTTGGCCAGCGGGATGATGTCCTCCTTGCGCTCGCGCAGCGGCGGGATGTGGATCGTGACGACGTTCAGGCGGTAGTACAGATCCTCGCGGAACTCGCCCTCGGCGATCGCGTCGGTCAGGTCGCGGTTCGTCGCCGCGATGACGCGGACGTCGACCTTGATCGTCCGCGTGCCGCCGAGGCGCTCGAACTCGCGCTCCTGCAGCACGCGCAGCACCTTGGCCTGGGTCGAGAGGCTCATGTTGCCGATCTCGTCCAGGAACAGCGTGNNCCGCGCTCGTGACCGAACAGCTCGGATTCGAGCAGGTTCTCGTGCAGCGCCGCGCAGTTCATCTTGACGAACGGCTGGTCGTGGCGGCTCGAGTTGCGGTGCAGCGCCTCGGCGACCAGCTCCTTGCCCACACCGGTCTCGCCGAGCACGAGCACGGTTGCGTTCGAGCGCGCGACCTTGCGGATCGTGCCGAAGATGTCCTTCATCTGCGGGCTCTCGCCGACGATGTTCTCGAATCGGGGGATCAGCGATTCGCGGTCGAAGGCCTCCACGCGCGCCAGCAGCTTACGGTGCTGCAGCGCCCGGTCGACCTTCATCTCGAGCTCTTCGAGGTTGAACGGTTTCAGGATGTAGTCGTAGGTTCCGGCCTGCATGGCCTCGACGGCGGACTCGACGGTGCCGTAGGCGGTCATCATCAGGACCACGGTGCCCTCGTTGATCATCTTGCAGCGCTTGAGCACGTCGATCCCGTCGCTGCCGGACATCTGGTAGTCGGTGACCATGACGTCGTAGATCTCGCGTTCCAGCATGCGGATCGCCTCCTCGCCGCTGGATGCCTGACTGACTTCCCAGCCCTGATCCGCGAACGCGGTCGCAATCCCCTCGCGCAGGTTCTGCTCGTCCTCGACGACAAGTAGCTTTTTCATCGGTGCTGACCCTCGACCTCGGTGGTCTTTTCGAAAATCATCGGCAGTCGGACGGTGAAGCGCGCGCCGCCGAGCGACGATCGATCCACGTCGATCAGGCCTCCGTGGCTGTCGACGATCTTCTTGACCGTCGAGAGGCCGACGCCGGAGCCCTGGCTTTTGGTGGTGAAGAATGGGTGGAAGATTCGTTCACGGACTTCTTCGGGGATGCCGGGACCGTCATCGGAGACCCGTACGACAACGAGTTCCTCGAACTCGCCCCAGGCATCATGATCGCTGGCACGCGCCGGGGCGGGCACGCGTTCGATCTCGACCTCGACCAAACCGGGGTCGGCGGCGGCCTCGGTCGCGTTGATCAGCAGGTTCTCGAAGACCTGCCTCAGTTGATCCGGATCCATGCGAAACGGGGGCACCTCGCACCGTCGCGTGATGAAAATCGTCCCGCCGGCGTGTCTTCCCTCCGCAACGCGGATCGACTCGTTGAGGAGCGGCATCAGCTCGCCGGGTTGGAGATCCGAAGCCACCGGTTTGACGAACTCGAGGCTCGTCGTGACGGTCGTGTTGAGACGCCGCACCTCGTCGGTGATTCTGTCCACCAGTTGTTGGCCGTCCGGATTGTCCGAGAGCCGACGGCGCAGCAGCCCACAGGTCACCTCGATCGAGGCCAACGGGTTGCGAACCTCGTGCGCCAGACGGGCCGCCATGCCGCCGAGTGCGGCGAGCCGGTCCTTGAGTCTCTTCTGCTCTTCGGAGCGCTCGATGCGGGTCAGGTCCTTGAAGAACACGGCCGCTCCGGCGATCTCCCCGTCGTCGCCTTGGACGTGGGAGACCGTGAAGCCGATCCGTGTGCCCTCACGCCTCCGGGGTCCGAGGTCCAGCTCGGAGCGATTGGGTAAGTTGGCCAGGTCGAAGGCCTCGCGGAGCACGCGAACCAGCTTGGGGTGATCGGCCAGCGCCCGATCGAACGGGGTCCCCTCGGGGGGGGATTCGTCGAAACCGAGGATCTCGCAGCCGTGACGATTGATCAGGACCAGGGCGCCCTTTCGGTCGATGGCAACAACGCCGCAGCGGATTCCGCTCAGGAGACCGCGAAGAAAGACCGGGCCGGGCCACTCGGGGGTCGCGGCGACCGCGACGGC
>JABAOH010049106.1_pt1 | contig 11379 bp, 8 predicted proteins | sample 7062181 | NCBI WGS metagenome assembly JABAOH01 (sample SAMN14538630, study PRJNA623070) | marine sediment metagenome | biome: marine biome [ENVO:00000428]; feature: marine pelagic biome [ENVO:01000023]; material: deep marine sediment [ENVO:00002113]; isolation source: pool of 5 deep marine... | reverse complement strand
CCAAGTTGTGTGGCCATATCGCGAGCGGCGGTGAAGGAGGGGTCGAGGGCCGAGGCTTGGGCAAACTGCTGGGCGGCTTGTTGATTCTGGTTACGGCGATGCAGCAGGGTTCCCAGGTTGTAATGGGCGACCGGTAGTGGGTGGACGACTTTCAGGTGGGCGAGAGCTTCATCGGTGCGTCCCAGTTCGGTGAGGACGGTGGCCATATTGTTCCGGTACAGCGGCCGTTGCGGCTGCAATTCGATCGCTCGGCCTAGCGGTTGCAACGCCTCGGTGACTCGGCCTGTGCGAGCCAGGCACAGCCCCAGATCATTGAGGGCTTGTGACGAGTTGGGGTGGGCTTGGATGGCCTGTTCATATTTAGAGAGAGCTTCGGGCAGTCGGCCCTGGCGTTCCAGCAGGTGGGCGTAGGTCAGGAGTGCTTTGAGGTTTTTCGGGTCATGGGCGAGGGCTTTATTCAGGTGCGAAGCGGCCTGTTCGGCTCGTCCCGCATTCTCGGCCATGATTGCCAGTGACGTTTGCAGGTCGGGATTGGTCAGATCGGGTTTTTGGGCCAGGCTGATGGGGTCGGGCGCCGGTTTAATCTGTGGTTTTATATTTGCCAGCTGGCGAACTTTGCCGGCCCCGTGGTGCCAGCCATCGGCGAGGCTTTTGGCGACTGGCGCATGGGTAATGGGGCGGGTCATTTTTTGCCAGAACGAGGCCTGGTTGTTCCCCAGGGCATCTCCCGAACCGCTCAACATGGCAGCGGCCTGATCGGGCGTCGGTCCGTGGGAGGCAGCCGGCGGGGACTTAGACAGCCAGGCGCAGCCGGGCAAGAGCAGCCATGTGGCGAGCGCGGCGACGGCGAGCGAATCCTTTCGCACGGTACGACTCCTTGTTTTGCGGCCGTCGAGTGCTGGGGCCGTTATTGTCCCCCTTGAAATTCCCCCGCATCTCCGCTGATCCGCGGATCCGGGGTGCTTTCAAAGAATTTGACGTTAATCGCATCGACGTAGTCCGCGGGCCACCCGCGCGGGGTGCTATTTGAGGGCTGCACATCGACGTGTTGCTGATCCGTGGCAAAGCGTTGAGCGTAGTTGCGGGCGGCGGCGAGTCGCGCTTCGGTCAGGTGGGCAGTTTCGGCCTGTTGCACGTAGACGGTCCGGCGGCGGACGGGGGCTTCGGTGACGATCCAGCGGACGTGGCGTTGACCGGCCTCGGTCAGTTTTGCGTCGTCGCCGAAGTGATGGCTGGCCACCAGGTTTTGCATCTGCCAGCCGTTGTGAATCATCCGCGCGAAGGGCGCTCGAGCCGAGGCATTGTCGGGGTAGACGAAGGGTTGGGGCCAGCACTTATTGCGGTGATAGGTGGTCTTAAAATCTCGACCGATCGCGTGCAGTGGACCGGCGGATGCCGGGGTCGAAAAAGTTACTGCAATCCCTACACTTGCAAGCACAGCAATCAAACGCATGTCTGGGCCTCCATTTCCTCCGTGATTCGTAACGCCGGCGCGGATAGGCGCAACGTTTTATCTGGATGCCGGTTCGGCGCAGGCGGATTTTGCGGGCGGAACCGACATGGCGGGCTATACATCGTTTATCGGATAGACGCCAGCACGAACTAAGCTGCGATCGCATCAATTTTTTGCGACAGCCGTCGCAGCTAGCCAGACCGGCAAAGTTTAGTTCATCTTGGTGAACAGTTCGCGGACCATCTGGATCGCGGCGGGTCCGACCAGGACCACAAAGATGCCGGGAAAGATGAACATCACCAGCGGGAAGATCAGTTTGACGGCGGTCTTGGCGGCTTTTTCCTCGGCCAGCTGTCGACGGCGGGTCCGCATGGAGTCGCTTTGCACGCGGAGGGCCTGGGCGATACTGGAGCCGAATTTGTCGGCTTGGATGAGGATGGCGGCCAGGCTGCGGAGGTCATCCACGCCGGTGCGGCTGGCCAGTTCCTGCAGGACTTCGTTTCGCGAGCGTCCCATCTGCAGCTGGAAGTTTGCCAGGCTGAATTCCTGAGCGAGAATCGGGAAGTTGTTTTCCATTTCCTCGGCGACTTTTCGCATGGCCTGGTCCAGGCCCAGCCCCGCCTCGACGCAGACCACCATGAGGTCCAGCGCGTCTGGCAGTCCGTAGAAGATCCCGTCCTGGCGGTGTTTGGTGAACAGGAGGACCACCAGCGTGGGGAGATAAAACAAGGCGCAGGCGACACCGCCGGTGATGAGCAAGGTTGTTTGGCTGGCGCCGGACATTAGGATCACCGGCCCGCCGCAGAGGAACAGGCCGACAATCAGGCCGATGAAGCGGCAGCCGTTGTAGATCGCGGGTGCCGTTTCGCTGCGGAAGCCTGCCTGCACGAGAAACTGTTTTTGCTTGCTGACTTCTGCTTCATTGGTGGGCGCCAGTGGCTTGGCCATCGACGAGGTCTTTTCCAGGACCTTGCTGACCTTGCTGGCTTCCTTGGCCGTTTCGGTCTGGCGACGACGCCCTCCATGTTTGAGGTCTTCCAGCCGCTGTTGCGCTCGTGGTTTTTGACCGGCGAACGTCTCCATCAGCCACCAGGCTGCGGCGGCGAACAGTCCGAAGATGGCGAAGGGAAAAATCGTTTTGAAGCTTATGAGGTCAGCGAGAATCACGGCTCGGTTACACCTTAATATTGACAATTTTCTTAATCACAAAGGCACCAATCAGCTGCATGACGACGGCGACCATCAGCATTTTTCTGCCCAAGGGATCCGTAAACAGGACCATCACGTAGTCGGGATTCAATCGATAACAGGCCAGGAACAACAGCGGTGGCAGACCCATCAAGACGACGCCCGACAGGCGGCCTTCGCCGGTCAAGGCCTGGATCTGGCCCCAGATGTTGAATCGTTCGCGAATCAGGTTACCGATCTTGTCCAGGATTTCCGCCAGGTCCCCGCCCGTTTGACGCTGCAGCACGATAGCGGTCACAAAGAACTTCAAATCGAGGTTCGGAATGCGATCGGTCATGGCGCGGAGTGCATCGTCCATGGGAATTCCGAGATTTTGTTCTTCGAACACCTGAGCGAATTCTGTACCCAGCGGTTCGCTGACCTCCTGGCCGACCAGCTGGAAGCCGGCCGCCAGGCTATGACCGGCCCGCAGGGCGCGGGCGATCAGTTCCAGAGCGGCGGGCAGCTGGGAGGCGAACTTTTTGAAGCGTTTTTTTCGTCGCCACAACAACCAGACCAGCGGCAGGACGGCACCCGTACCGGCGGTCACGGGCATCAGACCGGGATGCAAGCCGGCCGCGATCACCGCGACGGCGCCAGCCAGTGCCAGGCCGGCGGAAACGATCAGGAATTTTTCCAGCGTTATCGACGTCCCCGCCTGCTCGAACAACAAATGAAAACGGCCAAACCGGGCAAAGATCGACTGCAGGCTGCCTCCGCTGGCTTGGAACGTATCCAGGGCACCTTCTTTCAAGACGCTTTCCTGGGTGGCGATGGTCCGCTTGCGACTGGTCAGTTGCTTTAACCGGTCTTCCAGTTTCTCGTCATTATTGCCAAGAAACATGACGGCCACACCGCCGACCAGAGCGGTAACGCCGATAAATCCCGCGATAATGATAATCAATGGGCTCATGATGATTCCAAAGTCGTTTTGATCAGGCTGTGGGTTGTCCTGGTGTAGCCTGCAGGGCCGTGGGTCGTCCCCCCATGTACTCTGCAGGGTCGAAGGCTAATCCTCCATCATCACACGTTCACGGAAGGCACTGCTGGGCAGCCGCACGCCGGCTTGTTCCAGCCGGTCCATGAAGGTGGGTCGAATGCCGGTGGCTATGAAACGCCCACGAGCTCGGCCACTTTCATCCACCCCCAGCTGTTCGTAGCGGTAGATGTCCTGCATGATGATGGTATCCTGCTCCATACCGACCACCTCGGTGATGTACGTGACGCGGCGCACGCCGCCTTGCAAGCGGCTGGCCTGAATGATCAGGTCGACGGCGCTGGCAATCTGTTGACGCATCGCTTTGAGTGGCAGTTCGAAGCCGGCCATCATGATCATGGTTTCGATACGGGCCAGGGCATCTCGCGGCGTATTGGCGTGCAGGGTGGTCAGCGACCCTTCGTGGCCGGTATTCATGGCCTGCAGCATGTCCAGGGTTTCGGGGCCACGGCATTCGCCAATGATGATTCGTTCCGGCCGCATACGCAGGGCGTTCTTGACCAGATCGGTCGCGGAAATCATCCCTTTGCCTTCGATGTTGGCCGGGCGAGTTTCCAACCGTACCACGTGATCTTGTTGCAGCTGCAATTCCGCCGCGTCCTCGATGGTCACAATCCGGTCGCGGTTGGAAATGAAGCTGGAGAGCGTGTTGAGCAGGGTGGTTTTTCCAGAGCCGGTACCACCGGAAACGATGCAATTCAGTCGGGCCTTGATCGAGCCTTCCAGCAGCATCACCATTTCGGGCGTAAAGGCCTTGAAGTTCAGCAGGTCTTCCAGCTTGAGCGGGTTGGAGCCGAAGCGACGAATGGAAACGCTCGCCCCATCCAGTGCCAGCGGCGGAATAATCGCGTTGACACGGGACCCGTCGGTGAGCCGGGCATCCACCATCGGACAGGTTTCGTCCACGCGACGTCCCACCTTGGACACGATCCGGTCGATGATCTGCATCAAATGGTTGTTGTCGCGAAAAACGCAGTTGGTCTTTTCCATTTGACCTTTACGTTCGACGTAAACGTTTTTCGGCCCGTTGATCAGGATGTCGCTGATCGTGGTGTCCTTCAGCAACATTTCCAGCGGGCCCAGGCCGAACGTTTCGTCGAGCACCTCCTCGATGAGGCGTTCGCGTTCGTTGCGATTGAGCATGATCTCTTCGCCATCACAAAGATGCTCAATCACCATGCGAATTTCACGTCGTAGTGTCTCTCCCTCCATCTCGCCGACGCGCGACAAGTCCAGTTTGTCGACCAGCTTGCCGTGAATGCGCCGTTTGACGTCTTCGAAACTCGATTCTTCTTTGCGCGATTGCAGTAATGGGCTCTTCATGTTCGTGCTTCAGCGTGGCATTTTGCTGTTTTTAGTGAGCTTCTCGCAGCAAGGATAGCTTACGGTTTTCACCCGCGGGCGCGGGTTTGGTGGGCGAGGCCGTATTTTCCGGTCGGGCCGCTTGAACGGAATCTTCTGCTGCGCGTTCGTAAACGACCGCATCGTCATCGCGATACCGCAATTGCCACCCCTCAGCCTCCCCCAACCGTTCGGCCAGCGGCGAATCGATCGGCAGGCACGCTACTTGGGTGCCCGAGCGGTTGAGCGACTGTTGCCAGCCGGGACGGGCCTGCATGGTGCGGAAATACCGTTCGATGTGCGGGCGGCCCTGGACTTCGTTGCGATCGTCAATCCAGCTGTGGATCGACGGCCAGCCGTGCCAGACCAGCCAGCCTCCCCAGGCGTAGTCATGGAAGACGACCTGGCCTGCGTGATGCCGGACCACGTATCGCAGCGCAGCGGTGGGAATCTGGCGCGGATTGTGGTACGAGTAGCCGTCCGTCCCGCGGGCCCAGGCCAAGAGGGCCAGCACAATCAGGGCGGCGGCCAGGGGCGAGGCCGCCGGCTGGGCAAACGATGGGAAGGGCCAGCCACGGCCGGCCCAGCGGGCCAAAAGGCTGAGCGCATCGACGCTGAGCCGGGCCATCAGCGGCACGGAAATCATGACCCACAAGCCGATGTAACGCTGACCGTTCCAGGCAAAATGCAGCCAGATCATCGACTGGACCAGGGCCATCACGCTGATCGATCGGCGTCGGGCCACCGCCAGCAGGAGGGGAAAGGCCAACATCAACAGTTCAAAACGAAAAGCACCCTCCGCATGAAAGTCAGGCGACAGCCATTCGGTATGCAGGTTCATGTAGTACGTGTTGCCCAACAGCTGAAATATCCATGGGTAGAGCGACCAGCCGTAGGGATTGACCAGCGTGGCCGCCAGGCAGGCGGGGAACAGGCAGGCCAGGTGGCGAAATCGTTGCCGAGCCGCCTCGCGGGCGGCCCGCTGCCCCCTCAAGCTCGATCCCCATTCCACCCCCCACGAGGTGGCCACGATCAGTAATCCCGCGACAAACCCGCCGTGTGTATTGGCCCACAAGGCGAACACGGGTACCAGCCACCATGTTGCCCGCCGCGAACAGCCGCCACGGTGGTAGCGATCCAGCATCCAGGCGGTCAGCATGACCAGGGGCAAGTTGAAAACGTTGGGACGCGCCACCCAGCTGAGCGAAGTTCCCAGCGCGGCCAGGAGGGTCCAGGCCAAGGCCAGCGGCCAGGGGACGCGGTCGGCCAGCAGGATCCGGTACAGAAAGCGAAAAGTGAAGGCCAGCACCAGGGTGGTGACGGCGGCGATGCCTTCCAGGCCACCCCACCACCAGCCCAAGGTCAGCAGGAGGTCACCCAGCCACTGATTGGTCCGCCACGGCTGCCCGCCTTGCGGGCCGCTGAACGGATCCCGGGTCAGCCATCCCCCTTCGGCCCACATGGCATCCAGATGACGAAGATGCCATCCCAGGCCGGGGTCATCCAGCATCGATCCTTGCGATCGTTGCATGGTGCCCAAGACGAGGACCAGCAACAACAGGTCCGCAATGCCGAACCGCCACCAGAGTGAGGTGGTGCCCTCCCCGCGGCCAGGCGGGGAAGCGGTAACCGATGCATCAGGTGCAGAGACAGCCATCGACTATGAATAGCTCACCGCATCCCCCCCGGCAGCCGACCGCGTACTTCTGCGCGGGTTTTGCCATCTGTGCGGAAAGAAACGGGTAAATCGTTTGACAATGGGGGAGGGCGGTGTAGCGTTGCGCATGCTGGACACGATTGTCGTTATTCCGTGCTATAACGAAGCCGAGCGACTGGACATCGATCGCTTTGTACGCTTCGTTACCGGCGATCCATCCTGCCGCTTGCTGTTGGTGGACGATGGCAGCCTGGACGACACGCGGGCTGTGCTGGAGGCGTTGGCGGAATGCGATCCGCAGCATCTGGCGGTGCTGGCTTTGCCGCAGAACCAAGGCAAGGCCGAGGCGGTCCGTCTTGGCGTGCTGGCGGCGATGGCCCAGGGGGCGAAGTACGTCGGCTACTGGGACGCCGACCTGGCCACCCCCTTGGAGGGGATTGGCGAATTTCGCCAGCGGCTGGTTGGCGAGCAGCAGCTGGAGGTGATCTTTGGAGCGCGGGTGCGGATGCTGGGACGCAATATCCAACGTCGGCCGAGCCGTCACTTGCTGGGGCGCGCGTTTGCCACGGTCGCGTCCCTGACCCTCGGTTTGGGAGTCTACGACACCCAGTGCGGCGCGAAATTATTTCGGGTCAGTCCGCGAACGGAACGGCTGTTCCGGCAACCTTTCCTGACGAATTGGATCTTTGACGTGGAGCTGATGGCGCGGATGCTGAGCGTTTGGGGAAGTCGCCAGTCCGTTGCTGCCGCTATGTACGAAATGCCACTGGACCAGTGGCGCGAAGTGGCCGGCTCGAAGCTCAAACCCCGCGACTTCGTCAAAGCGTTGTTTGAACTGGTGCTTATCTATCGCGCTTACCTGGCCGGCTCAGCGGACGCCTGGGAAAGCGAGGTTGGGGCAAGCGGATTCTTGGAAGCGAGAAGCGGCCAATCCGATCGGCCGGTGAATGTCTCAAGAAACGTCGATGCTCGACCACGCCAGGCCACGCTCATTCCACCGTGACGCTCTTGGCCAGATTGCGCGGCTTGTCGACATCGCAGCCGCGCAGCACGGCGATGTGATACGCCAGTAGCTGCAACGGCACGCTCATCACGATCGGCTGCAGGAACTCGGGGACGGCAGGAACGTGGATGATGTCGTCAGCCAATTGGGTGACGTGGGCATCGTCATCGCCCACGACGGCAATCACCGGTCCGCCGCGGGCCTTGATCTCTTCCATGTTGGCCAGCACTTTTTCGTAGACGAAGCCCTGGGGGATCAGGAACACGCTGGGGGTATTTTCCTCCACCAGAGCGATCGGTCCGTGTTTCATTTCGGCGGCCGGGTAGCCTTCGGCATGGACGTAGCTGATTTCCTTAAGTTTTAACGCTCCCTCCAGGGCGGTCGGAAAATTGTATTGCCGGCCCAGGTACAGGAAGTTGTTGCATTGCTGGTATTTCAGGGCGACCTGGCGGACCACGCGATCGGTTTCCAGGGCGGCCTCGACATAATCGGGCAGTTTTTGCAATTCCGCGATGATTCGGCGTCCCGCCTCGAAGCTGAGGTGGTGCAGCCGGCCGAAATAGAGCGCCAACATGGCCAGAACGGTGCACTGCGCCGTGAAGGCTTTAGTGGAAGCGACGCCGATTTCCGGTCCTGCGTGCAGGAAGATACCTCCATCCGATTCCTGAGCGATACTGCTGCCGACCACGTTGCAGATGGCCAGCGCCGCATGGCCTTTGCGTTTGCATTCGCGCATGGCGGCCAGCGTATCGGCCGTTTCCCCGCTCTGCGTAATGGCGAAGACCAGCGTCTTATAGTCCATGGGAGGGTTTCGGTAGCGCAGTTCGCTGGCATATTCGACTTCGACCGGGATACGGGCGAGTTCTTCGATGAGGTATTCGCCGACCATGGCAGCGTGCAGGCTGGTGCCGCAGGCGGTCAGGCAGATCCGGTTGACCTGTCGCAGCCGCTGGGGATCGAGATTCAGCCCCCCGAAGACCGCCGTGGCATCATCGGCGCTCAGCCGTCCCCGCATGGCATTCCGCAGCGATTCGGGCTGTTCGTGAATTTCTTTCATCATGTAGTGGGAAAAGCCGCCCAGGCTGACTTCGTTGGCGTCGATCTCCAGCGGTTCCACGGCATGGGCCACTTCCCCCTGATCGCGATGAAGGACTTTCAGCGAATCGCCTGTCACCACCGCCAATTCGTGGTCGGCCAGGTAGACGATTTTGTCCGTGCGGCCGACCATGGGGGACGCGTCGCTGGCGAGGAAATGTTCGTCATGCCCCACACCGATTACCATCGGGCTGCCCAGCCGCGCGGCGATCAGCACGTTCGGGTGATTGCGAAACAGCACGACCAGTCCATAGGTGCCCCGTACCTGGGAAAGCGCGTCCTGCACGGCGTCGACCAGCAGATCGTAAACGTGCTCGGCAGGCGGCCGGCCGTTGGTCGGCAGCGCCTCCTGCTTGTCCAGGCAATCGGAGATGAGATGAGCGAGGACTTCGGTGTCGGTCACGGATTCGAATTGATGGCCCGCACCCATCAACCGCTGTTTGAGCTGCTGGTAATTTTCGATGACGCCATTGTGAACGATGGCCAGTACGTGCCGCGCGCCGTAGTGCGGATGTGCGTTTTCATCGCTGGGCTGCCCGTGGGTGGCCCAACGGGTGTGGCCGATTCCGACCGCGCCGGGAATGGGAGCATTTTTCAGTCGAGCCACCAGGTCGTCGATGCGACCGGTCGCCTTGGTGACGCGCAAACGACCGCCGGCATCGATGGCCGCCACGCCGGCGCTGTCGTAACCTCGATACTCCAACCGCCGCAAGCCATCAATCAGGTATTCGCTGGCTTCTTGCGATCCGATATATCCCACGATGCCGCACATGAAAAAGATGTCTCCGCGCACAGAGCAAGAAAACGCTGACAGCGGCCGGGAGCCGGAAAGGCAGGCCCTGCGGCCCGGCATATCCAGTGTAACCTGTCTGCGGCCGATCGGTTAGCCTCGGGTCCGGCCGACCCCTGCCGTTCGCCCGATTTCACGCCCGCCAGTTCGGATCGCGCCGGCCATATCGGTCTTTCCCGCGGCCGCAGAATCGGATATGAGACGGTTCTGTCACGGTGGCTCGACAGGCAGGTAGTCTGACTTTCCCCTGCTCTTTTCAGGGAAGCACGAGATGGCGCTTGCAGCAACTCCTAAGCAACTATCTAGTTACGTCTTTATCCCGGCGCGGGCGGCTTCCACTCGTCTGCCGGAAAAGCTGTTGTTGAACGAGACGGGCAAGCCCTTGCTGCAGCACACCTACGAGGCGGCCTTGCAGGCCAGCCGGCCCCTGGGGGTGTGCGTGGCCGCCGAAGACGACCGCCTTGCGCGGGCCGTGCTGCGGTTTGGAGGCCAGGTCGTGGTGACCGGTCCCGGATATGCCAGCGGTACCGACCGCGTCGCCGCCGTCGCTGCAGAGACCCGCTTTGCCGGAATCGACGTGGTGGTCAACATGCAGGGTGACGAGCCGGAACTGGCGGGTGCGGCGATCGATCGGGTCGTGCAGCTGCTAGAGCAGCATCCCCACGCGGTGATGTCCACCCTGGCTACCCCCATCCGCACACGGTCGCAGCTGGAGGACCCCTCTTGCGTGAAAGTGGTCTTTAATGACCGGCAAGAGGCGATCTATTTCAGTCGGGCGGCGATCCCGCATGTGCGCGATTGGGACGAGGATCTCTTGAGCGCAGAGCCGCCGACGTTTTTTCAGCACATCGGCCTGTACGCCTATCGCCGTGACTTCCTGATCCAGCTGAACCAGTTGCCCCCGTCGCGGCTTGAGCAGCTGGAAGGTCTGGAACAGCTGCGGGTCGTGGAAGCCGGTTATTCCATCGCGGTCGGGATCATCTCCCATGCCGGTTGCGGCATCGACACGCAAAGCGATTACCGGCGGTTCGTGGCCCGCCAGCGATCGGCATAGGGCAGGGGAGCGAGAAAGGGGCTGGTAAGCCGCTTGGCCTTGGCACCTTGGTGCTCCGGCGCGACGGCCTTGTCCGCCTGCGGGGTTCGCTTCACCCGCAACCTGCTCAGTCCCACCACCACCGCAGGTCTTCGTCTGCGGGTGGGCCGCTGGCGGCGTAATCGGCAACGATCGGGCCGCTCTCCTGGACCTGGACCCGCTGCTTGGTGACCAGCTGGCTGGGATCGACGCGGACACCGCCGCTGACACAGGCAAGGATCTGACCTTTGCCGGCCATGCGGTGGTTGATAATCGTGTCGACTTCCCGGGGTGCCGGGCCGGTGGCCACCACGAATTTTGCCGGGTCCGCAAAGGTTTGCATGTGCCAACGGGTTTGTTGCGGCAGGTCGTACTGCCGACAGATTTCCGCGACCATGGCCAGATCGAAAATGTTTTGCAATTCCGCGTACACCGGGTACTTGGCGGCGAGGGCGGGAAAATGCCGGGTAAAGCTGGCGGCAAACCGCTGATTCAGAGCGTCCGACTTGCCCGTGTGGATCCGCTGGCCCATCTGCGTCAGCATCTCGTTTTCGCTCAGCACCTGGACGCCTTGTCCGCGGAGGTGAAAAGCGTTCCGTTCGGGCGTCGTCTCGATCGCCTGGTAATTCAAGGTGAACCACCATCGCAAGACTTCCATGGGTGGAGGGGCCTGCCCCGCGCCGACCGGGATCGATTGCAGGTAACTGACCAGGCCGTCCGTGCCCGGCTCCAAGCCGATCCCGA
>JABAOH010157165.1_pt1 | contig 11382 bp, 7 predicted proteins | sample 7062181 | NCBI WGS metagenome assembly JABAOH01 (sample SAMN14538630, study PRJNA623070) | marine sediment metagenome | biome: marine biome [ENVO:00000428]; feature: marine pelagic biome [ENVO:01000023]; material: deep marine sediment [ENVO:00002113]; isolation source: pool of 5 deep marine... | reverse complement strand
AAAGAGGAGAGCGGCCCGTGAAAGCCGACGCAAAGACCGAGGCCGGCGTGATCGCGGCCCTGGATCGACTCTGCGAGACTTACAGGGGGCGAGACCTGGAGGGTCTTCTCGACCTTTTCGTGGCGGACCCCGACACGATTGTGATCGGCACGGGCGCGGACGAAAAGAAGATCGGTCTGGCCGGATGCCGGGAACTGGTCGAGCGTGACTGGGCGCAGTCCGAAGAGAGCGCCCTGGAATATGACTGGATCTCGGTCTCGGCGGCAGGTCCGGTGGCCTGGCTGGCGGCCGACGCGACTTTCAAGGCGGTCATCGATGGGCAGGAGATGATTCTCCGTGGACGGCTCACCGCCGTGCTGGAGCAACACGGTGACGGGTGGAAATTCGCGCAGTATCACATGTCCCTCCCGGCCTCCGACCAGTCCGCCGGAGAAGCGTGGCCGACCTCCATCGACCATGTTTCCGCTACGGTGCGCGCGGAGCGGCCGGATCTCAGCTCGCACGCCGCGCCCGACGGGACCGTGACGATCCTGTTCAGCGACATCGAGGGCTCCACCGCGATGACCGAGCGGCTGGGCGACCTGCGGTGGGTGGACGTGCTGCGTGCCCACAACGCCATCGTCCGGGAGCAGGTGGCGGCGCACGGCGGCTTCGAGGTGAAGTCGGAGGGCGATGGATTCATGCTCGCCTTCCAGAGTGCACGCCGCGCGCTCCAGTGCGCCATCGCGGTGCAAGGGGCGTTCGCGCAACGCAACGAGTCCGCGGAAGAACCGATCCGGGTGCGCATGGGCCTCCATGCGGGGGAGACGATCAAGGAGGCGGACGATTTCTACGGCAGGCACGTGATCCTGGCGGCGCGAATCGCCAACCAGGCACAGGGTTGTCAGATCCTGGTCTCGTCGCTGCTCAAGGAGCTGACGGCGAGCGCCGGCGACATCCGGTTCGACGAAGGCCGGGACGTGGAGCTGAAAGGACTCGCGGGCACCCACCGGGTGTTCAGCGTGGCGTGGGAAGCGGCGTCCGCTTTGCGGGCTCCGGCAGAATAACCTTCGTGGCCGAGTTTCCCGGCGGGGACGAGGTGACGATCGGGCAGTCTGCCAGGTAAGGCCGTCCGGCCACGGCCGACAAATAGATCGGCCAAGAAATAGATCTGTCCCTATTCCTATCTTCGTGTCGGGCAAGGCACGCGCCTGGCCTGGAAACTTGGATGTTCCGATTCCGCAACCCCGGAACGGAACCGCGGCGTTGAACCGGCGTGTGCGACCGCGGCAAGGTGACTCGAGTCCCCGTACCAGAGAGGGTCCCGTGATTTGACTCATTATGATGAGTCAAATACACTCATTGATGTTATGAAACGTATGCAGGTGCTCATCGACGAGGCGGAGTACAAGCGGATCCAACGTGTCGCCCGGCGGCGTGGGATGACGCTCGCCGAATGGGTCCGTCAGGCGTTGCGCAGCGCTTTTCGGGAGGAGCCGCTCAGCGGGCGGGACAAGAAGCTCGCCACGGTCCGTGCGGCGGCGAATCAGGAGTTCCCCACGGCCGACATCGACCAGATGCTCGACGAGATCGCCCGCGGGTATCAGGTCGCCGAGCCGCGGTGATCTTCGTCGACTCGAACGTCCCGATGTACCTGATCGGGGCGGCGCATCCGCACAAGACCGACGCGCAGCGTTTGCTCGAGCGCTCCATCACGCGGGACGAACGACTCGTCACGAGCGCGGAGGTGTTGCAGGAGATCCTGCATCGCTACGTTTCCATCCGGCGCCGCGACGCCATCCAGCCGGCCTACGACGCGCTTCTCGGCGTGGTCGATGAGGTGTTTCCGATCACCGAGCGCGACATGCGCCGCGCGAAGGACATCGTGCTGGGATCGGAGGCGGTGACGGCTCGGGATGCGCTGCACCTGGCCGTCATGGAGCATCACCGTGTCGACACCATCCTCTCGTTCGACAGTGGGTTCGACGGGCATCCGGGGGTGACCCGGGTGTGTTGAGCGCGTCTCCGTCTTCCCGGTCTTGCTGGCGTCCCGCGGACGTCACCGATGTTGGAATGTGAGACCTGACCCCTTTCTTCGATAAACTAGCGCAGCCGTGTCGAGTCCTGTCATTTGCCCGCAGTGCGGGTTCGAGCTATCGGCGAGTGACGCCGAGTGCCCCCGGTGCCGGTCGGGGCGTGAGCCCGCGGATGCCACGACGGTCGCCGATTCTCCCTCGGCCGACCACGCCGCTCCCGCGCGCGTCGGAGAGTACCGCGTCCTGCGAACCATCGGTCGCGGCGGCATGGGGACGGTGTACGAGGCCTTTCAAGAGTCGATGCGTCGCAAGGTGGCGTTGAAGATCCTCGATGCGGGGCTGTTTCCTTCGAACAAACAGGTTCACAGGTTCGAGCGCGAAGCCTGGATCGCGGGCCGGCTCAATCATCCGAACATCGTCAAGGTCTTCGGCCAGGGGACGGAGGGCAACACGCACTACATCGCGATGGAGCTCCTCAGCGGCCGCTCGTTGCAGGACGCGATCCGGGATGCCAAGAAGAGTCGCGACGAGGCGAGCTCCTCCGATTCGGCGTGGCGCACCGGGCACGTTCGCCGGACGGTGGAGTTGTTCGTCGGCCTCGCCGACGCGTTGGGTCACGTCCACCAGCAGGGCATCGTTCACCGCGACATCAAGCCGGGCAACCTGTTGCTGGAGGACGACGACTCCAGGCTTCTGTTGACCGACTTCGGCCTGGCGCGGGACGTCGATGCGTCCCGGGTGACCCGGCGCGGCGATTTCTTCGGCACGGTCCGCTATGGAGACTTCACAGAGCCGATCGAGGATCTGGGCGATGGAGAGCCCCCCGGCACGCTCGTCCTGGAACCTTCGCGCGAGCTTGCCCTAGCAACCCGTCGTTTCGTGAGGTACGTCGGCGACACGGTCGAGCTTCCGGTGACCGTCCATGTTGAAACCAGGACGGCGGTTCGGGTACAGCTCGAGGATTGTCCGAACTAGAGCCACCCCGATGGGGTCAGGTCTTGAAATCCAGCATGTGCTCTTGTGGGGTCAGGTCTTGAATCATGAGTCGGGAGCGGGGCCAACCCGAAACGACCCGGACAACTCAAGATTCAAGACCTGACCCCGTCTTGTACACTTCACATGCTGGAATTCAAGACCTGACCCCGTTCTTGAGATTCAAGACCTGACCCCATCCTGTAGAATCTCCGGATGCCTGTCGAGCCCGGAAGCCGGTTGCTGCACTACACGCTGACCGAGAAGATCGGCGAGGGCGGGATGGGTGCGGTCTGGCGCGCCACCGACACGAGCCTCAACCGCGACGTCGCGATCAAGCTGCTGCCGCAGATCTTCGCGGACAGTCCCGAGCGGCTGGCGCGCTTCGAGCGCGAGGCCAAGCTGCTGGCGTCGCTGAACCACCCCAACATCGCGGCCGTCTACGGCCTGCACCAGGACGGCGGGGAGAAATTCCTCGCGATGGAGCTGGTCGAGGGCGAGGATCTCTCCAAGCGGCTGCAGCGCGGCCCGCTTCCCCTGGACCAGGCGCTCGACATCGGCGCGCAGATGGCCGCGGGCATCGAGGCCGCGCACGAGAAAGGGGTCGTGCACCGCGACCTGAAGCCGGCGAACGTGATCGTCACCCCCGAGGGCCGGGTCAAGCTGCTCGACTTCGGCCTGGCCAAGGCGCTCGAGAACGATCCCGCCAGCGGCGACCCGTCGCTGTCGCCGACGATGACCTCCGCCGGCACCGTCGCCGGGATGATCCTCGGCACCGCGGCGTACATGTCGCCCGAGCAGGCGCGCGGCAAGCCGGTCGACCGGCGCACCGACCTGTGGTCGTTCGGCTGCGTGCTCTACGAATGCCTCACGGGCAAGAGCCTGTTCGCCGGCGAGACGATCTCGGACTCGCTCGCCGCGATCCTTCGCAAGGAACCGGACTGGTCGGCGCTGCCCGACGACACGCCGCCGATGGTGCGGTTGCTGTTGCGCCGCTGTCTCGCGCGCGATCCCGCCAAACGCCTCCGCGATGCCGGTGACGCGCGACTCGAGCTCGACCAGGCGATCGAGGACCCGAGCGTCGAGGCGCTCGGTCTGACGGCGGCCGGGACCGCCGCGCCGGCGGAACCCGCCGCAACCAGGAGCCGGCTTCCCTGGGCGCTGGCCGCGGTCGCCGCAGTCGTCGCCATCTTCTTCGCCCTGCGTCCGGGCGGACCGACCCCGGATTCCGTCACGCGACGGTTGACGATCCCGGTCGAGAATTCGCTGGAGTTCGGCGACGCGGGGCGCCAGGCGCAGCCCTCGCTGTCGCCCGACGGGAACTCGGTCGTGTTCGGCCAGCTCGGCGAGGACGGCGTGAGCCGTTTGCAGCTGCAGCCGCTGGACAGCTTCGAGACCCGCGAGCTGGCCGGGACCGAGAACGCGACGGGCGTCTTCTGGTCTCCGGACTCGAAGCACATCGGGTTCTACCTCGACGGGCGGTTGAAGCGCATGGAGCTGGCCTCCGGCCGCATCCAGCCGATCGGCGGGGAAGCCGCGCAGTTCCCGCGCGGCGCGTCGTGGGGGGCCAACGGGCAGGTCATCTTCGCGCCGAACTCGAACACGGGCATCTGGATCGTCGACGCCGCCGGGGGGACCCCGCGACAGATCACGACCCCGGACCCGGACATCGTCGACGGAAGTCACCGCTGGCCCTGCTTCCTGCCGGACGGCGAGCACTTCCTGTTCCTGCTGTGGACCAACGACTTCACGGCCCTGGAGGAGTTCGGCGGCGTGTACCTGGGGTCGATCTCCGGGGACACGGAGCCGGTGCGGCTCGTCCCCGACACGTCGAGCATGGCCTACGCGCCGCCGGGGTACCTGCTGGTCATGCAGGAGACCAACCTGATGGCCGTCCCGTTCGACGCCGACAAGCGCAGGGTCCACGGCGAGGCGGCCGTGGTCGCCAGCGAGGTGATGTACAGCACCAACAGCGGGAATGCCGCGTTCTCGGTTTCCGCCGAGGGGTCGCTGGTCTACGTGCGCGGCAGCGCCGAGATTCCGCCGGCGACCTTCGCCTGGTACGACCGCGAGGGGAACGAATCCCCGACTCCGCTGGAGCCGACGCCGCTCACGGGTGGGCTGCAGCTTTCGCAAGACGGCAGGCGAGCGGTGGCTCTCCTGCCCGACGCCACCGGGGACAGCGCCGTCTTCGTCCTCGACCTGGTCCGTGGCGTGCCCTCCCGGCTGACGCCGCCCGCGCCGTTTTCCTACCAGGACCCGGTGATGTCCGCCGACGGCGAACACGTCCTGTACGTGTCTCCCGAGAGCGGCACGTGGGACATCTACTTGCGCAAGGCCGACGGATCGGGTGGCCAGCAAACGTTTTTTCAGACGAACATGGACAAGAGGTTGTTCGACTGGTCGCGCGACCGCCGGTGGGTCCTCCACTGGCCGGTCGGGGTGGTCGGCGACGACCTGCACATCTATGACGCCGAGACTCGCGAGAGCGAGATGGTCGTCGAGGGCGGTGGCCTCTTCATCGACGGGCGCTTCTCGCCGGACGGGCGTCACATCGCTTACGTGGTCGACGATTCGGGCCGCCCCGAGGTCTTCATCCAGACGATCGACGGCGGCGCGCGCGGCCAGGTCTCGACCTCCGGCGGGACCGCGGTGCACTGGCGCGACGACGGCCGCGAGGTTCTTTACACCGACCCCGAACGCCGCTTGATGGCGGTGTCGGTGGAGTTCGGCGAGAACGGGATGACGCTGGGAACGCCCAGGGAGCTGTTCGCGCTGGACCCGGAGATCGTCTCGATCGACGCCTCCGGCGATCACCAGCGTTTCCTGGGCGCCCTCGTCGATCAGGTGGCCGGCGAGCCGCTGCACGTGGTGCTCGGCTGGGACGAGGATCTGTAGCCCGGGCCGGGCGCGGGAACGTCAGCGAGCGACCGCGACGAGGATCACGTGATCTTCCGTCCCCGAGAGCGGTAACTTCTTCTTCCGTTTGTTCCACGCGACCGCGGATGAATCCGTGCCGGACTGGTGCATCACGTAGGTTCGCATGGATTCACGACCGGGCCACGCGTAGCCGATCAGGTGGTGGGTGCCGGCCGCGTTCTTCTCGAAGACCACCACGGGCAACTCCTCGATCGGTCCCTCGCTCTTCCCGGCACGGCTCATGAAAAGACCGCGCGAGGCGCCGTTCACCCGGATCTCGTGCAGGCCCGACTTGTTCGTCCACATCTGTTGCAGACAGAGCTGCAGGGAACGTGCGTCGTGCACCGACCCGTCGGGGAGAGTCACCGGCCACGGGACCTCGACCCGGGCGCACCGGCCGGGACTCTCGGACCAGACCGGCGACAAGGCAAATGCCGTCATGGCCAGCGCCACCACCGTTCCGAGGCGGATGGCCCGTCCGATCCTGTTCTCGATCTTCGCGTTGCTCATGGGACCCATCCTCTCCCGCCGGTGTGTTCAGGCGCCCTTGTCATGGGTAACGACGAACGAGCCGAAAACGGACAGATTCAGGAACTCTTTCTGGGGTATCCTCTCGGCCCATGATCGGCTCGACCATCGCGCACTACCGGATCACCGCCAAGCTCGGCGAGGGCGGCATGGGCGAGGTCTACCGCGCGGCCGACGACCGGCTGAACCGCGACGTCGCGATCAAGCTGCTGCCGGCGAGCGTCGAGGAGGATCCGAACCGGCTGGCGCGCTTCCGGCGCGAGGCGCAGGTGCTCGCGGCGCTGACGCACGGCAACATCGCGCAGGTCTACGGGCTCGAGGAGCACGAGGGGCGCCACGCGATCGTGCTCGAGCTGGTCGAGGGAGAGGACCTGTCCGAGCGCATCGCGCGCGGCGCGCTGCCGCCGGAAGACGCGCGAGAGATCGCGTTGCAGATCGCGGAAGCGCTGGAGGCCGCGCACGAGAAGGGCATCGTGCACCGCGACCTCAAGCCCGCGAACGTGAAGCTCACGCCCGACGGCACCGTCAAGGTGCTCGACTTCGGGCTGGCCAAGGCGCTTGCGGGTGACGAGGCCGAGGGCGACATCTCGAACTCGCCGACGCTGACCGCGGCGGCGACGCAGGCGGGGATCATCCTCGGCACCGCCGCCTACATGTCGCCCGAGCAGGCCAAGGGCAAACCGGTCGATCGCCGCGCCGACGTCTGGGCGTTCGGTTGCGTGCTGTACGAGATGTTGACGGGCCGGGCTCCGTTCGCCGGCGACGGCGTGTCGGAGGTGCTCGCGCACGTGATCACGAAGGAGCCGGACCTCGACGCGTTGCCGGGCGACCTGCCGGCGACGTTGCGCGACACGATCGAGCGCTGCCTGCGCAAGGATCCGCGGATGCGCCTGCCGGACATCGCGGCGGCGCGCATCGCGCTGGTCGAGTCGACGACGGCGAAGGGGTCGAAGGTCGCGTCCGCGGTCGAGGCGAGCGCACCGAAGGGCGGTCGGGGCCTGCGCGCGGCGTTGGTCGTGCTCGGGATTCTCGCCGCCGGCGTCGCCGGCTGGATGGTTCGCGGCGGCAACGCGGCCGCGCCCGCAGCAGGCACCCACTTCGACCTGGTCCTCGACCCGCCGCACATCCCGGGCGAGATCGCGCTCTCCGCCGACGGCGAGCTTCTTGTTTACAGCGGGCGCGTCGACGGGAAACGCCGGCTGTTCGTCCGGCGCCTCGACGGTCACGCGAGCGAGGCCATCGCGGGCACCGAGGGCGGCTACGAACCGTTCCTGTCCCCGGACGGACGGCACGTCGGTTTCTTCGGCGGCGGCCGGTTGAAGCGCGTGAGCCTGGCCGGCGGGCTGCCGGAGCTGCTCGCGCCCGCGCCGGGCAGCATTACCGGCGCCGTCTGGGCCCGTGACGACACGATCCTCTTCACGACACAGATTCTCGGGCTGCCGCACCGCGTGGACGCCCGCGGTGGCGAGTCGAGCCCGCTGGAGGTGAACGGCGTCGAACCGGACTTCTCGTTCCATCACCCGCACCTGCTCCCCGATCAGCGGTCGTTGCTGCTGACGCTGGAACGGGAGTCGGAGGCGCACACCGAGATCGTCCTGCTCGACCTCGCGAGCGGCGACTGGACCCCCGTCGTCCGCGGGAACGACCCGCGGTTCGTCGGGCCCGACCGGTTGTTGTTCGTGCAGCAGGACCGGGTGATGGAAGCGGGCTTCGATCCCGGCACGGGCGAGATCACGGACGATCCGCGGCCGGTGGAATTGTACGAGCCGGGTCTTTACGAAATCGACGAACTGCTTCGGTTCGGCGCGACGCTCGCCGCAAACGGGACACTGGTCTACCCGTCCGGAGATTCCTCCCTGGTGGCCGAGGACATTTTCGTCGTTTCTCCCGACGGAGAGGCGAAGCCGACCGGGTTCACCGGCAGTACGCCAAGCGCGGATTCGAAGGGGCGGCGCGTGATCGTCGCGTCGGCGCAGCAAGGGCTCCGCCTGCTCGACCTGGTGGACGGTACGGACGTCTCGTTGACGTTCCAACCGACGGGGCACCTGCCGTTCTGGTCGCACGACGAGAAACGGGTGCTGTACAGCGACCGGCGAAGCTCGGAGTTCGAGGTCTGGACCGTGGCCCCGGACGGAAGCTCGGCGGCCGAGCGCTACTTCGAGAATCCCGTTCCGACCACGCTCCTGACCTCGATCGCCGCGGACGGCACGCTGATCGGTTACGGGGTCCACCCGGTGACCAACCGGGACATCTGGGTCCGAACGCCCGATGGGGAGATCACCCTCCTGCTGGAAACGCCGGCCAACGAACGGGCACCCGCGATCGCTCCCTACGGACGGTACTTCGCCTACGTGTCGGACGAAGAGGGCTCGGACAGAATCTACATGCGGGATCTCGACGCGCCGGAGCGGCGCTGGCTCGTGTCGACCGGGGGCGGGAGCGCGCCGGTGTGGGGCCGCGACGGGCGGGAGCTGTACTTCGCCCGGGGGAACTCGATCCTCGCCGTCGAGGTCCGCACCGAGGGCGGCATCCGCATCGGCGAAGAGCGCGTCGCCTTCACCCACGAACGGCTGACCGAGGACGACTGGGGCAACCGCACCTTCGACACCATGCCCGACGGCGGCCTGCTGGTGGCGATTCCGCGCGAGTCGGAGGTCGTGTTGCGGGTGGTGCTGGGGTACGGCTCCGCGCGTTGACGTTCCGCTTGCCGATCGGTGATTCCTGCCCTCGGAAGCTCAGCGTCGAGGCGAGCCGTTGATCGATGGGCACGATTCAAGATTCAAGACCTGACCCCGCTCAGCGGAACTCTTCGAACCAGTTCTGCACGAGAACGATGCCCGAGGCCGCCGCGGCTTCGACGCCCAGCTTCGATCGGCGCGTGAACAGGAAGCGGCCATCGGCGGAGACGGCGAAGCCGTCGGGGCGGCCGAGACCGACGTCGAGACCGGTGAAATCGACGCTGAACAGCTCCGTCGGCGGGCTCAGCCGAACGGTGGGTTCCGTCTGAACCTCGACGGCCATCAGGGCGCGCTCGTGGCGGTAGTACAGCGTCGCGCCGTCGTCGCTCCAGCGCGGCCAGTTGCCGCCCTCCGTCGAGACCTGCCATTTGCCGCGGCCCTCGGGAAACGTCGTGATGTAGATCTGGTCGGTGCCGGATTCGAGCGATTGGTAGGCCAGGAAGCGGCCGCCGGGATGGAATCGTGGCGCCATTTCGCTGGCGGCCGAGTGCAGGAATCGGGTGGGCTTCGGCTCCTCGGCGTTCAGGTCGAGGATGCAGATGTCGAGATCGTTCAGGCTCGTACCGGCCGCGGAATAGGCCAGGTGGCGACCGTCGGGGGAGACGTGCGGGCTCTCCCAGTCGTACGCCGGGCGGCACTCGTCTTGATCCCACAGCACGCGAGGCTCGCCGCTGCCGTCGGCGGAGACCGTGCGCAACTGGAGCTCGGTCACGGTGTCGCCCGAGACGTGGATCAACTGCCTGCCGTCGGCGGTCCACGCCACCGATCCCTGCTCCGTGTCGTCGAAGGTCACGCGGGTCTTGCTTCCCCGTTCGATGTCGTGGACCCAGAGGTCCCAGTTGGAATCGTCGGTCTGGGTATCGGCCGTGACGGCGACGCGGCGACCGTCGGGGGAGATCTCGGGGAACGGCCACGTCGATCTCATCTCGCCGAACGAGGTGACGACGGACCCGCCGGAATCGAACCAGGCCAGCTCCGTCAGCAGGGTGCCGCCCCGAACGTAGGCGAGCGTGCCCTCGCGCGAGACGCTGGGCAGCACGCCTTCGGCGGCGACGAGAAACGGCTCGCCGGTCACCTCGAGCTCGGCCAGCGAGAACGGGAGAGCCCAGATGCCCTGGTTCGAGCCCACGCGTTCGTAAAGGATGTGTCCGGTGGGCGAGTAGACCGGACGGTGGGTTTCGTGTCCCTCGGCCCGGAAGACGATCTTCTGCTTGCCGTCGACCAGGACCGCCAGCGTGTCGCGGCCGGTCTTGGAGTGAATCATGTACAGGACGCCCCGTCCGTCCGGCAGAGGGCTGACGTTGTGGAGATCCGATTCGGTCTCGGGATCGATGGCGTGAATCGGATGCGGGTCGCCGCCGTTGGCCGACACCTCGAGGAGCTGGTCCCAGCCGCTGCAGAAGACGATCCGGTCACCGTCCAGCCATGCCAGGCCCGTGGCGAGTCCCATGATGGATTCCTCTGCCGTCGCGATCATCACGGGCTGGCCGCCGGTCGCGGGCACCTTGAGCAGCTTCCGCTGCTGAGCGAAACCGAGCCAGGCGGAGTCGGGCGACCAGAACGGGTCGGTTGCACCGTCGCTTGCGGGGATCTCGATCGCTTCGAGTCGCTCGAGATCACGGATCCACAGCTTGCCCGCCGTGACGAACCCGATGCGCCGGCCGTCCGGCGAGAGCGCCAGGGGCGCGACCGAGTAGCTCAGCTCGGTGCCGGTCTCGATGCGCACCGGCAGCTTTCGCAGCGGAGGCTCGGACGTTTCGCGCAGCTGCCGGCCCGCGAGTAGCGCGACGACCCCGGTTGCGACGAGCGCCGCGATCCAGAGCGGCGTGCGCGAGCGGCTTGCGGGCGCGGGTCCTGCCTCCATCGCCGGCTCGACGTCGTCCGGCGTGCCGGCGATCGTCTCCTCCAGCGCGATGCGCGCCTCGCCGATCGACTGCAGCCGTTGCCGTGGTGCTTTCGTCAGACAACGGCGAAGCAACCGGCGCAGGCGTGGCGGCGCTTCGTTCGGTATCGCGTCGTGATCGGGCTCGAGCTTCAGCACCGACGCGAGCGTGTCCGAGATCGACTCGCCGGTGAACACGCGCGCGCCGGTCAGCATCTCGAACAGCACGCAGCCGAACGACCAGACGTCCGCCCGGTGGTCGACCGCGTGCCCGCGGGCCTGCTCGGGGCTCATGTAGGCGGCGGTGCCGAGGATCACCCCGGCCATC
>JABAOH010025530.1_pt6 | contig 11382 bp, 12 predicted proteins | sample 7062181 | NCBI WGS metagenome assembly JABAOH01 (sample SAMN14538630, study PRJNA623070) | marine sediment metagenome | biome: marine biome [ENVO:00000428]; feature: marine pelagic biome [ENVO:01000023]; material: deep marine sediment [ENVO:00002113]; isolation source: pool of 5 deep marine... | reverse complement strand
CAGCTCATCGTCCACCACGTAGCAGCCGGCCTCCTCCACGATTCTCAGGAGCTCCAGCGGCGGTTGCTCGCAGAAGGGACCGAGGAGGAGGACCCGGATGTTGTCCCTGGCCTTTGCCGCCCTGGCCTCCACCCGCATCAGGGCTCCTTCCAGAAAGGAGATGTGATCCTCCACGGGCATGTAGGCGGCTGCCCTGACCAACAGATAGGCGTCGTGAACGGGGAGCTGCCAGGGTCTCTGCTGGCGAATCTCGTAGACCTTCTGGACGAGCTCCCTCTGCCGGTTGTAGAGCTCTATGCTCTCCCTCAGGGAGTCCTCGTCCACCCGCTCCCCGGCCAGGTCCTCTAGGCTAGCCTGAAAGCGCTGAAGCTCTCTCTCTAGGTAATCTGCGGAGGCTGCCGACGTGACGTTCTGGGGAAGGTGCAGGTACTGCACCAGCATCCCTGGGAAGTTCCTCTCCCAGACCCCGGAGAGGTTGCGGGCCACGTCGCAGATGTCTGTGAAGACCATGCCATCGAGGAGCTTCAGACGGCCCGTCAGGCCTAGCTCCAGGGTGCTCCTAGTGACGGAGCAGACGAAGGACTGCACCCGGGAGTCCGCGTAGTCCACCTCCAGCAGGCCCCAGGCTCCCATGACTCCCACGGGCAGCATGCCCGCAGAGTGAATGACCTCCTGGGGGACGTACACGGGGAAGTGCCCGATGGCCTTGCCCCCGGTCTCCTCCTTCCATCTAGAGACCGAGCTGAAGGATAGGTCCTCCGCCAACTCCCTGGCGAAGCCGAGATCTTCTGGCTGCCGCAAGCCGGGGCCTCCTTGGCTACAGTATAGTTATAAAGTAGCTGCAATATAAATTTATCTAAAACGGCGTTATTTTTTCCAGGCCCGTCCCCTCTCGGAAAATGGATAAATAGACAGGCCCCGATGGTCCCGCATGTCTGTTGAGCCCATTAAGGGGAAGCCTCCCGAGGAGTTCGGATTTAAGGAAATCATCTACGAGAAGTCGGACTGGGTGGCTCGAGTTACCATCAACCGGCCTCAGGTGTACAACGCCTATAGCACCCTCACGCTGAGAGAGATGCAGGAAGCCTTCAGGGACGCTGCGTACGACGACGAGGTTGCCGTCCTAGTGCTTACGGGGGCGGGGGACAAAGCCTTCTGCACCGGCGGCGACGTGAAGGAGTACGCTGAGGAGTACACGAAGAGGCCCCACGACTACTGGAAGTACATGGTGGAGTTCCAGGCGGCGGTGGACATGCTCCGGAACGGAGGGAAGCCCACCATCGCAAGGCTCAACGGCATCGTGGCCGGCGGTGGCAACGAGTTCCAGATGGCCTGCGACCTGGCCATCGCCGCTGAACACGTGGAGATCATGCAGGTGGGGACCCGCGTGGGAAGCGTGGCTTCCGGCGGAGCGACCCAGTGGTTGCCGATTCTGGTGGGCGATCGCCGTGCCCGGGAGATACTGTACCTCTGCGAGAGGATTCCGGCCGCCAAGGCCCTGGAATGGGGGCTCGTCAACCAGGTGGTCCCCTATGAGGAGCTCGACGCGGCGGTGGAGGCCATGTCCCAGAAGTTGGTGGAGAAGTTCCCCGAGTGTACCCGCTACACCAAGCAACAGGTCAACTTCTGGAAGGATCTGGCCTGGTACTCGACTATAGGTCACGCCAGGGACTGGCTCTCCATACACTTCGCCTCTCAGGAACCATGGGAGGGCATGAGGGCCTTTGTGGAGAAGCGGGGGGCCAGGTACAAGGAGCTCCGACAGCAGGCGGCTTCAGGCGGCGCCCCCTCCTTCGTCTGGGGACCCTACACAAAGGCCTGTGACAAGTGTGGTGCCAAGGGCATACCTGAGGCCTTTGAGTATTGCGGCGCTTGCGGCGCTAAGCTCGCGTAAGGACGGCGTGGGCCTCAGCGGAAGAGCTTGCTGAACCACCTATACTCTGTGAGGGCCTTGAGCCAGTGCCACGGCCGACTGGGCTTTCTCATCCTAACTGAAGGAGGGCCCTCCCCGTAGAAGTTGCCCCTCACCATCCCGCTCTTGCCGAACCCTACCTCAAGGAAACAAATGCCGTAGCCGTCCCAGCGGTCGCCCTCGCCGCCGGCGATGTCAGCGACGATGTTCTTGGCAGCTACCTCGGACTGGCGATGGGCGAACACTCCGGCCTTCGGCAGGAATGGTACGTTGCCTGAAGGCGTCTTGATGCTGGTCACATCTCCCACTGCGTAGACATCGTCATAAGCGGTACTCATCGTATATCGATCGACGGGGATCCACGGCCCGTCCTTCGTCAAACCAGAGCTCCTGACCGCTTCACAGGTAGTGTGGGGAGGCACCGCGACGAGGAGGTCAAAGCCTGTCTTTGCGCCTCCCTTGAAATGAACGATCCGCGACTCGGGGTCGATATGCTCTATCTCCCTTTTGGCCGTGATAGGGATGCTCCTCTCCTCCATTGTTGCTCGGGCCTTCCTTCCGATGGCCTCTCCGGCAGCCGGCAGGGGGAAAGGCTCAGGCGTGAAGAACTCCATCTCCACCTGGTCTCGGATGCCCTTCCTCCGGAAGTAGTAGTCCATGAGGAGGGCCGTCTCATAGGGGGCCGCAGGACACTTGAAAGGCAGCCTCGAGATCCCCGAGACGACCTTGCCGCCCTGGAACCCCCGGAGGGCCTCCCCCAGGCTGACCGCTCCGTTCATGTCGTAGGGGTGTTGCGCAACCTCCTCGAAACCCTCGATGGCAGAAGGGTCGAGCTGTGCTCCCAAGGCCACCAGCAGATAATCGTACGACAGCTCGATGGCGTCCGTGGTCACCCGCCGCTCCTCAGGATCTATGCTAGTCACCTCCTCTTGTCGGAGCTTCACATTCCGGGCCTTCAGCCTGGAGAGGGGCCTCCACACCTGGTCGGGGCTCCTCCATCCCATCATGAGCCACGGGTTGGACGGCTGGAAGTAGTGCCGGCCTTCCCGGTCCACAAGGACGATCTCTGACTGCCCTTTCAGACGCTTGGACAGCTCCGTGGCGGCGATGGCTCCCCCAACACCCCCTCCCAGTATGACAACTCTAGTCATGGACCTCCCGACTGGTATCGCGGGCTGCCTCTTAGAATTTCCTAGGGGCGCTCGCCCTCCGTAGGCACCAGCATGCGTCCCGCCTGGTTCAACCCCTCTCGTCCAATCGGAGAAGATATCTATAACCCCGCCCTTCCCCCCCGAGGTGTCAGAATGGTCCAGAAGGTAATCGACGTGGTTGGGGTTTCGACGGAAAGCTTCGCAAGGGCCGCCACGGACGCGGTAAGGATTGCCGCAAAGACAGTGAGAAACATGAAGTGGGCCAGGGTGTCGGAAATGGAGATGGCCCTGGAGGGAGACAAAGTGGTGGATTACCGAGCCACACTGCGCATCTACTTCGACGTGGAAGGGTAAGGTCCAACCCCTCGCTGGCAGTCAGGAAGGCCCCGTAGGGGCACGTAAGTATTCTCATTGCGGAAGTCTCATAGGATTACACCTCGAATTTAGGTGGGCCTAAAGGAGCGACGCAGTTGAACCTGGCTGAGGTTCCACCTGGCACGAAGGCCAGGATTGAGAGCATTCTGGACGTGGCCATCAGAGAGCACCTCCTACGTCTCGGCATCACAGAGGGCTCCGTGGTGGAACTTGTTCAAAGGGTAGCTCGGGGCCCCGTCGTGGTTCGGAAGTCGAGCCTCGAGATCTCCCTGGGTAAGCGGGTAGCGGAGCACATCCTGGTCTCATCCGTGGGGGATGGTCCATGAATTGGCACGGGCACGGAAAGCCCTCCCCCTCGATGAAACTCAAGAGCGTCGTCCTCGTGGGGAACCCCAACACCGGCAAGTCCGTCCTCTTCAGCGAACTCACCAGGCAGTTCACCGACGTGTCGAACTACCCGGGCACGACCCTCCGCCTTTCAGAGGGGCATGTGGAGGACTACGTGATCATCGACACCCCAGGAGTCTACGGACTCCACTCCGAGGGGGAGGATGAGGAGTCGGTCCGCGGAGCCGTCGGGGCCGCAGACATGGTGGTCAACGTTTTGGACGCCACGAACATCGAGAGGGGGCTCTGGCTTTCCCTCGAGCTGATGGAGACGGGCAAGCGCGCCATAACGGTGCTGAACATGTGGGATGAGGCCCAGGCGATGGGGCTAGTCGTTGACCTGGCAAAGCTGCAGGAGATCGTGGGGAGCCCAGTTTTCACCACGGTTGCGACCAGGGCCGTGGGCATTGAGGAGCTGGCTAGGGCGATAGCAGCCGAGATGGCTTCCACGGAGCGCATGGAAGCCTCTCCTCTATCTCAGCCTTCAGCGGCTCTTCTGACGACGAGCGCGACCTCGGACCAGCCCTCCCGCTGGAGTGCCGCCATCGCCAAGAGGAGGTGGGTTGAGGACACCCTGAAGCAGGTTCTCATCGAACGCCCTGAGTACCGGGGTCCCGCCGACGTCCTCTCCGAAATCATGATTCGCCCCGTAACGGGCGTCCCCCTGGCCCTGGGCATCCTCGGCGCCGTCTTTTACCTCATAGGCACCTTCGTCGCTCAGGACCTCGTGGAGTTCACCGAGGGTGTCATCTTTCAGCAGGTGTACGAGCCGGCGGTTCGCTCCCTGGTGGGGAGGGTCCTCTCGGGGCCCCTCTACGAGATCCTGGCCGGGGAGTTTGGGGTCCTGACCATGACGGTCACCTACATACTAGGCCTGCTCCTCCCTCTGGTCTTCGCCTTCTACGTCCTGATGGCCGTGCTGGAGGACACGGGCTATCTCCCGCGGCTGGCGACCCTGGCCGACAGGACCTTCAGTGCCATGGGCATGAACGGCAAGGCCGTCATTCCCATTGTCCTGGGCTTCGGCTGCGTCACCATGGCCACCATCACCACAAGAATCCTCAACAAAGGGAAGGAGAGGACCATCGCGATTGCCCTGCTGGCATTGGCCGTTCCCTGCTCCGCACAGATGGCCGTCATACTGGTCCTCCTGGCGGGCCTGGGCTTCGTATACTGGGCCCTCTACGGTGGCATAATCCTCGCCGTGTTCTTGACCATTGGAGGGCTTCTCAGCCGGCTGATACCTGGGGAGAAGTCGGACCTCATCTTCGAGCTGCCCAGGCTGAGACTGCCCCAGTGGAGGAACGTCCTCAGGAAGGCCCGCTTCAGGACGTGGGTCTTCATCAGGGATGTCTTCCCTCTCTTCTTCCTGGGAGCCCTGATCATCAGCCTCCTCCTCGTCTCGGGAGCCCTCGCGGCCCTTCAAGACGGGCTTCGACCCCTGGTGTCGGGCTGGCTTGGCCTCCCAGCAGAGGGCGCCACGGCCCTCATCATGGGCTTCGTGAGGAGGGACTTCGGGGCCGCTGGTTTCTTCCACATGGCCCTCACCCCGCTGCAGGCCGTCGTCGGCATGATTGTGATAACCCTCTTCATCCCATGCATCGCTAGTATCATGGTCATTCACAAGGAGATGGGCCTCAAGGGGGTTCTGGGAATCCTGGGTTTCACCCTGGGAGTGGCCTTCCTGACGGGCGGCATTGTCCATCGCGTTCTAGCCACCTTCTTGGGAGGATGAAGGATCATGAGGGGGTAGATGGAAACCACTGATGTTCTTCCGGTCCCGAGGACGAAGGCCAAGGCCAAGGAGGTCTACGACCGGATCAGCCCCTTCTACGACTCCCTCACCGGGCCCTTTGAGCGGGAGTTCGCCAAGAGAGGGTTGGACCGCCTCTCCGTGGAGAAGGGGGAGGAGGTTCTCGAAATCGGTTTCGGCCCCGGTCGCTGCCTGCTGCAGATCGCGGAACGTGTGGGACCCGAGGGGAGGGCCTACGGGATCGACCTTTCTCACGGCATGATTGAGGTGTCGAGACGCAGGCTAGAGAAGGCCGGCCTTTGGGATAGGGTGGAGATATGTTGTGGGGATGCAGTACGCCTGCCGTTCCGGAGTTCCGCCTTCGACGCCGTGTTCATGAGCTTCACGTTGGAGCTGTTCGACACTCCCGAGATCCCCGAGGTTCTTCGGGAGGTTAGAAGGGTGCTCAGGACGTCCGGCAGAGTTGGCATCGTGAGCATGTCCAAGGAGGACGGGGATTCCTTCTTGGTGAGCCTGTACGAGTGGGGGCACCGCAGATGGCCGAAGTACCTCGACTGCCGACCCATCTACGTAGAGCGCTCCATGACCCAGGCGGGCTATGAGATCAAGGAGAGGGAGAGGCCCGCTCTCCTCGGGATGCCGGCGGAAATCGTCATCGGCGTGAAGCCGTAGGGTTCTGAGGGCGGAGGTCAGTGCCGATTGGTCGATTGCAGCCTCCCGAGTATTAGCCTGTACAAATGGGCTTCTTCGCCTTGCCGCAGGGCACTCAGCCTCTGGAGTATGAGTTCAGGGGTGGATCTGGCGATGACGTTCGGTTTTGGGGTTCTATCGACGACGAGGTTGTACGACTCATCCAGACCCTGCGCCTCGATACCGTCCACCCGGACCTTCGCCATCTGAAGTATGGACCGGGCGGCATGGGTGACGACGACAGCATAGCTGTTGCTCTCTTTGAGCAGGTTCAAGAAGATGGCGATGATAGCGGCAGCGGCCTCAGGCTCCGTCATGGCCTCCAGCTCATCCGCCAGGACGAGCTTCCTGCTCTTGTCCAGAGCGAGGGGCATGAACGTCTTCAGAAAGCCCTCAAGGGCGCCAGCTGTAAGGGGCCTCTGCCGGGAGAAGAAGTAGCAGGCCTCGATGGGCTCGAGAATCGCCTCTCGGGCGTTGACTGGCAACCCCATGGTGGCCAGGATGTAGACCTGGGCCAGCGTCTCAAGGAGGGTGGTCTTGCCGCCGCTGTTGGCCCCCGTCAGCAGGCTAATGCCCTCTGAGTCGGAGAGAGAATAGTCTACCCGCTGAGCTCGCGGGTCGTCCTCCAGCCCGAGGTGAAGGGCACCCCTCAGTCTCAGCTCGCTTCCCCAGCGAGGCGGCTGTAGGTCGTAGTGCAGGGCGAAGGCGCCCAGAGTCATTTCGAAATCGAACTCCAGCGCCCTCCTGTAGGCGCCCCGCACCTCCTCCTCCTTGGCGGCCAGCAGTCTCGCCGCCCTCTGAAGCGCCTCGAAGGACTCCATCTTGGCCCTTTGCTTGCTGCTCTTCACGGCCCTCTCGAGCTCCTTCTCCGGAAGGACCAGCGGGTAGGTCGTTTCCAGTTTGACCCTAAATCCCGTCCTACGAAGGATCTCATCCTCGCCCTCCTCGAGCACCTCCACGAATACCTCCTGAAGGCGCTTCGGCAGGCCCTCCTCGAGCAGCTCTAGCAGCTCCTCCCCGTCGAGGGACAGCCGCGAGAGCCTGGACTTGAGGACGTCGTTCACTCGGTCGAGAATATCCCGCAGGTCATCCTCCCTGGGGACGGGCGCCTCCGCCCTTACGGTGGGGAGCAAAGCTAGCACCTCCTCCGCGACTCCTATACCATCCACAAAGTCACCGAGTTCCTTCAGGACCTGCAGCAGGCCCTCGTTAGCCCGGAAGAAGTCCACCACTGTCTCAGGAAAGATCTGCCAGGGTTCGGGGCGCCCGAGGAATACGTGAACCTGGTCTACCCCATCAAAGTCGAGGGACCCTTTGTTGGAGACATAGAGGATGAGGTCATAATTCTCGGGCCTGAGGACGTCATTCGGCAAAAGCACCTCACAATACCGGGCATAGGGCTCCAACATCCTGAGGGTCGCCTCGTCCTCCACCACTACAACCTTCTTCGAGTCGAACACGGGTCTTGGATTTCTCAGGGCGGGGAGGCGAGAGAGGAGGGAGGCAACGCGGTCCCATGGGAGCTGGCGAACCCTCTCCTTAGCGGCCATGGCCTGATTGAGTAACGCCTCTCTAGATTTTACGCTGCGAAGCGGCCGTAGTAAGAGGACCTTATTCCGCCCGTAGGAGGTATTGGCCAAAGACCGAATCCTCTGCAGAATATCTTCGTAGATGGACTGGGCGGCATCGGTCCTGGCGAAGGGGAAAGTCTCCAGTCCCAAGATCTGGGACATAATCTCCACAGCTTTGCGGGCAGAGATCCCCCTGATGGCCAGGAAGCGATCCAGCTCCAGATTCTCGGCAGCCTCAACGATACCGTCCTCCGACCTCATCGCTTCCAGCAGCTTCTCCTGGGTCCTGGGGCCCAGCCCCTTCAGGGCCTTCAACACTGTGACACCTTGGCAGCTCAGCACTCCCTTCTTTAAAAGGCAAAATGTGGGGGGTGCGTGAAACTAACCGAACCTGGGTCCGTGGCGTGACTCCACCTCCGTTCACACCCTGCCGTCGCCGTTCCGGCCTGACTTTACCGGGATGCAGTGGCTTCACCTTTTCTCACCGTGAGCTTATATCGACATGCTGTAATACTTTACGAAGTAAAGCGAAACTGGAGGAACTCCATGAGGAGCAACACATACGATCTTGTAGTATTGGGCGGTGGTTCGCCCGCCTTCGCGGCGTCGATTAGAGCTGCAGAACTGGCGAAGAGCGTCGCCCTCGTCGAAAGAGGTACCATCGGCGGGACCTGTGTCAACGTAGGCTGCGTACCGAGCAAGCATCTGCTGGTCGCGGGGGAGTTCCATCGTGATGCCCTCAGGAACCCCTTCAGGGGCGTTCGCTGCAATGGCGAGACCCTGGACTTCCCGGAGGTAATCGCCCAGAAGAACGAGATTGTCTCGGACTTGAGGCAGCACAAGTACAGCGATGTCTTGGAAAGTCTGGAAGGGGTTGACCTCTACGAAGGCACCGGCACCTTCGCCTCGAACCACGAGGTAAAGGTGGAGGGGCAGAGAATCAAAGGCAAGGCCTTCCTCATCGCCACGGGTTCCAGTCCCTAAGCACCTCCCATTCCTGGCCTTGAGGAGACAGGCTACTGGACGAATGTGGAAGGGCTAGGCCCCGAAGACCAGCCAGAATCACTCACAGTAATCGGAGGAAGGGCCCTGGGTCTGGAGTTCGCACAGATGTATGCGCAATTCGGCACGAAGGTCACCCTCCTTCAACGGTCTGAAAGGATTATCCCCGACGAGGAGCCCGAGTGCTCGGAGGCCCTCCAGACCGCCTTAGAGGAGGAGGGCGTCGAAATCCTCACCAGAGCCCAGCCGGAGAAGGTTCGGAACGAAAAGGGAACGAAGGTGGTGGTGGCCACGGTTGCCGGTAGCACCAAGGAGTTCCGTGCCGAGGAAATCCTGATGGCGACAGGCCGGAGGCCGAACACAGCAGCCCTGGGGCTAAAGAGGGTTGGCGTTGAACTCGGGGAAAGCGGGGAGGTCATGGTTAACCGCCAGATGCAGACGAGCGTGCCTCACATTTACGCTGCTGGCGATGTGAGGGGTGGCCAGTTTCTTGAGACCACCGCTGCCAAGGAGGGATTCATCGCCGCTGAGAATGCCCTCCTCGATCGTGGAAGACAGATGGACCCGCCCGAGAAGGTCCCCAGGGCCATCTTCACGAGTCCCCAGTTCGCCGCTGTGGGGTACACTGAGGAGAGGTTCAGTGCGGCGACGGGCGCGTGCGCTTGCAGGACGCTCCCCATGGATGTCGTCCCCAAGGCTCAGGTCGTGGGCGATACGCGAGGGGTGATAAAGATGGCCATTGACCCGCGGAACAAGAGGGTCGTGGGGGTCCAGATCGTCTCCGCCCAGGCAGCGGATCTCATTCACGAGGCGGCCCTGGCGGTGAAGCACGACTTGACCATCGACGATATCATCGACTTGGTCCATGTGTTTCCCACCCACAGCGAGGCGCTGAAGCTGGTGGCACAATCCTTTTATCGGGATGTGAGCAAACTGAGCTGCTGCTCCCAGTAGCAGGAGCGCTGGCCTCTGGGTGCACTCTGATTCCCATGATTCGCGCTCTATCAAAGGCTACGGGAATAAACTTGATTAATCTATCCAGGGCCGCGACCTCCCCCCCGTGACGCCAAAAACCCTGTAATTGAGGTTCATCAGCCGCTTCAGGTAATGGAGCCAGGCATGTGCATCAGGGGGCTTACTGCCGTGACCTGGCCCCTCCAAGAGACCGCAGCACTGTGAAGCATACTAGTAGCCGAAGGCTTTATGGGAATAAACGCAATACATGCACTGCATGCAATCTAAGGGGAAGAGAAAGCCCACAGTCTCCTTTCGCCTTCCGGCCGAGCTACTCCTCCAGGTCGACGAGCTCGTCGACCGAACGGGGATGCGATCCCGGACGGAGTTGATCGAGCGTGCCGTGGAGGCCTACGTCAACGAGCTGAAGGAGGCCAAGGTTGTTAGGGTTCAACCGTACACGGATGCGGAGGCACGGGACGCGATCCTGCGGTATCTGGAGGATAGGCCCGGAACCTACGTATCGGATCTCGCGGAGGCTCTCGCCATGGAGGTGGAGTTGGCCTTTCAAGTCGTGGCCTCCCTCGCAGAGGAGGGGAAGGTCATTGGCTGAGCTTGGTGACGTGGCGGATAGTGTGATCGGCGAGAAGCTTGTAGCCGTGGGCCGGAAGATAGGCCGTGTATTTGTCATTTCTGACACAGGTGCTCACCGTGCCCAACGAGTTTACATTTGGGGCAAGCCAGCTCGGTGCTTTGTTGACAGGCGCGTGCGACGTGCCTGACTGTTCAGAAGGGGGCTTACTGCCGTGACCTGGCACCCTTATTGTTCGTCGGATGCAACGCGATATTCCCAGGAGCCTATGACCGGTCGTACCTTCTGCTTGGATCGGTTTCAGTGCGAGACGGCCATCTGGAACTTGATCATATCGGGGATCGGCGCTACGGTCGTTGAAGGCTAAATAAAGGGGTTTCACTCAACTTCCCTGGACCCCCTTTGCGAGCAGCGCAACGCCGGCGAAGAATAGCGCGGCGCCAGGGATCAGGACTAATAGGCACCCCGGGTCATAGAAAACTATTGAGCAGAAACGGTAGGGCCAGGCGATGACGAGGGCGCCAAAAGCTATGAGCCCGCCTAAGGCAGCGATTCCTACCATGAAGGCAGTAGGGTTTCCTATCTTCCGGGTCACCGCACCCTCCCCGTTACGCCCCCTTCCAGAGGCTGTAGACCTTCCATCCCAGGAGGAGAGGGAAAATGAGGAATACTATGATGTCAACAACCGCGGCAGCCGAGACAAATCGAGTGAGAACTCCCCCTACGACCCCGGCCACCCCGAGGACCACGCTCACCCCCCCGAAGCCTCTGCCAAAGTCCGGAGCCCCGAGCATGGCCACGCCGAGGGCGATAAAGCCTATCGCCAGAAACAGGCGATCCGCAAAGAAGGCCGCACCGAATATGCCCTCGAAGGTATACCTCCATAGGAGGACGAGTGTCGCTTGCTCCTCGGGCGTCACGCCAGGAGCGTGATAAAGGTTGGAGAGGAAGGGGTAAATCACGAGCTGGCCCGAGAAAGCGAAAGCGGCGAAGAC
>JABAOH010024114.1_pt1 | contig 11382 bp, 10 predicted proteins | sample 7062181 | NCBI WGS metagenome assembly JABAOH01 (sample SAMN14538630, study PRJNA623070) | marine sediment metagenome | biome: marine biome [ENVO:00000428]; feature: marine pelagic biome [ENVO:01000023]; material: deep marine sediment [ENVO:00002113]; isolation source: pool of 5 deep marine... | reverse complement strand
AGAAATCTTCAACGCTCTTCATAAGAAACGGAAAGGGTTCAGGAAGGTTTTCAATGGCGATGTCTACACCATGTTTTCTAGCAGTCTTCAAAAGCGTGCCTATGGATTCTATATTGAGTTGCCAATCCGATCCAGGATATAAATGGCTAACGCCAGTTCTCTTACCGGAATGGAAAACCCATAATCGACACTCCAATTGCCTTGCGTAGAAGAGGGATTTTTCGAGCCTCTTCAAAATTGTACGACGCAAGATGGCATTAGGCGAGGCAATATTTATGTCTACAAAGGGTGCATGCACGGTGAATTCAGTACTACGTGATTTGGCAACTTTCCTCAGGGCTTCAACCCTTCTACCATTGAGCGCATGAAGGCCTTCGTCAAGAACTTCCACTTGCGAGGTAGTCACTTTCTGGAGACGCTCTATGAGGGTGGGAAATGGTTCCCCGAGACAGAAGAGCATGGATAGCCCGATCTGGGGGATTGGCATGTCTGGCCACTTTCAAGTGGTTTTTGGCGCCAGCCATTCAATGAGCTCTCTTGGTTCATCACACTGAATCTGCACTTCTATTGAACCAAGCGGGGATTCTGCAGTAGGTTCTGAGAAGGAGACGTGTCCAGCGTAGGCTACTTGCTTGTTCAAGTAGAAAACTATGGACTTGCCGTTTAGTCCGCCAAAAAACGCGCCTCTAGCGGCGTCACGAATTCTCTCTCTCCGAAGCAGGTTGTAGAATTTGGAGAGCGACTCTCGTCCCGTGGCCTTTCCGATGAGTCGACTTTCCCGGCCTAGAGTTTTGACCTCTGTTTTGATGTCTCCAAGAATGTTTTCTACAGCTTGTTTTACTTTAAGCGGATCTTCAGTCGGGTTTACGCTTACTTTTACTTCGACTTTTACTTCTCCCATTTCGCTATCATATCCCTCAAGGCTCCGCGAATTCTCCTCATAAACTGCGTCCTGGTTCCATCGTTCACAACCATGTAGTCTGCAGTTGCGATGGTGTTTCCTAGGCCGACGCTGAGTTCTCGTTGATCTCTTTCGAGGAACGCGTCCCAACCTGTAGGGTCATCGCTACGCCTGCGTCTAATGAGACGTTCAAATCTGGTTCTAGGAGACGAATGGATAGACATCAAAACGAATTTGGGGAAGCGCCGACGGAACGTCTGCACTTCGTCGAGGCTTCGTATTCCGTCAACCACCACCACATCTTTATTTGGTTTCTCGATTTTCGCAATGCATCGATTAGCCACGACAGTTGGACCCTTTTCCTTTCTGAGCTCAAGCATGATCATGCCGAGATTCTCTGGGGTAGGCCGAAGCTTCCTTTTTTTGGCTTCCAGTCGTATCACGTCGCCCATCACCACCACAGGATAGTCCATCTCCTTTACGATTTGTCTGACCACGCTCTTACCGGCGCCTGGCATACCAGCGACGCCGATAACGATTTTCTCGTTCTCCATTTTGGGCATTCCGTGATCGTGCTCCAAACTGTGGGGATTTGGGTTAAAAAGCTATGCGCGCAACAAGGATTGAAAAACTTCTGCGACTCTATTGAACGGAGGGCTGAGCTCACTTCTTTCGGTATTCCTCAAGATCTGCGTGCGCATAGAGTTTACCCCTCCGACCATCCTAGATGACTTCCCACGGAGCGTTTGAATTCGCGCGCGTACGCTATTTTAATTAGTGCTTCGGCGATTAAGGTACTGATCCAGATCCGTGAGAATTCGCAGAAGGGTTCCTTTATGGTGGAAACCATCAGAAGTTTCATTGCGTTTGATATAGATGACGAAGCAATTGTTAAACGCTTTTCAGGCATCCAACAAACGCTTGAGGAAACGGGGGCAGATTTGAAACTTGTCAAGCCGCAAGCCATTCACATAACTATGCGATTCTTGGGCAACGTCATTCTGCAAATGGTCGACTCCATCTACGAAGAAATGGAGAAGGTCTCCTTCTCTCCTTTTGATGTGGAAATCAGAGGATTAGGCGCGTTCCCAAATCTCAACTATCTCAGGGTTGTCTGGGCGGGGATTCAAAGAGGTGATGCAGAACTCGCAGGAGTTTTCGAACAACTTGAGTCTAACCTTAAAGGACTGGGCTTCAAGCCCGACCCACGAGGGTTCAGTCCACACCTTACGATCGCGCGCGTGAAGACTGGGCGGAACAAAAAGGCCCTGATACAGCGCATACAAGCCTCCGCAGACTACGAATTCGGAACCGTAAGAGCTGAATGCCTACGGTTGAAGAAGAGTGTTCTGACTCCGAAAGGACCAGTATATTCCACATTAAAAGAGGTCTGTCGCTGACAGCGCGATAGAGGATAATTCGTTGTGATTCTTATGGCCTCCGTCGATCTCGAAAGGGTTCGAACAACAATTCTGAAACGGGTCACCCCGAGCCTAGGGAGACGGAAACAAATTCTAGCCCTGGCTGAGGGCTTGAGAGCCAAAGTGGTAGCAGCGGCGAAGGAAGCCGGCGTGGATGCAGAGGTGAGGGTGGAGGGGTCGGTGGCGAAAGACACTTGGCTGAGTGAAGAGCCTGATATCGACATTTTCATGTGTGTGCCAACCACTATGCCGCGCGAAGCGTTCGGCACAATCTGCTTAGAAATAGCAAAGAGAGCCGTCAACGGATTCAGGCAGGTAGAGCGGTTCGCCGAACACCCCTATCTGGAGTCTATCGTTGATGGCGTAGTAGTAAACATAGTGCCGTGTTACAGAGTAGAGAGGGGTGAGTGGATGAGCGCGACAGATAGGACCCCCTTCCATACAGACTATGTGAAAAGCCTGCTGAGCAAGGAGAAGTGCGGGGAGATTCGCCTCCTAAAGCGATTCATGATGGGGATTGGTGTCTACGGCGCCGAAGTCAAGGTTGGAGGGTTCAGCGGGTACCTCTGCGAACTGCTCGTCCTCAACTATCACTCATTCATTGAGGTTCTGAGATCCGTTGCAGACTGGAAGCGAAGAAAAATTATTGATCTTGAAGGCTATTACGAGGGACTGGAAGAAGAGGCTGAGAAGATCTTCGAAGAACCTCTCGTCATGGTCGATCCCATTGACAAAGGAAGAAACGCCGCAGCAGCAGTGAGAAAGAAACGACTCAATGAGCTTATTGTTGCAGCAAGAGCCTTCCTGAAGAGGCCGGATGTAGCCTTCTTCTACCCAAAGCCAATAGAACCGCTCCAGCCCAAAAAGCTAGTGAACATCCTAAAAGATCGGGGGGCAGAACTGATCTTCCTAAGACTCGGAAAGATTGAAACGGTTCCCGACATCCTTTGGGGTCAGCTCTACAAATCTCAAAGATCACTTCGCAATATGCTTGGACAAAGCGGTTTCAATGTTATACGAGTTGGCGTGTGGAGCAATGAAGAAGACCTTAACGTTTTTGTCTTCGAGGTCGAAAAGTCGCATCTACCTCTAATGAAGAAACATCTTGGTCCGCCTGTGCGAAAAAAGGTTGAATGTGAGCAGTTTCTACTGAAACATCTGCATGCTGACCATACGATTTCGGGACCCCGTCTGGAGAACGGGCGGTGGGTAGTTGAGATGAAACGAAAGCACACTGACATCGTAAGTCTATTTCGTGAGAAACTAGAAGGCGGAGGGCGGGGAATCGGCATAGGGGGGCACGTCTCCGAAGCTGTTGCTGAGAACTTTGGAATCATAGTAGGTGATGAAGTCTCTGAGCTCTATTCGTCTGATTCGCAGTTTGCCACGTTTCTAACCGACTATCTTGATGGGAAGCCTCGATGGCTTGCGTAAGAAGCGACATGGGTTCAGTTCCTCGCAAGACTTAAGAACGACGCGACACGACTAAAGCCATCGAAGGAATATGGTAGCATGGCCAGGCACCACGGTATGACCAAGAAGACCAAGAAGAAAAAACAGAGAAGAGCCCAAAAGAAGAGAAAACGGCGGAGAAAGAAGGCCAAGTAAGCTTTAGCTTAGCAGTATCGAATCGCTTTTTATCGGGTCCATTGGAAACGTTCGGGTTCAGAGATATACCAGACTAATACACCTTTGTTGTTCCCATCAAGAAGAAACGAACTACACCAATGAGACTAGGGTGGAAATGGATCATACCAAACATTCGTTGACGTAGTCTTCCAACGTCTCCCCAGGAACTACTTCTACCTGATAGTCACGAAGATCTACGGAATGCTCGAAGTTCTTCTGCGGTATCACAACTTTCTTGAATCCCCAAGCTTCGGCGGCTTTTATCTTCTCGTACAATCCTCCAACCGCGGTAACTTGAATTGAGTTCCCCACGCCAAGGTTAATCTCCCCCGTAACAGCCACATCTTGTCTGATGGGTCTGCCTTCAATTAAGGAACACAGCAAAATCGCCATGGTGACTCCGGCAGAAGGACCATCAACTCCATAAGATTGGGCAAAATCGATGTGCGTTAGATAGTCTTGGGCGATGTCAACGCCGTATTTTTGGAGTATGACGCTTCTGACCTTGGCTACGCTGTCAGAGATGAACCTCTCCTTCTCTCCTTTTGCTGTCCCTGTGACTTTGTAGTATCCTTTTAGGGGATAGTTCCTGTTGATATCGCTTCGTTTCGCCATGTTTGCCCTGACGCACATGACATTACCAGTCATTTCTCCACTGTAGGGGTCTGAGACCACAGCTAGGCCGTATATTTGGCCAAGTTTGCTGCCTTCGGGCTTGATTTCCATTAGTTTGCCTCTTTCGCTTATTTGATGCTCTAGTATCTGTCTCTGTATTGTCTTGCAGTGTTTGTCGACAGCGGCTTGAACGTGCTTCTTGTCTACCGTTTTTAGGCCTTTGTTCATGGCTAGTGTGGCTGCAGTCTTGATGATGGATATGAGGGGTCTGAATCTTGTGGATAGGGCGTCCTTCTTGTTGCTTCTCCGCCTTCCTTCGGCGACGATCTCTTCGCAAGCGCCTCGGCTGAATGGAATTAGGTGGAAACGTTGGACTTCTTGTGCTATGAATTGTACGTATTTTCTTCTGTTCTCCACGGTGTTGGGCATATCGTTAGTCATTCGGACGACTTTTCCGTAGCCGTATATTCTGTCCATCAGAGCTGGATGTATCTGGCTGATAGAATCAAAGTTGCCGGCGCCCACGAGGAAACACATGCATGGAATTGGTTCGGTGGAAACGGCTAATGCGGCGGTTCCACTCTGTTGTAGACGGCCTCGCGTTGTGATTGGTAATTGTCCGTCTTCAAGTACTGTCAAGAGGGTGACAGCCTCGACGGGATCCAGATTCTTGATCTCGTCCATGTATAATATTCCGAGGGCGGCTCGGTGTACGTCTCCAGCGGTGACTCTCTGATGCTCAGGCGTACCCAAGCCACCAGTCTGGTAAGGGTCCCACGCTATGTCGCCGAAGAGCTGAGATGATCTGTGTCCGGTTGCGTCTAAGAAGGGGGCACGCTTCGCGGAGTTGTCTACTATGAGCTTGGGCACTGTGGATTGTTGTGCTCCACCAATGCCTGGTAGATTAACGCTTCCTCCTAGTCTTCCAAACCACCAGATGAATATGCCGAAGAATATTAGCGAACCCGCAGGGACGAAGATGACTACTAGTGATGGAAAGGACTTGGTGAAATATTCCACGAAATTGTAGGCAAAGAACTCTTGCAGTGTTAAACCGTCTTCAGTCATTATCGGGTTGAGGGTCCATGCTGTGAAGATATTGTATATTCCATACATTGCGATGAAGAGAAGTATCAGCCCGAAAGCTAACAGTATTGTTTGAAGCGCTCTTAAACCCAGAGAGAAGACGAACTTCTTTTTCTCTTGCCGAATCTTTTCTTTCCGTATTATCTCTTTGCCCTTACCTGCCCCATGCATTGAGACTTTTGGTTCGCTTGGGACAATCTTGTTCTTCCAGCAGAGGACGTCGAACAGTTTGATCTTTTTCTCCCTGTAGATCTGAGTGAGTTTGTCAGCCAATGCCCTTCCGATAAGGGACTTGCCAGTTCCTGGGTCGCCGAGAAGAAGTAAGTAAGGTCCAGGACTTAGTTTGGTCTTGGTGGAAGGCTTGTCTTTGCCCGGGGCTTTCCATTCATTGTACCATTTATTCTTTTCGAGCCATTTCAACTTGTGAGCCCACTCGTCGAGACACAAGAAACATTCTCGGAGGGCTCTATCTTGGCCGATGACCCAAGACATAAGGTTGTCATCGACAGGAAAACCTTTCGTGCTCTTGAAGTCTGCCCAATCCCATTTCACACTGGCTTTTCTGCCTTGAACAGTCTTTTTTAGAGTTTCAGCTTCCTTTCCAAACATAAGCATACCCGCAGCTATTCTCGTTCGTGTTGGGTTTTGCTTCGGACGTCCATGTTGAACATGGGGTCCGGAAATTATAGTGCTTATTTCAATCCTGGCAATATGGCAGAAACTGATAGAGACTTGAGAAAGAAGTCTCGAAACTCGGACTGCCTAATTAGCAGGCTAGCGCAATGCTTCAGCTGTTGTTCTTAGTCTTCTTTTCATCTATCAGAGACAAATATATCTCAGCAGTTTGCTCAGCAGCTTTCTTCCACGTAAAGTACTGGAGAACCCTCTTGCGTCCATTCTCGCCCCAAATCCTTGCTCTTTCCGCATCTTTCAATACTTCTTTCAAGCCCCAGGCGATGTCTGCCGGGTCTCTGCCGTTGACATGGATTCCGTTCTGGTCGGGCCCCGAGGATATGACTTGTTCACGAAAACCTACGACCCCCTTGGCTCCGACAACCACAGGTTTTTCCATGGCCATGGCTTCAAGGCTTACGATGCCGAATGGTTCATACACTGATGGGAATACACATGCGTCAGCGGCAGCGTAGTGGAGGATTCTCTCTTCTTCGGGTACGAATTCGAAGCGGCAAGTTACCTTGTCTTCTATTCCAAGCCTGTTGGAGATCTCCATGATGTCCTTCTGTTCTTCGCCTTTGCCTAGAATTATTAGCTTTGTCTTGGGATACTCCTCAAGAATCAGCGGCATAGCCTGAATGATGTTCCTTGTGCTCTTGACCCACGTCAATCGTCCTAGGAAGAGGATTATGTGTTCATCGTCTTGGATGTCGTACTTGTCCCTGATTCCTTGGATATCCTCCGAGTTGTACCTGCGTGGATTGTATTGTTCAGGATCTACGCCATTCCACACAACACTGATTCGTGATCCGTTCCATCCATGTCGGATGAGGTCTTCTTTCATTGTGTAGCTGACGGTGATTATTCGATCAGCGGTCTGGGCGGTTGCATATTCGAGGTGAGACACGACTTCGGAGCCGTGCCCTCCAAGTCGTCCGCGTTCGGTGCTATGAACATGAAAGACTACTGGCATCTTCGTCTCGTTTTTGACGATGATTCCAGAGATGCTGCTCAGCCAGTCGTGGACACAGACCACATCAAACTGATAGCCCTCTTTTTCAACAAGACCGTTAATGAATTTTGAAGCGCTGAGAATGTTGTAGATGAATATGTCGTTGAAAAAACGTATGTTGGTGCCCCATTTTCTCAAATCATCGGTGACGAACATGGGGAATACGTTACTGGCATCTGTGATTAGCGGACGATGGACTTCGACGCCTTTCATGATCTCGCTGGTTCTCAGATCCCCCGGGTTTAGGGTGAAGACCGACACATCGTGACCTAATTCGATGAACTCACGCGTCATGTATTCGGCATAGGTGCCTAAGCCTCCCACGAGTTTGGGTGGAAACTCCCAAACAAAGAACCCGATTCTCAATGAGTAATCCTCTAGAAATCTGTGGATACTAGTTCCAAGAGCGGCTTATATGTCCTTTTCCGTCTCATCTATGGAGTTTCTTAGGCTTTGGGCGGCCAATTCGGGTGGCGTGACGTTAATGAACATGCCTGTGCTGTTCTCGAAGCCGGCATGGATCGTTAGTTTTGGATATACCTCGAGATGCCAGTGGTAGTACTCGTGGGATCCTTGGTTGGGGGCAATGTGGAAGCCGAACGAATAGGGGGGATCATTCAGGGTCCTTGTGAGACTACGCATACAGGCATTGAGCGCGCTCGCGAAGTCTCGTTCTTCGTCTTCCTGCAGCTGTAACAAGGTTTGCTGGTGCCTCTTGGGGAGCAGCCAGAGCTCGAAGGGATATACACTTGCCCAAGGAGCAAAGGCGATGAAGCGAGAGTTTTCATAAATAAGCCTATGACTTTCACGTTCTGATTTGATTATCCGGCAGTATGGACATCGTTCGCTTCTCTCAGAACTAGCCCTGCACGCGGTCAGCTCCTCGGAAATTAGGCTTGGAACTGTGGGAGTCGCGATTATTTGACTGTGAGCATGAGAGAGTGAGGCGCCCGCTTCCTTTTTGTGATTCCTGAAAATGCAGACATAATCCCATCGGGAGAGGGCTTTCAACCGGTCGGTGTAGGCTTGTACGACGCGTTGAGTCTGTTCAATTGACCCTAGGCCGAAATGTTCGTCGTGATGGGGCGACTCTATGAGAACCTCGTGCGCTCCGACGCCATCTATTCTTTCATGGAATTCGTCACCCGGAAGGGCGATGGCCGTTCGTGGTGAGAGTGCTGGGTAGAGATTTGAAACGCACCGTATTAGCCAGTTCTGTGCTCTCGGGCCATCTGAATCTCTATCCTTTGTGATTCCGCCGTTGGAGGGGAGATAGAGAAGAACCGCTGGTGGCGTCATATCTTCGTTTCCTGGGCAGAATGGGCAGCTTTTGGTTTCGATCTCTTTGTGGGGTCTGGAGGGAAAATCTATCGGGCGTTTCGCTCTCTCTGAGGCTATGACGACCCACCGGTCCAAAAGATAGTCCTTTCTAATCTCGTTTGGCATGAGTTCTCTCCTTGCAGAGAGTATATGAAAATCACTGCTTCTTTAGTCTTCACGAACCAGGAGCGCTAGAGATGAATTTTCCAAGGGTTCTAAGGGGTAACCAGTATTTGCGCGCGTGCTTGTGCTGCATTCTGCAACTTTCGCTGGATCTCTATCAGTTTTGAAACATCAAACAACAACCGACGCATGCATGCCCTGCGCGTGTGGCGTTACGATTCGGAGACCACCGAGTGCAGAAAGTCCACAAATTCCAAGATGGAACAGCGCAGTTCTTCTTGGGTAACTGTCCACTTCTCTAACGCATTCCAACTTTCCTCTGTAGCCCCGACATAATTCTCCGTAGAAAGTCTCTGTTTTTCTTTGCGCTCGGCATCCCACCCCCTAGCATACTCCTTGGTTTGGCGAAATAAGTCAACAATTCGTCGACGATACGCAGTTATCCTCTCAGCTCCGGACGGATTGTGCTTCTTCACGTAGTCGGCAACCATTAAGAGCCGTTTCAGATTTGCCCAATGGCCTTCCGCGGTCCCAAACCACGCACGCAGTGGGTAGAAACAGTCCTTGTCCCCGTAAAACATCTCTAGCTCGTCGAGAATCTTTGCGTCGATAGCCCGCATGGGATGCTTTTTGGGGCTCGTCAGAGTAAAAACCTTTCTCACGTAGGGGTCAGGCGGCGTTGGAAGTTCTTTCCATTACGTTGTGCCCGCTGTAAAAGCATTAAAGGAGGGGGCGAGGAAAATCTGCTCATGCGCTGTTCGCATTGCGGAGTATGCTGTGAAAAAACTGAAATGCTGCTTTCTAATACCGACATTGAACGGCTAGAGAGATTGGGCCATGACCGACAGACGTTTGTGCGATATGACAGGCACGACTTTGCCAGACTGAAGAATCGCCACGGATTCTGCGTTTTCTATGATAGGGAAAAATGTCGCTGCCAAATTTATGGGCACAGGCCGTTGGGATGTCGGGTTTATCCAGTAATCTACAGTGAACAAGACGGAATAGTGGTGGATGACCTGTGTCCAATGCAAGACACTGTCTCGAGAATCGAACTGAAAAAGGAAGGTAAAAGACTGATGGTCCTTCTGCGGAGAATAGACAACGAAGCACATGCACGCAAGAAATAGTTTGCTCCCTAGGCTGCATGCACGCATGCGCTGGTTTGGCCGTCTTTTTCACCCCTTCCTGAACCCTTATATTCGGCTGTGAGTAGATGCAAACGCATTTATCTGGAGGCGCATTTCTGGCAAGTTGCACTTTTGCACGTTTTGTCGCCTTCATCTAAGTATGGGAACATTGCAGAATGACACATGCATGCATGAGTAAACACTCGGACCCTGGGGGTTTTGGCGAGTGAGAGTACTTTTTCTGCAACATCAGCCTTGCATAAGAGCTTTGAAATATGCCCAGGGATTCACAAATAGTTTTGGGCAGGAAGTAGAAGTCTTTTTTGCATACTTGGGGAAGACCTTAACTGAATTCTATGGCTGCGGAGACGGACTCTTCGACGAATTCATCAAACTAGACAGGAAAGATCCAGAAAGAGGCATCATAGACGCCGTGAGAAATTATGACATAGATATCGTTCACAGTCATAATGCTCCAGATTTCCTGACAGCATCCGCAATCCAATCAGGGATTGATGTGCCAGTAATCCACGACAATCATGATATCTTGTCTCTCAGAAAAACGAAGTATGGAATCGGGTCCGTGGACCCCACTGATGTGGAAGTGTTGGAGACAGAAAGATTCGTAAATGAACAAAGTGATGGCAGGATCTATGCAAACGAGGGGCTAAGCCACCTTGTCCAGCAAAAATACGAGGTAGATCCAAGCAGCGATCTAGTGTTTCCAAACTACATATCAAGATGCGACATTCCCACTCGCTTAAAGAACAAGTTATCTGAAGAAGACGGTCAAATACATATCGTATATGAAGGCACCGTAGATACTCGAATCTCTGGTAGTCATTACGATCTAACAGGCATCTTCGGAGAGATAGCAGCGATCAAGATGCATATTCACATCTTCGTTTCCCGTCCAAATGAAGACATCAAAGAAATCGCTGAGGAGAGCAGATTCATGCACTATCATGGCCACCTAGCTCCGAAAATCCTGCTTCAGCAAATCACCAAATACGATTTTGGTTGGGCCGGATTCAACGCTGCTAGGAACAGAACGCATCTAGATGTCACGTTACCGAACAAATTGTTTGAGTACATCGCCTGTGGACTGCCTGTCTTGTCCTTTCCTCACAGAACCCAGAAGAAATTCATAGAAGAACAACAGGTGGGATTTGTTTTCCATAGTATAGAGGAATTGGCAGAGTTACTGAATGCTGAGTCAACACATGAGATAAGAAGAGTAGTGTTGAAGAAAAGACATGATTTCACAATTGAAGAAAATATAGATGCTGTAAAAGGCCTCTACGAGGAACTCAGAGCTCAGCAAAAAGAGGTTAGCTGATGCATGAGTGCATGATGGATGTAGATGCCTGCATGCGCTTAGGCGACCATTGAAGAACATTAAAAGTGTGTCAAACGGTTGCATGCATGCATTCACTTGGAAAGTGCCATTTCCTACACATAATACCCTAG
>JABAOH010000367.1_pt1 | contig 11383 bp, 9 predicted proteins | sample 7062181 | NCBI WGS metagenome assembly JABAOH01 (sample SAMN14538630, study PRJNA623070) | marine sediment metagenome | biome: marine biome [ENVO:00000428]; feature: marine pelagic biome [ENVO:01000023]; material: deep marine sediment [ENVO:00002113]; isolation source: pool of 5 deep marine... | reverse complement strand
CCTGACATCCTGGAGCTGATTCGCGCAAAGACCGGCCGCGTTTATGGTTCGTTGGTAGCCATGCTGACGATTCTAAAAGGTCAACCGTCAAGCTATAATCGCGATATGCAGGAGGACAAGGTTCACATCTTCGCTGCCAGCGATACGGTTGAGGCCACTTTGGATATGACGCGAGCGGTCGTTTCGCATACAAAGTTCAACACCAAAAATATTTTGGCTGGTCTGGAGGAAGGATTTTTGGATGCTACCGCTTTGGCTGAGTATCTGGTTGGAAAAGGTGTCGCTTTCCGCGAGGCGCACGGTATTGTCGGGTCTTTGGTTGCATACTGTGAGAAGGATAACAGGAAATTGAAGGAACTTCGTTTGGATGAGTTTAAGCAGCATTGTGGCGCGGTTGAAGCAGATGTGTATGAAAATCTTGGTGCAGCGAGTGTTGCGGACAAGTACGTTACCGAGGGCTCAGCCGGACCAAAGCAGGCAAAACGGCAAATTGCATATTGGAGCGAACAGTTGGAGCAGCGATGAGTGCGACCGAAGACGAAATTACCGCCTGGTTTGCCCGTCAAAGCAATTTGTCTGCGGCAGATTTTCCCATCGGTATCGGTGACGACATGGCCCAGGTTCGCCTGGAGGCCGAGTCGGTTTTTGTCACTACAGATATGCTGCTGGATGGAGTGCACTTTGACCTTAGACAAGCAACTTTAAAGCAGGCCGGATATAAAGCTATGGCGGTCAGCCTTAGTGATTGTGCGGCAATGGCGACAGTGCCTGTTGCAGCGGTTGTATCTGTTGCGCTGCCAAAAGGATTCGGCGAGGAAGAATTGAAGCAGCTCCATTCGGGGATTGTCAGTGCAGGCGAAAGGTTCGGCTGTGCACTTGTAGGCGGTGACATTACCATGTGGAACGGCGAGAATCCCTTTGCAATAAGTGTAGCGATGCTCAGTAAGCAGGCCGGCAATGAACCTGTAAAGAGGTCAGGTGCGAAGATTGGTGACAGTATCTGCGTGACAGGCTCTCTGGGGGGAGCAGGTTATGGAAAACATTTGGAATTTGAGCCGAGAGTCAAAGAGGCGATAAAAATCGCCCAAATGGTAACAGTAAATTCAATGATTGATATAAGCGATGGACTTAGCAGCGATTTGAATCGTATCTGCCGAGCCAGCCAGGTGGGTGCTATTATAAACGCAGAGCAGATTCCAATATCAGATGCAGCCCAAAAAAGTGAACAACCGCTGGACTCGGCGCTGAACGATGGCGAAGATTTTGAACTGCTTTTTACTCTTTCGCAAGGAGAGTGCAAGAAGTTATTGAATGATTGGGATGGGCCGATACCCATCACGCAAATCGGTGAAATTACCGACACAAAGAAGATGCAGATAAAGATGCCAGATGACCGAGTCATCGATTTGGAGCCAACCGGCTACGATCACTTTTCAGACTGAAAGGAGAAAATGAATTATGAGATGTCGATTGCTGTTTACTGAAATGATTGGGTTTTTTCTGCTTTTTACTTTTGCTGCTGCCGTGTCAGGCGTGGAAGAACTGGACCGCGGGTTGCTGGCCCTTGAGCGTGAGGACGGCTCAGTCTTTCTTAGTTGGCGTCTGCTCGATACTGATGCCGAAGATATCGCTTTCCTGATAACCAGACGCAGCTCCGAAGCCGGCGCAAGTCAATCTGTGCTTTTGACAAAGGACGGGCCGTACAGGCTGACTAACTTTGTAGATGATAGTCTCGGATGGAATACCGGCGGAAAAACCTATATTTATGAACTGTCTAAATCCGTTGAGGATAGGCCAAGCAGATCCGAAGAGTTGGGGCAAGTCACGATTACGCTGACCGGCAGGGCTAGGCCTTATATCAGTATCCCGCTGAAAGGGGATTATGATTTTCAGAAGGTTGGTGTTGCTGACCTGGATGGTGATGGTGCTTATGAATTTATCATCAAGCAGCCGAACTTCAACACCGACCCTTACCAACACCCAGGCTACTGGAAGCGCAGCACGACCACTTACAAACTTGAAGCCTATCGTTTGGACGGCACGATGATGTGGCGGTACGATATGGGCTGGTCCATCGAGGCGGGTATCTGGTATTCGCCGTGGATTGTCTATGACGTCGATGGCGACGGCAAAGCTGAGGTCTATTGCAAGGCCGGCGTTGGAGACCCTCGGGAGGAAACGGGGCACGTCAAGACCGGTCCCGAATATCTGGTCAAGATCGACGGCGAAACCGGCAAAGTGGTCGCTAAGACTGACTGGCTTAGCCGCGAGGGCTTCTCAGACTACAATCGTTACTGCCGTAATTTTCTTACAGTGGCATATCTCGACGGCCGGACGCCGTCGCTGATTATGCAGCGAGGTACCTACAACCTTATCAAGACGCAGGCGCTGGATAAAGATTTCAATCAAATCTGGTACTGGGAAGCACCGCAGGAGCCGAGAACATACCGGGGGCAGGGGTCTCACGGGTTGGTTACAGCCGATGTGGACCAGGATGGTAAGGATGAGCTGGTTATCGGCGCTGCGGTGCTGGACGATAACGGCAAAGGTCTTTGGACGCTGGAGATGGGACATCCTGATGTTTGTTACGTTGCCGATATTGACCCGGGAAATCGTGGCCTGGAGGTTTTTTATGGTTTCGAGAGGCGCCAGGAAACCGACGGGATATGCGTGGTGGGCGCCAGGAGCGGTCGCAAACTCTGGGCCCACAAGAAACCTTCCCGCCATCTTCACGGCCAGGGAATGGCTGGGGACATCCTCGCGGACTGGCCCGGCATGGAGGTTTTCGTCGGCGAGAGAGACCTCAAAGAACGATGGCTTTATAGCGCGAAGGGACAGCTGATTGAGTTTCGGGAAACTGGAGCTTTGACCCCGCGTGCAGTTTGGTGGGATGCGGACCCACAAAAAGAAGTGGCCGTCTCCGGGGCGATTCGCGATTGGGGCGCCGAAGCGATCCAGCCGATTGAAGGCCGAGTCATCGCAGTGGTTGACTGTCTGGGTGACCATCGGGAAGAGGTGATAACCAGCTTAAAAGGAGAACTTCGCATTTACACCACCACCATTGCCGCTTCCGACCGGCGTGTCTGTCTTATGCAGGACCATCAATACCGGTTGGGAGTCGTTGCTCAGACGATGGGTTATTACTATCCGGCTCAATTGGGGAAATAACCATCTGATGTAATTGATTACTGATTATTGACCAGTGCGCACAGATTTTAATGCTATTTCGAATTCACCGGAGGAGACCATAGAGCTTGGTCGCAAGCTCGGCTCACAATTAAAAGGTGGTGAAGTTATAGGTATTTGTGGGCCGTTGGGCAGCGGCAAGACGCATCTTATTAAAGGAATTGCGGCCGGTGCGGGGGCCAAGGACCACAGGCACATTAATAGTCCCACGTTCGTGATAGTTAATGAGTATGCAGGTCGGCTGGATATTTACCATGTAGATGCTTATCGGCTAAATTCTGTGGGCGAGTTTGAGATGATAGGCTTTGACGATTTCTGTTACCCGCGGTCGGTCGTTTTGATTGAGTGGGCGGATAAAATCGAGTCGGCTCTTGAAGCGATAGATTATATTTGGATAGAGCTTTTTCACGCCGGTGAAACCAAAAGGAAAATACACATCGAAAATACACCCGAATACCTAGTATTATAAACACAGATTTCCCGTATAAGGGAGTCTACAAGCCCAAAAGCAGGCACGCATCAGAAGGTTATCAGAGAGATATAGGGTTGGGCAAGTCTTAACGCACAGTAGAACGAAGACAGCGGCTTTACATGTGTCCTGTGAAAGAGTCTGTAGGCTGACACTCAAGAAATCTCAGGACGCATAGCAAAAACGGGCTGCAAGCGTAATGCTCACAGCCCGTTAGCTGACAATTATGAATTTTAGCCGATGTCTGCGTTTTCTTAGGTCGGCTACACCGGCTAAATATGTGCACACTTTGCGACCTGAGTCTATCTCCTCCGCGGCACGATGGAAATCTTGTCTGAGCCCCTTATCTCAACACCATTGGTCGTTTGAGCGGTCAGGATTGCAGAGCCGTCTTCAAGCTTATCAGGATTAAGGTTTTTAATTTCTATTTGCACGACTAGGTCGGTCAGACCGTCTCCGTTGATATCCTCTTTGTGGGCCATGTACTTCTTATTTTTTCCACGTACGGCCACACCCGCCCCGGCCAGCTGGACGGTACTTAGGTCGATGGTGGTCGCATCGAACTCATTGCCGACTTCCTCACTCGAGAGAATTGCCACCGGCAGTACTCCCTTAGAGCGCAGGTTGATGGTGTTTGGGTTGCCGCCGGGCTTGATATCAATCAGTACGTCAGGGGTGGGATATTGCAGATACATGGTTATAGTGCCAAAAAACTGCAACTCAAAGTACTCACCGTTTTCATAGAACCCTGTCAATTCCCCCCCATTAGTGTTATCGACAGTAAACTGGGTTGCTAAAGGCTCAAGAGGCTGGCCATCCAACTCAAAGTCTGTGCCGTAGACCGTCACAACCGCATTTGGTTCGCCACTTAAAACATTGATGTAAGAATTATCTCCAAGTTCACCACCATAAATGTTGAGTTTGCTGCCGGCAAGGGCTTTGATCTCCCCGTTCACGTAGGCCCCCGGATATAGATTCAGCGTCCCGAGCACAATCAAAAACTCGTTCAGGGTCTGTTCAGGGTAGCCGGCACCGACATTTAGTGTTTCCTCGCTGTAGATTGTTCTGGCGCCACACGGTGCGGCACATAGTAGAATCGCCAGAAGAGCCCATAAAACGCTCAAAGACCTCACTCTAAAAAGACTTTTTTTCTTTTCCATGGCTATACTCCTTAAAATAAGGTTAAGGTACAAGCTCCTCGTAAGAGGACGAATCGTATGTTAATACACGGATCAGATCAAAACCTGCAGGGATCTTAATATCGTCTGATCGGTCAAAATTCAATGTGGCGTTGCCTTCTATTGTCGTTGGGTTTTCAGAGTAATTAATAATTGTTCCTTTGACCACTGCATTTACGTTGCCGGTAAAGTATGCGCCACTTACAGCCATAACACCACTCAGAGCAGAGAAATTGCCCTCGAAGGAAACCCCGAAGCCCGGAGCAAGTATTGAAGAACCGGTTTCGGAGCGAATCGCATCAAACTCGGGCCCTGGAGGGTACGGGTTGGTCTCAAAATTACCAAGGAAGGATATTTTGTTTGTTCCGGGATTGTCAGCATCACCATCACCAACTATCAGGCCCTGAACGTCAACATTGCCGTTGAATGTAACGATGTTAGGTGATTCGATGAACAGAACTCCCTCTATTATGACATTGTCTTCGAAAACGGGGTTGGTTCCGGCCTTTATTGTTGCATTGGTTAACGTCATACTACTTGATGTGTCAGTGGAACGTCTAATGGTATCACCTGTTGCATATTGCAGAAAACGCTCTGTGTCAGGGACAGGAAATTCTATAGGGTCAGCGCCCATAGAGATGTGATTGTCTATGGCGGCCTGGCCCTGGTCGCCTCCTATTAGAATATCACGCATGAGAGTAACGTCAGCGTTTGCGTTGGCGATGGTGATATCGCCGTCAAAGTTTGTGTTACCGGTGACGAGCAGTGCAAGATTGTTATTTTGGCTTTCGATATAAATATCGGCTTCACTGTTGGCATTTACGCCGTTGAGGGTCGGATTGCCATTAAAATTCAGCGGCCCCTTTATTGCCAGGCCGAAGTCAAAAATAGGATATTCATAGGGTTCAATGTCATAACAAACTTTTACTGTGCGCGTAATTTGACCGCTGTCACCTGTGGTGTAAACCTGTAAAGTATTGGGGTCACTGGGGTCGATTAAACTTTGCCCGTTGAAGGTTCGTCCAGTTGCGGAGTCCAGGGTCACAGGTTGAATTGAGCCGTCAGGATTTACCGTGATATTCGAGATGCTGTTGGCAGCGAGATCATTTTGCCAAATATCCATTATCGTGCTGAGATAGTTGGATGGTTGTGTCGAGCTTGGCATTTCGACACGATTCAGCCAAAATCGCGTTACTTCCAGACCGGATTCGGCGCCGGCGAGGGCACGGTCGACCTTGTGCTGATTTGAAGCAAGTTGGACATTAGTGCCGGACAGGACGGCTATTGAGACAGCCAGAGCGGAAAATATAACTACAAATATCATAGATATGAGAAGCACAGCGCCCTGGTGCTTCAGGTAGACTGTTTTTTTTAAGAGCTTCATTTTTTCCCCCCACCATAAAAGCCCCACTCGGGCAGTGTTTTAGCAACCTTCTAATTAAAATATAATAAATGCACGGTGTGGAGGCAAAAAATTAAGACTAAATGACATCAGAAGTTCAACAATTGACTTTTCAATGTCTGATAAAAATAAGTTGCTATGGTTTACATACGGCTATAAGGAACTTTTTAACTCTGTGAGATATAGGATTGATTGAAATACAAGTGTTACAGAGGCAGTTCCGAATAGCTGCTGGGCACAAATTCCAGAACCTGGTTACTGCTAAAGCCCCTGGGGTTATCAACGCTGACGCTGCGGTCGAAATATAATCTGGCATTACTGGTAATACTCATAGGCTCTTCAGAGTAGTTAATTACTGAGTTTGTGATTGTGCCGTTTGCATTGCCGGAAAAACTTACTTTGCTGGCAGCAATTGCGCCGTTTACAGTGCTGAAGTTACCTGTGAAAGAACATTCAAACCCGGGGGCCAAAATGAACGTGCCCGTCAGGTCTCGAAGACCATCGAAAACAGAATCGCCGGGCAACTGCGAAACGGAGTAACTGGTTAAATTACCTGCAAATTGAATTTGATCGGAACTGATTGGCGAGTCGAGGTCCCCCTCGGCAACAATAAGGCCTGTTATCGTGGTATTTCCCGTGAACGCAACTGAGTTTGGCGATTCAATGAAAATTACACCATTGATTGTTATGTTGCCGGAGAAAGTTGGGTTAGCTTCAGCTATGATTCTGATATTCTCAAATGTTAGAGTGCCGTGGGTATCGGTAGAAGCATCCACAATATTTGTCGCGTAGCTAGCAAAGGTGCTGGGGTAAGGAATGGGCAGTTCCATAGAATCAACACCGAAAGAAACGTGATTATCAATCGCATCCTGGCCTGTTTCACCACCAATCGAGCTGTTACCAGCTACTGTGGCAAAAGCAGTAGAGTTGACAACACTGACGTCACCCTCTACTTGACAGTTACCTATCATACTCAAAGCCAGAAGCTCGCTAGGGCTTTCAATATAAACGTTTGCCTCGTCGGCACTATTGAGTCCTTGAATTCTTGCATTTCCTGTTAAGCTCAAAGGCCCTTTGGTCGCGACTCCAAAATCAAAAATACCGCTTGCACTTGGAGAAAAATCGAAGTTTGCCCTTATTGTTCTGCTGAACTGTCTACTGTTGCCGGTGATATCCACCTGCAGAGAATTTGGGTCAGTCTGACCGATAACCGCACCAAATGACTGGCTGGCTTGTGAACTCAGTGTTACCTCTGAGATAGTTAAGGTTGCGGTTGCCGTATCATAATTAGCAGCAATATTTGTTATACCTGCATCGGCCAGATTGCTCTGGAGGGCAGCGGCAACGGTCTGGAGTCTGTTCGAGGGCGAAACTGAGCCGGATATGGTCACATTTGAGAGGTAATAACGTACCACGTTAAGCCCGGACTCCGTAGCTGATAGAGCACGATTGACCTGCTGGTGATTTGAAGCGAGCTGAGCATTAGAGCCGGAGAGGGTAGCCGTCGAGACAGCCAGCGAAGAGAGTATAAGTATACATATCATAGATATGATAAGTACGGCGCCTCGGTGCTTCCGGTGGACTATTTTTTTTACGTGCTTCATTCTCCCCTCACTGTAAAAAAGCCCACTATAGAAACTATCTCAAAACGAGAGATTATACTATGTTAAAGTATAAGCCGTATTTGACATAAAGCAAAATAGCTGGGCTAAAATGTGCCGAATGTTTCTGTTTCTGATGTCCGATAAAAATGGCTTAACGATTCACCGCATAGTTTCTGCGAAATATGAACTGCGACTCATAATGCGGTGGATAACGAATAATTTTTACTGCATGGTTTCCACGTAGGAGCCCGGATCATACTGCAATCCTATGCTCGTCAGGAATCCTGAAGGTATCTCGGTTGTACTGGACGGATTGAAATAAACATCGCTGTTGCCGGTTACGGTCATTGTTCCACTGGAATAATCGATTATCGAGCCGTTGATTGATCCGCCGGCGTTGCCGAAGAATTCTATACCGTTGCCGGCTATGGCACCAGTAAGCGCAAGCGCGTTGAAATTGCCGCCAAATGACAAAGAAAAGCCCGGAGCCACGATAAATGTTCCGGTTTCATCCTTAATATCGGTGAATTGTGGCTCATCAGGCAGGGAACTAACCGGTGAGCTGTCCACGCTACCTCTGAATATGATCTGATTTGTTCCGGAATTATCTTCCTCACTGCCGTTGCCGACGATAATTCCGGTTATTGTCGTACCTCCTGAAAAAGTTACTACATTAGGTGTTTCGATGTAAATAACGCCGTTTAACGTGATATTGCCCGAAAAAGTCGGGTTGGTGTCGGGTGGGATTCTAATATTTTCGAGTGTCAGGTCGGTGGTGGTATCAGTTGCGGGATCAAAAACATTTTGGACATACTGTTCGAAATAGCCGGGGTCGGGAGTAGGGAACTCCGGCTGGTCCGCACCAATAAAGACATTGTTTAGAGCCCCCTCACCAGTCTCACCACCTATTGAAGCTCGTGATCCCAAATCAGTGGTGGCATGTGGATTGCCAACTTTGACAGAGCCGCCTATTGCCGAGTTTCCTTTCATCGTAAGGGCCAAAGTGCTGCTTTCACTTGCGATATAGACGTCTGAATCAACGGAGACATTATTTGGGCCTTCAATTTCTGCATTGCCGGCTAACGATAAGGACCCTTTAGTTGCTACACCATAGTCAAAAATGGTGTCTGGTCTTGGTCCAAATACGTAATCTACGCTTATTGTCCTCGTTATTGAGCCGTACACTCCGGTGACATCTACGTGGATTACATTGGGGTCATACGATGTTGGCAGCGGCGTTATCACTGCGTGAAAACTTTGCCCTTGTGCCGAACCCAGTGTAACACTTGGAATGGTTATAGTTGAGCCGTCACAGACAGTGTACACATTCGAAATGTAGTTGGTAGACAGGTCATTCTGGAGAGCACTGTTTATTGTGCTGAAATAGTTACATCGTGATGTCGAGCTTGGTATTATGATGCGGCTAAGCCAGAATCGTGTTACTTCCAAGCCGGATTCGGCGCTCGCGAGTGCACAGCCGACCTTGTGCTGATTTGAAGCAAGTTGGGTATTAGTGCCGGACAAGGTAGCCATCGAGACAGCCAGGGTAGAAAATATCAGTACAAATATCATAGATATGATAAGCACAGCACCCTGGTGCTTAAGATGAACTAATCTCTGCTTAAGATAAGCTAATTTCTTTATAGGTCTCATTTTTTCTCCCCCCATAGAAAAAAGCTTTTACCTAAAACAAAATTTTAAAAGCTCCTAATTAAAGTATAAGATAGGTTTGGCATAGAGGCAAAATATCTGAAATAATAAATAGAGCTGAAAAATGTGCCGGTCGTTTCTGATGTCCGATAACAATGGTTTGAACGGCTGAAGTTTCACTATAAGGTGTTCTGCTGTTCTGCGAAATATGAGCTGCGAGTGAACGGCGAAGAGGTAATCCAGGTGAATCCCAATTGCATCGCTTTTTGCTTCCACCAATCGAATTTGGCAGGGATTACGTATTTGATAACCTCGAGTGAATTTTTTGATGGTTTTAGATATTGGCCGATAGTAATTCTATCGCAGCCTACCTTTCGCAGATCTTTTAGGACCTGCTCGACCTGGGTGTCGGTTTCTCCCAATCCGAGCATAATTGATGATTTGGTCTGCACGTCATGGCAGACTTCCTTGGCCATTCTAAGCAAATTCAAAGACCGTTGATAGTTTCCGCCGGCTCTGGCAATCGGGTAGAGAGCCGGTACGGTTTCAACATTATGAGCGAATACGAACGGTAGAGCGTCGCTGAGGATGTTTAGGGCCTGAACCTGGCAGCGATGGAAATCAGGTGTTAGTATTTCAAATTTCATATCGGGGCACTGCTGCCTTACTTTGTTAACGCAATCGCGAAAATGGCTGGCGCCGCCGTCCGATAAATCATCGCGGTTGACGCTGGTAATGACCAGGTATTTCAGTCGCATTTGTTTTGCCATCTCGGCTATTCGGTCAGGCTCGGTCAGGTCCGGCGGTGCGGGTTTGCCGTAGGTTAGCGAGCAGAATTTGCAATTTCGCGTGCAGACGTTGCCCAAAATCAAGACTGTTGCCGTACCTCTTGCCCAGCATTCGCCCCGGTTTGGACAGTTTGCGTTATTGCATATAGTCTCCAGGCCCAGAGAGCTCAGAATCTGCTCGGTACGGCGGAAAGCCTCATCGGCTGGTAAAGGCCTGCGCAACCAAGTCGGTAATTTTCGTATCGTGTATTTCGTATCTCGTATTTCGTATTTTGCTTCTCGCTTCACGATAAATGCCTTATCAGTAATTGAGACAATCTTTCTTTTACCTGACTCATTGAGTAATATTCGCCGGTCTCCGAATTGAAAACATCCCTGTTTTCAAAACGACGTCGGGAACCTTCGCATCCTGCTTCGGTTTCTTTCAGCACCGATGTCATTTCTATGTCATCGAGGCCGCAGGGTGCTATAAAATCGAAGATACTCAGGTCGTTTTGAATGTTTATTGCCATACCGTGATAGGTTACGAATTTTGACACGCGTACGCCAATAGAAGCTATCTTTCGTATTGCGTACTGCGTACTGCGTATTGCGTATTGCGTTTTGTCATTCCCGCGAAGGCGGGAATCCATTTCTTTTTCGCACGACGCATCACGCACTACGCACGACGATGCCAGACCAGCCTCAGTAACCCACAGGCCTGGAAAGCCTCTTCGGCGGTGAGCGACAACACCAAGTTGTTCAAGTAGCTCGGTGCCTATTGCCTCCAGTTCTCTGATATATTCACTGATTCCAAGGCCCAACTGCTGTAGATGCAGGATCGGATAAAATACCAGTTGGCCCGGATTGTGGGCTGTTGTGCCGCCGCCCCTGCGGATATCGACTACGTCGATATGCCGTTGTGCCAAATCTTCTCGGCTGGCCCGCAGTTTGTTGGAACTTTGCCGGGCACCGAGGGTAATGACGGCGGGGTGCTCGGCGATTAAGACGGTATTTGGTATTTTGCCCTTACGCCTTTCTTCGCGCAATTGGTGCTGTAGTTGCAAAATCTCTCGATACTCGGCAAGTCCGCAATCACAAATCCGTAAAAGACAGTTTTTACTTTT
>JABAOH010139392.1_pt1 | contig 11388 bp, 10 predicted proteins | sample 7062181 | NCBI WGS metagenome assembly JABAOH01 (sample SAMN14538630, study PRJNA623070) | marine sediment metagenome | biome: marine biome [ENVO:00000428]; feature: marine pelagic biome [ENVO:01000023]; material: deep marine sediment [ENVO:00002113]; isolation source: pool of 5 deep marine... | reverse complement strand
GGTTGGGCCGATATCATCGAGGGTGACACGCTGGACGGCCTCAGAAAGCTTCGTGACGGCCTCGAGGAGGCCGGGTACGGCATGAGCGCTGCTCTCAGTATGGGCCAACCGCTCCGCTTCGCTTTCATCTCGACGCTGGCCGCTCATCCGCAGACGAGGGCCGAGGGGATCCGCCGGCTGCGGGCCGGATTCACCTTTCTAGATGTTACCTACCTGGCGATTCGCTACCTGCTGCTGGGCCAGGCGCTCGAAGCCGAGGGCGACGCGGCGGGCGCCGTCCAGGCGTACTCGCAGTTCATCCGGCTGTGGGATCAGGCCGACCCGGAGCTGCAGCCGCTGGTGGAGACGGCGCGACGCGGACTGGAGCGGTTGAGCGCCGAGCGGATTAACTAGCGGCAGAGGCGTACCTTCCGGTCCGCCCCTCCTCGACTCATTTCCCCTTCGCTCGAAGGTCGCGGCCGGCCGGCTCGACCAACCTCTGGTAGTCGTCCCAAGAATCGACGTCGTGGGGACGATCGGCCCCGAGCGCGACCTCTGTCACCCACTCCGGATGATCGGCCAATAGCTCCCGGGCCCCGACGTCGCCCTCGATCGCTTCAACGTCAACCCAAACGCTACGATCGATGAGCACCGGATGCCCCGGCACACCGCCGTAGGTCGCCCGCACCACCGGGCCGCCGCGCCGCTCGTACTCCGCGACCACCGCCCGGATCGCACCGGCGCCAACCGTCGGTTGGTCGCCGAGCAGGATCACCGCGGCCCGCGGCTCCGGGCCGGCGGCGCGAAGTCCGGCACGCAGCGACGACGACTGGCCCTGCAGGTAATCGGGATTCACGACCACGCGCGCTTGCGGCGGCCGAGTCAGTGCCGCGTTCACTTCAGCCGACCGTTCGCCCAGCACCACGATCACTTCGTCGAGTCCCGCGGCGACGGCCGCGTCGATGACATGCTGGGTGAGCGGCCGACCCCGGAAAGACAGGAGCTGCTTCGGTCGCCCGAGCCGCGACGACGTGCCCGCTGCCAGCACGATTCCAACGATCATCGGTTGGCGATGCCGCTAGCGGTCAGACCTGATCGCGACCGCGCAAACCGAAGAGGCGACCGATAGCCCGGAGCAGTGCCCAGAGCGCCAGCCGGATTCCGGAGATGGGCTTGGCCGCCTGAGCCGGCGCCGAGGCAGCCTCGGCGCCCCTGGCTGAGATCTGACCGGCGAGACATTCGGCGAACTGGTCGGTGAAGCGCTTCGACACATCGGCGATCAGACCACGTCCGTACTGCGCCACCGCGCCGGACAGGGTGAGGTCGGTCACAATCCCCACCCGGGTGCCGCCGTCCACCGGCTCGAGCTGCGAGGTGATCGTTGCCGCGGCGGTTCCCTTACCACGAGACTCCGAGCCTCTGGCTTTGAGCACGACGCGCCGGGCGGTCTGGTCCGTCTCCTGCCTCACCACGGTGCCGGCGAACGATAGGCTCACCGGACCGAGCTTCACGCTAACCTTCCCCTTCCAGGTCCGCTCGTCCACGGTCTCGGTGATCTCGGCGCCGGGCATGCAGGGAACGACGCGCTCGACATCCAGCATGAAGTTCCAGACTGGTTCCGCGGCACTGGGTACGATGAATGAGTTCTCCAGCTTCACGATCCTGTTCTCCTGGCTGACCGAAGCGGGCCTACCGAGCGCGATGGCCACGAGGCGAAGTGCAACCAGCTTCTGGCGGTGGACCGCAATCATAGCGCGCGATGAGAAGGGACTGTCAAGGCCATCGGGCAAAAGGAGATCATTGCGTCGACCAGGGCAACGGCTGGCTGGCGGCGTTTCGCCGGCCTTCATATGATTTTGGGATGAGAGAGCGTCTCAGCCCGGCCGATGTGCAACAATTGCTACGCGAGCAGGCCTACCTCGCCGATAGCGGGCTCGCCACGGCGATCTACCTGTCGATCACACTCAGCAAGCCGCTACTTCTGGAAGGCGAAGCAGGCGTCGGAAAGACCGAGGTCGCCCTCTCTCTCGCCCGGGCTCTTTCCACTCGCCTCATCCGGCTGCAGTGCTACGAAGGTATCGATGCACACCAGGCACTCTACGACTGGAATTACCCGAAGCAGCTTCTGCACATCCGAACGTTGTCGTCGGGAGAGGCAGACCACGCGGATGTGACCGAGCTGTTCGGCTCGGACTTCTTGGTCGAGCGGCCGCTTCTCGCCGCAATCCGCGCCGGCGGCGACGCCGTGCTCCTCATCGATGAAGTCGATCGGGCGGACGACGAATTCGAAGCTTTCCTCCTGGAGGTCCTCTCCGACTTTTCTGTGACCATACCGGAGCTGGGAACGATCCGCGCGGAACGGCGGCCGATCGTCTTGCTGACGTCCAACCGCACCCGGGATCTGCACGATGCGCTCAAGCGGCGCTGTCTTTATCACTGGATCGAGTACCCATCGCTCGAACGCGAGGTCGAGATCGTCCGGCTTCGGGCCCCGGAGATCCCCGAGGCGCTCACCCGCCAAGTCGCCGCGGCGGTGGCCGAGATTCGCAACCTCGATCTGGCGAAGCCACCGGGGATGGCCGAGACACTCGACTGGGCCGCCTCGCTGCGCGCCCTGGGCGCCGACCGACTGGAGCCGCAGGTAGCCACCGACACGCTGGGCGCCCTGCTCAAGGAGCGGGAGGACCTCGACCGGGTACAGCCGGCGCTGTCCGAGATCCTTGCGGCGAGCGATGATTGAAGAGGATGCCTTTCTTCGGCACCTGATCGAATTCACGCGGCGACTGAACGAACGCGGGCTCGTCATCGGGACCGAGCGTGCGCTTACCTACACCCGAGCCGTGGCCGCCCTGCGCCCTGCGGTCCTCGACGACGTGTACTGGGCCGGGCGTATCACCCTGGTCGGCCGGCGCGAGCATCTGCCGATCTATGACCGCGCCTTCCACGAATACTTCCGCGGTTCGGACTTCGAGCCTGTTGAGGAGCGCGGCGCCCAGGGACTCAAGATCAGGCTCGAGGGCCAGCTCGCGGGCGGCGCGCTGAGAGACACCGGCCGCGAACTGCACGAGAACGCCGGGCCCGCGCGGCAGCTGCGGCTGACCGCGGCGAGTCCGGCCGAGGTGCTGCGCCGCCGCTCTTTCGAGGATTACACGGACGCGGAGCACGCCGAGGCCCGCTCGATCGTCGCCCGCCTGGCCCGTCGACGGCCACGTCGTGTCTCGCGCCGAACGCGGCCGACCCGGCGACGCCGACCGCGGCCCGACCTCAGCCGCACCCTGCGACGCGCCTTGCGAACCGAAGGGGAACCGCTCGAGCGCTCCTGGCGCCAGCGGCGCCTGAAGCCACGGCGCCTGGTGCTTGTCCTGGACGTCTCGGGCTCGATGGGCGCCTACGCACGCAGCCTGGCGGGCTTCGCCCACGCGGCGGTGCGCGCCGGGCGCAACGTCGAGGCCTTCGCCTTTGGCACCCGACTGACGCGGATCACCCCGGCTCTCCACTCCCGCGACCCCGACGCCGCCCTGCGGGCTCTGGGGCAAGCGGTGCCCGATTGGGAGGGTGGGACGCGCATCGGCGAATCGTTGAAGGAGCTGGTAGACGGATGGGGGCGGAGCGGACCCGTCCGCGGCTCGGTATTGATCATCCTTTCGGACGGCCTGGAGCGCGGGGACCCCGAGCTATTGTCAGCGCAGATGCAGCGGCTGGCGCGGCTCGCCCAGCGCGTGATCTGGGTGAACCCCCTCAAAGGCAGCCCGCACTATCAGCCGCTGGCACGCGGGATGGCGGCGGCCCTTCCCTACGTAGACGACTTCCTCGCAGGTCACAATCTGGCGAGCCTGGAAACGCTGGCCGAGGTCATGGCGAAGTTGAGCGACTGAGGGGCACCGTCACGTCTTCTTACCTCTGAGCGCCGCCAGCAGCTCGGCCATGATCGAGAGCGCGATCTCCTCGGGAGTCGAGGCGCCGATGTCGAGGCCGACGGGGCCGTGGATCCGGGCCAGCTCATCGTCCGAGAAGCCGAGCTCACTTAGAGCCTCGCGCCGCAGCCGCTGGGTGCGCCGCCCGCCGATCTGGCCGACGTAGCGGCAGCCCGCACGCAAGGCCGCGGCCAGGGCCGGCACGTCGAGCTTCAGGTCGTGGGCCAGGACTACCACGCTGGCGTAGCGATCGAGACCGAATTCCGCCAGCGCCTCCTCCGGCCAGGTGCGGATCACGCGGTCGGCCTCGGGGAAGCGCTCATCCTTTGCGAACACCTCTCGCGGATCGATCACGGTCACCGCGATCCCCAGGTAGCTCGCCAGGTGGCAGAGTGCGGCGGCGACCGGGGTCGCGCCGACGATCGCCAGCCGCGGCGGCGGCAAGAACGCCTCGGCAAACACCGTCGCGGCCGCATCCTCGAGCTCGATGACCGGTGTGCCGGCCACATCGAACAGGGGCGCGACCGCTTCCGCGGCCCGCTGGTCGAGATCGTCGTCCCCCAGCGTGCCCAGACGCGCGCCGTCGGGAAAAAGGAGCAGCTGTCGCGCACGCACCGCTTCGGACACGCCCGTCACCAGCACGGCGGCGCGGCGCTCGTCGATGGCGCGCTCGAGCTGAGGCCAAACCGGGTCACCGGGCGCGTAGGGCGCGATGAGCACCTCGATCTCACCCCCGCAGGCCAGCCCCACCTCCAACGCCATCTCGTCGGTGATCCCGTAGCTCACGACGCGCGCTTCACCGGCAGCCACGACCTGCTGGATGTGCTCGTAGAGATCGCCCTCGACGCAGCCGGACGAGACCGAGCCGGCCACATCGCCGCGCATGTTGGCGGCGAAGCGGGCGCCGGGCGGCCGCGGCGCCGATTGGCGCACGCGGATGAGGGTGGCGACGCCGGCTTTATGCCCGGCTGCAGTCCAACTGTGGAGCTTTGGGTAGACTTCTCTGACGCTCATCTCTTATGCTGGCTGAACATCGAAAATCCAACATTCAACATCCAAGTATGAAGTCTGCGGCGCTGACGCGCCGTGAACGATGAACACCGAACCTCGAACTCCGAATGTCCCGACTTGGACGTTCGACGTTCTCGGTTCGGCTGTGCCTTCAGAGTCCGATGTTCGATGTCGGATGTTCGATGTTCACTATGACTTATGCGAGAGCGCCGACTCCACCGCCCGCCGCACCAGCACCTGGACCAGATGCCGCCGATACTCAGCGCTCGCGTTCGTATCGTCGGGCGGACGCGTGCCGTCGGCCGCATGCCGGGCAGCCGCGTCGACTTTTTCGGCGCCGGCCCCGGCCAGTGCGCTCTCAACCGCTGTGGCCCGCAGCGGCTTCGACCCCATGTTCGTGAGGCCGATACGCGCCGCCTGTATCTTCCCGTTGGCGCGCTCGAGCACGGCGGCGACACCAACGATCGCCCAATCCTGGGCCCGGCGGTTGAATTTCAGGTACGACCAGCCGTGCTTCGCATCGAGGCTCGGCACCCGAATCTCACTGAGCAGCTCGTCCGGTTTCAACGCCGTCTCGAATATTCCCTTGAAGAAGTCGCCGGCCTTAACCGTTCGCTCTTTCTTTGCACCGCGCAGCACGAACTCGGCGTCGAGGGCCAACAGGACCGTCGGCAGGTCGGAGGCGGGGTCGCCGTGAGCGATGGAGCCGCCGATCGTCCCGCGGTGGCGCACCTGCGGATCACCCACCAGGGCGGCGGCACGGGCGAGGATCCCGCACTTCTTCTTCAACAGCTCCGAGTGCTGGAGATCGTGATGACGCGTCAGCGCACCGATCGTGATGTGCTTCTTCTCGTCCCGCACGTAGGAAAGATCAGAGAGCCGGCCGATGTCCACGAGTAAGGAGGGACGCGCCAACCGCAACTTCATCAGCGGAAGCAGCGACTGACCTCCGGCCAGCAGCTTGGCATCCTCCCCGCCCTGCTTGAGCAGCGAGATCGCCTGATCCACCGAGGTCGCGACTTCGTAATCGAACGCCGCCGGGATCATCTCAGTTACCTCCTCCCGCGTTCCGGATTGCATTCCAGACGTTCTCCGGCGAGGCCGGCAGTTCGACATGGTGGACGCGCAGGTGAGACAATGCGTCCACAACCGCGTTGATCACCGCCGGTGTCGCGGCGATCGTGCCGGCCTCGCCTATCCCCTTCACACCCATGGGGTTCGTGGGGCTGGGTGTGATCGTGCGCTCGAGCTCGAACGACGGTATCTCCGTCGCCGACGGAACCAGGTAGTTCATCATCGACGAGGTGAGCAGGTTCCCGCCCTCATCATAGATCGCCTCCTCGTAGAGCGCTTGAGCGATGCCCTGGGCGATGCCCCCGTGGACCTGGCCATCCACGATCATCGGGTTGATGACGTTGCCGCAATCGTCCACCGCCACGTAGCGGACGATCTCCACCTTACCGGTTTCCGTATCCACCTCGACGACACAAATGTGGGTGCCGAACGGGAAGGTGAAGTTCGGTGGATCGTAAACATAAGTGGCCTCGAGTCCCGGCTCGGCCCCCTCCGGCAAGCTGTGCGCGGTCCAGGCGGCGAAAGCGATCTCCTGGATCGTCTTCGCCTTGTCGGGCGCGCCGCGCACCGAGAACTTGCCCGCGTCGAATTCCAGATCTTCGGGCGCCACCTCCAGCAGGTGCGCGGCGATCGTTTTGGCCTTCTCGACCACCCGCTCGCAGGCGTAATGCAGCGCCACACCGCCCACGGATAGGCTGCGGCTGCCATAGGTGTCCATCCCCAGCGGCGCCACCGCCGTGTCGCCGTGCAAGACCGTCACGTCGTCGATGGGAACGCCGAGGGCGTCGGCCGCGATTTGCGACCACGAGGTCACATGACCCTGCCCATGCGGCGAGGTGCCGGTGACGACCTCGACCTTGCCCGTGGGAAGCGCCCGGACGATGGCCGCGTCCCAGCCTCCGGCGCCGTAGCGCAGAGACGCCAGCACCTGCGACGGCGCCAACCCGCACATCTCGACGTAGCAGGAGAAGCCCACGCCGAGCTGCTTCACGTCACCGCGGTCGCGGCGCGCCTTCTGATCCCGGCGGACCTTATCGTAGCCGAGGTGTTTGAGCGCCCGATCGAGGGTCGCTTGGTAGTCGACCGAGTCGAATTGCAGCCCGCCGGGGCTCGCCACCAGTTCACCTTTGGGGAGGAAGTTCTTGCGCCGGATCTCGACCGCATCGAGCCCCGTTTCCCGGGCGAGACTGTCGATCGCACGCTCGATCGCGTACGTCGCCTCGGGCCGTCCCGCGCCGCGGTAGGCGTCGGTCGGCGTCGTGTGGGTGAAGACGCCCGTGCACTCCAGCGAGTAGGCATCGGCTCCGTAGACGCCCGAGTAGAGGAAAGCGCCGAGCAAAGGCACGCCGGGCGTTACCAGCTGCAGGTAGGCACCCATGTTCGCGAGCAGCTTGACACGAACGCCTTTGAGCTTCCCGTCCCTGGAGGCGGCCAGCTCGATCTCCTGGATCATCTCGCGGCCGTGAATCGTCGCCAGGTAGGCCTCCGATCGCTCTTCTACCCATTTGATCGGCCGGCCGAGCTTGCGCGCCAGGGCGAGGCAGATGGCTTCCTCGGCGTAGACGTTGAGCTTCGACCCGAAGCCGCCTCCGACGTCGGGCGCGATCACACGCAGCTTGCTCTCGGGGATCCCGAGTGTGAGCGAGAGCGTCACCTTAGCGATGTGGGGGATCTGGGTGGCCGACCACATCGTGAACTCGCCAGCCGCCGCGATCGGCTGGACCACGACGCCGCGGGGCTCGATGGCGTTAGGGATCAGGCGCTGCTGGCGATAACGCTCTTTGACCACCACATCCGCGGCACGGAAGACCGCGTCCACCTCGCCCGCGGCCAGCGACCAGGTGTAGCAGCGGTTGGTGCCGAAGTCTTCGTGTACCAACGGCGCCCCATCGGCGATCGCCGCCTCGACATCCGTGACCGCCGGGAGCGGGTCGTAGTCGACCTCTGCCAGCTCCGCCGCGTCCTTCGCCGCCGCCCGGCTGGTGGCCACCACCACAGCCACCGGATCGCCCAGGTGGCGCGCCACATCCTTCGCCACAGGCCAGTGCTCCGGGATCTTGATGTCCTCGGTCACCGGCCAGGCCATCGGCAGCGGGGCGCTCCACTGGTCGGCCAGTTCGGCCCCGCTGAATGCGGCCAGCACGCCGGACGCCTTGCGAACAGCCGTCAGGTCCACTGTGTTGATGCGGGCGTGGGCCAAGGGGCTCCGCACCACCGCAACCCACACCGCTCCCGGCGGTGCGATGGTCTCGACGAAGGTGCCCTGGCCGGTCAGGAGCTTGGGATCTTCTTTGCGGCGGACGCCGCCGCCCACGTATTTCTCTGCCGCTCGTGTCGCCATGTCTGTGTCCCCCTATCAAGCGCGCGCCGCCGCGCCACGAAGCTCGTCGGCTGCGGCCAGGACCGCAGCCACGATGTTGTGATAGCCGGTGCAGCGGCAGAGATTCCCTTCCAGCGCATGCCTGACCTCGGCCTCGGTCGGGTCCGGATTCTCCTTCAGGTAGCTGGCGGCGGCCATGATCATGCCCGGCGTGCAGTAGCCGCACTGAAGGCCGTGGTGCTCGTGGAAAGCCTTCTGCACCGGGTGGTACTCACCGTTACTCGCCAGCCCTTCGATGGTCGTTACCTCGTGTCCGTCCACCTGTACCGCCAGCATCGTGCACGCCTTGACCGATTCGCCACCGACCAGGACCGTACAGGACCCGCACGACGAGGTGTCGCAACCCACGTTGGTGCCGGTGAGGCCGAGCTGCTCGCGCAGGAAGTAGACGAGGAGCGTGCGGGGCTCGACATCGGCGTCGTGCCGGATTCCGTTGACCGTCACTGATATGTGTCTCATCGCGCGAACGCCTCCTCGTGATGGCCGGAAAGATCCTGGAGCCGGGGTTGCCCGAACGCGCCGCCGGGAATTGGGCGCGTCGCGTCGATCCTCGAGAGGTCCGTTTCGCTCACGGCTGGGGCTCCTGTGGAGTAAGGAAGGGTTGTAGACTAAGCCTCGACGATGAACGCGGCAAGCCCGGCCGACGATCGCGGGAATGCCCCATCTGACGGGCGCAGAACCCCTGACCGGACCCCGGTATCCTCCCTTCCCACCCCCGGCTTTGACGGACCGGGAGGACCCCGGCACCGACCTAACCGCTCAGCGATTTCCCGACGCCATCTTCCGCGCCTCAGGCGTCCCGCGCAGTCTCAGCATGCTGGCGATCCCGAACACCGGCCCTATGACGAGAACGACGAACGCCCACTCCCAACCCACACGCTCGACCAGCGGCGGAACTACCCGGATCGTGAACAGCGTGAGCAAGAAGCCCAAGCTCGTCTGCATGGTGAGAGCGGTCCCGACGTAGCGGGGGTCGCTGAGCTCGCTCACCGCCGCGCTGAATTGGGCGCTGTCGGCCACCACCGCGAACCCCCAAATCAAGCAGAGCACCGTGAGCACCCCGGGTGCGCTGTAGAATAGCCCTGCCACCAGCGCGCAGCTCCCCGAGACGAGCAGGCTGATCGAGGTCACGCGTGTCCGCCCCCAGCGATCGGCGAGCTGCCCGGCGAGCACACACCCCACCCCGCCCACCGCTACCGTTCCGAACCCGGCCAGCCGCGCTCCCGCCTCGCCCCAGCCCGCCTGCTGATAGCTGGCCAGCAAGAAAAGCGGGACCCACGTCCACATGGCGTATAGCTCCCACATGTGTCCCAGGTATCCGAAGTTCGCCAGGCGCAAACCTCGCTCGGTCAGGGCGCGCCCCGCGTGACGCGGCTCGAACGGCGCCACCTGCGCGTGCAGCGGCCCGGCCTGCACGAAGTAGGCGGCGATGGCTCCGCCGAGCGCGGCCGAGGCCGAAGCGATCAGCAATACGGATCGCCAGGGCGGAATCCCGGCCTCACCACCCAGTACGGGAAAGGCGTTGAACAGGTGGGGCAGCGCCGAGCCCACGGTGAGGGCGCCGACCAGCAGGCCGATGCAGAGCCCCCGCTCTTCTTTGCACCAGGTGGCCATGAGCTTCATCCCCGGCGGGTAGACACCGGCGAGGGCCATGCCGGTAAGAAAGCGCAGGACGATGGCCGGCGCGGGGGTTTGCACGAACAGCGCGATCGCGGTGTTGAACGCGGCACCCAGAATCGCGCTCAGAGCGACCAGCCGGCGCGCCGGCATGCGATCGGCGAGGTTGAGCACGGCAATCAGCAGGGCTCCGACCACGAAGCCGAGCTGCACGCTCATCGTCAGCCAGGAAACCTCCGCTCCTCCAAGCCCCCACTCCCGGGTGAGCTGCGGGACGACCGCCGAGGCGGAGAACCAGAGTGACATGGCCAGCATCTCGGCGAGCGCCAGCAGCCACAGGCTGCGCCACTTGAGCGTCATGGGTTCCAACCTAGTGGCGCTGGCCCCCGGGCGCCGCCGGGGCACTCGGGGCCGGCGCGAGCCCTCGGCCCGTCAGCCATCGGGTGACGGCCGGGCAAACCGGCCTTAGCTTAGAAGTGAGCCTCGGCAGGATCAGCGGGCCGGGCCTGCGCGGAGACGCGACCGGAGGGCGCTTTTCGACGGTCGGCAGGGGCCGACTATAGCGGGGAAGACACCGTATGACCGGCCCGGCTTCGCAACGAAAGACATAGGATGATCAGTCCGACCTTCTACGCTCTCATCGCCTTCGTGATCCTGGCACAGGGGCACGCGTTTTCCAGCCCGCAGAGCCAGCAGGTCAGCGACACGACGGTGGTGGACACCGCCTGGGTCGACAGCGCCAGCCCGGTCTTCACACCCACCGCGCTCCTGCGTTTGAACCAGTACTGGTCTTCACGCAATTATCGCGGAGTTTGCCTGCGCGGCGAAGTCAGGGTCAACGAGGCGGTGGGGGCAGCCGCTCACGTGACCCACGTCTTCTCCGCCGCTTTCCCGAACCTGTGCACTGGTTACAAGAACATCGGTGCGGCGCTGTTTCTTTACGAGGCGGAGGAGTCCGAGTCGGAGGCTCAAACCGCCTGCGATCTCCTGCGCGGTCACCCGGAATGGGCGATGACCGCCGTCGTCACCGGGATCGAGACGCGCAAGCTACGCAACACCCAAGGCCGAACAGTGATCACGGCCGCGGCCCCGGTCGCCTCCTACTGTGCCTGGCTGCGCAAGGAGGAGGAGCGACCCGAGCAGCCTCCCAAGCCCGATTAGACGCCACTCCGCCAGGTCCGTCTCAGCACTCTCGCGCCCGGGATGAATAACCCGACCCGCTCACGGGTATTGGTACCGGATCGCGGTGGATGCGATCCGAGGGGAGGTCACGAGATACCCGCCGCATCGGGCACCGCCGAGTCGCGGGCCCACAAGAGACTCTGGGCGTGCCCAGGGGCGAGCTACCTTTTATATTTCTCCGGTTGATGCCGGCGGTCGCACCCACGACCGCCAAGGCCGCACCGCCCTCCC
>JABAOH010000662.1_pt1 | contig 11388 bp, 10 predicted proteins | sample 7062181 | NCBI WGS metagenome assembly JABAOH01 (sample SAMN14538630, study PRJNA623070) | marine sediment metagenome | biome: marine biome [ENVO:00000428]; feature: marine pelagic biome [ENVO:01000023]; material: deep marine sediment [ENVO:00002113]; isolation source: pool of 5 deep marine... | reverse complement strand
TATTCCTTAATTCTTGTATTTTTTCAGCTGTCAAATGTTTTGTATTACAAGCTGCTTTGTCAACTGCAGCCATCCATTCCAACATATTGCCTGTTGGCAGAAGGTTTTCTTTTTTACAAACATTATATAGATCTGTTCCAGGATATGGTGTTGCAATCCAAAAAGTGACCATATCCAAGTCCGTGCTGATGGCGTAATTGATAGTTTCTCTTATCTGTTCTAATGTCTCATAAGGAAATCCTATTATGAAGGCAGAATGCGTCCACATTCCTTTCTTATTGCAGTATTTTATTATCTTCTTTGCCTTTTTAAGATTTATCTGAGTCTTCCTAACGAACTTTTGAGTTTCAAGGCAACCCGTTTCAATTCCGAATGTCAGTTTATAGCAACCACTCTTCTTCATTTTATCAATAAGTTTTTTGTCTAATGTCCATATGGCTATTCCGTTAGGGGTGCACCATCTTATATTCAACTTTCTTTCTATTATCAGGTCACATATGCTTTCCATTCTGTTTCTATTCAAAGAAACATTATCATCCTGGAACGCAATCTCTTTGGCACCGTATTTCTTAACTAATATCTCTATTTCATCAACAACACTTTCAGGAGATCTTCCTCTCCATGAATGTTGCCAGACTGAATGTATTGAACAGAAAACACAGTTGAAAAGGCAACCTCTACTAGTTATCATATTTGCTCTTGGTGGTTTCATGGCCATTCTTTGCCTATACCAATCATTCAAGTACAAGTTCATAGGAAGCAAATGTCTGGCTGGAAGAGGTATTGAATCTATATCTTTGATAAACGGTCTTGGTTTATTAATTTTAACTTTTCCTTTTTTTCTTATGGCAGTTCCTGGTATTTTTGTCATACTCCTTCCTTTTTCCAAGTGTTTGACAATATCCAAAAAAGTTTCTTCCCCTTCTCCTATCACTACCAAATCAATATTTTTATCAGAAAGTATCCAACTAGGTAATATTGAAGCATGAGAGCCACCGACTACTACAAGAATGTTTTTCACTTCTTTAACAATTTTGGCAATATCATGCACAGCTTTTGAATGAAGAGTGTACATCGAAGTTATGCCGACAATATCAGGATTATATGCTTTTATCGCACGTTTTATATCCTTTTTTTTCATTCCATAATTGAAATAATCTCCATCCTGCTCGACATTTACATTTTCTATTGCTAATGTATCTAATATTCTTACTTCATAATCATGATTTATAAGATATGATGCCAAATAACCTAAACCTAAAGGTTCATCAAACATTGGTTGTCCTTCCAACTTAACTCTATAGTAAGTCTGATACGGATTAATCAACAAAATTCTCATTTAGCTCTCCTTTTCATGTTCTTCTTAATTATTTTATACATCAAATTTAAAAAATATTGGGTGTCTTTTCTTTTGTCTAAATCGAAACAACCTTTCTTCTTGCTATTATTAAAAATTTTTTCAGCAATAGTTTTACCCTTTAAATTGCCAAGAATGATTACTTTATCTATTTTGGCTTTTTCAGCTGTTTCAAATCCCAACTCTTTTGTATTCAGAGATATGTGAGGCTTCTTATTAGTGAAAAATCTCACAATTTTATAGGAATAATGTAAAGGCAGTTTTTTTAATGGTATTTTTATGCCATCAGTATTCTTTATGTGTATAGGTCCTAGAAATGTTTTGTAGATGTATCCCTCTTTCAGTAGTATGTAATCATCTCCCAGAATCTTCCAACCCTTTTTTGCATACTTTATCGCATTTTTAGTCTTACCAGAATAGGTATCTCCGCAGAATATTATAGATTTCCCATTTTTGGTGACTGCAGAGGCAAAAATCAATACTGAATTGTTCTTTAAACATTTTCTTTGAAGCTTTACAAACTCAGTATTGATTTCTTCGTTTTTACCCATTTTATCTCCTAATTAATTTGATTATAATGTATATAATTTAAAATTAAGTTATGTATCTTTCTTTTCGTCATATTAAGTATATAAAAAAATCATAATTTAAGGGTTATTTTTATGTTTAAATTTTTTATTTACTGTATAAGAATATCAGAAAAATTTTCGATTTCTATAAATATTTTGAATACGATGAATATTTTGGAAACGTATTATATTGGTTGATAAAAATGAAAAAAGCTGATAAAATTAGAAGAAAGGAAAATGGTAATAAACGGAAATGGCCAAAAATATCATTACTCGTTCCAGCTTATAATGAAGAAGCTGTAATAGATAATGCGTTAAAGCATCTTGTGAAAGATGTTAAATATCCAAATAAGGAAATTGTAGTTGGTGTAGATAAAAGTGATGATAGAACACTTGAAATAGCAAAAAAATATGCCAAGAAATATTCTTTTGTTAAAGTTGATTATTCTCCTAAACGTAGAGGTGTAATTGGTGCATTTAACAGCATGCTTAAAATTTGTACAGGAGAAATAATTATAAAATTTGATGCTGATAGAAAATTTGGTAATCCCAAAACATGTTTATATAACATCGTTAGATATTTTAAAAATCCACGTGTTGGAGGAATCTATTATACAGGAGAAATAGATTGGAAAAAAAACAGTCACCCTTACGTTGAACTAGAATATTGGCCTGAAATAATTGCAGAACGTGAACGTAGTATAATTACTAGAGCAGAAAACTTCTTAACAGTATTACAAGTTCAGTACAGACGGCAATTCTTTCCTGTCAAAGGTAAAATGAAAATACCAATTGATATAAGTTGCTTTCGAAGAGGACTTGTAAATAATATAGACACTTCGATGGTTCACGATGATGTTGAATTTGCTTATCAGGTTTTAAAAAAAGGTTATATAATTGAATTTGCAGACAATGTCTTTAATTTTTGTAATTTCGGTTCTCCCACAAAAGTAAAACCTCTTTTACAACAGAAAATTAAAGGAAATGTTGGTTGGATTTTGTGTTATAAAAAATATGATTTGAACTTTGGTAAATATGCTATTGGTATCTCAACTACATTTCTTAAAAATTTTTATAAGTGTAGATTCAAGGATATTGTTGCATTGTCATACTGGTTGATTCTTTATGGTTTCTCATGGTTAATTTCAATACCAAAGAGACATCAGCACCCAACAAAAGTGTGGAAACGATGGAAAAGAAAATAAGATGATAAAATTGAGTAAAATAATCAAATACTTGAAAAAAAATTCATTCAATTTATACGTTTTATTGTTTTTTATTATTTCAACGTTAATAATGACTTATCCTTTAATTTTCAACATTCATTCTCATCTTCCTTATTATCCGAATAAAGAATATCCAAGAGTGGGTCAAGAATCTCTTGCTTTTATTTGGAATTTTTGGCGAGTCAAACAAGCTCTATTTCAGGGAACGAACCCATTTTTTAGTGATTACATATTTTATCCAAATGGAGTAAATTTGGCATTTCATGACAATACTATGTTTAATACGTTATTAGCAATTCCATTTCAAATGGCCTCCAATTTAACAATTACTTATAATTTACTTTTTTTACTTTCATTTATTTTGACTGGTTTCGGACAATATTTATTAGTTTTTTATTTAACGAAAAATAGAAAGGCAAGTATTATTGCTGGATTGCTTTTAGCATTTTTTCCCTATCATTATACTAATCTTAATCTTTTGAGTCTTCTTAGTATGCAATGGATACCATTTTTTATTTTGTATTTTTTAAAAACATTTAAAGAAAGAACAATAAAAAATAGCATAATTTCATCAATCTTTTTAACTTTAGTTGCTATGTCCCATTGGTATTATTTAACTTTTCTTATTATTTTTGTCATCTTATTTTTCATTTATAATTTATTCCACAGAAGAAATTATGTTTTTAATAAAAAACTCATTAAATGTTTTATTCTAATGTTTCTTCTGTCCGGGATATTCATCTTTCCTTTTGCTCTTCCAATGCTAATTAGTGATGAATTTCAATCAAGCAGACCAATTGATACTTCGGTTGCTCATTCGGCTGATTTAATTTCTTTTCTTGTACCTTCATCACTACATTCTGTTTTTGGAGAATATGTTAAACCATTTTACGATCATGTGAATTTATATAATGGAAAAATTTATGGAGATATAGGAGCATCAACTGTTTTTATTGGCTTTTTAACATTGTTCTTCTTATTTTATTCAAAAATAAAAGAATATAAAAAAATCAAATTTTGGATGTTATTTGTTTTTACTTACTTTATTTTATCTCTTGGTCCTGCATTGCATTTTAATGGTTTGGTTTTAATTCCAGTTGAAGGATTAGAATTAGATAAAATTGCCCAAACTATTCAACCAAATATTAATGAAGATGCATTAGAGATATTAAAACATAATGTTGTTATTCCTATGCCGTTCTTAATCTTGAATTTTATACCATTTTTTAACATGATAAGAAGTCCAAGCCGTTTTGTGGTGATGTTAATGTTATTTTCATCGATAATAGTTGGATTTGTTTGTGTAAACATTTTTAATAAAGTTAAACGTAGAAAATTTTTAGGCAGATATAATTTGCAAAATATCTTGTTTTTAATTATTTGTTTAATAATTATTTTTGAGTTCCTATCAATTCCAATACCAATGTATTCACCAGATATTCCACCGTTTTACAATTTTATTAGTAAAGATACTGAAGATTATGCGATTATTGAAATACCATTATGCCACAATATCCTTACCTCTTATAATCCAATCATAAGGCAATTTCAATTTTATCAGATTACCCATAATAAAAGACTCTTATGTGGCCATATTGCTAGATACTCAGAAAAGGCAAGATATTTTGATTTTATAAACAATAATTCATTTCTTTATTCACTTGCCCATTTAGATACTATTGATATAAAAACTATTAGCGTTCCTAAAGATTTCTTAATAGAGTATAAACTCAAATATATAATAATTCATAAAGATTATGTAAAAGAAAAAGAATTAAATGATTTGAAGAATCTTTTAGAAGATAATTTAATTTTAAATTATCAAGATAAAGAAATTATAGTTTATAGGGTCTATTGATTAAAAATTAAGGTTACATGATTGAAATGAACAATCTTTTAGAAAAATATAAGTTTAACTATAATGATTTAAAAAAGTGGAATGATACTTGTGGTATTAAAAGAGCCAAATTCATATCAACATTTATAGAAAATCCCAATATAATAAAACATAGTTCAAAAAAAATAAGTCTTTTGGATATTGCTGGTTGTTTTGGACCTTTAAGAAGATTTATTCCCAATTCAATAAACTATCACATAATAGACTTGGTTAATAACAGTTTTAAAAATGCCATACAATGGGATTTGAATAAAATGCCTTTGCCTTATAAGAGTAAGAAGTTTGATATTATTGTATGCTTGGATTTGTTTAATCATCTTAGAGAACCTAAAAAATTCTTATCGGAAATTAAACGAATTTTAAAAGATGATGGTTATATTGTGTTAAGTTTGCAGAAGTATAAAAGGGGAGGAGGACATCTACACATTCTTGATAGAAGTTTTATTGAAAAGGAATTTAAAGTAATAAAAGAATTTGGTGTACTTGAATGGATTTTTGGTGTTAACATAACTGTTATAACACCGTTAATAAGAGTACCTTTATTTTTATCTTCTGAAAGATTTTATATCGCAATTAAGAAATAAAATTAATTATAGTGTTAAATCTAAATTCGTTTTCTAAACACCATTCAATATAATATTTTAATAATTTAATCATAGTGTTTCCAGTTTTATTTTTTATATACATCGGAATCTTAAATTTTTTCACATTTACAAACTCCCATGGATGGAAATAAATATTTATGAAACTTTGATTTAAAAACGATAGTTTGCTGCATATTTTTGCGTAATTTAGTCCTAAATTTCTGAACCACACCCATGTGAACGGTAATCTGACAACAGGTGTTACAGATATAGGAACTTCGAAAAATCCTTTATAAGATTTTATATCACGTGGAGAAGTAAAATTGTTGTATCTACCAGGAACATAGGTTGGGTGTAGTGAGCTATCATATTTTAGTCCAGTTTTTTTTAAAATCTCAAATGAGACCATCTCCATCCTCGGAGATCTAAATCCATAAACTTTTTTTCTACAAATTTTTTCTAGTATTTTTTTACCTCTTTTAATATCATTTAAAATATCTTCCTTCTTCATTTCAGAATATTTTTGATCATGTTTATATCCATGCAAAGCTATTTCATGACCCAATTTATTAATCTTCTTGATTAATTTAGGACGATTTTCTCCAAAAAAGCCTGTTATAAAAAAAGTAGAATTTATTTTGTAATTCCTTAAAATATTCAATATTTTTAAACAACCATTAACAGATATAGAAAACATATCTGCGTAATTGATATGTATGCCATATTCTAATGGCAAATCGAATTCTTCTAAATCGAATGTTAATAAAACAGTTTTTGGTTGCATCTTATCTTTAAGAAATTTTAAACCTTATTTATTTATTTATTTGTAATATTAATAATTGAGATCAAAAAGAGTGTTTTAATGTCTAAAGTAGTTTTTTTAAAACTAAAAGGAATCAGCAAAAAAGAGGTTAGAAGAACAGTTCATAAATCAATGGAATTGGGCAATTGGAAAAAATTTATAAAAGGTAAAAAAATATTTGTTAAGATTAATGGAATTTCTGATCAATTAGTTCCCGGTCAATGTACATCTCCATGGGTTATAGATTCTGTTCTAGAGAAATTAAAGAAATCGTATCCAAAGTCTGAGATATATATAGGTGACGCCAATCTTGCAGCAGCAAAACAATTAGATAGAACAGCTAAATTATGGGGATTTTATGATTTAGCTGATAAATATAATATAAAATTCATTAATCTTTCAGAACAACCGTTAGTAAAAGTGAATAATTTTGGAGGAAAAGTTCTAAAGAAAATAGAAGTTCCCAAAATACTTTTAGATGTAGATACTATTTTAAACCTACCTGTTGTAAAAACGCATTGTTTAACTACAATTACTTGTTGTCTAAAGAATCATTGGGGGTTATTACCTAGGTTTAGACATCAATATCATCTGGTTGCTGATCAAGCTATTCCAGATGTTAATAATTATTTTAGAAAAACAACTTTCAATGTAGTAGATGGAACAATATGTATGGAGGGAAATGCTCCCAGAACAGGCACTCCTAAACTTTGTAATGTTATTTTTGCTGGTTCCGACAGAGTAGCATTAGATTACATTGTTGCAAGATTCATGGGTTTTGATGCTGATAAAATAAAACATATAGAATTGGCTGAAAAGATGAGAATCGGAAGTAGAAAGAGTATAAAAACTGTTGGTGATAAATTTTTTATAAATGAATTTGAGGCACCTAAACCGCATAAACAACCTATATTCTTTTGGGAAATGAAACTAAGAAGAGTCCCTGTTGTAAAACCAATTTTGTTTGATACGCCTATTTTTAGATGCCTTTGTGATATTGCAACTTTTTATAATACAACATGGTGGTACAAAAGATTTGGCAAAAAACATATTAAGAAAATTTTGAAGACACCTTATGCTGCTGAATTCAAACCCCTTTTGAGAAAGTCGAATATAAAACTTTAGTTAGCTGCATTTTTCTACCCCAAATCTGATTTTCATTATATCGATTAGCATAGTAATGCTATTTTTCATTTTAAACTTACTTTCCTCACGATGAACAAAAGATATGTAAACTTCTTTAATTGAGAAACCAGCTCTTTTTATTAACCAGAGAAGTTCTACATCGAATTCATATCCACTACAATTCATTTTTTTAAAAATCTCTTTTAATACACTGGATTTCATGAATTTACCGCCAGCTTGGGTATCATATATTTTCAAGCCAAACAGTATTCTTATTATTATGTTCCATACCCTGGAAGCTATTTTCCTAAAAAAAGGTTCATCAACTTCTTTAAATTTTTTATTTTTCCATTTTGATGCAATTGCACAATCACATTTATTTTTTCTAACATATTCTATCAATTTTTTAATACCTTTGATTTTTATAGAATCATCTGAATCTACAAAACCAATTATAGAACCTTTTGCTATTTTGAAACCTTCTTTTACTGCACCACCCTTACCAAGAGCGATTGGAAAGTTTAATAATTTTATTTGTGGAAATTTCTTTCTCATACTTCTAACAATTTTTTCAGTATTATCAGTGCTACCATTATTTACTATAATTATTTCTGTATTTTTTCTGAATTCTTTACCATAATTTTCTAACGTACTTTTAATTCTTTTTTCTTCATTAAATGCGGGAATAACTATTGAATATCTCATGATTACACTTTCATACAATATAGTGTTCTGCTCTTTTTAATAATTAATATCATAGAAAAGTATTTATTAGGTGTGATATAATAAAAATACAATGGCAGAAGCTATAAGTGCTCTTATTAGGTCTAACATATATATCTTCATAGCAATAATAGTAGGTTTAGCATTTGCTGTTAGCGATGCTTTAGGTAAAAAAGGTAGCACAGAATTAAAAGTTACTTTGACTAATTTCTTAAACCTTGAGTTTATTAAACAATTTTTATTTAATCCATGGATAATTTTTTGGTTACTTACAGCTTTGGTGCTTAAACTTACTTATAGTGCAGTTTTGGGGAATGTGCCTTTAGGCACAGCTCAGATATTTTTATTTTCTTCAACAGTTATAGGGAGCCTTCTAATAGGCTTGATATTCTTTAATGAAACCGCCTCTTTATCCAAGATAGTAGGATTTATTATGATAATTTTCGGCATGGTTTTGATATTAATAAGATAGATCTAGTATAATCAAAAGGTTTATAGTGTTTTATTTACATACATATAATTACTTATCAAAAGAGCTTGTATAAAATACGAGTGACCAAAATGAAAAAGAAGCTTAAGTCAGATAAATTTTTTGATATGCTCTATAAACTTTATAGAGAAAATCAAAAAATATTTCTAAGTTTTTTAATTCAGGAAAATGATAATCCAAAAATTCTGGACCTTGGATGTTCAGATGGAGAATTTACGAAAGAAATATCAAAAGTTCTTATGTCTAATAGATGTTTTGGAATTGAAACAGTTAGAAAAGCTGCTAGTGCTGCTCGTAAAAAAGGAATAAAAGTTAAAATATCTAATTTAAATGATAAATTCCCTTACCCAAAAGGATTTTTTGATGTAGTTTGCGCTAATCAAGTACTTGAGCATCTCTGGAATACTCATAATTTTTTAAAAGAAACCAATAGAGTGCTGAAGATGGGTGGGTATGCAGTAATTTCAGTTCCTAATTTGTCTTCATTTCATAGCATTTTTTTAATTCTAACTGGCCAACAAACAACAACCCTTCATTTAATAGATAGACATGTTGGGAACCTTCTTAGGGGCGAGAGAGTAGTTAAACCCAATGCTTGGAAACAAGGAGAGCAAGGACATATTAAAGCTTTTAATGTGCCCGCTCTAAAAGATCTTGCACATATATATGGTTTTGAAGTTGAAAAGCTATCTGGTTTCGGAATTTATTTTTTACCATTTGCTCTACAAAAAATTATGTCTAAAATACTAACCAGATACTGCACGTTTCTGACCATGAGAATCAGAAAAGTTAAAAATTATAAGAATGGTCTCGAATAATAAACATATATAAAATTAAAAATGTCTAAATAAAGTAAATTATGAACTTCGAAAAGCATATACAAATTATATTTTTTATATTTCTGCTACTTTTAGGTATATATTTTCTATACTTAGCATTCAATACTGAAATGTTAGGTGAAGACGAGGAAGCATATTTTAGATTAGGGAAGGAAGTATCACAAGGAAAATTACCACTTTTTAATCCAGGACCAATAAAAAGACCACAAGCTTTTCCAATGTTTGTGCCAGCTGTATATTCTTTACCATTTATTTTATTTGGTTCATCACTAGGTTTAGCTAAAGCAATAATTGTAATTTTCGGGTTATTAACTTTGTTAGTAGTTTATTTAATCGGATTAAAAATAAATAACTGGTTTGGTATATTCTCTGCGTCGATATTACTATCATTGCCTTACTTTTCCCACTTTTCTCTTATATCTTATGTTGAAATCCCCATAGCATTTTTTTCTGTATTGATAGTTTATACTTTTTTGAATATGGACAATTATAAAAAAGCAATTTTATCTGGCATTATACTTTCTTTATCTTTCTATACCAAGGCAAGTGGATTGTTTCTAATATTTTCAATGTTTCTTTTCATTATAATTTTTTATTTTATTAAAAAAGATAAAAAATATTTAAAATTTGGAATAGTATCAATCATTATAGCAGCATTATTTTCTTCAGTTTTTATAATAAGAAGTTTAATTGCTTTTAATTATCCTTATGGATTATATGCAGCAGATATGTTTTTTGAATTTCCCGCTGAATATAAATCAGCATCATGGGTATCAGAAATTTCAACGGCAATATCTCAAAAATTTTCTTTCACAAGTTACATATCTTTGTTTGGTTTGGTCTCATTTATATTGATTATTTTTGGTTTTAGTTATTTTTTTGTGAACTTCAAAGACTTGCANNCTACTGCAGTAGGAGATCCCAGATACTTCTCAATAATTTTTCCTCAAATAGCCTTAATAGGAGGATACTTCTTATACAAGATTAAAGAAGAAAATAAGTACTTGCTAGTAATTATTTTAATAATAGTTGTTTTTTCCATTTATTCAGGAATTACATCTGCTGTTACAACTTCTAATTCAACTAGATATCCTGAAGATTACGTAGAAGTACTTACTTGGATTAATAAAAATACACCCAAAGATTCAGTAATCTTTACAACATATGGTGGTAGTGTTAGATATTTTGCAGAGAGAAACATTGTTTGGAATGCTATAGAAGAATTCCCAGATATAATGAGAACTGGGGATTCAACTTATATTTATGACAACCTGAAAAAATATGATGTTTCTTATATTCTAGTATGGAGATCATTAGTATCCCAAGATATAATAATTCCAGGTAGCAATATCTTAGGTGTATTTACATATAATTTTGTAGACAAGGTTATGAATGATAAAGAGCATTTTGAAATTGTTCACCAAAATCAAAATAATGTTGTGATTAAATTAAATTAGAAATATTTTAATTACGATTAAATCTCCTCTTTAAAAGAAACCAAAAATTTTTAAAACCTCGTAATATAGCTGGTTTGGGATAAAATCTTGGTACCTTTATTTCAACATAAGATATTTTTAGTTTGTTTCTCCACACTTCAAAAATAAAATCAACTTCTCTTTCATAACTTATTGCTTTAAGATTTAATTTTTTTGCTACTTCGAATGTAAAGGCTCTGAAACCACATTCAACATCCTTTATTTTTGTGGGACAAACCAAATTTACTAAAATAGTTAAACTCCAATTTCCGATTTTTCTATTTATAGGATAATTATGAAG
>JABAOH010000324.1_pt2 | contig 11392 bp, 12 predicted proteins | sample 7062181 | NCBI WGS metagenome assembly JABAOH01 (sample SAMN14538630, study PRJNA623070) | marine sediment metagenome | biome: marine biome [ENVO:00000428]; feature: marine pelagic biome [ENVO:01000023]; material: deep marine sediment [ENVO:00002113]; isolation source: pool of 5 deep marine... | reverse complement strand
GAACATCTCCGAGCCATCGGAGTGCGAGAAGTTGGTGCAGGCGGCCCGTGAGACCTACGGCCCGGTGGACGTGCTGGTCAACAACGCGGCCCTAACGTACTTCGTGCCGGTCAAGGAGTACCCGCTTAACCGCTGGATGCGCTCGTGGGCAGTGAACTTCCATGCGCCCTTCATACTCAGCAAGCTGGCCCTGGAGGAGATGATCCCGCGTCGAAGCGGCAGCATCGTCAACATCTCGTCGGGCGCGGCGATCGGGCCCGGGCGCGGCCCGTATCCGGAGCCGCCAGAGAGCGTCGGCGGCACGTGCTACGGGGCCCAGAAGGCAGCGTTGGAGCGCTTCACACAGGGACTGGCGTCGGAGGTGTACGAGTACGGGATCTCCGTCACCTGCGTCTCACCGTCGCTGGTGGTACCGACGCCGGGGACGGTGTTCCACCACCTCGTCGCCGGCCTGGACGATCCCAGCGGCGAGCCGCCGCAGTTGATGGCCCAGGCGGTGCTGCTGCTGGCCACGGAGCCGCTGGACAAGGTGACCGGCCGAGTGACCTACAGCCAACTCATCCTCAAGGACTACGGCTGGATCGCGGAGGCGCAGGGGATCGGCGTGGACGGGGAGCGACCGGGGAGCGGCTACAGCCGGATGTAGCGCAGCTGAGCCCGTTGCTTGACACGTCCGCGCGCGGCCGCCTAGACTGACCAATCATGCCGCGCCAGTCCTCCGGGAGGGCATTGTGGGCTTCTTGAGATTCTTTTGGTTGTCCCCTCTGGGCGTGGTCGTCGGGGCGATCCTCACCGTCTTCGTGGCTGCGGTGATCTTCATCGCCGTCAACGTCATTCTCGCCTTCACTGGCGGCCCCGGCGACTGCACCCCCGGCAGCGGCACCATCACTGTCAATGACGCCAACGCGCAGGCGTTCCGGGAGAAGTGGGACGCCTCCGACGCCGTATTGGACGGCGGATCGGCATCCTCCGTCACCCTCAACGAGAGCGAGATATCATCTCGGGCCGACCAGTATGTCCGCGAGGAGACGGACGTGGACTTGGAGAACGTCCGCGTGTGTATCCACGACGACTACGCCGAGGTCACCGGCTCGCTGGAAGCCTTCCTGGGGCTGGACACCAAGGTCAAGGTGAAGGGCAGCTTGGACCTCACCGGCGAGAACCCGGAAGCCCGTGACCTCGAGATCGAGATCGGCAACGTACCCGGCTTCACCACCGGTGCCGTCGAGGGCTTCGTCGAGGACGCCCTTGACGAAGCGCTTGAGGACATCGAGCTGAAGTACATCTACACCCTCACCCTCACAGAGGGTGAAGCGCAGATCGACGGACAGCCCTAGCGGGCCAGCTTTTCCGCCAGCCGCCGGAACCTCAGGTTCGCCTCGCCCTTCAACACACGCCCGTGCCCGAAGCAGGCGACATCGAACTCCAGCGCCGCCAGTTTACGGATGCTTTCCTTCGCCTGCTCGGGGTCCACCGTGTACATGCCGAGGGGCGTGCGCAGGCCAAGGATATTGGCCGCCGCATCCCCCACGAACAGCACCTTCTTCGCAGGCAGGAGGAACGCCAGATGGCCCGGCGTGTGGCCCGGCGTGTGGAGCACCTTGATGCCACCAGCGATCGGCAGCTCCTGGCCGTCTTGCACTTCCACGTCCACCGCCGCCGACGGCGGCTCAGGCGACAGGCGCTCCATCAACGGCCCTACGAGCCTCCCCATCAAGCTCGACGGGTTCGGCCCCGGCTGCGGCTCCTCCCCCCGCACTATCGGGCAGTCCGCTGGGTGCACATATGACTTGGCGTCGCTGGCCGCCTTCAGGTCAGCCAGGCTCCCAACGTGATCGACGTGGTAGTGGGTGATCAGTATGTCCTTGAGGTCCGCCGGCTGACGGGCGATCCCCGCCACGGTGCCCAGGATGGTGTCTTTTCGCTTGGGCAGACCGGAGTCGACCAGCGCCAGCCCACCCTCATCGGCGATGAGGAAAGCGTTGACGTAGGCCATCGCGATGCCGTAGACGCCGGAGACGATCTCTTCAGCCGCCATGGTCAGCCCTCCCTGTCGAGCTGTGGACTTCCCTGACCGCGGCGGAGCAGGCTCCCCGGCCGCGCCCCCGTCTGCCTGCCCTTCTCCGCCACCACGTGTCCGTTGACGACCACGTACTCGATCCCAGGCGGGTGCTGTCGTGGCTCCTCGTAGGTGGCCGTGTCCGTCACCGCCTGGGGATCGAACACGACGATGTCGGCACACCAGCCCTCCTTGATCTCCCCTCGTCGCTCCAGCCCGAAACGCCGCGCCGGCAGCCCGGTCATCTTGTGCACAGCCTCTTCCAGAGTCAGGAGGCCCTCCTGCCGGGCGTAGCGGGCCAACACACGGGGGAACGTCCCGTACAGCCTCGGATGGGGCTTCCCGCCCTCGGAAGGCAAGCCGTCCGAGCCGATCATGCACACCTCATGCTTTAGCACCCGCCGCACGTCTGCCTCATCCATGTCGAAGATGACGGCCACGGCGTTCCGCTCCTCTTGGACCACACGACTGAGGGCGTCGGCGACAGGCAGGCCCAGCATCTCGGCGATCTGCGCGATCGTCTTGCCCTCGTATTCCCGGCGCTCCCGCACAGTCGCCACCATCACCGTGTCGGCTTGCGTCGTCTCCATGGCATGGGCCACCGCCCACAGGACAGTGCTAGCGGCCGTGTAGGGGTAGACGTCGAACATGACGTCCACTCCCTCCGCCCGCGCCTGCTCGACAAGGCGAAGGGAGTCCTTGGTGCGGCCCCAGTTCTCGCGGCCGGCCGCCTTGAAGTGGGAGACCTGCACTGGCAGGCCAGCCCCGCGTCCGATGTCGATAGCTTCGGCGACGGCATCAAGTAGGCGCGACCCCTCATCGCGGATGTGGCTGGCGTACAGGCCGCCCGCCTCGGCGGCGGTCTTCGCCAGCTCGACGAGTTCCGGGGGCTGCGCGAACGCCCCCGGCGGATAGATAAGTCCCGTGGACAGACCCAGCGCGCCCGCTTCCATCCCCTCCTGGACGTGCTCGCGCATGGCCGCCAACTCGTGCCGCTCGGGCGGTCGCAACTCCAGCCCCATCGCGGCGAAACGGACCACACCGTGGGGCACCAAGCAAGCCACGTTCAAGGCCGGCCGCGCCGCCTCGACAGCATCCATATACTCGCCGAACGTGCGCCAGGTGATCTCTGGCGGCGGGCCAAGCACGTTGCCCACACCCGCCTGGAAGAAGGCCTGGAACGCCCCACCGGCGGGGGCCATGCCGACGCCGCAGTTGCCCACGATCGCCGTGGTGACCCCTTGCATCACCTTGAAGTCCACGTCGGGATCGACGATGACAGCCGCATCGTCGTGGGAGTGCACGTCGATGAAGCCGGGCGCCACGGCCAGGCCCCGGGCCTCGATCACCCGGGTGGCGGGGCCACGGGCATCGCCGACGGTGGCGATACGCCCGTTCCGCGCTGCGACGTCGGCGGGCACAGGCGCTGCTCCCGTCCCATCGATGACGGTGCCGCCGCGGATCAGCAGGTCGTATGGCTGCTCAGACATGTCACCGGCCTACAGCCACGGCGGTAGCAGTCGCTTGGCCAGCAGCCACAGCCGTGCCATCGGCGGCGTGTCCGCGGAGAAATTCTGAGTCAGCACCCGCTCCGGCCGCATCACAAGGGTTACTTCGGCGCTCTGCTCCACCGCCCCCCGCGCCATTCGCAGATAGGCCGCCCCTGCCACCGCCCCCAGATAGCGACGAGCGATGGCAGCATCCAGTCCCTCCTCTGCCTGTTCAATCGAGGCGCGGCCATAAACCGTGACGCTCCTGTACGGGGGCCGTTCGTCTTGCACGCAGACCGTCACCCGCGCGTCTCGACCGACGTTGCGGGCCTTAACGCTCTCCCGGCCTGTGCGCATATAGAGAAGCCCGTCACGGTACAGATGCCAGATGGGCGTCAGCACGGGCTCTCCATTCGACCCCAACGTGGCCAGCACCGCTACGCGCCGTTCGGCCAGGAATCGCTCCCACTCCGGCCGACTCATTCGTCCAGGCATGGCTGCCTGCAAGCTATCAGGCAGGCCGACCGGTGTCAACGCAAGGCAGGCGGTTGACGCTTGTGGCTCCGGTCCGGGCCGGTCGCCATCAGCGCTGCCCGCTGTCTTGTCACGAATGACATGCCCGTGCCTGCGGCGCCGGTTGTAACATGTTGAGCCGTCCCATCGTCCTCATCATTGAACCATTCGTAATTCATCGGGGGTCATGGAAACTACTACGGCACAGGCAACACAGACCAGAGCCGGACTGAAGCCAGCCTACGTGCTGAGCGACCCGGACGTCTGGTCGTCAGCGTTCAAGATCGCATTGGAGGATCAGGGCTTCGCCGTCGCGGCATTCCGGGAGCTACACGAGCTGTTCGACCGATCCCACGATGCGGCGCCTGAGCTTCTCATCCTAGCCAAGCGGAATGCGCCCTTCGTCGTCCGGGCCTGCCAGGCCGTGCGCAGCCTGCGGGACATACCGATCATCGTGGTCATCCCCAGCGAGAGCGACTTCGTACCGGTAATGGACGCTGGCGCCGACGACGCGGTGACTGCCTCCAGCGACGCCGCTGTGTTCACAGCCCGCGTTCGCGCTCTCGTTCGTCGGGCCCAGCATTGGCCGACCGGACAGACCGCCGGCATCATCGCCATCCGAGACCTTCTCGTCGACCTGGACAAGTGTGAAGTGATCCTGCGGGGCCGACCCGCTTCCCTGACACCCACAGAGTTCCGCATCCTGGCCGTCCTGGCCGAGAAGGCGGGCAAGGTGATAGACGCCCGCTCCCTGCTGTCCTCCGTCCACGAACACGACTACGATGACCGCGAAGCGCAGAACCTGGTCAAGGTTCACATCGCCAACCTCCGGCGCAAGCTGGAGGACGGCCGCCACAGCAACCCCTATATCCTCTGTGTCCGCGGCTTTGGCTATATGCTGGAGCGCCGATCCGAACGGCGTGCGAACGATCCCCTCACCGCTCTGCTGGAGACCTCCGGCGACCAAGACGCCAGCTAGCGGCCTTTACGCTACCTGAACCACTCCTTTACTCGACCTCTACCCTCCGCTTGTCACGGCTCCTCGCGTCTCTGCTAGCCTGAGGTTACACCAACGCCCCAATAGTCAACGGGAGGCAGCGATGGGACTCAAATTCTTCAAGCACGGGCAGAAGACGACACGTCCGCAACAGCTAGATATGGGGAGCAGGAACGAGCGCTTCAGCGCCTATTTCCCTCGCCTGTTCGCCTACATCACCTCCTGTGTCGGGGGCCACGTGGGTGCTCAGGAGATCATCGTTGAAGCGTTCACGCGCGCCTTCATCAAGGCGGGCGGCGCCGGCGAGGACGACTTTCGCACCGTCCTGTTCAGGACAGCACGATGCCTCTGTCGCCCGGCCCTCAGGCGCGACGCATCCACCCTCGACAACCCCCTCAGCCCACAGGAGCGTGAGGTCGTCTCCCTCATCTTCGACGCGGGCCTCACCCGGGAACAGATCGTGCGGATGTTCCGCATCCGCGCGACTACCGTGAGCTCGGCCCTCCTGACCGGCCTGCGCAAACTGAAGGAGCAGACTTCGCCGGCGGGGGCCCATCTCAAACTAGCCTAGGCCCCTTTTCCCTTCCTCAGGAGGAAAAACATGGACACACCGGAGCCGGCGGCCATCATCAGCGCTGGAGTCACCGTTTGGACACTGCTTCTCCTGGCCGCCATGGTGGCGATCGTCAGGGCCAGGGGGGCCGCCCAGGAGATGGAAAGGAGGACCGTGGAACTGGCCCGTCGGGCCGAACAACTCCGCCTGCTCAACCGTATCTCCTTCCTGCTGTCCCGAGAGAACCAGCGCCGCGGGGTCGCGCGCGTCGGGACGGAGTTCCTTGTGCAGGAGATGGGCGTCGAGCGCGCCGTCTTCTGGCGACCCGACAGTGAAGGCGAACCTGAAACGCCCTGGCTGTCCTTCCCCGAGGACGGGCAATCGGCGGCGCCCCCGCTCCTGCCTGAGGCTCAACGCATCATCCTAGCCCGCACCGCAGGCCGCGGCAGCACCCCCGTCATCCTCCGCCGTGACTCGCAGGACCAGCGTCCGCAGCCACTGCGCATCACAGGCGCGCCAGCCAGGGGCTTCGTGCTCTATATCCCCCTTCGCGGCGGCTCTCCCCGTGAGGGCGTCCTGGAATTGTACTCCGGCGAGAACCCCTGGACGCCCAGCCACTGGGAACTGATGGCCCCGGTGGCCGCTCAGTTCGGCGGTGCCCTCCAACGCGCACGCCATTACGAGGAGATGCGCCAGCGGGCCGACCTTGACTTCGTCACGGGCCTGTTCAACCACCGCTTCATGCAGGTCTACCTCCAGCGCCTGGTCACCGCTGACGGCGCCCGCAAGCACGCTTTCGCGCTGCTGCTGATGGACGTGGACGACTTCAAGACGATCAACGATACGTACGGTCACTCCATGGGCGACCGCGTCCTGCAGGCCGTCGCAGACCAACTGAAGCTGATGACCGACCGGGTGGGCACGGTGGGCCGCTTCGGAGGCGACGAGTTCATCGTCGTCCTCCCCAACCACTCGCGCCAAGAGGCCTGCGCCTTCGCCCAAGCCTTCCAGGACTGGCTGGCCAACTATGCTCTCATGACGCCCGGTGGCCAGAGCATAGCCATCGTCGTCTCCTGCGGCCTCGCCCTCTTCCCCGAAGAGGGCGAGCGGCGGCAGGAGCTGCTGGCCGTGGCCGATGCGCGGCTCTACCAGCGCAAGCGCCCTGATCCGCACTGCGGCGGCCACCGCCGGAACCGGCACGAGCGGCCAGCCCCGGGAACCTTCGGCTTTCTAGAGGGGCTGGTCACATCGGTGGACAACAAGGACCACTACACCCGTGCCCACTGCGAGAGCACGGCCGAGTACGCTGTGATGCTGGCCCAGGAGATAGGCCTCTCTCCCTCAGCCCAGCGGACCCTCCGTCTCGCCGCCCTCCTTCACGACGTGGGAAAGATCTGCATACCGGACGACATCCTACGCAAGCCCAGGCAGCTTACCCCGGAGGAATTCGCGGTGATCAAGCACCACGCGTGTATGGCGGAGCACCTCATCGTGGACGTGCCCGGCGCCGAGGAGGTACGAGAGATGGTTCGCCACCACCACGAGCACTTCGACGGCAGTGGCTATCCGGACGGACTCCAGGGAGAGCAGATACCACACCTGGCGCGCATCCTGGCCGTGGGCGACGCCTTCTCCGCCATGACCCTTGACCGGCCCCACCGCAAGGGGCTCCCTCGAGAGGAAGCGCACGCGGAACTCCAGCGTGTCGCAGGCACACAGCTCGACCCCGATCTGGTGCAAGCGTTCGGCCGGGCCCTGACGACGCTGGAAGAGGACCTCGCCGTGTCCGCCACCCTCATCTAGGGGCCAGCACCTTGGTTCGCAGGGGGAGCTGGACTACCCATCCTCAGTAAGACGCCCTCAGGAGGAGGGCGGCGCTACCTGGTGCGCCTGCGGGCGGAGCCGCTGCGGGCCGCCTTGGCGGCGTACATGCGGCCGTCGGCCTGGCGCAGGAGTTCGCCGGCGTCCTCCGCGTCTTCGGGGAAGGACGCGAAGCCGAAGGAGACAGCGATGCGAAGCTGGCGACCCTTGGTCGCCACCGCAACCTCGCCCTCAACGGAGTTCTGCAAGCGGCGGGCGATCTGTACGGCCCCCTCACTGTTGGCGCGGGACAGGATGACCGCGAACTCATCGCCGCCCAGGCGAGCCACGATATCGGAGGCGCGGGAATACCGCATCAGTCGCTGGGCGAGGGTGCGCAGGGCCTCATCTCCGGTCTCGTGGCCGAATCTATCGTTCACGCCTTTCAAGCCGTCCAGGTCCAGGATGAGGACGGATACCGGCAGGGAGTAACGGCGGGCAGCAGCCAGTTCTCGGTCCAGTTGATCAAAGAAGTGGCGCCGGTTGTAGACCCTGGTGAGCTCATCCACGACGGCCATGGTGCGCAGCTCGTCGCGCTGGCGCAGGCTCTCGAGGGACGTACCGACGGCGTAACCCAGGGAGGTGAGGAGTTCCACATCGCGGAGGTCGGGATTGGACTTATCCGCCAGCAGGCCGAGAATCCCCGTCGCTCCTTGGAAGGACTGGACGGGAACGAAGATGATCCGCTGCCCAGGGGGCGTGATCATCTCGGCCGGGAACTCGTCGTGGGGGGGAAGGGCAACAACCCGCTTGGCGGACAGAGCCTGCTGGATGCAGGCGGCGCCCAGGCGGAGGTAGCGATCAGCATCGACGCGGCTGACGCTGCTGAGCGCCATCAGGCTAAGGAACCCGCTCTGATTGTGAAGGGCCAAGAAGGAGCCCCTCAAGCCGAGGAGCCTGTCCATGATAGCCACGGCGGCCTGACAGCCCACATCAAACGTGGGCAGCGTGCCCAGCCGCAGGGAAACCTCCCCCGGATAAGCGCTACGCTTGCGCAGCTTGAACACCTGGGCGAAGGCCAGTTCGATGGCGAGAGTGGCAATAGCATATCCTCCCAGGTGGACGAAAAGGGCTTGCTGCCAAGTCACCCCCCATAGGAAATGGTCCAGGGGAATGAGCAGGGTCACACCGGGATAGACGATCATCCGCGTCCACCATTTGACGATCCGGAGATCGTGGAGATGGTCGGGGATTGCCGAGTCCGGAGGAGGCCGGGGGTCGTCAGTGATACGGTCTAGGACCCCTTGCGGGTCAACTTCAGCGCTCATTCAGGTGGCAATTCTCCTAGTCCGCGATGCCTTTGCTAAGCAAGACGTGTAGCGGGCTCGACCGTTACCTGTAAGCCGTCAAGCGAGGCGACAAAGCGTGAAGCTCCACTCAGCGGGGGGAGACGAAGTGGGAATGACGAACGAGGGTTCTTGTTGACAGTTTCGCCATTGGCATGTATGATTATGGCTCGGACGGCGACCGCAACAGGCCGAATCCCGCAAGGCAGGCGGGAACGGGGGAACCGTATACAGGGGTGAATCCTGACGGTAGTCAGGAAGGGCAACTCTTTCAGCCCTAACCCGTCAGCTAACCTCGTAGGCCGCTGAAAGAGGTCATAGCACCCCGCAACGCCGGGCGGAGGCTATGCCCTCTGGCCCGGTTTCCAGTTAGGTCGCCCTAGAACGGAGGTGCGGGTCATGCAGCGAGTGCTCCACTGCTGTCCCCGTTGTGACCAGCCTCTGGGGATTTCGTGGGACATGTGGGGGAAGTATTACCTCTGCGGCGGCTGCGGCTTCACAGCGGAGGACGACGACGAACTGAACGGCAAGGGCCACGAACCGTTGCTGCCACCCACTTCGGAGTTGATCCAGAACGAGGCTCAGCGGTTGTGGAGCGCCTCCTCCAAGGGGCAGTGATGGCAGGGGCAGTCAAGTTTCTCTACGGCTTGGCGCTGGGCATCAGCCTGGGTATCATCGGCTCCAGGCTGCTTGCGGCCGCCTCATCGGGTACCCACCGACACGCCGTCTGGAACGGCCACCAGCGGCCACTGGCTGGGGACTCGCGCCAGCAGCGATCCAGGGAAGAGGCCACGGCCCGCTAGAGGGACGGCAAGACGACAGGCAGCCGCCCTGCCGTGTCAGGGCGGCTGTTGCGCTCTAGAGCACCCGCAGCATGAGCAGCCAGGAGTAGAAGATCAGTTTCACCAGGTCGGCCAGAAAGGCGATGGGGTTGCTGGGCTTCGTCAGCTCCACGTGGTTCAGGAAATCGAACTCGGCGAAGTAGACCTGCTGACTGTTCCCCATGGTGGCATCGCGGAGGCGGCGCGACTCCACGTAGGGGATGTACGGGTCGGAGCGGTCATGCATGATGAACAGCTCCGTATCCAGAGCGGCGACGGCGCTCGACGGGGAGAGCTGACGCAAGGTGGCCACGTCCTGAGGGGAAACCTCGCCCCAGAAGGCGAGGATGCGGTCGGGGTCTTTGTCTTCGAAGGCATCATATATGTCCCGCGCCTGAGGAGAGAGGCGACCGACCAGGGCGCGGGCGCTGGGGTCCTCATCCACGAAGATACGGGTGAGGATCTCCCGGTCCTCGGCGTCGGGCAGGTAGGAAATGATGCTGTTGTAAAGGACGTGGATGCTCTTGAGCCAGGGCTCCCAGGGCTCGCTGCTGCCGTTGTAGTGAACGGACTCGGTGGTGATGGCGCTGATGAGGTCCACCAGGTCGTAGTAGGTGCCCAGGGAAGCGAAGAAGTCGACCTCACGGCGGATGCGGGGATCAGCGGCGGCGACGAGGCCGATGCCGGCGCCGGCGGAGGCACCGAAGACGCCCGCTCGGTCAGGGTCTACGTAGGGCTGCTCGCGCAGCCACTGGAAAGAGGCGACTATCTCCTCCACGTTGGTGCCGAAGGCGTTGACTAGCCCCTGGACGTCTTCCGGCAGGACATTCTCCCTGAAGGGGTAGTAGAGCTGGGGGATCATGACGACCATGCCAGCGCGGGCGGCGGTGGTGCTCAGACGGACGACACCGGGGTGATCCCGAATGCGGGGGGCAGCGCCCACGGAGATGACCATGGCACCATGAGCGTCGCCGTCCTTGGGTCGATAGACATCGGCCACGAGGCGTCCCCGTCCCTCGGCCACATCCAGCCATACCTCCTCGCGCACGGGCTCCTCGCCAATGATCCGGAGGACGCTGACCGGGGAGCCGAACAGGTCAGGGGCGATGGCGACGGTGGTGATGGCGACGCGGCTGTAGCGGACGCCCCACAGAGCACCCCACGTGGCCACGAAGGCGATGATGATGGCGAATGCCAACCAGTAGCGACGGAGGAAGCGGATAGTGTGCTCGGCCATGGTCTGCTACCATTCTACTGCCCACCCGAATGGCAGGAAACGCGAGAGGTGAGGAGTGAAACAGAGGCTACGCGGCCTGTATGTGATCATCGATCCGGACGTGGCCACGGGCCGCGACGAGGTGGAGGTGGCCCGGCAGGCCCTGGCCGGGGGAGCGCGGCTGCTCCAGCTCCGAGACAAGCGGCGCGACAAGGGTGCCCAGCTCCCCATCGCCCAGGCGCTGCGCAGCCTGTGCCAGGAGTACGGGGCGCTGTTCATCGTGAACGACCACGTGGACCTGGCGCTGGCGGTGGAGGCCCACGGCGTCCACGTGGGCCAGAAGGATCTGCCGGTGAACGTGGTGCGGCGGCTGATGCCACAAGAGATGATCGTTGGCTGCTCCACCAACAACCCGGAGGAGGCCAGCCGGGCGGAGGCGGACGGCGCCGATTACGTGTCCGTGGGACGGCTGTTCCCCACGGGCTCCAAGGCGGACACGCGACCGGCGACCACGGATACGCTGCGGGCGGTGAAGGCGGCAGTGTCGCTGCCGGTGTGCGCAATAGGCGGCATCGACGAGACGAACATCGATGAGGT
>JABAOH010017115.1_pt1 | contig 11393 bp, 10 predicted proteins | sample 7062181 | NCBI WGS metagenome assembly JABAOH01 (sample SAMN14538630, study PRJNA623070) | marine sediment metagenome | biome: marine biome [ENVO:00000428]; feature: marine pelagic biome [ENVO:01000023]; material: deep marine sediment [ENVO:00002113]; isolation source: pool of 5 deep marine... | reverse complement strand
TCTCTGTGGTGCTCTTAAGCGTTTTTCCCATTGGGAAACAGGATACACGAGAAAAACGCTCCATTTTCTCATCTTTTTTACGGCTGTTTGGTTTCACTTATGGGGAGGGATGCCTGCTGTGAATATCCTGGGAATCGGCATGGGAATTTTCGTTTTCCTCTCGGTGAAGGCAGGAGACGGAAATTTCTTCTTCGAATCCATGGCCAGAGAGAAGGATTCTCCACGGCGCGGATATTTCGTTATTGTCCCCTATCTAGCCACAGCGCTAGGAGGGATTGTTTCCAACCTCCTTTTTGGCTCAAGTGCCATAATGGGCTATGCCATATGTGGTGCTGGGGATGCAGTGGCAGAGCCCGTGGGCCTACGATTTGGAAAACATACCTATAGAGTCCCAAGTTTAAAAAAAGTAAGAATTTCAGAAAGATCATTGGAAGGGAGCCTTTCTGTCTTCATAGTTTCAGCGATTATTTCTCTCTTTTTCTTTATCCTACTTTTTCAATCGCCTTTTTCCATGGCCATTGTCTCATCCCTCTTGCTGTCTATCGCTGTTGTCTTTGTCGAAGCATTTTCCTTCCATGGTGCAGATAATTTATCTATTCAAATAACGGTAAGCACATTGGCTTATTTTTTTATAAAATTATGGAGCTAATCTTGTCGGTGATATTAATAAGACAATTTAAAATAAGATAATTTAAGATTGAGAAAAGCTATTCTGGGTAGAAAATATTCCCTTCTCTTCTAAAATGATGATATCGGGATTCAGAGGTCGCCGATTTTCTAAGCAAATCAAGGATCATATCCCAAGATAGTTTGTTTAATGCAGTCATCTCCACTTTCATTCCTCTATCAGCCATCAGCCACTGCTTGTAATCCTGACAGTAACCTCTATTATAAGCCAGCAATAACGCGTCTATTTCGCAAAAAATGAGAGCAGGAAGAATGGCCTGGATGGAATACGGGCAGAGAAGAAGGATAGAGGCGGGAAACTTGCACAATTTGATTTGAGGAATAAGAAAATCCTTGGCGATATCTTTGGCTGATGTCATGACATAGACTTTAAATCCTTTCTTAAGGCATTCACAAGCTATTATGAATATTGCACAACTCAGACAGATTTGCCGTGTTTTGCCGTCTTGGAGGTAGAGGCAATCGTGATTTGCCCTGCCTGATGGGCAGGAAAAGATTGCCTGATCAGGAATGTAAGGTTTGAGACAAAATCCAAGGCCGATAAGAGGTTTTGTGTCTTGTTTTTTTATCCTCTCTTTAAAAGTGCTTTCATCAGGGAGGAATAGAAAATTCTTGTACTGAAATAATAGATTCTTTTTCTTTCTTATGAAATGACGGTATTGACTGAATCTTCGAATGGTTGTTAGAGGATGGGGAATCATGGCTTTGAATAAGTAAAGACCAGCGTATTTCCTGAAAAGGCTGTGATAGCTGAAATCCCAGACTTGGATATTCAAGAACGATATTCTGTCCAGATGAGTAATAAATCGATCTAACTTCATCGGAATAAGAGTGCAAGCGAAGAAAATGTTATTTTTTAGACCTTTTTTATATTTAGCATAATCGGGCAGACCATGGCTATTTTTTTCATGATTCTCAATCTCTTCTCACAGGGAGAATGGAGTGTTTATGCTATTCAAGAGTTTCTTGACTTGAAAAAGCAATATTGATATTTTGGTAAGTCCAGATAAAAATAAGCCCTGGTAATTTCTCACGAAAAAACTGAATGACAACTCATAACTCCAGGTCTTTTCATTTTAAGGAGAAAAAATGAATGAAGAAAAGAAGGTAACTATCAAAAAAATTCAATCTACTGGCCATATGAGAAAGATTATGGCTGATTATTTCTATGAAATGGACCGTGCTTCAAAAGAGGGCTCTCCCAAAATTGCCTGGTGTACTAGCGTCGGTCCAGCCGAGCTTTTATTAAGCTTGGGTTTTCTGGTCCATTACCCTGAAAATCATGGGGCCATGCTAGGGGCCACTCGAACAGCCACAGATTATATTCCCGTAGCCAATGCCATCGGCTATTCTCCTGACATCTGTTCCTACCTCACCAGCGATATTGGTGCCTTCATCAAGAAAGAAACTCCTCTTTCTCGAGCTTATGAAGGTATCCAGGGAGTGCCTAGGCCCGATGTCTTGGTTTACAACACCAATCAATGCCGTGATGTCCAGGATTGGTTCTCTTGGTATTCTAGGGAATTAAAAGTGCCTGCTCTGGGCATATCCACCTATCGCAATATAGGAGAGATAACCGATTATCATCTTGAGAGCATTGTCAAGCAGCTGAAGGATATGATTGCTCCTCTGGAAAAAATTTCTGGAAATAAGTTTGATATAGATAAATTTCGACACATCCTCTCCCTATCCTATGAATGCACACAGCTATGGAAAAAAGTCCTGGAAGCCAACACAGCCGCCCCAGCACCAATGAGTTTCTTTGATGGCACTATTCATATGGGCCCCGCAGTGGTCTTAAGAGGTACTCCTCAGGCTGCCGAGTATTACAAAGTTCTTCTCAAAGAATTAGAGGAAAGGGTGGCCAACAAGAATGGCGCTGTAGAAGGAGAAAAATTCCGCCTCTACTGGGAAGGAATGCCTATCTGGGGAAAACTGAGAGACTTGGCTGAATTTTTTATAAGCTTAAAAACAGCGGTGATTGCTTCCACCTATTGCAATTCCTGGATTTTTGAGGCCTTCGATCCAGATGATCCTTTCATGAGCATGGCTCGCGCTTACACTGAGATCTTCATCGTCAGAAATGAGAATTTTAAAGAAAAATACATCGAAGATATGATCAATAAATTCAAGATCGATGGTATTTTATTCCACGATGCCAAAACTTGCCCCAACAACTCCAACAACCGTTATGGAATGCCTGAAAGATTGGAAAAGAAATTGAATATTCCCACTCTGACCATAAACGGTGATTTGAATGACTTGCGCTGTTACTCTGAAGAACAGGCGAAGACCAACATAGAGGCCTTTGTCGAGCAGCTAGAAACGAGATAATAAAAAATTTTCTGTTGTTAGAATATTTTTGATCTTGGCTTTACCTCAAAGATTGGTGATATAATAATTGGAGTTTTTAGTAACCTCCTTTTTTAAAAGGAGAAAAGTCACTTTTGTTATTCCTAATGGATAGGGGCAAAGCAGTCGAAGATGCCTGTTTAATGGACATGTTTTGAGTCGAATGAATTACTTTGCAGGAATCGATGTCGGAGCTTCTACGACCAAAGCTGTTATCATCGATCAGAAGAAAGACATTCTGAATCATTCGGTGAATAATTCAGGAGCTGACTTTAAAGCTGCGGCAGAGAGAGCTTTTAAGGAATCACAGAAAAGCATCAAGAAGAGAATTTCTGATAGATATGTGATATTCGCTACAGGATATGGAAGAAGGAATGTATCGTTTGCCGATAAGACAAAAACAGAAATCAGCTGTCATGCTAAGGGGAGCTATCATTTTTTCCCTCACGCCCACACTTTGATTGATATAGGCGGACAGGATAGCAAGATTATCAGAGTGGATGATCAGGGAAAAAGGATTGGCTTCAAAATGAATCGGAAGTGTGCTGCGGGAACAGGAGCTTTTCTCGAAGAAATAGCGCGCCGCCTTGAAATCAGCATTGATAAACTCAATCAGATGGCCGAGAAATCAGAAAAAAACATACCGATCGGAAGCTACTGCACCGTTTTCACAGCCACAGAGATTCTGACAAAAATAAGAGAAGGGATAGATGTCAAAGATCTAGTGAAAGGTATTTTTGGCTCAGTTATTAAAAGAGCTTTGGAAATGGATCCCCTGGAGGGGAATATCGTCATGACTGGGGGAGTGGTGGCTTATAATCCATTCTTGGTTAAAATGTTTGAAAAAAAATTAAACCGAGAGATTATCGTGCCTCCTCTTCCGCAGTTGACAGGCGCCTTCGGCGCCGCTTTATATGCCTATGAAGCAAGAGGAGGTCTAAATGCTTGATGCCTTATTTAAACCAAAATCAGTGGCCATCATCGGCGCTTCTAATAATCCCTTGAGCATAGGACATATTGTCCTCAAAAACCTTCTGGATCACAATTTTAAAGGTCCTATTTATCCTATCAATCCTAAATCAAAATACATAAAAAGCTTTAGAGCCTTCCCTTCTGTGGCTGATGTTCCGGATGATATAGATTTGGTGAATATCTCGATCAAGAACACTATAGTTCCCTATGTCCTAGAAGAATGTGGCAAGAAAGGAGTCAAGTTTGCCATCGTCCATACAGCCGGCTTTAAAGAAGTGGGAGAAGAGGGAGCGCTACTTGAAAAACAAATCGTCGACATTGCCCACAAGTATGGAATGCGCATCTATGGACCAAATTCCCAGGGCATACAAAATTCTGATCCCGAAACATCTGTCTACGCCAATTTTACTTTTGTCCCGATGTTTCCAGGGAATATCTCTGTCGTTGCTCAGAGTGGAGGGGTAGGAGAGACACTGAAGCTGCATCTCTATAAAGTTGGGATGGGGATAAGGATGTATTCCAGTTTCGGTAACGAGTCCGATGTGAGCATGAATGAAATCATCGATTATTATGGCCAGGATGAAGGGACAAAAGTCATCATGGTTCATATCGAGACTCTTAAGGATCCTGCTGGTTTTCTGGAAGTGGCAAGCCGAGTCACTCCTCTGAAACCCATTCTTGCCTTGAAGACCGGAAAGACAGCCGAAGGCACAAAAGCTGTTGCTTCTCACACCGGTGCCATGATCGAGCAGGAAACACTGATCGATGTAATTTTCAGAAAAAGCGGAGTTCTTCGCTTTGATACCCAAGAAGATATGGTGAATGCCGCTATTGCTTTTTCCAACCAGCCTGTGCCGAAAGGGGATGGGGTTGTTATTGTCACCAATACTGGAGGGCCGGCCATCATCGGAGTGGATGAATGTGTCTCGGCTGGGCTGAGATTGGCTGAATTGAGCCCTGGGACCAAAGAGACCCTGCGAAAGCTTGTTTTTCAGGAAGCTATCGTTTCTAATCCAGTAGACGTGGTTGCTACGGCCGGGCCTGAACAGTACGGAGGGACGGTGGAGGCTCTCTTGAAGGATCCCAATATCGACTCTCTTCTGCTTGTTTTCGTCACTGCTCCCTTTGTTGATTGTGAAGGAATTGCCCGAAAACTGGGAGAGATCGGGAAAGCCGCACATAAACCTATCGTTTGTCAGGTAATTACCATAGAGAAATGGGCAGAGGTCATCCGCATCATCAGAGACAGTGGGATTCCTGTCTATGATTTTGCAGAAACGGCTGCCAGGGCTCTTTCATCTATGACCGAATACGGAAAGATTGCCCAGAGGAAAGTCCCTATTTATAAAAAATACAAAAGAGATAAGAGTCTTGCAGAAAAAATCATAAGACGTCACAGAGCTAAAGAAAAGTTTATCCCCCAGGCTGATGTTTTCAGGCTTCTCCAATGCTACGGTATTCCAACTGTAAAAACAGAAAGGATAAGGAAACAAGAGGAGATCGAAAAAGCTATGGAAAAAATGGCTTTTCCTTTGGTTTTAAAAGTGGATGCTGAAGATATTATTCATAAAACAGAAGTTGGAGGTGTTTCGCTCAATCTGAAAGATAAATCAGAGCTCCTGAATGCTTTCAAGAAGATGTCAAGGAAGTTCGCCAGGAAAAAACCAGGCTTTATAATTCAGGAATATCTAGAAGCCGGTAAAGAAGTCATCATGGGTTCCAAGCGGAATGAAGGGCTTCATCCCACAATCATGTTCGGCTTGGGAGGAATTTTTGTCGAGACTCTAAAGGATGTCCAATTCAGACTGGCTCCCCTTTCTAAAGAAGAGGCCATGGAGATGATGCGCTCTCTCAAAGCCTATCCTGTTTTGGAGGGGACAAGAGGAGAAAAGGCCGTGGATTTTGATAAATTGGTCGAAATTCTGATCCGCTTTTCTCAGCTTGCCTCTGATTTTGCAGAGATAGATGAGATGGATTTGAATCCTGTCTTTGCCTTCGAAAAAGGCAAGGGAGCAGTGGTCGTCGATGCCCGTCTAAAGATATTAAAGGTTTGATTAATTAAAAGGATTCTCTGCCAAATAGTGTGGGTAAAATACACAGGAATGGATGAGGGAATGGCGTTAAAAATCTGAAGGGAGCGAAGCCATTTCTGTATATTGCACTCTGAGAATAACTATCACAAAATGGAAGAGAACCATTAAAAGTAGCTTATATGCTTTTTCTGTGTGAGTCATAAAAAAGGATGAACTGGATTCCTCTTAGCATTGTCGCCATTTATATCATTATTCTTTATCTGATCACTTGGCTCACTCGACGCCTTAGCCGAGGGGGGATGATTGCCTATCTTTTGGCTGGCCGGGGTCTTCCTTTCTGGGTTGTGGCCCCTCTACTTACAGGTCTGGCTGTGGGAGGAGCTTCTACGGTCGGAGTCGCCGAGAGTGCCTATAATGTGGGAATATCGGCTGGATGGTATAATGCGGCCTGGGCCGCCGGAGCCATTTTAGTTGGTCTCATTGCTGCCCGCCGTTATCGACAGATGGAGGTCAGCACTCTCCCCGAGCTTTTTGAAAGGCATTACAATGTTTCTGGTCGAGTGATTGGTGTCTTCGGACAACTGGTTTTGCAGATCGTCATCACCTCGCTTCAGTATGTGGCTGGCGGTGCGATACTTTCCTCTCTTCTCCCCGATGTGTTTACTTTCAAAACAGGCATGTTTGTCACCGCCGTTGTTTTTGTCGGTATCACCTTGATCGGAGGCTTTTGGGCAGCAGGTTTGACTAATATCATCAATGTCATTCTTATCTATGTTGGGGTTCTTCTGGGAGCCGTGATAGCTGTGACCAAGATAGGAGGATTAGCAGAACTCGTTTCAAAGGTTCCAGCTCAGCATCCTGGCTTTGATTTGGGAGCCATTGGTTGGGGCACCATTATCGGCTGGTTTATAGTCATGTGCACCATGGCTTTTTCCGTCCAGTCTGTGGTTCAGATCACCTTTGCTTCCAAGGATTCATCTTCTGCCAGCAAAGGATTTATCCTTGGCGGCTTAATCATCTTCCCTGTGGGTTTTATCAGTGCTGTCATCGGTCTGGCCGCGACTATTCTTCATCCTGGAATCATACCCACCGAAGCTCTGCCCCGCACAGTATTGGGTTTAAGCCCTATTGTGGCAGGTCTTGTTCTGGCTGGACTCTGGGCTGCTGATGTTTCTACTGCATCTGCTCTTCTAGTCGGGAGTGCCACTTTAGTTGTAGGGGATCTCATCAAAAGATTTGTTGCTCCTGACCTTAAAGAAAGAGGAGAGAGGATCATCTCTCGAATATCGGTTTTTGTTTTGAGCGTTTTCACCTACCTTTTGGCCGTTTCTGTCACAGGCATTCTGAGAACTTTGCTTATCGGTTTGACCTTAACTACAGCTTATACTTTGGTGACCCTGATGACCCTTTTCTGGCCAAAATTATGCCGTCGCTCTCATGCCACTTGGACATTGATTGTTGCTATGGCTTCTCTGGCTCTCTGGCTGATATTCCCTCAGATCTCTTCCTTTTTCCAAAAAATGAGCCTTCCCCATCCTATCTATTTCTGTTGGTTAGTCAGTCTGGTGACTTTTTTTCTGGTAATGATCTTTGATAAAAGAAAGATTAGAAGATAAATCCCTTCAGGTAATTTAAGGAAAAAGAATTGTTATACTTTGATACATTCTTAGAAAAAAGATAGACGCTCCTCCCTTTAGATTTCAGGATTATTTCCTTTCTGATATTTCGGCTGTCAATCCAAACCCTTCTTCGAAAGCTTTAATATTGATATTAAAAGTGATAAATTTAACCCTGGCATAAAAATGTAATCGTCTGTTGGCGGTAACACGACTTGACGGCTCCTGACAGAGCAGAGTTGACATTTCTTTATTATTCCTATATTTAATCTCTACTTTTGTTATAATTATATGTAGCCTAGAATAAGGCGTTACTTATTCTTAAGGCTAGAAAGCAAAGAAAAATCATCTTAAATGGAGAAGTTAAAGAAAGAGCAGGATGATAGATAAATTCGGCAGAATCATTGACTGTTTACGCATCTCGGTTACACAACAGTGCAATCTTAATTGCACATACTGCCATCATGAAGGAGAATATAATCAAGGGGCTGAGGTCTCTTTAGATGAAATTAAGAGGATTGTTGAAACCTTTGCGAAGTTCGGTATTAGAAAACTGAAGATTACAGGTGGCGAACCATTGATAAGAGAAGATATCCTAGAGATTGTGAGAAATATATCAAGCTTGGAATGTGTAGAGGAGATTTCCATGACATCCAACGGCTTCTTATTAGAAAGATTAGCTGATGATCTCAAAGAGGCAGGGCTTTCTAGGATAAACATTGGGTGTGATTCAATAACAAGTGTTTTGCCGAAAAATATAGAGAATAGCAAGAGTGCAATAAAAGCTGCAAGGAATGCAGGATTAAATCCTCTGAAGATTAATATGGTCGTCCTGAAGGGAATAAATGATGATGAAATAGAGAAAATGATATGTTTTGCAAGGGAAAATCAGACTATATTGCAGCTAATAGAACTTATTAATGTCGACACGAATTTTTATGTGAAACATTACTTCTCGTTAGAGAATATCGAGAAAAACTTGGAAAAAAGAGCTTCTCGTATTGAGAAAAGAGAAATGAATGCTCGTAAGCAATATTTCCTGGACGAGGTGATTGTAGAAGTTGTAAAACCTCACAAAAAAGACTTTTGCCTAAATTGTAAAAAGATGAGAGTGACGAGTGATGGCAGGATAATGCCCTGTTTTATGAGAAAAGATAACCTATTTGTCTTTGAAAACGAGAACTCCATAAAAAAAGCGTTAGAAGCGAGGTATATATATGCATATGATTGATATCTCTGGCAAAAAGGTAATGAAGAGAGAAGCCGTGGCACAAGGGAAGCTCTTCTTAAAAAAAGAAACCATTGAAAAGATAAAAAAGAATGAAATAAAAAAAGGGAATCCTTTTGAAACGGCACAGATAGCTTCTATAAATGCAGCCAAACAGACGTCCCTGTTGATCCCAATGTGCCATCAAATTCTCTTAGGAACGATAAGTGCTGATTTTAAGATAAACGAAGATCATATTGTTGCGAAAATAACTGTGACAGCTCCGGCAAGGACGGGGGTGGAAATGGAGGCCTTGGTCGGAGTAAGCATTGCGCTTATCACTATCTGGGACATGGTTAAATACCTTGAAAAGGATAACAAAGGGCAATACCCTTTCACTAGAATAACGGATGTGGAGGTTTTGAAGAAGTTAAAATGTGCGATGAAAACAAGGGACTGAAAAACACAAGTAAAGAGCATAAGAAAAAAGCCCCTTCGACTGTAAATTTTGCAATAATCACATTGTCGAATACTCGAACGCTGGAGAATGATGATTCAGGAGATCTTATACAAGATATTGCTGAGAAGAACAATCACAGAGTTTTGTTTAGAAAGGTCATTCCTGATGACAGCGCTTTGCTTGAGAAAACCATTAATGAGATTCTTGAAGACGAGAATATTCAAGTCATTATAACAAACGGGGGAACAGGATTAGCTAAGACTGACATAACAATTGAAGCTTTAAGGCCGAGATTTGAAAAAGAGATTACTGGTTTCAGCACCTTATTCTGGCTCCTTGGTTATGAACAGGCAAAGTCGGCAACCATGCTTTCGAGAACAACCGCAGGGCTCATTAAAGGCAAAGCTGTTTTTTGCTTGCCTGGAAGCCCAAGGGCTTGCAGAATGGCCACGCAAGAATTAATCATACCGGAGATAGGCCACATATTGAAACATGTCAAAGACTAAAACGAAAAGCTTAACAACGAATGATGGGATAGTGTCTTCCGTTTCAGGAGTAGTGATTGGTTTCCTCTCAGGCCTTATAGGCATTGGGGGAGGAGAATATAGGGCTCCCATACTTATTTACGCGTTAAGGATGAGTGCAAAATTTGCAATAGCGGCAAATCTTTTAATTGGCTTTTTAACAGTAAGTGCTTCTTTTATTAAAAGGGGAGGGTGGTTACTCCCAAAGGAGATTTTATTAATATCTTTAATAATGATTGTAACTTCTATTTTTGGCGCATACATTGCTGCTCACCATACAAAGAACTTAACAGATACTCTCTTGAAGAGAAGCCTTGGTGCTCTTCTCATTGTTGCCAGTGTTAAGGTCTTTCTTGAATCGAATAATTTTGTCGAAGACTTCAAAATTTCAATCGTTACGTTATTAGTAGCCGCAGTTGTTGGATTCTTGATAGGAGGCTTATCCGGTTTCTTAGGAGTCGCTGGTGGCGAATTCAGGATTCCAGCGCTTCTCATAATTTTCGGCATTGGTATTAAGATTGCGGGGACCGCGAACTTACTAATTTCAATACCCACAGTCCTGGCTGGTTTCATAAAGCATAAGAAACTTGATCACTTGGATAAAAGATCTTTGCGCATATCACTCCTAATGGGGATAAACTCTATTATCGGCGCGTACATAGGTGCAGATTTGTTTCATTCTGCTTCCGAGGAAGTATTGTTAAAAATACTTTCTTTTCTCATGCTTGGTGTTGGCATAAAGATGTTTTGGAGGCCATGATATGGTTAAACAAGGATTTGGAAAGCTTGTATCATTGAAAGAGTCAAGGGAAATAATCAGTGGTATCGTGAGAGAGATTCCTAATGAGCAAGTAACTCTGGATCAAGCTCTTTTCAGGGTGCTTGCAGAGGACATTGTTTCAGAGATAGATGTTCCCCATTTCAGAAAAAGCGCCATGGATGGTTTCGCTGTCATAGCAAGCGACACTTTTGAGGCTTCGAATACAAATCCTAAGAAGTTAAAGATCATAGATAGTGTTATTGCTGGCGTCGTTAGCAAGGAGAAGTTAAACTCGGGAGAATGTATAGAGATATCAACAGGGGCGCCCATGCCTGAGGGTGCAAACGCTGTTATCATGGTTGAGTATACGGAAAAAGAAAATGAAAAAATAATATTTTACAAGAGCGTGGCTCCTGGCGATAACGTGATCAAGATTGGTTCTGATGTGAAAAAAAACAGCGTCTTATTGACTAAGGGTACATTGTTAGATTCTCGAATAACTGGATTGCTCTCCTCTATAGGCAGGCAGAGTGTTTTGGTGAAGAAGATTCCCAGAATAAGTGTTCTCTCGACTGGCAATGAGATTATTAGTCTTGATGAGAAACTTAAAGAGGGGAAGATTTACGACATAAATTCCAGAACATTAATAGATTCAGTAAGAGAGATTCACTGCATACCCGTAGACCTGGGAGTTGCCAAAGATGATAAAAGCTTGATAAAGAGAAGGATCCTGGAAGGAGTGGAAAAGTCTGACCTCGTCATTATGTCTGGTGGTTCGTCTC
>JABAOH010022524.1_pt2 | contig 11395 bp, 12 predicted proteins | sample 7062181 | NCBI WGS metagenome assembly JABAOH01 (sample SAMN14538630, study PRJNA623070) | marine sediment metagenome | biome: marine biome [ENVO:00000428]; feature: marine pelagic biome [ENVO:01000023]; material: deep marine sediment [ENVO:00002113]; isolation source: pool of 5 deep marine... | reverse complement strand
TCTCTTCCACTCCACAGGCGACGGGAATGCCAGCTCTTATGATTCCCGCTTTTTCGAAAGCGATCTGCGATAAGCTCTCACCTAGAAATTTTTGATGTTCACCGGAAATGGTGGTGATTGCCGTCACGACTGGATCCACGACATTTGTAGCATCAAATCTTCCTCCCATCCCGACTTCCAAAACAGCCATATCCACCTTTTGTTCTTTGAAATATGTCAGGCCCAGGCAAGTCATCAGCTCAAAATAGGTAGGCGGCGAAATCAATGTTTTGTCAGCGATTAAATCTTCAATCCTTTCCCTAAGACGCGTTAGAATTTGACAGAAGTCTTTAGCAGCAATCGGTCTATTCCCAATCCTCACTCTCTCTTCTACTCGGATAAGATGGGGAGAGGTGAAGAGGCCGACGCGAAAACCATGGAGGCTTAAAATTTGGGTTAGCATAGCACAGACTGAGCCTTTCCCGTTGGTCCCGGCCACTAATACAGACGGATATTTTTGGTGAGGATTACCGAGGGAATCAAGGATGGCTCTGACGTTATCCAACCCGAACTTTATGCCCAGGTTCTGTATCTTCTCAAGATATCTCAGACATTCCTGGCGATTCATCGAGGACGGTTAAGGAAAAGCCGCATGGCCTTAATCAGATAAGCACGTAGCTTTTTTCTTTCAATGACATCATCGAGCATGCCATGGCTGAAGAGAAATTCCGAGCGCTGAAATCCTTTGGGGAGCTTTTCTTTAATTGTCTGCTCTATGACTCGTGGTCCAGCAAAGCCAATAAGCGCATTCGGTTCAGCAATATTGATATCACCTAACATGGCGAAGCTTGCCGTTACTCCACCTGTAGTGGGATCAGTCAAAACTGAAAGAAAAGGCAATCCTGCCTCACCAAGCTTGGCTATGGCTGAGCTTGTCTTCATCAACTGCATCAAAGAAAGCGCTCCTTCTTGCATCCTGGCCCCTCCTGAACAGGATACGATGATTAGAGGCATCCTTTCTTCGAGAGCTTTCTCTGCGGCGCGCGCAATTTTCTCTCCAACGATGGAACCCATACTTCCTCCCATGAACCCGAATTCCATCACAGAAATAATGACCTCTATCCCGTCTATCGTCCCTTTGGCGTTAACTACAGCCTCGGTTAGAGAGGTTCGTTTCTTGCTCTCCTCAAGCCTCTTTGAATATTTTACCGAATCCTTAAATCCAAGGGGATCCAGTGGAAAAATGTTTTGATCAAATAGTGTGTACTTGGGCTTGTCTAAAAGCATTTTGAGGCGGTTCAAAGCTGAAAGCCTGAAGTGGAAATTACAGTTAGGACAGACTGAAAGATTGTCGAGGATATCCTGCTTATAGAGAATTCGACGACAATTGTTACAACGTGTCCATAGTTCAGCCATCTGACTCTTGACTCCTGCGTCTCCAAAAAGAAATTCTTATCTTCTAAATACTAAATAATTTTCTAGTTTTAAGCAAGATAGGTGTATATGCATTCTCTTTTCCTTGATTAAGTGGCACTTTTAAGGATGACTAGAGATCAGATTGAGCGACGAGAAAAGCGCATGAAGGCTATGCTGAGGCCAATGGATTCTTAAAGGGGAATCGTTTTTTCGTCTACTCTTTTTTAAAGGAGGGCTTATCTTTCTTTGATAAATAAGATGTATCTTTTATCATCTTAGTGAGATTTTCTATAACATCATTGGGCGAGGGGAGATCTTCCTCAACCTCTTTCTCTTCAGAAAGTAAACTCAATACAGAATTCACCAGCTCTTTTTCATCAAAAGGTTTTTCAAAATAATCGGATGCGCCAAAAGATCGTATCGCCTCATTCTTATACTGCGGCCCCTTGTAGACACGGGTGATGATCACTACAGGTACACGTCCCTCAGTCTCTTGAGATATTTTTAAAGAGAGATCAAAACCATGCATTTTGGGCAACATAGCCTCAAGCAACACCAAATCAGGTTCTTCTGACTTGAATTTCTCATAGCCAGCAACGCCATCGGTGGCTTTTATGGTCTTTATGCTGTATTCCTCGAAGAGCGCAGATAAAGAATCTAAACTTTGGGGATCATAATCGATAATCAGAATCTTTCTTTCAGGCATAGACTTGCTTTAAGAATTCTAAAATATAGACAAATACTTGTCAAACAGAGAAGACTTGATGTAAGGGTCCTTTTTTCCGTGATTGGGGAAAATGCATAATACTACTATTTTATGTAGCGACGATTTCTTTCTATCCAAAGCCCATGTTAAAGGGCGTGGCGGATAATTAGTGAGGATGGACGGAAATCGGCGTTGTCACAGAAGACTTCCCTCATTATTAGGCATAACAGAAAAAAAGATGCTTCAAGCTTCGATTGAGATTTCAATTTATAATATTTTAATTTATTGATGTTGAATTCATATTTATTTTAATCGCTCCATTTCGATTTAGCACTTCTTCCTCGCTTCTGTCATTTCTTATATTTTTATTCCTCGATTCAGAGTTATAGATTTCTGTTTTGCAAATAACACACAACCATGAAGCTAAAAAAAAAGTGATCTGCTCAAAGCAAAAGGCAATGTGTTGATTAGATGAATTTCTTTATGATATATTAGTTAAAGTGAAAAATACTAAGAAGTTAGACCTTTCTTTAGTTATTCCCGTTTTTAACGAATCGCAAAGTTTGCCTCGGCTTTATCAAGAAATGATTGAGTCTTGTTCAAAATTAAATAAGACCTTTGAGATAATTTTTGTCGATGACGGCAGTTGGGATGATTCATTCATAGTCCTAAAAAAAATTCAGAAAAAAGATACCAGAGTTAAGATAATAAGGCTAAGAAAAAATTTCGGACAAACAGCTGCTCTTGCTGCTGGATTTGATTATTCCAATGGAGAGATCATCATCACCTTAGATGCCGATTTACAGAACGATCCTGAGGATTTCGGAATCCTCATCGACAAGATCGAAGAGGGTTTTGATATCGTTAGTGGCTGGCGGCATAAGAGAAAAGATAAATTATTAACAAGGCGGCTTCCCTCTGCAATCGCGAACTGGCTTATCTCTGCTTTTACTAGATTGAGACTCCATGATTATGGCTGTACTTTAAAGGCCTTTAGAAAAGATATCATCAAGAATATAAATCTTTATGGAGAATTACATCGTTTTATTCCGGCCATTGCAAGCCACATGGGTGTATCAGTCGCAGAAGTCAAAGTTCATCATCGATCGCGACAGCATGGGAAATCAAAATACGGAATCATTCGATTTATAAAAGTTATTCTCGATCTTTTGACTGTGAAATTTCTTTTGAGTTACTCAACTAGACCCCTGCAGATTTTTGGCCTTATCGGACTCATCACTGGAGTCGTCGGGAGCATTTTGCTCCTTTACCTTGGATACGTCCGTATCATCCTCAGAATCGGCATTGGCGATCGACCTCTCGTCTTATTGGCGATTTTGCTAGTCGTCATCGGTATTCAGTTTATCACCTTAGGTCTGATGGCAGAAATCATGGTTCGGACTTATCACGAATCAGCCCATAAAAGTATCTATTATATCCACGAAATTATTGATTCTGAATCAGATAAAAGCTAACAACACCATATACTCAATAAGAATTTAATTATACTTCCGAATTTATCTTTAAAGCTTGTGCACTGAAACGGGCATTAAACTTGGGTATATAAAGAGCCCCTTCTTTAGTCTATTTCATGAGAGGAACAAAAAATCTTGTAATTCACTAGCCTGCTTTTCTGTAAAATGTACTTGATCATCGCCCCGAGTGTTTGGAATCCATACTTTATGCTTCTCTTAAAATTGATCGAAGAGGCTTCTCTAAAATAACGTGTTGGAATGGGAATGTCACCTATCCTGAAACCAAAATAAACAGCCTGGACAAGAAACTCTGTGTCAAACACAAAGTCATCTGAATTCTCTTTATAGGGGATTCTCTCCAAGACTTCTCTCGTGTAGGCTCGAAAACCTGAATGAAAATCCCCAAGATTCTGACCTAAAATTATATTTTCTATAATCGTCAACATGCGGTTGCTCAAATATTTATAGAGTGGCATTCCTCCATCTAAGGCCTCTCGGCGTGTCCTTATTCTCGATCCGATTATGATGTCACAAATTCCTTCCGATAAAAAACCCAAAGCATAAGGGATCAGCCGACTGTCATATTGGTAATCTGGATGGATCATGATCACAGCATCAGCTTTTCTTTTGAGAGCCGCATCATAACAGGTCTTCTGGTTAGCTCCATATCCTCGGTTTTTGCTGTGACGCAGCACGGTCATGCCTAACTTCTCTGCGATTTCAACAGTTCTATCTCGGCTAAAATCATCAGTGAGGATGATTTCATCCACACTCCCTGGAGGAATATCTCGGAACGTTGTTTCCAAAGTGAGTTCCGCGTTGTAGGCGGGCATGACCACGATAACATTTTTAAACTTTCTCCTTTTTGACAAAGGGATTTCTCTATCTTTTCGCATTTTCTTTATTTTCTGAATTTTGGTTCATAACTAATATTCAACCTCGTCTATCATCGGCCAGGGACTTTTCTATAAATCCTTATAACAAAGGCCAAAATTGAAGTCAAAGAAAAATCAGGTTCAGTAAGCCTCTGATTCTGTGTGTTTAGAGTGAATATTTTATGGTGGTTGCTTCGAAAAACGCAGGCTTTGCCCCAGCAATTCAAATATTTTTCATTTCATAAAGCGTAGACCAATGAGTAAGAAAACCGGACGAAGGCTGAAAAGAACTCTTTCTCTTTTTGTATTTGATCACTCTGAAATTATTGAGAAACCGTTCAATCAAAAATAATATGAAGGAAGAATCTTTTTCCGTCATGCCCAATAATGAGATAAGTAATCTGTAACATCGCCGATTTCCGTTCCTCCTCGTTAAATACACCTCCACCATCCAACGTGGCCTTCGGATGGACGGAAATTGGCGCTACATTAAATAGCAGCATCATGTATTTTCCTCATCACGGAAAAAAGATACTTACTAATATGAAATTCCTATAATAAAACAGAAATGATTTGTGAATAATGAACAAAAACATGCACAGTGTCTTTGACTTGCTTAATTTTAATCACTCTAGCTCGCATTTAAACCTGTTTGACTTATAAAAATTTGATAAGTGCTTAAATTCAGCTCTATGCCACGATCCTGTCTCCTCTAATTTTTAATAATTTCTGATAAAATTGACTTAAAGACATCAACTGGATATCATATCCTTTAAATTATGGCTGGAATCTCCTTCTCCTTAGCAGGAATAACTATCAAGAGCAGGGGCTAAATGATGAAAATAAAACTTCATACAAAGATTTTCATCGGGCTCATATTAGGAGTAGTAGTAGGTCTCGCCTTTGGCGAGAAGGCCCGGATTATAGAACCTGTGGGAACAATCTTTCTTCGTCTCATTACTATGATAGTGGTGCCTTTGGTCCTTGTTTCCCTCATGTTGGGCACAGCCAGTCTTGGCGATATAAGAAAGCTGGGAAGGATTGGAATAAAAACGATCATTTATTTCTCCATCACAACAATGGTGGCCATCTCTGTGGGTCTCTTTTTAGCTAACATCGTCAAACCAGGCTATGGACTTAATGAAGAGGTGAGATCAGAACTCTACAAGAGTTACGAGTCCGGGGCTCAGGTTGGAATAGACAGGATGCAAGAAAAACCTTCGGCCATTGAGGTTTTAGTCAATATTGTGCCTACAAATCCAGTGAAATCCCTTGTCGAGGGAAACATGTTACAAGTGATCTTTCTGGCGCTACTCTTTGGCATCATCCTCACCCTCATAAAAAAGGAAAAATCAGAAACCCTGATAAAATTCCTTGACGGACTGAATGACGCCATTATTCAAGTCGTCCACATCGCTATGAGACTTGCTCCCTACGGAGTCCTGGCCCTGATAGCTGCGGTAATTGGCCAATATGGTGTACACATTCTTGTAACCCTGCTCAAGTACTCTTTGGTGGTTGTTGGGGGTCTTGTGATCTACACCCTTAGCATGAATAGCCTTACATTGAGCCTACTGGGCAGGATGAATCCCCTTTTCTTTTTCAAAGGTGTCAAAGAAGCCATGATTATCGCTTTTAGCACCTCAAGCTCGAATGCCGCATTACCAGTGAGTATGGAATGCGTGGAATACATTGGTGTCTCAAGAGCTTATTCAAGTTTCGTCATTCCTCTCGGAGCTACGATCAATATGGATGGCACAGCTCTTTATCAAGGAGTGGCAGCTGTATTCATAGCACAAATCTATGGCATTCCTCTGGGGCTGATGGATCAAGTGACAATCGTTCTGATGGCCACTCTTGCCTCTGTAGGCGCAGCCGGTGTTCCAGCAGCTGGAATCATCACTCTAGCCATGGTTCTTAAACAAATCGGAATACCCTTAGAGGGAATCGCCTTAATTTTAGGGGTAGACAGATTCCTTGACATGTGTCGTACGACAACCAACATCGTCGGAGATATGGCTTGTTCTGTTGTTATCAAAGAATCTGAAAAAAACAAACAGTGAATCAATATGCAACACCAGTTATAATCCCAATCACTATTCGTTCACGACTTTAAATACGAGCATTCAGAGACATAAGAATTTATTTAAATCCTGAAAAACAATGGCTAATATATCATGAAAGAGATTACTCTCGGTCACCGAATTCACTTTTTCAGTCATCTTCAACTAAAATCAAAACAAGATGAATATCTTGAATTTTTACAGTCGCCGGGATTACCTGAAAAAATGTCATCTTTTCTCTGTTTACAATTTCAAGATTTATGGATAAAAAAATAATTAAAAGCGATTGCATCTTTTTTAGAGGAGATAAACCTTGCCAGTACAAGCGCCTCTGTGATAGATGCCCGCACTATAAGCCTTTTCCTCTTAAAATACTGATCATAAAGGGAAGAGCTATGGGGGATGTGCTAAGAACAACAACACTTCTCCCAGGACTGAAGAGGAAATACCCAAAAAGCCATATCACATGGCTGGTAGACGAAGAAAGCGTAGAGCTTCTCCTTGGCAATCCTCTCATCGATAGAGTCCTGCCCTTTCAATGGCAGCAAATATTGAGATTCCTTGAAGAGGAATATCATGTGCTTATCTCTCTTGATAAAGAAATTCAATCTACCTCTCTGGCCACCAAGATAAAAAGCGATAAAAAATTTGGTTTTGGCATAAATGTTCACGGCCATCTGGTCATCTTTAACAGGGCCAGTGAATATGCCTACCGTCTAGGCATAGATGACCATTTAAAATTTCATAAAAATAAAAAAACATACCAAGAGATTATCTATGAAGCCTGCGAGCTGGATTACCAAAAAGACCCTTATATTTTTCAGCTCCAGGCCCAAGACCAGAAAAAAGCCGAAAAATATCTGAAAAAGCATGGGCTGGGGAAAGATGGGCCCTGGATAGGAGTCAACACAGGAACTGGCTCAAAGTTCGAAACCAAAAGATGGCCCAGGGAAAGATATCTGGAGTTAATAAACCTTTTGATTGAGAAGCAAAAGGCAACTGCTTTTCTTCTAGGTGGAGAGAGAGAAAAGAAGATAAACAAATGGATCGAGAATAGATCGATAGACAAAGTTTATAATACAGGAGGTCAAAATTCCCTCCGGGAATTTGCAGGATTTATCTCTCTCCTAGACTTAGTTATCTCCTCCGATTCTTTGGCCATGCATTTGGCCCTGGCTTTAAAGAAAAAAGTGGTTGTTCTCTTTGGTTCCACTTGCCCTCAGGAGATTGAGCTCTACGGTCAAGGCAAAAAGATTTTTGCCGGAGTCGACTGTTCGCCTTGTTACAAAGAGACCTGTTCTGATATGAAATGCATGAAATCTATTACTTCCAAAAGTGTTTTTAAAGAGATGCAAAAATTACTCTGAGCTATGTCTATTGAAAAAAGAAAAAAAGCTGTAGTCGTCATTCCCACCTATAACGAGAGAGAAAACATTCTCCCATTACTGTCAAAAATCTTAAATCTGACAATCGAAGAGGAGATTTCAATCCTGGTTGTCGATGATGACTCTCCCGATGGGACAGGAGCTGCCGTTTCTGCTCTAGCTCAAAAAGAAAAGAATATCCATCTCCTCACCCGGAAAGGAAAAAGGGGACGAGGGACGGCAGGGATTGATGGGTTCATAGAAGCGCTGAAGTTCAAACCCGATTATATCATTGAGATGGATGCAGATTTCTCTCATCAACCAGAGCAGATTCCTTATCTTCTCAACGAGGCTGATGAATGTGACGTAGTCATCGGTTCCCGGTTTGTCAAAGGAGGGAGAGATATCAACCGCAATATAGNNAAGGATGTTTCTTCGGGCTTCCGCTGTTTTAGAGGCGACGTTTTAGACAAGATTGATCTTAAAAGCTTAAAATCTGTGGGCCCTTCCATCGTCCAAGAAATCCTCTATAAAACATACCTCTCAGGATTTAGGATAAAAGAGATTCCTATCACCTTCAAAAACAGAAAGGCAGGGAAGACAAAACTCACTCTGGCTGTTTTGTTGGAAACGCTGAGCTTTAATTGGAGGCTCAAAAAACTCTGGAGGGCTTCCATCAAGAAAGAAGAAACTTAATCCTTTCTGAGCTTTTTTTACAACTGAATTGAAATCAAGGAAAGGCTCCGAAGAACCTTTTTTGATTCCTGATAATCCGAGATGCCGATAACACCTCTCATACTTACATAAAGGATAAAGAACTTATTTCTATATTCTTTCGGGGAACTATCGAATCACCAGGGGGGGTGATATGGTGTATCCTCTCCGTTGCGGAAGAGCCTCACTTGGGGATGTGTGGAGTGAGGACAGAGATACACCTTGACAGGACCCATCCAACATCTCCTTCGGCAATATTGAGTGATAATGATTTCATTCCAAATCCCAAATGTGCTATATTTCTAGAGGGATAACTCCCTAGTCTTCTTTCCTTTTCATGAAAAAGAGCAGAAGAAAAGCTTACGGCCAACATTTTCTGATAAATCGCTCCGTCTTAAAAAAAATAATCAACACAATTCATCCCCAGAAGGATGACTTAATTATAGAAATAGGAGCCGGCAAAGGGGCCTTGACTTTTCCTCTGGCAAAGAAGGCAGGAAAAGTCATCGCCATCGAGAAGGAAAAAGCTTTTATTCCTCTTCTCCAGAGCAAAAGAAAAGCCCATTTAATAATTATTGAAAAAGATGTTTTAAAAATCGATTTTAAGGAGCTTTTAGTAAAAGAGAAAGCCTCCTTTGCCCGCCTCAAGATAGTAGGCAATCTTCCTTATTCTATCTCCTCNNTTATTCTATCTCCTCACCTCTGCTTTTTAAGCTCTTCAAAGAGAAAGAGCTTATTTCAGAATGTCTATTCCTCATCCAGAAAGAAGTGGCCCAAAGAATATGCGCCCAGCCTGAATCTAAAAAGTATGCGCCTCTATCCATACTCTTTCAGATTTATTATAAGACCAAGATTCATTTTATTGTCCATCCCGATGCTTTCTCCCCTCAACCTCAAGTTGACTCTGCTCTCATTTCCTTGCAAAGAAGACGCTCTCCTCTATTTTATATTCAGGACGATTCATTCTTCATGAAATTCCTAAAGGGGACCTTCCGGCATAGAAGAAAAATGCTTGCCAATAACTTGGAAAAGCTGCATTTATCTTCTTCGCTAATCGAGGAGGCTTTCCAAAAATGCCATATAAAAAAGGGGCTTCGTCCTGAGCAGCTCACCATCTCCCAATTTGTGGACCTCTTTCACTTTTTCTTTCCCAGCTTAAAAGGGGATAGTTCTATTTTTTAAAATCTTTTTCTAGCAGAAAAAGACAGAGTCTTACCAAATGGAGACATTTCTGTTTTTCTATAAGATGTTTTTCTTTCTCAACAGAAATAAAAAAAGTGGAAAAGGGGACGTTCCCTGCGGGGACACTCTATCTCTAGCTATTATAAAATATCTATTTGATAAGATAGGGTGTCCCTCTCGGGAACGTCCCCATTTTCCCATTTTACTTCCTTCATTTAGTAAAAAAAGGCAAATATGATATAATTTTCGATAATGAAAAGGCGTAGAAAGAAAACGATTCCATCTCGATCTAAGCCCAAAAGTAAGCCCAAAAGAAAAAAAAGAATCAGAACTTCTGAAATTCTGGCTATATTTCTCCTGTTTTTGGCTCTTTTCATCTTTCTCAGCCTCATCAGCTACGACTCCAAAGATCCTTCCTGGGCTAATGTGACTCCTTCTCATCAGAAAACCCATAATTATGCAGGAAAGGCAGGCGCTTCTCTCTCAGAAGCTTTTCTACAATTCTTAGGGTTTGGAGCATTCCTGGTTCCTCTCGGTCTCATCTATCTTTGCTTCGGAGCTTTTTTCCCTGGTCAAAGGCTCTTCCAGAAGACCGCTGCTTCTTTCCTCTTTATTCTCGTTTTTAGCGCTCTCCTTTATTTGATTTTCAAAACGATTAGTTGGAGAGGAACAGAGATTCAAGCAGGAGGAATCATCGGAAGCTTAATCTCTTCGATATTAGTTCGCTATTTTAATTCCACTGGATCAGTCCTCATTCTCTTCGTCCTCCTCATCCTTCTCTTCCTTCTTTCCACTGAAATCTCCTTGAGAAAAATATTGGATCAGGTTTCTCGCTTATTCAGCTTCTTTTTTAAAGAAATAAGGATTAAGGTCACTCGATATCAGAAAGTGAAGCGTCGGGAGAAGATGAGAAAGAAAGTGGTCGAAAAATATTCAGCAACTCTAGGTCTCGATAAGGAGAAAAAAGAGGCTAAGAAAAAGAAAGAAAAAAAACTTAGAAAGGAAATCAAGCCCGAACCTGTTATTGTTAAACCCCCAAAAGCTCCTGAGGAAAAGCCACTTTTCCCAGAATTGGAAAGAGAAGGGGATTATCATTTTCCTCATTTCAACCTCTTGGATCCAGGAAAGGCTAAAGAGAAAATCGACAAGGATGAACTCTATGAAAAAAAGCAACGGATCGAAGAGAAATTGAGGGAATTTCGGGTGGAAGGGGAGGTCAAGGAATACCATCCAGGGCCTGTGGTCACTACCTACGAATTCTATCCTTATCCTGGAATAAAAGTAAGTCAGGTAGCCAATCTCTCCGAGGATTTATCTCTGGCTCTTGGGGCAGAATCGATCAGGATTCGAAGAATACCTGGAAAATCGACATCTCGGCGTCGAAGTCCCCAATAACAGGAGGGAAATCATCAAGATCAGAGATATCATTCAGTCTGAAAAATTCGTCAAATCTCCCTCTAAGCTAACGTTCGCCTTAGGAAAGACCATCCACGGCGAGCCTTATATCGCAGATTTATCCATCATGCCTCACCTTCTCATCGCTGGAGCCACTGGGACAGGAAAGAGTGTAGCCCTAAATGCTCTCATCGCCAGCATCCTTTACAAGGCTTCCCCCGATGAA
>JABAOH010166345.1_pt1 | contig 11397 bp, 12 predicted proteins | sample 7062181 | NCBI WGS metagenome assembly JABAOH01 (sample SAMN14538630, study PRJNA623070) | marine sediment metagenome | biome: marine biome [ENVO:00000428]; feature: marine pelagic biome [ENVO:01000023]; material: deep marine sediment [ENVO:00002113]; isolation source: pool of 5 deep marine... | reverse complement strand
CCTCATGAGCCCTCCCAGAGCCTCTCCCGGCAACGCTAGTCCGCGCGGAGGGTGGCGTGCCTTCTAGCCCGACCGCGGGTCGCCCTATCCGGACCCTTCGGTGACCCGCACCCCTCAGGATCGGAGAAACTCGGCGATGATGCTCATGTCTTGCTGTCCCAGCCCGGCGCCGATCCCATCACGAGCCACCTCCAGATTGGCGGCCCCCTGCGACATGCGGACCCCGGCGCGGTCGGCCAGCCCCAGGATCAATTCGAGATCCTTGGCGACCAGGTCGAGGCTGAAGGCCACCTGGCCGGCCTCGGGGTGGAGGAACGCCTCCCGCTTGTAGTGGACGAAGGGGGCCCCACCGGCTCCACCCGCCAGGACGTCGTACGCCAGCTCCCGGTCGACGCCGGCCCGCTCGGCCAGCACTAGGGCCTCGGACACCGCCACGTTGATGCCGTGGACGAGGGCGTTGACCGCCAGCTTCATCGTCGCTCCGGCCCCCAGGTCTCCGAGGTGGAAGATCTTCGCCGAGAGCGCTTCGAGCACCGGGCGGGCCTTGTCGAGGGCGGTCTCCTCCCCGCCCACCATGATGGTGAGCTTGCCCTGCTCGACCAGGGTCACGCTGCCCGAGACCGGTGCGTCGAGCAGGGAGGCGCCCCTTTCCTCGACCAGCGGTTGAATCCGGCGAACCGTGTCAGGGTCGATGGTGCTCATCTCGGCGGCCACCGACCCTTCTCGGAGCCCGGCCGCCAGCCCGTCGGGCCCCTCGAAGACCGCCGCCACCGCGGCATCGTCGGCGAGGCTGCTGACCACGATGTCCGACTCTTCGGCGGCCTGGCGGGCCGAGCTCGCCACCCGCCCTCCCACCGAACGGGCCACCTCCTCGGCGACTTCCTGCGTCCGGTTGTAGAGGACGGTCGGGAAACCGGAGCGCGCCAGGGTGCCCGCCATGGCGCTCCCCATGCGTCCCATCCCCACGACGGCCACCGTGACGGGTTGCGGCATGCTCTCCTCCTGGGTCGACGTATCCGGGAGTGCGATCATATCGCCGCGCCGGTTCCGGTGCGATCGGCTGTCCCCGGCGGTGCGGTTGGCATCGCCTCCCCCGGAGCCGTAGATTCCGGCCGTACGACCCGGCCCACCAGGGCAGGGATCCCCGATCGGTCCGCACAGGGAGGAGTCCATGGTCTCGCATCTGGATGGATACGCCGACCTGGTGATCGTCAACGGGAAGGTGACCACCGGGTTGGGAGACGGTGATCATCAGGCGGTGGCGGTGAAGACCGGCCGGATCGCCCTGGTCGGATCGGATGAGGAAGTCCGGGCCACCGTCGGCCCGCGCACCTCGGTCGTCGACACCCGGGGTGCCAGGGTGGTGCCGGGCCTGATCGACTCGCACATCCACGTGGTGCGAGCCGGCCTCACCTGGACGGCCCGACTCGACTGGTCCGCCACCACCAGCCTGGCCGACGCCCTCGACTCGATCCGGGAGATGGCCGGGAGGGTGCCGGAGGGAACCTGGATCGCGGTGGTGGGTGGCTGGCACCCGCACTGGTTTCGGGAGGGGCGGGGACCCACCGTCGAGGAGCTCACCCGGGCCGCCCCGCACCACCCCACCTACGTTCAGCTGCTCTACGAGGAGGCGCTGCTCAACCAAAGGGGCATAGAGGCATGCGAGCTCGAAGCCACCACCCCGGACCCCCCGGGAGGGTGGTTCGAGAGGGACGCCGCCGGTGCGCCCACCGGCCGGATGCGGGGCCCGGCCGCCTTCGGGTACTGCCTCCGCCGCATGGAGGAGCCCTCCTTCGGAGAGCAGGTCGAATCGAGCCGCCGCTTCTTCCATCGTTTGAACTCCTTGGGGCTCACCGGCACCATCGATCCGGGCGGCATGAACATGTCACCCGAGGCGTACCGGCCCCTCTACGAGCTGTGGCGGCGCGGCGACCTGACCCTCCGGATGCGGCTCTACGTCATGCCGACCGGCCCCGGCACCGAACTCGAACAGATTCGCGACTACGTCAAACACCTGCATCCCGGCTTCGGCGACGAGATGCTCAAGCTGGTGGGTCTGGGCGAGATCCCCGTCTTCGGCTGCTGGGACGGGGAGGGGGTCCGACCCTTCGAAGTCAGCGCCGACGCCAAGGCGCTGCTGCGGGAGATCGTGTTCATGCTGGCCCGCAACGGCTGGCCGCTCCACGACCACGCGGTGCTGGACTCCACCATCGGCCACGTCCTCGACGTGTGGGAGGAGGTCGACGCCGAGATCCCCCTGGCGCCCCTGCGGTTCTCGCTGGCCCACGCCGAGCCGATCGGCGAGGAGAACCTCCGCCGGGTCCAACGCCTCGGCGCGGGGATCGGAGTGCAGGCTCGCATGCTCTTCCGGGCCGCCGACTCGGCGCAACTGTGGGGAAGCGAGGTGCTCGACCGCTCACCACCGCTGCGCAGCATCCTCGATCTGGGCATCCCCCTGGGTGCCGGGACCGACGCAACCGCCGTCACCCCCTACAACCCCTGGCTGACGCTGTGGTGGCTGGTCACCGGGAAGAGTCTCGACGGCGCCGAACCCCGGCGCCCGGACCAGCGCATGACCCGGGCGGAAGCGCTGGCGGCCTACACGAGCGGGAGCGCATGGTTCTCCTTCGATGAACGGACCCGCGGCCTGCTGGCACCGGGGATGGCGGCCGACCTGGCGGTGCTGACCGACGACTACTTCGAGATCGACGAGGACGACATTCCCGACCTGCGATCGGTGCTCACGCTGGTCGGTGGGAAACCGGTGTACGTCGATCGATCGCTGGACGCCGATCTAGGAGGTGACCGATGAGCTCACACATCGAGGCGATCCACACCGGGGACAACGACCCCCGGTACAACATGCCCTACGCTCCGGCGATCAAGGTGCGCTCGGGCTCGACCGTCTACCTGGCCGGGGTGACCGCCGCGCCCGTGTACCACAGCCACCCCCACGTGAGCTCGGAGTTCGACCGCATCCCACTCGATCCGGCCGAGCAGGCCGAGAAGGCGGTCGCCAACATGCTGGAGGTGCTGGCGGCTGCCGGCGGCACGCCGGGCGACCTGGTGGAGGTCACCCGCTTCATCGTCGATCTCGACCGCAATCAGGATGCGATCAACCGGGTGATGGGCGCCGCCCTGGGAGACCACCGGCCGGCCACCACCACCGTCGAGGTGGTCCGCCTGGCTACCGATCCCCGGCTGGTGCTGGAGCTCACCGCGGTGGCGGTGGTGCCAGACTGACCGGGTTCCGCGGGCCGCAACCCGTCAAGCCGCCCCCCGGCGCCTGCCTAGACAGCCCTCAGTCGAAAATGAGCCGCCGGAGCTGGTGGCCGCCGTCGAGGTGCATGTTGATGCCGTTGGCCGAGGGGTTCTCCAGGAGGAACCGGACGGCGTCGACGATGTGCTCGGTGAGCACGGGCCGTCCTGTGGGTGTGCGCTTCAGCACCGCCTCCCGAACCGCATCCTTGTTGTCCCAGTACCAGGTGTCGAGCACCACACCGGGGTGCACGGCGTTGACCCGGATCGGGGCGATTTCGAGGGCGACCGTGTTCAGCATCTTCTCCACTCCACCGTTGACGGAGGTGACGGTGGTGGAGCCCGGGTAGGGCTTCTCCTTGGCCAGACCCCCGAACAGGACGATCGAAGAGTCGTCGTGCATCCGGTCGAGCAGCTGATGGATGGTCTCGGGGTAGCCGACCAGCTTGAGCACCGCCAGCGCCCGGGCGCCTTCGATCTGGAACTCCTTGACGCTGTTCTGATCCCGCAGGACGGCGGGAATGACCAGGTAGTCGACCGGCCCCTCGATCGGTTTCAGCCCGGCGGCTATGCCCTGCGGTTCGGCGAGATCGACCGCGATGCCGTGGGTGTCGCCGCCGATTCTCTCTGCCGCTTGATCCGCCCGACTCTGGTCGCGACTGGATACGTAGACGCGGCGGCCGGCGTCGGCATAGTGCTTGGCGATTGCCTCACCGATCCCCGACGACGCTCCGATGACAACGACTGCGCCTCCACTGGCCATGCTCATCCTCCGCTTGCTCGACTGATCGGCTCGCCCACGCGAGCCCGACTCGGTTGGGGGGGCGAGTGTAGTGCAACCGTTTGCCCCGGGCATCTGGAGGTGCCACAATCGCTCGGTGTTCGACTCGGGAGTTCGAGTAAGGAGAGGGAGCATGAGAGGATCCGCGCCGAGCCAAAGGCGTCCGCGTCTACGAGGTCTGATCGTCCTGGCGATCCTGGCCCTGGTGGCGGCCGCCTGCGGGGGTGACACGACCGAAACGACTGCCGCTCCGACCGAGACCACCGCCGCCCCCACCGAGACCACCGCCCCCCCCACCGAGACGACCGAGCCCAGCGCCGAGCCGATCGTGGTCGGCGGTTCGCTGGCGCTGACCGGATTCCTGGCGCCGACCGCGGCGATCCACAAGGTCGCCGGCGACCTCTTCGTCGAGCGGCTCAACGCCGCCGGCGGGCTGTTGGGACGTCCGGTGGAGTGGGACGTGCGCGACGACGAGTCGGTTCCGGACCAGGCCGCCGCCCTGTACGAGCGGCTGATCTCGGAGGAGGGCGTCGATCTGGTCATCGGTCCCTACGGCACCGGCACCATCACCGCGGCGATGGCGGTGGCCGAGCGGGAGGGCTTCGTCTTCCCGCACCACACCGCCAGCCTCACCTACGCCTACACCTACGAGTGTCACTTCCCGACCTGGCCGGTGGGGCTGCACACGAACATCTCCAACCCGAACCTGGTCTACGACGCCCTGGAGGCGTCGGGCAACCCGCCCGAGACCATCGGGTTCGTGCTCAACGAGTTTCCCGGCACCCAGCTGATCGGATACGGACCACCCAACTCGGACGAGGGAGGCGCCATCTCCGAAGCCAAGAAACGCGGCTGGGAGGTCGTGCTGGAGGAGAGCTTCCCGACCGCAATCACCGACTGGGCGCCGATCGCGGCTCGGGTAGCCCAGGCCGATCCCGACTTCCTGTACGTCGGGGCCCTGGGTGTCGACGGGCCCAACCTGCTGACCGCGCTGGACGCCATCGGCTACGCACCGCGCGGCCACTTCTACCAGTGGCCGGCCCCGGGGCCGATGCTGGGAGCCCCCAACGCCGAGCACGCCTTCTCGGTGGCCACCTTCGAGCCGCATCCCCCCTTCACGGACGACCCCGAAGCGGCCGAGATCGTGGCCGAATTCCAGGCGGCGGCCGAGGCGGCCGGATTGGCGTACACCGCCTTCGAGACCCAGGCCAGCGTCTCGTGGGTGGCCTGGCAGGTGCTGGTGGCGGGCGTCGAGGGTGCCGGCAGCCTCGACCAGGAGGCGATCTGCGACTACCTGATCAACAACGAGATCGACACCATCCTCGGGCCGATCGACTTCAACCCGGACGAGCAGAACTACTACGGCGACAAGTCGGTGGTCAAGCAGATCCAGAACGGTGAGTGGATCGTCGTCTACCCGGAGAACGTGGCCAAGCCCGGAACTGCGCCGATCCTGCCATAATCGCCCGGTTCTGGTTGGGAGGGCGGCGCGCCCTCCCAACCAGGTGTCGAGCTCGGACGCAGGATGAACGTAGACACCGTCGCCCAGGCCGCCCTCTCAGGCGTCCTCATCGGTGGCCTCTACGCGGTGATGTCGGTGGGGATCTCCCTGAGCTGGGGTGTGCTGAAGGTCATCAACCTGGCACACTTCTCCTTCATCCTGCTGGGCGCCTACGTCACCTACCAGCTCTCGACCTCCCTCGGCTGGGACCCGCTCCTGGCCCTGCTGGTGGTCCTCCCGGGAGGGTTCATAGCCGGGGTGCTCCTGCAGATCTTCTTCGAGCTGGCCAGGCTCGACGAGTTCCAGTCCCTGATCATCTCCTTCGGGATCTTCATCATCTTCCAGAGCGTCTCCCGCACCATCTGGACGGCCGACTTCCGGCGCATCGACGGCGCCGTCAACCCCTACGAGTCGATGTCCTTCTTCGTCGGCGATCTGGCCGTGCAGGTGGCGCCGCTCCTCGCCCTGGCGGCTGCGGCGGGCATTGCCATCGGGGTGTCGTTGCTGCTGTCGAGAACCTATTTCGGCAAGGCGGTGCGGGCCATCGTCGACGATCCCGAGATCGCCGGCGCCTACGGCATCGACCACCGGCGGGTGGCCATCGTGCTCTCGGGTCTGGCCACCGCCTTCTCGGCGATGGCCGGTCTGTTCATCTCCACCTTTCAGTCCCTGTCGCCCAGCATGTCCTTCGGCTGGTTCGGCATCGTCTTCTCCGTGGTCATCCTGGGCGGGCTCGGCAACAGCGTCGGGGCCCTCGGAGCGGGTGTGATCGTCGGGGTGGGGGCCGGCGTGGCGGCCGCGGTCTGGGGCCCGCTCAGCGCGCCTCTGGTGACCTTCCTGATCCTCATCGCCGCGCTGCTCTTCCGACCGGAGGGGCTCTTCGCCAGGAGGAGCGCAGTATGAGCCGCCGCGCGCTGGCGCTGGTGGGGTTCGTGGTCGCAGCGGTCATCCTCAACCTGGTTCCGACCGTGGCGGAGGCGGTCGACGCTCCGGGTTTCTACATCACCTTCCTCTTCACCGCCTTCTTCTGGATCGGCCAGGCGGTCAGCTGGAACATCCTCACCGGGTACACCGGCTACTTCTCCTTCGGCCAGGGGGCCTGGTTCGGCATCGGCGTGTACACGACCGGGATCCTGGCCGCCAAGGAGGGCTGGCCCTTCCTGCTGGCCGTCCCGATCGGGGGTGTGCTGGCCGGGGTGTTCGGGATGTTGTTGGGTTTGGTGGTGTTCCGGCTCCGCAAGCTGGGCGGCGAGATCTTCGCCCTGACCACCCTGGCGGTGGCCTTCGTCCTCGCTTCCNNTGGCGGTGGCGTTCGTCCTCGCTTCCCTCGCCCGGTTGTTTCCGTTCATCGACGGTGGGCGCGGGATCTTCATGACGGGGACTCCGCTACCCGAGTTCCTCGGCGACTTCCGTACCTCGATGTTCCGGCTGACCTTCGTGGTGGCCTTCCTGACGGTGCTGACCGCCTACCTCATCTACGAATCGCGCCTCGGGTGGGGGATGTTCGCCATCCGTGACGACGAACCGGTCGCCCACGNNTCGCCCACGGTCTGGGTGTGCCTGTCTTTCGCTACAAGATGATCGCCCTGGTCGCCAACAGCTTCTTCTCCGGTCTGATGGGCGGGGTGTGGGCGCTGCAGATCGGTTTCGTCACCGTCGACGACGTCTTCAACATCCGGGTGCCGCTGTTCGTGATCCTCATGAGCGTGCTGGGGGGGCTGAAGCACTGGATGGGCCCGGTGGTCGGCGCGGTCATCATCTACACCCTGACCGACCGGCTCAACAGCGCCGGTCTCGAGGACGTCAACCAGGTCATCATCGGCGGCCTGCTGATCCTGCTGGTCCTGGCGGTCCGGGAGGGCATCTACCTGCGTCTGCGCCGCCGGTGGAAGCTGGCTCTGGCCACCTTCGCCGCCGCCATGGTCATCCTGCCCATCACCGGCGTGGGCGGTTTCGAGAACCGGCTGATCTGGGACTTCGCCTATTCGTCGCTGGCCACGCTGCTGGTCGTCCTGCTCCCCTCCCGCCGGTCGGCGGCCGTGGCGCCGGCGGCGGCAGCCGAAGAGGTCCCGGCCGTCGACCAGAGCGTCGAGGGGACCCGGCCATGAGCCTGCTGGCAGCATCCGGCATCAGCAAACACTTCGGTGGAGTGCAGGCGCTCGAGGATGTCCAACTGTCCATCGAGGAGGGCGAGATCCTCGGACTGGTCGGTCCCAACGGTTCCGGCAAGTCGACGCTGATCAACGTGCTGAGCGGCTTCTATCCCGCCGACGGCGGCCGGGCCCTCCTCGACGACGCCGACCTCCTCCGGCTCGGCCCCCACCAGATCGCCGCCCGGGGCCTGGCCCGCACCTTCCAGATCCCCCGTCCCTTCGGGACCATGACGGTGCGGGAGAACGTGGCGGTCAGCTACATGTTCGGGCAGCGACGGCACACCCTGACCGAGGCCCGCCGGGCGGCGGGGGAGTGGCTGTCCTTCACCGGCCTCGAGGAGGTGGCCGACCTGTCGGTCGATCAGCTCACCCTCCATCAGCTCAAGTTCCTCGAGCTGGCCCGGTCGCTGGCCACCGAGCCGAAGCTGCTCCTGCTCGACGAGGTGCTGGCCGGGCTCAACCCGACCGAGGTCGAGGAGTCGATCCGCATGATCCGCCGGATCCACGCCCAGGGTGTCACCCTCGTGATCGTCGAGCATCTCATCCGGGTGGTGACNNCCGACTGACGGTGCTCGACCAGGGCAGGGTGATCGCCGAGGGCGAACCCGGCGACGTCATGGAGGACCCGAACGTCATCCGGGCCTACCTCGGATCGAGGTGGAAGCATGCTTGAGGTCCGCGGCGTCACCAGCGGCTACGGCTCCGCCCAGGCGCTCTGGGACATCTCCGTCGACGTGGGCGACGGCGAGATCGTGACCCTGGTCGGACCGAACGGGGCCGGAAAGAGCACCTTCGTCAACGTGGTGGCCGGTCTCAATCGAGCATGGTCGGGCTCGATCACCCTGGACGGCCACGACCTGACCGAGCTGCCGGCCGCCCGGGTGTGCGAGCAGGGCGTGGCGGTGGTTCCCGAGGGACGGCGGCTCTTCGCCGCCCTGAGCGTGACCGACAACCTCGACATCGGTGCCTACCACCCCGAGGCGCGGGCCCGACGCGACGAAACCTACGAGTGGGTGTGCTCGATCTTCCCGATCCTGGCCGAGCGCTCGAGGCAGCTGGCGGGCAGCCTGAGCGGCGGAGAGCAGCAGATGGTCGCCATCGGTCGGGCGCTGATGGCCCGTCCCCGGCTGCTGCTGCTCGACGAGCCCTCGCTGGGTCTCGCTCCGGTGATCGTGGAGACCATCTTCGACGTCATGCGCGAGATCAACGAGGCCGGTACCGCCATCCTCATCGTGGAACAGAACGTGGTGGAGGCCCTCGAGCTGGCTTCCCGGGGTTACGTCCTCGAGGACGGCCGCATCGTGCGGGAGGGTGCCGCCGACGAGCTGCTGGCCGACGAGAGCCTCAAAGAGGCCTACTTCGGGATGTGACGACCGGTCAGTCGAGCACGTCGCGGAGGTAGCTCCAGTCGCGGGCGAACCGGTACGAGTGGCGCGCCGGAGGCTGCGGAGCCTGGGTCTCGAGCCACCGGACGATCCCCGGTCCCGGGTTGGAGAACTCGTGCACGCATCCGACGCCGGCGAAGGCGATGTCCCCGACCTCGAGGCGGAAGGGCTGACCGTCGAACTTGGCATCGGTCCGGCCCTCCAGGATCATGTAGGTCTCCTCGAGGGGATGGTCGTGGGCTCCGGCCACGCCCCGTTCCTCGTACTGCACCATGAACATGGTCTGCAGCTGGGCACCCAGGTCGGAGTCCACCATCATCTTGACCGTGATCCCGCTGTAGACGAGCAGCGCCGTCCGCATGCTGGCCGAGACGGCCAGCATGTCCTGGGTCTGTTTCTCCGGGTCCATGTTGGCCGGGGAGAGGTGCCCGAAGGAGCGGGTGCGTGGATCACGCGGGTCGACGGCGATGGGATCGCCGGGGGGCGGGCCGTCGACGAAGAAGGTGTCGCCCTCGAAGCCCGGCTGGGGTTGCGGGGCCAGCATCTCCGCCCACCGGGCGGGTGTGGAACCGGAGTTGCGGAGGGCGTGCGGCATCCCCACCGGAATCACTCCGTAGTCACCCGGCTGCAGGCGCATGGATGCCTCTCCGGTGTCGACGATCAGCTCCCCGTCGAGCAGGTGGAAGGACTCTTCGAAGGAGTGCAGGTGCGGGTCGATCGACCCGCCCGGCTCGAGCCGGCAGACGGCGAACCCGGTGTGCACGGCGCCGGGGGTGGTGTGGTCGACCGCCGACCAGCGGCCGAACCCCTTGCTCCTGTCGGCGAAGGCGTCGGGTAGGTCGTAGGCGGCGTCGGCCGCCCGGTGGACGATGTGCCGCTGCGGCTTCTCGGAGCTCATGGTCTCTCCTCGGATCGGGTGCGGTGGGCCCGGGGTCGTCGGTGGCCGCCGGCGTGCTCGATCATTCCGCTCGGCCCACGACCGTGGGACGAGCATACTGGGGATCGGCTCGTCCCCCCAAGGGGCGCCATCGAGGAGGAACCATGCAGCGGCGCACCCAAACCGGCACCTGCTACGCCATCGTGCATCCCGGCGACGTGACCCGGGTAGCCGCCGGCGGACCAGCCCAGGGCCTGGAGGTTGAGGTGTACGCGGGCCCGGAGCAGGGGGCGATCCATCTCGAGACGGCGGTCGCCACCCTGGCGCCGGGAGGATCGATCGCCGGGCACCTGCATCCCTTCGAGGAGTCCTTCTTCGTCCTGGAGGGACGAGGCTTCCTGGCCATCGGCGATGCCCGCTACGAACTCCGAGCCGGCGATTTCGGTTTCGCTCCCCTCGCCTACCCCCACGCCTGGAGCAACCCCTTCGAGGCCCCCCTGCGATGGCTGCGGGTGCGAGCCCCCCAGCCTCGCCCGATCGGGACGGCCCACAGCACCCATCCGGCGGACCTTCGGCCACCCACCTCCGGGAAGCCCATCCAGGCCGAGTCGGTCTGGCAGCGGTTCGTAGGACACTTCGACGACGAGCAGGTGCCTCCGCCCGGTCCGCTGGCCATGCCCGGCTACCACGGTTACCACATCCGCAACGTGTCGGTTCGGATGATGGTCGACCAGCTCCTCGGCGCCCAGCAGCACACCCTGTTCATCGTCGAGTTCGAGCCCAGCACGGTGGAGGACGGGATGTCCGCCAAGGAGCACTTCCACCCCTTCGAGGAGATCTACTACTTCCTGGCGGGGGCCGCCGACGGGAGGGTGGGTGGAGCACCGGTCCACGCGGAGGCGGGGGATCTGGTGTTCGCCGGCGTCAACACCTCGCACGGGTTCACCAACAACGGAGCGGTCCCGGTGCGCTGGATCGAGGCCCAGGCCCCGATCCCGCCCTCGATGCACGGGACCATCTTCGAGGCCGACTGGCTGGGCGGCTAGGGGCCGCGGCCGCCGCACACGGTCGCTCACGACATCACCGGCCTCGAGGAGCAGACCCCGCGGTGGGTGGGCTTCGCTCGGGCCGGCGGCCCGGGCTAATGGGGACTTCCGCCTCTGGGACGCCCTCCCCGGGGTGTGGTAGGGGTCGGGGAGGGAGGGGGAAGGGGGAATCACGCAACCGAGGAGACGGACCGTCGTGGCCGCGCTCGTCCGGCCGACGGCGGTGAGAACGACCAACACAAGGAGATGCCGTGAACAGCACAGGAGAGACGAACAGGGCGGCCGCTACTCGATTCATCGAAGCCTTCAACACCGATGCCTGGGAGACCGTCCGGGAGGTGGTTTCCCCCGACTTCGTGCTCCATCACCCGATGGGCGGCACTCATCGGCTGGGAC
>JABAOH010143686.1_pt1 | contig 11398 bp, 11 predicted proteins | sample 7062181 | NCBI WGS metagenome assembly JABAOH01 (sample SAMN14538630, study PRJNA623070) | marine sediment metagenome | biome: marine biome [ENVO:00000428]; feature: marine pelagic biome [ENVO:01000023]; material: deep marine sediment [ENVO:00002113]; isolation source: pool of 5 deep marine... | reverse complement strand
TGATCGCCTATCGGGTTGCGCCTCTTACGCATTTCATCGTGCGGCGACTGGTATCGGTCAAGTACGGAAACCTGATCAACATCATCGAAAATCGCGAGATCGTGCCGGAACTGATCCAGGGTGACTGCCGGCCTGACCGCCTTGCGCAGGAGCTGGAGCGGCTCTTGGGCCCGGCCGGGGCGGCCCAGGTCGCGGCGAGCCAGCCGGCCCTTCGCCAGCTCGGGCTTGGCGGGGAGGCCCCGAGCCGCCGCGCGGCGCGGGCGATTCTTGACATAATCGGCGATCCTGCGCCATGAACGGGCGCAGGAAACGCGTGCGAACTCCCGCAATATATGGAAAGGACGGTCCATGAGCGCCGACGGCGATATCGGAAAATTCCGGCTCCTGCACACGATGATCCGGGTCAGGGACCTCGAGAAATCCCTCGACTTCTACACCCGGCTGCTCGGCATGAAGCTGACGCGCCGCAAGGATTATCCGAGCGGCGAGTTCACCCTGGCCTTCGTCGGCTACGGCGACGAGGCGGACAGCACGGTCATCGAGCTGACCCACAACTGGGGGCAGGAGGAGCCGTACGAGCTCGGGACCGGTTTCGGCCACCTCGCGATCGGCGTGCCCGACATCTACAAGACGTGTGAAGCGCTGGAGGCCGAGGGCGTGCCCATTCCGCGACCGCCGGGCCCGATGAAGCACGGCGGCACGGTGATCGCCTTCATCGAGGATCCGGACGGCTACAAGATCGAGCTGATCGAGCGGGCCTGACGTCCGGCCGAACCGGGCTGGCGGCGGCCTGCAACGTAAGGTGGCCGCCGACCGGCTGGGCGTCCGGCGCTATTTGCGCTTGTTGAGGGGAATGAACGGCCGCTTCGCGTGTCCGGTGTAAAGCTGGCGCGGGCGCCCGATCTTCTGTTCCGGATCCTCGATCATCTCGCGCCACTGCGCGATCCAGCCGACCGTGCGGGCGACGGCGAAGAGCACGGTGAACATCGAGGTCGGGAAGCCCATGGCCCGCAGGATGATGCCGGAATAGAAGTCCACGTTCGGGAACAGCTTGCGGTTCACGAAGTAGTCGTCCTCCAGGGCGATGCGCTCCAGCTCCATCGCCAGGTCAAGCAGCGGTTCGTGCTGCACGCCGAGCTCCTCGAGGACCTCGTGGCAGGACTGCCGCAGGACGGCTGCCCGCGGATCGTAGTTCTTGTAGACCCGGTGGCCGAAGCCCATCAGGCGGAAGGGATCGTCCTTGTCCTTGGCCCGCTTGATGAACTCGTTGATGTGGTCCTTCGAGCCGATCTCGCCGAGCATGTTCAGCACCGCCTCGTTGGCGCCGCCGTGGGCCGGGCCCCACAGCGAGGCGATGCCGGCGGCGATGCAGGCGAACGGGTTGGCGCCCGACGAGCCGGCGAGGCGCACCGTCGAGGTCGAGGCGTTCTGCTCGTGGTCGGCGTGGAGGATGAAGATCCGGTCCATGGCGCGGGCCACCGATCGCCGGATCTTGTACTCCTCGCACGGTGTCGCAAAGGTCATGTGAAGGAAATTGGCGGCGAACGACAGGTCGTTGCGCGGATACATGAACGGCTGGCCGATCGAGTACTTGTAGGCCATCGCCGCGATCGTCGGCATCTTGGCGATCAGCCGATGCGAGGCGATCATGCGCTGCTGCGGATCGTAGATGTCGGTCGAGTCGTGATAGAACGCCGACAGGGCGCCGACCACGCCGACCATGACCGCCATCGGATGGGCGTCGCGCCGGAAGCCGCGGTAGAAGTACTGCAGCTGCTCGTGCAGCATCGTGTGGTAGGTGATGTTCCGGTTGAACGTTTCCATCTCGGCCGCGTTGGGCAGCTCGCCCTCGAGGAGAAGATAGCAGACTTCCATGAAGTTGCTGTTTTCGGCCAGCTCCTCGATCGAATAGCCGCGGTAGAGCAGGACGCCTTCCTCGCCGTCGATGAAGGTGATCCGGGACTCGCAGGAGCCAGTCGACGTATAGCCCGGATCGTAGGTGAAATAGCCTGTATCGGAATAGAATTTCCGGATATCCACCACCGACGGCCCAACCGATCCGTCGAAGATCGGATAATCGAAAGTCTTGCCGCTGCGGTGGTCCGTCATGGTCACCACATCACCGGTGACGACATGTTTCGTGGCGGTGGATCCGTCGCTCATGGCAACCTCATGAAATGTTTACGAAAACGATGCGGGGCACGTTGGCCGAAGCGCGACGCTGCGCTGCCGCATCCTGGCTGGCGCGAAAATATCATATCCTGCGGGCGGTCGCGGAGCAAATTTGCTCACATAATGGTGCGCCTGTTTGCCGCGGCGCAGGGCGATCATCGGGGATCGCCGGTTAGGAGGTCTGAGGCGCGGCTGCCTTGGCCGCATTGGCAAGGCGGGCGAGACTCTCGTCGCGCCCCAGGATCTGCATGATTTCGAAGATTCCGGGCGACGCGTTGGACCCGGTCAGGGCGGCCCGCAGCGGCTGTGCGATTTTCCCCAGGCCGATTCCCATCTCTGCCGCCATGTCGCGGACCAGCGTCTCCAGAGCGTGCGGATCCCAGGAGTCGTGTGCCGCAAGCCGGGCCGTGGCCTCGGCAAGGAGGCTGGCTCCATCACCTTCGAGCAGTTTCGCAGCCTTCGGGTTGGCCAACGGGAATTCAGGGCGTGCAACGTAAAACAGGGCATTATCAGATAATTCGATTAATGTCTTCGCACGTTGCTTCAATCCATTCATGCCGGCAAGCAGGCGCTGCCGGCCGACCGGATCGACCTCATGGCCGAGCTGGGCGGCCAGCTTCGGCAGGATGAGCCCGAGCAGCCGCTCGTCGTCGGCTTCACGCATGTAGTGCCCGTTCAGGTTTTCCAGCTTGGCGACGTCGAACCGTGACGGCGAGCGGCCGACCCCGGCCAGATCGAACCACTTGACCGCCAGCGCCGTATCGATGATTTCCTCGTCGCCATGCGCCCAGCCGAGTCGGAGCAGATAGTTGCGCATCGCCTCGGGCAGGTAGCCCATGTCGCGATAGGCCTCGACGCCCAGTGCGCCGTGTCGTTTCGAGAGTTTCGCGCCGTCCGGGCCATGGATCAGCGGGACATGGGCGAACTCCGGAACGTCCCATTCCAGGGCGCTGAAAAGCTGGATTTGCCGCGCCGCGTTGGNNCGTCGACGACGACGGACAGCATATAGGTCGGCGCGCCGTCGCTACGCAGCAGTACCATGTCGTCGAGCTGTGCGTTGGTGATCCGCACTTCGCCCTGGACGGCATCCGAGATGACGGTCTCGCCATCCTGCGGCGCCTTCAGGCGAATCGCCGGCGGAACGCCGTCCGGTGCTTCGGAGGGGTCACGGTCCCGCCAGCGGCCGTCATATCGCACCGGCCGGCCTTCCGCTTTGGCCAGTTCGCGCATTTCCGCCAGCTCGTCCGGGGTGCAATAGCACCGGTAGGCACGGCCCTTGTCGAGCAGCGACTGCACCACTGCGGCATGCCGTTCGCGGTTGGCGGACTGATAGATGACGTCGCCGTCCCAGTCGAGTTCAAGCCATTCCAGGCCTTCGAGAATTGCCGCGATCGCCTCCGGCGTCGAGCGTTCGCGGTCCGTGTCCTCGATGCGCAGCAAGTAACGTCCGCCGTGATGGCGCGCGAACAGCCAGTTGAACAGGGCGGTTCGGGCGCCGCCAATGTGCAGAAAGCCAGTTGGCGACGGCGCGAATCGGGTCGTGACCGTCATGCTGTGTCCTCGGCATTGCTTCAGGTGCGCGTGAAATCCGGGCGGATGTAGCACATCGCGCGGCAATGCGGCAAAATCGTTTTCGCCACCACAGGGTCGGATCAGGGATGACCGAACGCGCCGCACCGAACTCGCGCGGCTCAGGGCCGGCGGCCGAGTTGATGCTCCGGCTGAGCGCAGCGCTGGGCGCGGTTGTGCTCGCCGAACGCGAGCGCTGGCCACTTTGGGTGCCGGTGCTGCTGGGCGCGGGCATCGGGCTGTATTTCGCACTTGCCGACGAGCCCGCGGGCTGGACCGGCGCAGCAGCCCTCGTCGGCGGACTGGCGCTTGCGCTTGCGGGACGGCAAAGTCCGGCCTTGCTGCTGGGCGGCCTCAGCTGCGCCCTGATTGCCGGCGGTTTCATGGGGGCGCAGCTGCGCAGCCACCTGGCGGCGGCGCCGGTGCTGGATGGCCGCTACGGGCCGGCCCCCGTTGTCGGCGTCGTGGTCCAAGTGGAGAGCCTGCCCGACGGGACGCGGGTGACGCTGGAACAGGTCCGGCTGCAAGATCACGCGCCGGAGCAAACGCCACGGCGGGTGCGCGTCAAGCTCCGCCGCGGCGACCATCCCGCGGTTGGTGACCGGATCGACGTTTTCGCCAGACTCTCGCCACCGTTCGCGCCGGCCATGCCGGGCGCGTTCGATTTCCAGCGCACCGCCTGGTTCAGGGGGTTGGGCGCGACGGGGTTCGCATTGGCGCCGATCCGGGCAGTGCCGGGTGACGACACGTCCTCGGTGCGGCTCGTGATGGCCAGCCTGCGGTATCGCATGGCCGAACGGATCCGGCAGACGCTGCCGGGCCAGACCGGGGCCGTAGCGGCGGCGCTGATGACCGGCGACCGCAGCGCGATTTCCGAGCGGACGCTGCATTCGATGCGCGATTCGGGGCTTGCGCATCTGCTCGCGATCTCCGGCCTCCATCTCGGCCTCGTGGCCGCCACCCTGTTCTTCGGCGTGCGCGCGTTGCTCGCGCTGTCCGAGCGGCTGGCCCTGCGTCACCCGATCAAGAAATGGGCCGCCGTCGCGGCGCTCACGGGAAGTCTCGGCTATCTCCTCCTTGCCGGCGCAACGGTTCCGACCCAACGCGCGTTCCTGATGACCGGCCTGGTCCTGATCGCGGTGTTGCTGGATCGCGAGGCAATCTCCATGCGACTGGTGGCCTGGGCCGCTGTTGCGGTTCTCTTGCTGGCGCCGGAAAGCCTGCTCGGTGCCAGCTTCCAGATGTCGTTCGCCGCGGTGATCGCACTGGTCGCGTTCTACGAGGCCGTGCGGGGACGACTGCAGAGTCTGCGCGCGATGCTGCCCGGCGGAATTGCCGGCCGGATCCTTGCCTACACGGTCGGTGTCGCGGCGACGACCATCGTCGCCAGCGTGGCGACCGGGATGATCGGCCTGCACCATTTCGGGCGCATCGCGATGTACGGTTTGCCCGCAAATATGCTGGCGGTCCCGGTGACCGCGCTGTGGATCATGCCGTGGGGCGTGCTGGCGGCGATTCTGATGCCGCTGGGTCTGGAGGGGCCCGCCCTGACGGCGATGGGGTGGGGCATCGATGCCGTCCTGTGGGTTGCGGGCTCTGTTGCGGATTGGCCGGGCGCCGTCCGGCATGTCGCGGCGATGCCGCTGGCCGGCCTCGTCCTCGTCGCCGTCGGCGGCCTTTGGCTGTGCCTGTGGCGATACCGGTGGCGTTACCTGGGCTTGACGGCCATTGCGGTCGGCGTCGCCACGATTCCGTTGACGCCGGGGCCGGACATCATCGTTTCCGGCGATGCACGTCTGATGGCAGCGCGCCTCGCCGATGGCCGGTTGAGCCTGTCGCATGGCAAACGGGAGCGTTTCCGAGCGAGCATTTGGCTGGAACGCAGCGGGCAGTCGACCGCCGATACCTGGCCGGAGGCCGGAGGTACCCCGGATTCGAGGCTCGTATGTGACAGGCTCGGCTGCACATACCGTGTCGCGGGGCTTGAGATCGCACTGTTGCGGGACGGCCGCGCCCTGGACGATGATTGTCGGCGGTCCGACGTGGTGATCAGCGCCGTGCCGGTCCGCACGCGATGCCCGAGTCCGAAGCTGCTGATCGACCGATTCGATCTATGGCGCGGCGGAACCACCGCACTCTGGGTGAAGCGGGGGAGGGTGAGCATTCGCACGGTCGCGCAAATGCAAGGAAACCGGCCCTGGTCGTCCCTTGCGGAACGCAATCTCCGCCGGCAACCGCGCGACCGGCGCGTGAGTCAATAGGCGCGGATCAGTCCGACGAGGCGCCCCTGCACCTTGACCCTGTCGGGGCCGAAGATCCGCGTCTCATACGCCGGGTTCGCGGCCTCCAGGGCGATCGACGCCCCCTTGCGGCGCAGGCGTTTCAGCGTGACTTCGCTGTCATCGATCAGCGCGACGACGATGGTTCCGTTCTCCGCAGTATCGCAGCTCTTGATCAGCACGGTATCGCCGTCGAAAATGCCGGCGTCGATCATCGAATCCCCCTCGACGGTGAGCGCATAGTGATTGCCGCCCCCCACGAGATTCGCCGGTACGTCAACGTCCGAGGAACTGTCGCGCAACGCTTCGATCGGCGTGCCCGCGGCGATTCGGCCGAGGAGCGGCAGAGTCGCGCTTTCGCCCACGGTTGCCGCGCTTCCCTTGAAGTCGGGCCGGACGATGTTGCCCCGCGCCTGGCCGCCCATATTCTCCGGCAGGCGGGTAACTTCCAGGGCCCGGGCGCGATGCGGCAACCTGCGGATAAAGCCGCGTTCCTCCAGGCCGGTGATCAAGCGATGGATCCCGGATTTCGACTTTAGATTGAGCGCATCCTTCATTTCATCGAAGGACGGCGAAACCCCGGTCGATTCGAGACGTTCGTTGATGAAATTGAGTAATTCGTATTGCTTGCGTGTCAGCATGGCCGGTTTGTCCCCCTTGGTCGCCTTGCCCCTCCCGGTCGAGCCTCGGTCTCCGGACTGCCCTTAGCTTCCGTGGCTGCGCCTGGTTCCGTCCTAGTGGTCCGCGAGCCGGCGGCTACCACATATAGAACAAAACCAAAACATCGATACATGTTCTAGTTTAGTTCTAATAGGGGGTCAAGGAATTTCCTGGGGGTGCGACGCTTTTTTCACGCCGACAGAAGACTTCCAGGAATCGGAAGGACTTCGACGATGGCGCCGGCATCCAGAGACGGCGCATGCGGCGCCCGGACGATCAGGCAGTCGGCCGCCGCGAGTGTTGCCAGCATGGAGCTGTCCTGGCGGGCGAAGGGCGTGACAACGAGACCCCCGTCCGGGCCATTGCCCAGTGCCGCCCGCAGATAGTCCTGTCGCTCATCGTTCTCCGCCAGCGGCTCGGCCAGCCGAGCCGTCAGGCGGGGCGCCGCCTCCACCTCGGTGGAACCGAGCATCCGGCACAGCGCCGGCCGCAGATAGACCATCGCGCAAACGAGCGCCGAGACGGGATTGCCCGGCAGGCCGAGCACCGGCGTAGTGCCGACTCGGCCGAAGATGAGCGGCTTGCCCGGGCGCATCGCGATCTTCCAGAAATCGAGTTCGAACCCGATCTCACCGAGCACGCTGCGCACGAGGTCGTGATCGCCAACCGAGGCGCCGCCGCTGGTCAACAGCAGATCCGCCCCGGCAGCGCCTGCGGCCATGGTGGCAAGGGCATCCCGATCGTCCGGGGCGATTCCCAGCATGCAGGGCTCACCGCCGAAGACGCGGACGGCGGCGGTGAGCGCGATGCTGTTGGAACTGACGATCTGGCTCGGTCCGACGGGATCGCCGGGCATCACCACTTCGTCGCCGGTCACGAGGATCGCGACCCGCGGCCGCCGGCGCACCATCAGCCACGGCACATTCATCGCTGCGGCAAGCCCGACATCACGTGCGGTCAGCACCCGGCCTGCCTTCAGGCGTACCTCGCCGGCCCTGAAATCAAGACCGGCCGGGCGCACGAAACGTCCCTTTTCGGCACTCGCGAGCACCGAGACCGTGCCGTCGCCGGGTTTGGTGTTCTCCTGGATGACGATGGCGTCGGCGCCGTCCGGCACCGGCCCGCCGGTGAAGATGCGAACCGCCTCACCGGCCTCGACGGTGCCGGAGAACGCATCGCCGGCCGGCGCCTGCCCGATGACCTTGAGTGTGACCGGAACCGTCGCGACGTCGGCGGCCCGGACGGCGTAACCGTCCATCGCCGACACCGCGGCGGGCGGCTGGCTGCGACGCGCGGCGACATCCTCGGCGAGGACGCGGCCGAGTCCGTCGGCAACGCCGACCTGCTCTGCCGGCAGCGGTTTGAGGGTGGCGAGGATGCGCGCCAGTGCCTCGTCGACCGACAGCATCAGCGCGCCCTGAACTCGCCCGACTTGCCGCCGGCCTTGTGCGTGAGCCGGATATCGGCGATGCGCATGCCGCGATCGACGGCCTTGCACATGTCGTAGACGGTGAGCGCGGCGACGGCGACGGCGGTGAGCGCCTCCATCTCCACCCCGGTGCGGCCGGCCAGCTTGCAGGTCGCGCTGATATCAACCGCGTTGCGTGCCTCGTCCACCGTCAGGTCGACGGTCACCGAGCTGAGAGGAAGGGGATGGCACAGCGGGATCAGGTCCGGGGTGCGCTTGGCGCCCATGATGCCGGCCAGCCGCGCGACCGAGAGCACGTCGCCCTTCTTGACGCCGCCTGAGACGATCATGGCGATGGTCTCGGGCTGCATGATGACGCTGCCGCTCGCCGTGGCGGTGCGCTCGGTCACGTCCTTGCCGGACACGTCGACCATTTGCGCCTTGCCCTGTTTGTCGAAATGGGTGAACTCTGCCATCTCGGTCTTACCCTCGTCAGGCCTGCACGGGGTCGGCGAGCAACAGCGCCGTCGCCGCCGCGACGTCGGCCGACCGCATGAGCGACTCGCCGATCAGGAAGCACCGCGCGCCGGCCCGCGCCATGCGGGCGAGGTCGGCCGGCTCGTGAAGGCCGCTCTCGCAGACCGGTATATGGCCCGCCGGTACCGTCGGCGCCAGCGCTTCGGTCGTCGCGAGATCGACGGTCAGTGTCTTGAGATTGCGGTTGTTGATGCCGAGCAGGCGCGAGCGCAGATTCAGGGCTCGCGTCATCTCGGCGGCATCGTGCACCTCGACCAGAACATCCATGCCGAGCGCGCGGGCAACGTCCTCCAGCTCGGTGGCCTGATCGTCGCCGAGCGCCGCCATGATCAGCAGGATGCAGTCGGCGCCGAGCGCCCGCGACTCGTAGATCTGATAGGGCTCCAGCATGAAATCCTTGCGCAGGACCGGCAGGTCGCAAGCCCCGCGGGCCGCCACCAGGTCCTCGTCGCGCCCCTGAAAATAAGGCCCATCGGTCAATACCGACAGGCATGACGCGCCGCCGTCGCGGTATGCCCGGGCCAGTGCCGGCGGATCGAAGTCGGCACGGATCAGCCCTCTGCTGGGCGACGCCTTCTTGATTTCGGCGATCAGCCCGTACCGGCCAGCGGCCAGCGCGGCAGCCAGCGCATTCGCGAATCCGCGCGGCGGCGTCGCGGCGGCCGCACGCGCCTCAATTTCGGCCTGCGGGACAGCCCGTCTTGCGACCCCGACATGGTCGCGCTTTTCGGCGCAGATGCGGGACAGGACGTCGCTCATCGTTGCTCCGCCGCAAGCCCGGCGATCGCGACCAGCTTGTCGAGCGCTGCCTTGGCCCTGCCCGAATCGATTGCGGCGGCGGCTTGTTTCGCGCCGTCGCGCAAATCCGACGCCTTGCCGGCGATCAACAGGGCGGCCGCCGCATTGTATACAGTGATATCGCGGTAGGCGCCGTGCGTCCCATCGAGGACGGCGCGGAGGGCGACGGCATTCTCTTCCGGCGTTCCGCCCTTGAGGTCCTGCGGTCGGGCCTCGGCGATGCCGGCATCCTCCGGCGTGACCTCGAGTGCGGAAATGGCACCGTCCTTGTATTCCACGACGTAGCTGACCCCCGTCGTGGTCAGCTCGTCCAGCCCGTCGCCACCATGCACCACCCAGACCCGCTCGGCGCCGAGCTTGCCGAGTACTTCGGCCATCGGTTCGATCCAGTGGCGCGAGAAGCAGCCGACGAGCAGCCGCTTGACGCCGGCGGGATTGGACAGCGGGCCCAGAAGATTGAAGATCGTGCGCGTGCCAAGCTCGACGCGCGTCGGCCCGACATTCCGCATCGCGCCATGGTGCCGCTGCGCCATCAGGAAGCCGATCTTCGCCTCACCGATTGCCTGCTCGACCTTCGCGAAATCCGCCTCGATGTCGACGCCCAGGGCTGACAATACGTCGGCCGATCCCGATTTCGACGAGGCGGCGCGGTTGCCGTGTTTGGCGACCGGCACGCCGCAGCCGGCCACCACCAGGGCCGCCGCGGTGGACACGTTGTAGGTGCCGGACGCGTCGCCGCCGGTGCCGACGATATCAATCGCATCCTTCGGTGCCGGCATCGGGACCGCCTTCGCCCGCATCACGCGCACGGCGCCGGTGATCTCCGCCACAGTCTCGCCGCGCACCCGCAGCGCCATCAGGAAGGCGCCCATCTGCGACGGCGTCGCGTCGCCGGACATCATGATGTCGAAGGCGCGTTCCGATTCCGCTTCGGTCAGCGGCTTGCCATCGGCAACCTTGCCGAGCAGCCCCCTGAAATCCTCCATATCCCCTGTCATGCGGGTGCCCCGGTCTTCTGTCGTGATGCCTGATATAACAGCCGAAAGGGCGAATCGACCACAAAAGTTTGATAGCTGTCGGTAATTTCGAAACTCGCGGAAACCTGCGTTTCGGACAAGCCTGCTGTACGGCGCTGGCAGTGGCCGCAGTCGAGACAGGCACTACGAGGAGCCACGGAGGGAGGAAAATTCATGCCCGTATACGACTCCGCCATCGTGAAGCTCACCGACGACAGCTGGATCCCGGATAATGCAGCCGCGGTCCACGAAATCGCCGCCAAGCACGGCGGGCGGTATCTATCGCGCAGCGGCAGCATCACCACCGTCGAGGGCGAACCCCGGGATGCGGACATGATCGCACTGATCGAATTCCCGTTGCTGGAGTCGGCCCAAGCGTTCTACGACGACCCGGAATACGCGCCCTATCCGAGGGCCCGCATCGCCGGAACCGTCAGCGGGCTTTACGCCATCGACTATACCGACGCCACCGGCGGGACTCCTTGCCTCGCGAAACGCTAAATTACGCGTAGTCGACCTCGCGACCCGCAAGCTTGAGGAAATTGGCCAGCAGGTCGTGTCCGTGTTCGGTGGCGATGCTTTCCGGATGGAACTGCACGCCGTGCACCGGCAGGTCACGATGCTGCAGGCCCATGATCAGGCCGTCGTCGGACTCCGCCGTCACTTCGAAGCAGTCGGGGAGGCCGTCGCGCGCGACCACGAGCGAATGGTAGCGGGTCGCAGGGAAGGGGTCCGGCAGGCTCGCGAAAACGCCGGTACCGGTGTGGTGGATCTGGCTGACCTTGCCGTGCATCGGCAGCGTGCGCACGATCGTTCCCCCGAAGGCCTGGCCGATCGCCTGATGTCCAAGGCACACGCCCAGCAGCGGCACTTTGCCGGCGGTCGCCCGGACAAGCTCGAGGCAAATCCCGGCCCTGTCGGGATCGCAAGGGCCCGGCGAGATGACGATCCCCTCGGTC
>JABAOH010141773.1_pt3 | contig 11398 bp, 12 predicted proteins | sample 7062181 | NCBI WGS metagenome assembly JABAOH01 (sample SAMN14538630, study PRJNA623070) | marine sediment metagenome | biome: marine biome [ENVO:00000428]; feature: marine pelagic biome [ENVO:01000023]; material: deep marine sediment [ENVO:00002113]; isolation source: pool of 5 deep marine... | reverse complement strand
AACGCGGACATCGAGGACTTCGTGATCCTGCGGTCCGACTCGACGCCGACCTACAACCTGGCGGTGGTCTCGGACGATATGGCCATGGGGATGACGCACGTGATCCGTGGCGCCGATCACATCTCCAACACACCGAAGCAGATCCAGATCTACCAGGCGCTGAAGGCGGAGCTGCCCGCGTTCGGCCACGTGCCCCTCATCCTCGGCTCCGACGGGAAGCGGCTGTCCAAGCGACATGGTGCCACGGCGGTGAGCGAGTACCGAGCGAAGGGCCTGCTGCCGGAGGCGGTCGTCAACTTTCTCGCGCTGTTGGGCTGGTCTCCCGGCGACGATCGGGAGGTCATGGATGCGGAGGAGCTGATCTCAAGCTTCACACTCGATCGTATCAACCGCAAGCCGGCGATCTTCGATCACGAGAAGCTCGAGTGGTTGAACGGCCAGTACTTGTCCCGGCTGAACGGCGCGCGGATTGCCGAACTGGTCGAGCCGCTGCTGATCGACGCCGGGGTGGCGAGCGCCGAGGGGCTAAAGGAGCACCGGGATTGGCTCGCCCGGGTCGCGGACTGCCTGAAAACGCGGTCGAAAACCTTGTTGGAACTGGCCGAACGGGCTCGGCCTTTCTTCCCGGGGCCGGTTGGGCCGGAGCCCGAAGCGGCCGCCAAACATTGGAAGGACCCTGCGGGGGTGAGCGAGCGGCTGCGGCAGCTGCAGGCGGCGCTTGCAGACGTGCCTGTCTGGAAGGAGGCGGATCTGGAGGCCAGCTTGCGTGGGCTGGCGGACGAGCTGAAGGTCGGCGCCGGCAAGTTGATCCATCCGCTTCGTGTGGCCCTGACGGGTAGCGCCGTCAGCCCCGGGATCTTCGAGCTGATGGAGTTGATGGGTCGTGAGCTTGTACTCGAACGGATCGTCGCGGCGATTTCTCATCTCGAGGGTGCTTGACTCGCGACGCTTCCCATCCTAAACTGAGCGTCGCGCTGCACACACACACCGGGAGTCCGGCGACACAAAGCTCGCCTGCTATAAGAGGAGATCCCCACCCGAGAGTGACTCGGTGTTGGGGGATTGTCGTCCCTTTGGCCGCGTCGGTGCTTGATCTCCGCATCGACCGCGGAGGGCGCCAGGGAGCAATCCTGCTGACCGGGTCGGGAGGTACGCATGTCTGAAGTACTCACGGGAATCGAACGCCGCATCTACAACTACCTCGTCGACTACCTAAAACGTGAGACTTTCCAACCCAGTGTGCGGGAGATCGGGAGCCGCTTCGGTATTCGTTCGACCAAGACGGTCACGGAGCACCTCCAATCGCTCCAGCGAAAAGGTTATTTAGATCGCACACCCTCACGCTCCCGAGCCCTCAAGATCCTTGGTCTAAACCTCTCACCCGATACCTACACGATCCCCCTCTACCGCAACGCCAGTCACGGAAACCCCGACGATGATGTGGAAGCGCGTTATGATTTGGACCGTTCGCTGGCCTGCTCGCCCGACTGCTTCTTCGTGCGCGTGAAAGGATTGGCGTGTCACGACCTGGGCGTGCTGGATGGGGACCTGGTCCTGGTGGAGCCGCGCGAGGAGGTCGTGGAATCCGATCTGACCGTCTTCGATCGGGGCGGCGCGATCGAGCTGCGCGGAGCCAGCTTGCCGTTGAGCGCCGGGGGCTCGGAGAATGGTGGAGCATCGCTGCGCTATTTGGGCGTCGCACGCGCCGTCCTGCGAACGCTACCCCGTCGGTAGAAAAGACTTCTATCAGCCAGCATACGTCTGGCGTCCATCGCATTGAGCGCCGCTGACGCGCGTTGGATGGCCGTCGCTCTGGAAGAGGCCCGCGCCGCCGCCGAGCGGGGCGAGGTGCCCGTTGGGGCGGTGTTGGTCTGCGGTGGTGAGCCGCTGGCCCGCGACCACAACCGCACTCGGGAGTTGGCCGACCCCACGGCCCACGCCGAGATTCTGGCGCTGAGAGGAGCGGCGACGCGGCGCGCCGACTGGCGTTTGCTCGACTGCACCCTCTACGTAACGCTGGAACCGTGCGCCATGTGCGCCGGCGCCATCGTGCTGGCGCGTCTGCAGCGGCTCGTCATCGCGGCCGCTGACCCCAAGGCGGGGATGTGCGGCAGCCTGGGCAACCTCGTGCAGGACGAGCGTCTGAACCATCGCGTGAGCGTTGAGCGGGGAGTGTTGGAGGAGGAGGCGGGGGAGCTCTTGCGCCGCTTCTTCCAGGCCAAGCGTTAGCCATGGCGGGGTCGGGGATTCGCGTACTGGTGGCCGAGGAGGTGAAGTCCTTTTTGCCGTACGTGGAGGTGCCGGCCGACGTCGAGATCGAATGGCTCTCGGCGTCGCAACCGGTGCCCGAGGGCGACTACCCCGGGCTGCTGCCGCTGCTCTCGCGTCGCATCGATGCCGCCGTGCTCGACCGTCTCCCGCGGCTCGCCGTTGTCGCCAATTACGCCGTCGGCTACGACAATCTCGACCTGGAAGCGTTACGGGCGCGTGGCATCGCCGCCTCGAACACGCCCGACGTGCTCACCGAGGCCACCGCCGATCTGACCTGGGGCCTGATCCTTGCGGTCGCGCGGCGGCTTTGCGAGGCGGACCGGTTGGCGCGAACCGGTGAGTGGGCCTGGCACCCTACGCTGTTGCTCGGTATGCAGCTGGAAGGGCGGCGGCTGGGTTTGCTGGGCGCGGGCCGGATCGGACAGGCGGTCGGCCGACGTGCTCGGCCTTTCGGGATGGAGGTGACTTACTGGGATCTCCTGAAACAGGCCGAGTTCGAGGGCGAGGTCGGTGCCCGGCGTGTGGAGTCACTGGAGGTGATCCTGGCCGGCTCCGATGTCGTCTCGATCCACCTGCAGCTGAGCGACGAAACCGCCGGGCTGATCGGGGCCCGGCAGCTCAACGCGATGAAAGAAGGCGCCGTCCTCATCAATACGGCGCGGGGCGGCGTCGTGGACGAGGATGCGCTGTGCGCGGCGCTCAAAGCGGGGAAGCTTCGTGGGGCCGGACTGGATGTCTACGCGGACGAGCCACAGATCAACGACTGCCTCAAGGCGCTCCCCAACGTCGTGCTGCTACCGCACGTGGGAAGCGCCACCGAGGACACCCGCCGCCGCATGTTCGAGCTCGCCTGGGCCAATTTGATGCGCGGCATCCGCGGCGCCCCCCTGGTCACGCCGATCTAGTCGCCGGACGCCTCGATCGCGCGCCGGATGATCTGGTGGGCCCGCAGCACCGGCTCCCAACCCAGCACCGCCGTCTCTTTCCCCTCCAGATCCTTGTAGACCCCGAAGAAGTGCTCCAGCTCCTTCAGCAAGTGACGAGGCAGGTCGCGCAGGTCCGAGACTTCCTCGTAGCGGGGATCGCGCTCGGGCACGGCGAGGATCTTCTCGTCTTCGCCCTTCTCGTCGGTCATCAGCAGGACGCCGATCGGCCGGGCGGAAAGCACGCAGCCGGTGAAGGTAGGGTCGGTGACCAGGACCAGCGCGTCCAACGGGTCGCCGTCGAGTGATAGGGTGCCGGGGATGAAGCCGTAGTCGCCCGGGTAGTGCACGGGCGAGTGAAGGATACGGTCGAGGCGGAAGACCTCGAGCTGGCGGTCGAACTCGATCTTGTTGCGCGAGCCTTTGGGGATCTCCACCACGACGTTGATCACATGTGGAGCGTTCTTTCCCGCTGAGAGATGACTGAATGCCATGACGCTTTCCTTCTACTGGCCTGAGCTTCCTTCTCTCGGCCTTAAACGGAAGTCGCGCCCCCGGCCACCGGCGACCCGAAGAATCTAAGAACCGCGATCAAGACCGCGATCCCCAGCAGATAAGAGATGATCCACGGCACCCCGTATGCCGTGGGGATATCTCCCAGCGCCATGCCCACAACCGCCACGAGCAGGGCGTACGGCAACTGGGTACGCACGTGGTCGACGTGATCGGACGCCGAGGCCATCGAGCTGAGCACGGTGGTGTCCGAGATCGGCGAGCAGTGATCGCCGAAGATCGCTCCGGCGAGTACCGATGAGATCGTTCCCAACAGCACCGTGTAATGCGCCTCGCCGCCGAACCCGGCGCCGCCGCCCAGCGCCACAGCCAGCGGGATGACCAGCGGGATGAGGATGGCCATGGTCGCCCAGGAGGTGCCCGTGGCGAAGGCGATCACCGCCGCGGCCACGAAGACGGAAACCGGTAGAAGCCGCAGTGGGAAGCCGGCCGTCTCCAAGATGTGGCTCACGTACGGCGCCGTGCCCACGGCCTCGGTCGCCGCGCCCAGCGACCAGGCCAGCACCAGGATGACGATGGCCAGAACCATGGCGCGAAGGCCGTTGGCCCAGGCATCGATCGCCTCCTTCACCTTGAGGATCCGCTGAGCCGTCGCCAGGACGAACGCCGCTAGCACCCCCGCCAGAGCGCCCCAGAGCAGCGCGTTGAAGGGGTTGGCCGCGCCCAGCGTCTCGGTCAGCGAGCCGGGCCGCCCCAGCGAATTGCGCCCGTCGACGAAAAGCCCGCCGAGGACCACGGCCACCACGGTCAGGACCGGAATCGCCGCGTTGAACCAGCGGCGCGGCGCGCCCTCCTGCGGCTCCAGCAGCTCCGTGCTGGTGTCGACCAGCAGCATCGCCCCGTCCCGATACAGGCCGCCGCCGCGGGCGGCCCGGCGCTCGGCGGCCAGCATCGGTCCGAAGTCGCGCTGGGTCCAGGCGACCAGGAAGACCATGGAGAGGGCCAGGATCGGATAGAACAGGTACGGTATCGTCTGGATGAACACGGAGAACGGGCTTGCGGCCGCGAGCTCGCCCGCGAGGGTCGGGTCGCTGCCGGCGACCTGGGCGGCGGCGGTGCTCAGCCCGTCAGCGATGAGCGAGATCTCGTAGCCGGCCCAGGTCGAGACGAAGATGATCGCGGCGACGGGGGCGGCAGTCGAGTCCACGACATACGACAGCTTCTCGCGCGAGATGCGCAACCGGTCGGTGATGGGTCGGAGCGTGTTGCCGACGATCAGCGTGTTCGCGTAATCGTCGAAGAAGATGGCGAGGCCGGCCAGATAGGTGGCGAGCTGTCCGCGACGGCGGTTCGTGGCCAGCGGCGCCACCGCCTCGACGATGCCCTGCGTGCCGCCGCTTCGCCCCATCAGGCCGACCATCCCGCCCAGCAACAAGCTGAAGAGCACGATCGCGGCGTGGTTGGGATCGGCGAGCGCCGGCGCGATGAACCCGTCGATGCTGCGCAAGATAGCGGCGAACGGGTTGAGGCCGGCGACGAAGAAGGCGCCCAGCCAGACCCCGGCGAAGAGCGAGATCACCACCTCGTGGGTGATGAGCGCCAGCGCGATCGCCAGCAGCGGCGGCAGGAGGCTGAACCAACCGGGAAGCAAGAGCGGGCTGAGCGTGGCTTCGGCGCTCGGGGTGATCACCGTCAGCGGCAGGTCGTCGCGGCCTCCCAGTTCGACATCAAAGACCTCCACCTCGGCGCTCGGCCCGGCGACCCCGCTGGCGAGCGTCGCGCCGTCAGGCGCTCGCACCAGACGCCAGGCCAGCGAGTCGGTCGTGCTCGGGTTGACGAATCGCAGTTGGAAGGGGACGTGTGCGAGCACCGTGTGCGGGCCACGCAACTCGAGACCCGCCTCCTCCTGCTGGGCGGCCAGGTCGGCGGGGTTTACGACGACGAGGAGACAGAGGAGACCGATGCTCGCGGTTCGGTTCATGGGCGTGGGTCCAGGTTTGAAGGCCGGGGGATCATAGGGAAGACGCCGGGGGCTTGTAAAGAGATCCGGCCGACGCCCTGTTGGGGCGGCTAACGCGTTGACACTCCTGCAGGTATGCAGCTATACTGCCAGCGGCCCGCCGGCGTGGTGGGGATGGGGGAAGAGGTGCAGACCGAGCCGAACACTGTCTTGATGGACGAGCGGGCGGTGCGGCGCGCTCTGGCGCGCATGGCCCGCGAAGTCGTGGAGAAGAACGCCGGGACGCAGGACCTGGTGCTGGTTGGCATTCACCGTCGCGGCGTCGAACTCGCCGACCTGCTGGCGGAAGAGATCGAGAGAAGCGAGGGTCAGGATGTCCCCCTCGGGACCCTCGACATCACCCTCTACCGCGACGATCTGAGCGTCATCGGGCCACGCCCTGTCATCGGCTCGAGCGACATTCCGGCTGACATCGATGAGCGTGCCGTGGTGATCGTGGACGACGTGTGCTACACCGGTCGCACGGCGCGCGCGGCGATGGACCACCTCGCCGACTTTGGGCGCCCGGCGCGCATCTACCTCTGCGTGCTCGTCGACCGGGGCGGACGCGAGCTGCCGATCCAGCCCGACTTCGTGGGACGGCACTTCGACGTGATGCCGGCCGAGGATGTGGCGGTGCTGGTACCGAAGGAAGATGGTGTGTTGGCGGTGGAACTGCGAAGGACCGAGAAGGGGTGACGACAGCGGTAAGCTTCGGCAAAGATCTCACGGGGCTCGAGGGGCTGACCGCCGAGCAGGTCACGACCATCCTCGATGTGGCGGAGCCCTTCAAGGAGATCAGTGAGCGACCGATCAAGAAGGTTCCGGTCTTGCGTGGCAAGACGATAGTGAACCTGTTCTACGAGCCGTCCACCCGCACGCGCGTTTCGTTCGAGTTCGCTGAGAAGCGGCTGTCGGCCGACACGGTCAACATCTCCGGGTCGGGCTCGTCGGTGGAGAAGGGCGAAAACCTGGTCGACACGGCTCGCAACCTCGAGGCGATGCGGATCGACATGGTCGTGATTCGCCATGGCTCCTCCGGCGCGGCGCAGTTCCTGGCCGACCGGATCCCCTCAAACGTGATCAACGCGGGCGATGGCCAGCACGAACACCCCACCCAGGCGCTGCTCGACATCCTCACCATCCGCGACCACCTTGGGAACGTCGATGGGCGACGGGTCTGCATCGTCGGGGACATTCTGCATTCGCGTGTCGCCCGGTCCAATATCTGGGGCTTGCTGAAGCTGGGGGCGGAAGTCGCGGTGTGCGGGCCGCCGACGCTGATCCCGCCGGGTATCGAAGAGCTGAGCGTACACGTGTTCAAGCGGGTGGAAGAGGCGATCGAGTGGGCAGAGGTGCTGAACGTCCTCCGACTGCAGCTCGAGCGCATGAAGGCCGGGTACATCCCCTCGCTCCGAGAGTACAACCGCTTCTTCGGCGTCTCATTGACACGGCTGGAACGAGCGCCTCGGGATATTCTCATCCTTCACCCGGGTCCGATGAACCGTGGGGTCGAGATCGATTCGCACGTCGCCGATGGGCCGCACTCGGTGATTCTCGAGCAGGTGACCAACGGCGTGGCGGTGCGCATGGCCGTGCTCTACCTGCTCACCGGCGGGCCGCCGGAGCGGGCGGAAGCTGCCAAGCGGGAGAACCGCGCATGACGCGCCCGATCCTGTTGCGCGGTGGCCGGCTGATCGATCCGTCGCAGCGGCTGGACGACCGGCTCGACCTGCTGGTCGTCGGGGGGCGGGTCGCGGGCATCGGACGCGAGCTGCAGCCGCCCGAGGGCGCCGTCGTCGTCGAGGTTTCGGGCCTCGTCGTCGCGCCCGGCCTGGTCGATCTGCATGTGCACCTTCGCGAGCCGGGCGACGAGCACAAGGAGACGATCGCCTCGGGCGCCCGGGCGGCCGTGGCCGGCGGCTTCACCTCGATCTGCGCCATGCCCAACACCAGGCCGCCCATCGATGATCCGGCGGCGGTGGGGTTCGTGCGTGCCGAGGGGCAGCGCGCTGGCTTCGCCCATGTCTACCCGGTCGGCGCGGTGTCGGTCGGCTTGTTGGGAGAGGAGATGACCGAAATCGGTGAGCTCGTCGCGGCGGGAGCCGTGGCGGTCACTGACGATGGCCGTCCCGTCTGGGACTCGAGCCTGGCCCGCCGGGTGCTCGAGTACACTCAGGCCTTCGAGATCCCCTACTTCTCCCACGCCGAGGATCTACGGCTCAGCGCCAACGGCGTCATGAACCACGGGGCCGTGTCCACGGCGCTCGGTCTGCGCGGAATCCCCAATGCGGCGGAGGACGTCGCGGTGGCGCGCGACTGCATCCTGGCGGAACTCACCGGTGGCCAGCTGCATATCCAACACGTCTCCACTCGCGGCGCCGTCGACATCATTCGAGCCGCCAAAGCGCGCGGTGCGCGCGTGTCAGCCGAGGCGACACCGCATCACCTGGCTTTGACCGACGAGGCGGTCCGCGGCTACCGGACGGAGGCGAAGATGAACCCGCCGCTCCGCTCGGCGGCCGACGTGAGCGCCGTGCGGGACGCGTTGGTCGAGGGGGTCATCGATTGCATTGCGACCGATCATGCACCGCACCACTATGAGGATAAGGAGCGGGAGTTCGACGACGCGCCGTTTGGCGTCGTCGGGCTGGAGACGGCGCTGGGGGTCTGCATCCGCGAGCTGGTGTTGAGCGGCCGTTTGGATCTCGCGGACCTCATCCAACGGCTGTCGTGTCGACCCGCGTCGATCGCCAGGCTCGCGGCTGGGACGCTGGCCGAGGGCGCGGTGGCTGACGTGGCCGTCTTCGATCCGGATGAGCGCTGGGTTTGCAACCCGGATGAGTTCAGCGGCCTGAGCCGGAACACGCCGTTCGCCGGCCAGGAGCTCGTAGGTCGTGTGGCTATGACTTTGGTCGGCGGTCGGCCGGTTTACGACCGGATGGGAAGCAAGCGGGTGGCCGCGTCGGTGTCGAGGTGAGCGAGGATGTCTGAGGATGTGACCCGAGAAGTCGATCAGCTTCTCAAAGACCGCGAGAAGTATCAGAGCTGGCTTGACCGACTCAAGACGTCGCAAGACGCGACGGCGTCGAAGCAGGCGTTCGAGCGCGTGCAGCAGGACTATCAGATACGCCTGGACGAGGTCGTCGTAAAGCTGCAGGCCCACAGCGATGCGCTGAGGGCCAAGCTCAAGGAGGCCGAACGCGAAGTCGCGGACCTGGACAAGGAGCGAGAAAACCGGTCGGAAAAGCTCGAGGAGGCGCGGTTGCGGCACAGCGTTGGCGAGTACAGCGACGGTGGCGAGTGGAAAGACCTCGAGGGCCGATTGCTCGGCGCGCTAAAGGAGTCGGAGAAGGAACTGGAGAAGGCGCGCGCCGATATCGCACGCCTCGAGCAGATCCTGGCGTCGCTCCAGAGCCCCGACGCCAAGCCCAAGGCGGAGGCTCCGCCGAAAGCCGCGGCCACGCCGGAGACGAAGGCCAAGCCCGAGGCGAAGGCCAAGCCCGCCGCGCCCCCGCGCCCCGCGGAACCAACGCAGCCCGTCGCCGAAGCGAAGACGCCGAAAGCGCCGCCCACGCCGCCGAAGCGGCCGGCCGCTCAGAAACCGGCGGAACCCCGGGCGGCCGAGGCGCCGGCAGAGCCGGCGTTCGACGATGAGGGGTATCTGTCGCTCGAGGAGCTGGTGCTCGAGGACAAGAGCCCGGAAGAGGCGGTCGTCAAGCCAAAGGCCAGCGCCCAGCAGGCGGGTGCCGGCCAGGAGACGACGGCGCCGGGTGAGGGAGCGGCCGTCGGCGATGAGCTCGAGTTTCTCGAATCGCTCTCGCTCAGCGGTGGCGAGGAGTCAGAGTCGTTCTCGTTCCTCGAGCGGCATGGCAGCGGCACGCCGCAGACGATCATCTGTCCTCACTGTTCGGCGGCGAACGATCCTGCCGAGTGGTATTGCACCGAGTGTGGGGAAGAGCTGCCGGCGGAGTAAGCCGCGTTTTTCAGAAACGCTACGGTGAGCAGATGGCGCCAGCGTCAGCGATCACTCGGCGCCGCACATTCGGCCGGCTCGGCCAGCGCCGGGCCGGCTGTGTCTTGATCGAGGGGCGCGTCAGGGATTCCCGCCCAGCCGGCGCACGTGCGCGGCCAGGCGGCTCTTGGAGCGCGCGGCGAGGTTGCGGTGGATGATGCCGCGATTGGCGGCGCGATCCAGCAGCCTGGAGGCTTGGCGGAACAGCTCCAGCGCCTTCTTGGGCTCCTGGGCGGCGCGCACCTTCTTGACCGCCGTCCGCAGGCGGCTGCGGGCGGCCTTGTTGCTGGCGCGCTGGCGCAGGTTCTGGCGCAGGCGCTTGGCGGCTGACTTGGTGTTGGGCACGTCTTCTCCAGTTCGCGCGTCTGAAAGGTGGCGTGGAGGCGGGCCTCGTCTGGGCCCGCCTCGCTCACCGGCCACGATGCTGAGGCGGCGTAACGATATTCAGGCCGCGGAGGGGTGTCAAGCCGCGAAACCCTAGCTTTGACAGGCAATTTCGGCGCTCTTAACTTCTTCAACGGTGATCGTTTCAACAGCGTGTAGGCCGGCCGCGGCGGTCGGCCGGCGGGCCTGAGCCCGAAGGGGAGGGGATGCGGCTACCGACGCCCACGAGCTCGCGCATCGCCGAGAGCCACGACCAATTCGTCGTCGATCTCGAGGCGTTCCAGGGTCCCCTCGATCTGCTGCTCCACCTGATCCGTTCCCAAGACATCGACATCTTTGACATCCCGATCTCGCAGATCACCGCGCAGTTCATCTCGGCGATCGAGGGCGTCGAACAGCGCCTGACGCTGGAGCGCGCCGGCGAGTTCTTGGAGATGGCGGCTACGCTCGTTCGCATCAAGGCGCAGTTGCTCCTGCCACGGCGCGGCGATTTGTGGGAGGACGAGGATCCCCGGACCGAGCTGGTCCGGCGGTTGTTGGAATACGAGCTGTTTCGAGAGATCGCCTACACGCTCTCGAACGCCGAGGCCGAGCGGGCGCAGCACTTCGCCAAGGGCTACGTGGAGCCGCGTCCTCCAGCGGAGCAGCTGGAGCTGCCGCTGGAACTCGACCTGGATGAGTTTCTCGAGGTTGCGCTGTCGCTGCCGCCGCCGCCGCTCAGACGACCACATCGGGCGCCGGTGCGACCGGTGACCGTCGACCAGAAGATCGAGCTGTGGTTGGAGCAGCTGAAGCGGAGGGTGCGGGTGCCGTTCGAGGTATTCATCCGGCGCTGGAAGACCCGCGTCCACGCCGTCATGTCGTTCCTCGCCTGTCTGGAGCTCGCGAAGCGCGGGCAGGTGCGGCTCCGCCAGGAACGGCACTTCGGTAGCCTCTGGATCTCGCGCCGCAAAGACGAGGGAACGCCGTGAGAGCGACGCGAATCGTCGAGGCGGTCCTGTTCGCCAGCGAGTCGCCGCTGGCGCCGTCGGAGATCGCCCGGGCCGGCGGCGATCTCACCACGGCGGCAGTCGAGGCGGCGATCAACGAGCTGTGCCAGGAGTACGAGCGAGAGGAGCGTGCCTTTCAGATCTATCCGCTCGGCGACGGCTATCAGATCCTCACGCGGCCGGAATACGCGCCCTATCTGGAGCAGTTCGATTCCGTCACTCGGACGACCCGTCTCTCGCGCGCGGCGCTGGAGACGCTGGCCATCATCGCTTACCGGCAGCCGGTGAGTCGGCTGGAGATCGA
>JABAOH010000147.1_pt1 | contig 11398 bp, 12 predicted proteins | sample 7062181 | NCBI WGS metagenome assembly JABAOH01 (sample SAMN14538630, study PRJNA623070) | marine sediment metagenome | biome: marine biome [ENVO:00000428]; feature: marine pelagic biome [ENVO:01000023]; material: deep marine sediment [ENVO:00002113]; isolation source: pool of 5 deep marine... | reverse complement strand
AGATGAAGGAACTCAACTTCACTTCGTTGGATGTGGAGATCAAAGGTGTCGGAGCGTTCCCAAGCTTAAGATACGCCCGAGTGGTTTGGGCTGGAATCCGAAAAGGAGCCGACGCGCTGACGAACATTTTTAATCAGCTGGAGCCTCGACTTCGAGGCCTAGGCATTCGGCCAGACCCGAAAGGGTTCAGCCCTCACCTTACGATTGCCCGAGTGAAAACTGGACGACATAAATCTGAACTCGTCCGATGTGTCCAAGACTTAGTAGACTACGAGTTTGGTGTTATTAGGGCAGATTGTTTGAGGCTGAAGAAGAGCGTTTTGACGCCAAGAGGACCCGTCTATTCCACCATGAGAGAAGTTTGCCGTTGAGGACGTCGATGTTCGTATGACCAAAAGTTTTGAAGAAGTTTGCAGTGAAGTCTTAGAAAAAACTGTTCCGAGCAACAATGAGAGAAGGCACATTCTGGAACTAGCAGAGAAACTGAGGATGCGAGTGAAGACGGCAGTCGAGGAGGCAAGCATAGAAGCAGAGGTTAGAGTGGAGGGCTCAGTTGCAAAAGACACATGGCTAAGAGAGGAACCAGACATCGACATCTTCCTACAGGTTCCCACCACCATGCCTCGAACGGCTTTTGGAACAATTTGTTTGGAAATCGCAAAGAAAGCCACTGAAGGTCACAAGCAGGTGGAAAGGTTTGCTGAGCATCCTTATTTGGAGTCCTTCATCAACACGACAAGAGTGAACATCGTGCCCTGCTATAGAGTGAAAAAAGGCAAGTGGATCAGCGCAGCGGACAGAACTCCCTTCCACACAGACTACCTTAAGCCTCTCTTGAACGAGAGTCTACGAAGGGAGATCAGGCTTCTAAAGAGGTTCATGAAGGGCATCGGCGTCTACGGCGCCGAAATACGGGTCGGAGGATTCAGCGGGTACCTTTGCGAGCTCATCATCCTCCACCACGGATCGTTTATCAAATCTTTAAGATCAATTGCGGACTGGAGAGAGAACAGAATAATCGATTATGAGGGCCACTTCGAAGGGAGAGAGCAGGAAGCAAGAAAGATTTTTGAGGAGCCTCTCGTCGCAGTGGACCCAGTTGACAAGGGTAGAAACGCGGCAGCGGCTGTGAGAAAGGAAAAGCTAGATGAACTCATCGTTGCATCCAGAGCGTTTCTCGCAGAACCCCGCGTAGAATTTTTTTACCCTCACGAAACGGTGCAGTATAGTCTTGACAAGCTTTTCCACGTTATGACAATACGTGGATCCACAATTGTCTTCATAGGATTTGGCCGAGTGAGGAGACCGCCTGACGTCTTGTGGGGTCAACTCTACAAGTCTCGAAGGTCGCTGAGAAAAATGCTTCTGCAACACGACTTTAAGATTATTCGCGACCAAATATGGAGCAATGAACGAGATCTCAACATGTTTGTCTTTGAGGTAGAACAGCGCTCTCTTCCATATACGAAAAAACATTTGGGACCACCTATTGAGAAGAGGGAGGAGTGCGAGAATTTTTTGAGAAAACACGTCGGAGTGGTGAGCACCATCTGTGGACCGTATGTTGAGGGTGGCCGCTGGGTAGTTGAAACTAAACGAGGACACACAGACATCGTGAAACTGCTCGCTGAAAAACTGAGGAGGGGAGGCAGAAGTGTCGGAATAGCCAAGCTAATTTCTGAAGCCCTTGCAGATACGATTGACATCTTGGTGAATGAAGAAATCGCGAAACTGTATTCATCCGACGCAGAATTTGCGAAGTTCTTGACAGAGTATTTGAAGGGAAAACCTAGATGGCTTAATGGAATGGATGACCAAACATAGTTTCCAACCATTATCGCGCGCGTCAGACTTCTTGAACCGCTATAGTTCTCAGCTTGAGCTTCATTTTCTTACCCATTTTATCAAAGCTCTCAGAAGGAAAAACAGGCCAGCGTTAACAATGGCCAACAGAACTGACATTAGTGCGTCAGTGAAGCTTCCCGTATTGTAGAATTGAATCAAGTAGCTGGCATTGACATACAATAACACAAGGAAAAGGAACAACAGAACGGGGACAGAAAGAAAGGAGAATGTGACAAAGACAAGGGCAAGGATTTTTTCAACGTCCTCAGACACCATTTTCTTCTCCACACAGAATCTATATCATAATTCTTTTTCATTGTGCTCTTTATCTATTTCTGTTTTATACGCCTTCGCGTGCCCTAACTCTCAAAAGCAAAGAAAAAATAGAGCTGACAAGATGTGGACGAAACGATCTTTAGAAAGGTAGGGCTGTACCTGTTCAGGTTCAGAATTGTCTCGGACCTTGTTAAGGTTTTTATGCGACGAGAAAAACCCTTAAGATATAATTGGCTAGAGACGAAAGTGAGGTTCATGTTGATATCCGTTGTTCCCCGCTCTATGTTCGAAGGAAAAGATGTTCAAAAGATCGTGCGCAAAACGGCGGGAAAGAGGAGCCTCTTCGGCAAAAAGTTTGTAGAAGAAAGTATTCATCAAAACGTAGTTTGGATGCCCTATCACAAGATACTGTTTGACTACACATATGCCAAAAGCGGATCGAATGCAGGACATGGTGAAGCAGGACGAGGTGGGACAGCGTTGAACGCGACGTTTTGCGGGTGTGTTAAAAGTGAAAGAGAGCTCTTCGTACTGTTTAGACCAAACTATCTACGGTATGAAGTTGTTAATTATGCTCCAGGACTGGAGGAGGTTGTGGCTCCGACTTTCTACACAGATTTCAACGTGCTCCTCGGAGGTTTCCTGAAGAAACGCTATGAGATCGGCGATGAGCTTGCGGAACTTAGGTCAGAGCTGCGTAAGAAACGAATGCGCATTAGAACCTTCTCTCGAATAATGCCAGTAGCGTGGGATCTGAAGAAAGAGAAAACGCTTTCTGAGAAAGTGGCAAAGCTTAGTGCTGTAAGACACACGTTGGACATGTGTCTGAACGTGAATACCGAGATAGACGCGATAAAAGTCACAGGATCCAACGTGTTTTACTTCCCCACATTAGTGATTACGTTGAAGAGTAGAGAAGATGAACCGCAGAGATTTCTCATAGTGAATATTGCTGACACTGATGTGAAAAGTGAGCATTTAAGTTATGACAAGGCTCTTACGGAACTCTGCAATGAGAATAGTGAATGTCAAGAGATCGTTGCTAGGTCAATCATGTCATAAAGACATTGTGCACTTGGCAGTAGTCCTGTGTGTGCTGAGTGGCAATATTATCTAGGATCTGCTCGAGAGCGTATTCCTTTTATTTCGGTGTGCTTTTACCTGTGTTGAAGTGAGTCTGTAGAAAGGAGAAAACGAGACATGCGCTCATATTATGTTCGTGCGTTGCTAGGAGTCTTACTTCTTGCCGTGTTCGGAATGCAGTTGTTAGCGCCTTCGAGCGTTGCGTCATCCATTGAGGCCTTGGTGAACTTTGAACCTGAAACGTTGAATCTTAAAGACAATCGTGATGGCGTATTCTTGGCGTTCATCGAATTGGCGGACCCATCGTATAACGTCAGCGATGTTGACCTCGCATCTATCGCGTTGCATGTTGAGGGTGCCACGGGTTCGATCGAGCCGGTACGTTGCGTTGTCGCCAATGGCAAGCTTGTAGTCACGTTTTATGCCTCGGAGGTTGCCGAGCTTATTCGTGCCACGCTAGGTCATATGCAGCCTACGCCGCCACCGAAAGCTGAGTATCCGAGAGATCTAACGGTGCAAGGGTCGGTCAACGGTGTAGACTTTGAAGGCAGCGCTCGGATAAGGGTAGTATTGCCCTAGCCGGTCTGGCGTTGACTCTTCACGGCGCTGGTGTTTCTTCACGTCTACGGATAAGTATGTGTGTGCGCACGGTGTACGAGGCCCCGTTATTTGGGTTCTAATAGGACCGTATATTTTTTGTCCAGAAGAATTGCATCAATGATTTTTGATTAATAGTCTCTGCGAACCAATTCACGGATGCATGCGCAACTTAGAACATCACATTAGCTTTTGCGCGCATAGCTTCTTGGAGTAGTTTTTGGACAGCATAAGGTTCTTTTAGCCCCACAAAACAACAGTAAGGGTGTTTTACGCCCATGAACACAAAACCAGCCGTTACCACCATTAATGATCCGGTTCCGAAGACCTTATCGCCGAGGCCAACTCTGACGTGAACTTCTTGGATCTTATCTAAGTCGACAAACCTTGTGTCCAACCCTATCACCCCGGTCTGAGTGATTAATCTTCGGTTGGTAATCATATACTTCGTCTTCCTATACCTTACGATTGTAGGGATCGGTGGGCCAAGCGTTAGTCCGAAACCGATCAGGACAAAAACGAAAACGACGAGGATGCCGAATCCTGAATTCTCGACGGTTGCACCAAACGGCGGGGATGTCATCAGCCACATCGCAAACATAGAAAAGCTCAGCCAGAGTAACCCAAAAGCTGACACGGAAAGTCCTCTGAGCATGAAGGGTGCCTTGACGGGTTTGCCGCTCCAAATGACCTTTTCATCTTTCTCGAGATATTTACTCGATTCAAACGCGAGTGCATCCTGGTTGTTCAGCATGCATGTCACTGGTGTATTGTGAGGTCTGCTAGACAGCATAAAACTTGTGAAGTATGAATATTAATTTGGAGTTTCCGCGCGCGATTGGTTAGTAGACAACGAAAAGTTGAAGTGCGTTTCAACTATTGGTTTTTACCATAGATTTGAGTTCTAACATGTTCTGTGCGCGTGTGGACGGGTTATTCTTTTGTCATGTCGGTTATGCCGTTGAGGACGTTCCATTGGGGTTCAAAATGCAGCAGGGTTCGGGCTTTTGCAATGTCATAGACGAAGATTGGGTAGTCAAAATTTCGTGCGGGTTCAATCTTCATCTTTAATTCGCTTTTCATTGCTTCTATGCAATATTCGCAAACATCGCGTATGCTGGTGGCTCGGGCTGTGCCAATGTTGTACGCCTGGTTTGTGTAGACGGTTTCTAATGCGAGCACATTGGCTTTTGCAACATCCTTCACATAGATGAAGTCGTTCGTTTGATTGCCGCCGAACACCACGGGCTGTTGGTTGTCGGCCAGCCGTTTCAGGAACGCGCCGATGGCGCCCCAGTTCTTGCCTTTTCCGTAGATGTATCCGTATCGAAGAATAACGTGGGGCAGCTGATTGCCGTAATACATGATCCAATCTTCAGCCATCTTCTTCGTCAAGCCGTACAGGCTGCTGGGCTTTCTCGGCGCATCCTCCTTGATCGGCACCGGAGCATCCAAACTGTACACTGAACCGGTTGAACTGTACACCAAACGGTCGGCCTTCTTTGCGATGCAGGCTTGAATAATGTTCAATGTGCCCTCGACGTTCACGCGCACCGCCCTGCGCGGGTTCGCTTCCGCAGTGTCAAATCGGGCAATCGCCGCCAAATGCAGAACCTTGTCGCCCCGCCGGATGAGCCGCTTGAAATCATCGTCGAGAATGTCCATCTCGTTAACTCTGAAATGCTCGTTACTAGAGAACTCCGTCAATCTTTCCGTTCTAAGATCAACGGCTTCAACGGTATAGCCTCTATCTAGAAGCTCCTTGACGGTGTGTGCACCAACGAACCCGTTTGCTCCGGTAACAATAATCTTCACCGTGGGTCACCTAGAGTCTGCCGTCTTCTCCTCTAAATATCTCTGATCTATTTAATGTCTTTCCCCGCCACCGAGGGGTGAAGACGGAAGCTTAAGAATCGAGCGACTTGGCTTTATGACGAGTTTCCCCGAGCGCAATCTTTCTTTCAGGGTTTCAACAATGTTGTGTGATGCCTTCCCTTCTCCATAGGGGTTTGGCAGCGATTTCAGCTTCACTTTGATGTGCTGATTCGCCAGGAACCTTCTGGTTTCTCGGAGTATTCGCGCTTCTTCGGCTCCTACCAGCTTGTTGGCTCCCAGCTTGACGGTTTCCACCCATTCAGTATTGTATCGCAGGGTGACACATGGAACGTGAAGCAAGAATGCTTCTTTTTGCATTCCACCGGAATCGGTGAGAACGACGGCCGAGTTTTTCATGAGCCTGAGCATGTCAAAATAGCCTAAAGGCTCCGTTGAAATCACATGGGCAGCTTGTTTCAGCATTTTGTCAAGTTTTGTGCTCCTCAACCTTTTTTTGGTTCTGGGATGAACTGGGAAAACCGTTTTAGCCTCCGTTAGTTTGGTGATGGCGGAAATAATCGTTTTGAGTCTTTCATTGTCGTCTACATTTTCTTGTCTATGCAACGTCAGAACGATGTAGGTGTCTTCTGTTAAGCCTAGGTCTCCCATGACCGTTGAGTTTTCGATGTCTGTTTTGTGTTGCAGGAATGCATCGTACATAGTGTCGCCTGACAACAGAATACTGTCCTCTCGTATCCCTTCCTTCTTGAGATTTTTGACGGCTTCTAGCGTGGGGGCGCAGAGCATTTGTGAACAATGATCCGTAAGTACGCGGTTCGTTTCTTCAGGCATAGCTATATCGTAAGATCGTAAGCCTGCTTCGACATGACAGACTGGAACATGCAGTTTCGTTGCGGCTAGAGCCCCGCCCAGAGTGGTGTTTGCGTCTCCAAAAACCATTACGATGTCTGGCTTCAGCTCGCGGATAACCGTTTCACTTCGCATCATCGCTCTCGCAGTTTGAGTGGCCTGTGAACCGCTGCCTATTCCAAGGTTGTGCAGAGGATCTGGTAGGTCAAGCTCGTTGAAGAAGACCTTGGACATTTCGAAATCGTAGTGCTGACCGCTGTGAATCAATTGTAGCTCAATTTCTTCGTCCACATTGAGTAGGTGCAGAATTGGAGCCGATTTTACGATCTGTGGTCTGACACCAACGATAGGCATGACCTTTATCACTTTGAGATCGCGAATTGTCATCATATGTCATCTTCCCAAAGTGATCGTTTCATACGCTTCTGGAATGCATGCGTTCTTCTGAAAGACACATACTCAGGGTTATAATTTGGTGTCTTTTCTCACAAATTCGATATACTTTTGTAGGCCTTGAACAAAGGGGACTTTAGGTGTCCAACCCAACCTGTTCTTCGCCTTCTCTATCTTCACAACAGCACCCTTGAAGTCATTCGGTCGCGGCGGTTCTTTTGACACAGTTATGTGGTCAAATATGTTCTTTAGGTTCTCTACTATGTCGTTTATAGTTATGAACTCGGAGCCAGCTAGGTTGAAGATTTGGTTTTTTCCTTCGTTTTTCATTGCAGCGACATTTCCTTCAGAGAGGTCTTCCACGTAGATGAAACATCTTCCTTGGTTTCCGTCTCCGAAGACTGTTATAGCTTCGTTTTTCATCGCTCTTCGAACAAAGATGGCAATCGCCATGTTGGATCGCATTCTCGGACCATAGGGGATACCATATCTCAATATGGTGAACGGCAGTCCAAAATGCTTGTTCCACGCATAAACAAGGTGCTCTTGACCGATTTTGGTCTTGGTGTAAATGTGGTCTGGGAGAGGTATCGGGCTCTCTTCGTTCACCACGCCCTCAGCTCTGCCATAAACCCACGTCGTGGAAGCCAAGACAACTCGCTCCACCTCGCGAGAGGCACATGCTCGCAGCAGGTTCACTGTTCCGATTTCATTGATGTTTATGCAGTGATACGTGTTCGAAACAGCCACCCCTACATCCGCGATGGCCGCGAGATGATGCACAACTTCAACGTCTTTACAGGCCAGCAATACATCGTTCTGGTTGAGCAGGTCACCACGGAACCATTCAACCTCCTCTCTGTTTGGTTTGATTTGATCAAACACTCTTACATCGTATCCTTTCTCCACCAGTTTTTCCACCACGTAGCTGCCGATGAAACCAGATCCTCCTGTTACAAGGACCACCATTCTTCATCACCTAAAACGCTCATACCACATCTTTTATTCGTTGAATAACATATTTTGCTTCTTCCATCGTCATTTGTGAATAGATGGGTAGCGCTACCATTCGTTTACATACATCTTCCGATATTGGGAAGTCGCCTTGTCTTGTTCCCAGCAGCTTCTGATAGAAAGGTTGTAAGTGTACTGGTGGCCAATAGACTTCTCCCCCACAACGCACGCCTAAAGTCCGTAGACGTTTTTTGAACGCATCTCTATCTCTATCTTCCTCCAAGATCGCCACGTATTTGTAATAGTTGTGAACAATGTTTCGCGCCTTGCCAAGCGCCTTGACGCCATTGAACCGACTTAATTCCTCATCGTAGTAATCTGCTATCTTGTTGCGCTTCTCAATTATTTCGGGCAATCTTGCAGTCTGCACCAATCCTATGGCCGCGCTGATCTCATTCATCCTCCAGTTGTACCCTAAATCCACGATTTGGCTGCTTGCAAAATTTTCTTTTCCCTGATCCCGCAAAATTCTAGCTTTCGTCGCTACTTCATCGTTGTTTGTCGTTACCATGCCTCCTTCTCCAGTAGTCATGACCTTTGTTGGATAAAAACTGAAGCATCCGGCGTCACCGAACGATCCTGCGAAGTGGCCATTAAGTTGGCTTCCGTGTGCATGCGCCGCATCTTCAATCAACGAGATGTCGCGATCTTCACATAGCTCACCGATTGCTCTCATCTCGGGGCAAACGAGTCCCGCTATGTGAACAACGATGACGGCTTTGGTCCTTGACGTCAAATGTTTCTCAACGTCTTCTGCATCCATACACAGAGTGTTTGCATTCACATCTGTGAGCACAGGTTTTGCCCCAGAAAAGACCACTGATGCAACAGTCGCGGGGAAAGTATTTGTAGGAACCAAAACCTCACCGCCCTTCCCAAGGTCACTGCATCTCAGAGCAATTTCAAGAGCGCTTGTTCCGGAGTTCACCGCAACTGAATGCTTGACATGATGAAAATTTCCGAACTTGTTTTCAAAGGCTTGTGTGTATTCTCCGAGCGTGAGCATCCCTGAAGTCAAGATTTTTTCCACATAGACTTTGATTTGATCTATATCCTCGGGAGGAAAGTACAGCTTTATCGGAGGAATTTCTCGAAATTCCGTTTTGGTTCCGCCTCTTTTGCCGGTTGAGCTCAACGCTTTCTAGCTCCATTCTATTATATATTACTACATATGACGTGCACGCATTTATAACCTCACTAGAGGATCTCTGCAATTACCTGCAAACTTCGCAGCAAAGCAATATCTGATTTGTGAAGAGCACATCAAGATTCAGAATAAACACACAAGTGACAATTGCTTTTCCAACTGATAACCCATCACTTCACTTGAATTTCAGTCAACCTCCTACCGCGCGCCCAATAGGACCAACATCAAAAAAACTCATTGCATCAGTCAGCATCTACAGATTAAGGATAAGTGAATGAACAATGGGGGTGAAAGAGAATGCTTAGGCAAGTTCACTGTGCCGAAACTGTTGAGACTACCACCTTTCTTTGAAATATGAATAGGAAGACTGTTGTCCATGTCAGGAATAGTACATAGCCTATGAAATAGTGGACTTGTGCTCCGACTTCCGAGCCGTAAAAATAGTCGGTGACGAATATTAATACTATGCGCAATATGTTCAAGAGAAACGTGCCAAGAATTCCTGGAACAGCCCATAATGCTTTGGTTTTGGCTCGCCCAGGAGTTTCAGCTAGCACAACGACCAGTATGACGGAGAAAACGAACAAACTGGCAAAACCAACACACCCCCAAACAAACATTACTTGAAGCGAGCCTCTCAACGTGTGTAATGTCATAGTAGTTGGAGACCCTGCTGAAATTCTCACTCTTAATCCAATCGCTGTCAGTATGCTAGCAATAAATGCAGCAAAATTCGGAAGGTACGGATTGAAAAATGGTTCAATTAGGTTGGACACATAGCCGCTGGACATTGCTGCCACTACTAGAAATAAAGGTGAAAACGCCTCTTTGAGGGCGCTAAGACTGAAGAAGATGAGGAACAGACCGAAGAGGTAGACACAGTAGTTTGCTGCACCATAAAAAGCAGCAGTAGGAAAAAAGAGTACTAACACATAGTAGAGAAGAAAACTTGAAGCAGTCACGAAGAGGCCAAACAGTTTTTGAATAGGACCCGCCTCGTTGCATAAAGAAAGTTTCTGTTTTTTTAATACAAAAATGATGAACCCATAAATTGGAATCACAAGGCCAAACAGCCATTGAGAGTAGAAATATGCCACTAGAAGTAGCGGCAGAAAAGCTAGGACGTAGAAACTGTTGAGCCGGTTTTCTTTTGAGAAAAAAACTGCGTTGAGTTTATTGATGGTTCCCATGCTTAACTCGCCGCTCTTCTTAGCGCTGTTGCCAGATACTCCACCTCTTCTTCGTCAAGGGATGGAGAATTAGATACGTAGAAACCTCTGTCGTAGGCTTCTCTGGCGATTGGCCACTCCTTGCTGTCTGACTCGGATTTCAAATACGGAGGTTGACTGGGAATAAACGAGAGGAGGGGGCGGGTTTCAACGCGAAGGCTCGTGAGCTTTCTGATTGTCTTGTCTTTTTTCTTTGAGCTTTCTGTTCGTATATGGTAAACGTAGTAGACGTTGAAGGCGTAGTTCTCCTCGGTTGGAAGTTCAAGTTGTAAATCCCCTAGTCGCTTGTTTAGATAGGCTGCATTTTCTCTCTTTGTGGCTATGTAACGATCTAGTTTCTTCAGTTGCCTCATGCCTATTGCAGCGTTGATATCAGACATTTTGTAGTTGTATCCCAACAGAGGATGATGAAATTTCCTATTTTTGTCAGAGCCCAAGTTTCTGAGCATTCGCATGTTATCAGCTAGTTTGGCATCATTTGTTGTGGCGATGCCGCCTTCCACCGTTGTCATGAGTTTGTCGGCATAAAAGCTAAAACAAGCAACATGTCCGATAGAACCCACCTTTTTTCCTTTGTATTTGGCTCCGTGAGCTTGAGCCGCATCTTCAATAACATACAGATCATTTGCTTCGGCGATGTCCATTATCGGATCCATGTCTGCTGGATGCCCAAACAAGTGCACAGGAAGTATTGCTTTCGTCTCCGGCGCAACTTTTCGCTTCATAGCTGTTGGATCCACGTTGAGGGTCTTAGGATCTACATCAACAAATGTTGGTTTCGCGTTCAAGTAGCGTATTGGGTTGGCTGTTGCCACACACGAAAGCGGAGTAGTTATGACCGCGTCTCCATTTTTGACTCCGACAGCAGCAAGTGCCACGTGAATTGCTGCCGTTCCAGTGTTAACTGCCACCGCATATTTTACGCCACAGTATCTCGCAAAGGACTTTTCAAGCTCTTCAACCTTTGCGCCTTGAGTAACCCATCCACTCTCCATCACGCCTCGTGCCGCTTCTCTCTCTTCTGGCCCGATGTCGGGTTTTCCGATGGGAATCCTGAATGGCAGTTTTGACATTCTAGCTTGTGCACCTTTCAGGTATACCTAGAGAAAGTTGCCCTAGATAAACTATC
>JABAOH010219196.1_pt2 | contig 11400 bp, 9 predicted proteins | sample 7062181 | NCBI WGS metagenome assembly JABAOH01 (sample SAMN14538630, study PRJNA623070) | marine sediment metagenome | biome: marine biome [ENVO:00000428]; feature: marine pelagic biome [ENVO:01000023]; material: deep marine sediment [ENVO:00002113]; isolation source: pool of 5 deep marine... | reverse complement strand
CGGCCCGCCGGTGTCGGCCGGCTGTTCTCGGTGCGCAGGTGGATGGCCAGGCTTCTTCGGTTCGTGCCCGACCGGTTCGGCCCGGACCCGTGCAAGGTCAACCGGTCGTGGACCGCGATGCCGCCGGCCGGCAGATGTGCGGGTGTCTCGATCCAGCGCGCACCCTCGGGCAGCTCGAGACGCGACCGCACGTCACCCTGCTCGAAGAAGTCTCCGCCGGGGACCAAGCCCCAGCGCTGCGAGCCGGCAACGTAGGTCACCGGGCCGCACCGCTCGCCCACGTCCGACAGCGCGACCCATGCGGTGAGCAGCTCGCTCCCGTCCTCCCAGTGCTCGCGCCAGTAGTGCCAGTCCTGGTGCCAGCCCACGCGCGCGGGCACCCCGGGATCCTCGCTCGGCTTGTCGAGCAGCTGGACCCAGAACACCTGGAGCCAGGCCGCGCCGGTCGCCGCGGCGACCGCTTCCCCGACTTCTTTATCCGCCACCAGCCCGGCGATCGCCGTGTCGGCGAGCTGGGGCATCTCGATCTTGACGAGCAGGCGAGGGTCGTCGCCCGGGTTCCAGGGGGAGGGTTCGGGCGGGCGGCCGGTGTCGTACTCGCCGCGACGGAGCCGGTCCATGCCGTTGACGGACGCCGCGACTCTCCCCGCGGACGCCACCGGCTCGTCGATCACGGCGAAGCCGTCGCGCGCGTAGGTCGACAAGGCGCTCAAGAAGAAGGCTTGCGCGCGCGATAGGTCAGCGAACGCACGCGCCCGGCGAGGTCGGCCCACTCGACGCCGGTTCGCTTCAACAGCTCGTCCGCCTCGTCCGGGTTGGCCTCGCGCAGGCCGGCCAGGAAGTCCACGTCGCGCAGGACCTCGATGTCCCCGAGCCCCGCGTCGGACAACCACCCGAAGTAGGTGTCGCGCAGCGCCGCTCCGGAGACGCAACCCACGTAGGCGTAGACGTCATTCGCGACGCTCTCGGGGAGCGCTCCGTCGAGCACCAGATCGGAAATGACCAGCCGGCCCTCCGGTTTCAGGACCCGGGCGATCTCGCGGAAGACCTGCTCCTTGTCGGGCACCAGGTTGATGACGCAGTTGCTGGTCACCGCGTCGACGGTGGCGTCCTCGACCGGCAGCGCCTCCAGCCGGCCCTCGCGGAACTCGACGTTGTCGAGGCCCGCCTCGTCCGCGGCGGCGCGCGCGCGCTCGAGCATCTCCGGCGTCATGTCGACGCCGATCGCACGGCCCCGGGGACCCACGGCACGCGCCGACAAGAAGACGTCGATGCCTCCGCCGGAACCGAGATCCAGCACGGTCTCGCCCGGCTGAAGCCGGAGCTGGGGCAGGGGAGCCCCGCAGCCCAGGCCGAGGTCGGCGCCGTCCGGTATCTCGGAAAGCTCTTTGCCGTCGTACCCCAAACCCGTCGACTCCAACGCACCGCAACAGGAGCCGCCCTGCTTGGCGAATTCGGCGTACCGTTCGCGGACCTTGTCCACCATCGTTTCGTTGTCTTTAACCGAATCACTCATGGTTTTCTCCTACGCGCGGACGACGTCCGCGGGAATCCTTCCAACAGATGATCGAACGCGCCGGGACAGCACGTCTGGGTGGCATCGACGACGGCCGACAGAAGCAGCTCCAGGCTGCGCACCAGCTCTGCCCGCCGCCCCGGGGGGACGCGCGCCAGCACCGATTCGGCGAACTCCTGCTCCTGGCGCGCCACGCGAGCGGCGGCGGCACGACCGGCACCGGTCAGGCGCACTCGTATCGCCCGCGCGTCTTCGGGATCGGCCTCGCGTTCGACGAGACCGGATTCCTCGAGACGATCGACATTGCGGGTCAGCGTCGACGCGGTGATCCCGAGTCTCTTCCCGAGCGTGCCCAGCCGCAGAGGTCCTTCGGCAAGCAGGGTGGCGAGCGTCGCCGACTGGGCCACGGTGAGGCCGCAGCAGGAGACCTCGGCTCGCTCCGAGATCGAAAACCGGCGTACCAGAAGCTGAACGCCTTCGCGGACGGTGCGAGCGCGTTCCGCGTCGATTCCCGTCATATTCAACATATTTGTACTATACAACTAAATTTCGAAAAGGTCCAGCTCCTCGACACCATCCGTTATCCTTGCGGCATGAAACTGACCATCGGGCTGCTTTTACCGCTCCTTTTGCTCGCCGCCCTGCCCGCCTTCGCGCAGCAGGCCCACCCCGAGGGCTACCGCAAGCTGCTCGAGCTGTTCGAGGAATGGCGCGCCTTCGAACGNNACACGAAGGAAACCTTCGAGACCCGACAGCCGGAGTTCGTGAAGTTGCGCGACCGCCTGCGCGACATCGACCCGTCCGGCTGGCCCGTCGAGCTGCAGGTGGACTGGCACCTGGTGCGCGCCGAGATGAACGGGTACGACTTCAACCTCCGTGTGCTGCGCCCGTGGGAACGGGACCCCGCCTTCTACAAGTCGGTCTGGACCTACAAGAGCGACGTCCCGGCGCACGAGGGGCCGACCCATCACGCGGTGACCGAGCTGTGGACCTACGAGTTCCCGCTGAACGCCGCCGAGGAGCAACGGCTGATCGCCGACCTCGCGGTCATCCCGCCGCTGATGAAACAGGCGCGGCAGAACCTCACCGGCAACGCGCGCGACCTGTGGGTCACCGGCATCCGCGACATCCGCCGGCAGCGCGAGACGCTCGACACGATCGAGGCCGGCAGCGACGCGCTGAAGCAGGCGATCGCGACGGCCGCCAAGGCAACCGACGAGCTGGTCGCCTGGCTCGAACGGGAGGCGCCGAAGAAGACCGGCCCGTCGGGCATCGGCAAGGAGAACTACACCTGGTACCTGCAGAACGTCCACCTCGTCCCGCTGACCTGGGAGGACGAGGTGCGACTGCTGAAGCGCGAGCTCGACCGCGCCTGGTCGTCGCTCAAGCTGGAGGAGCACCGCAACCGCGACCTGCCGCCGCTGAAGCCGGCGTCGAGTCCCGAAGAGTACGACCGCATGGCCGACCGCGCGGCGACGCAGCTGATGCGGTTCCTGCGCGAGCAGGAGATCCTGACGGTCGAGGACTACATGGAGCCGGCGCTGCGCGAGCGGCTGGGCAGCTTCGTGCCGGAGGAGCGCCGCAACTTCTTCTGGATCGTCACGCACCACGACCCGCGGCCGCTCTACTCGCACTTCTACCACTGGTTCGAGCTGGCGCGGATGGAGACGGAGCCGCACCCCAGCCCGATCCGCCGGGGCGCGCTGCTCTACAACATCTTCGACAGCCGCAACGAGGGCACGGCGACCGGCGTCGAGGAGATGTTCATGCACGCCGGGCTCTACGACGACACGCCGCGGGCGCGGGAGCTGGTCTGGATCATGCTGGCGCAGCGCGCGGCGCGCGGCCTCGGCTCGCTCTACGCCCACGCCAACGAGATGACGATGGAGGAGGCCGGCGCGGTCCACATGGAGTGGACGCCGCGCGGCTGGATGAAGACCGAGAAGGAGCTGCTGATCTTCGAGCAGCACCTCTACCTGCGCCAGCCCGGCTACGGCACCAGCTACGTCACCGGCAAGTACCTGCTCGAGCGCGCGCTCGCCGGCTACGCCAAGCAGCTCGAGGAAAGCGGGGCAGAATTCAAGCTTCTGGATTTCTTCGACCGGCTGAACCGCATCGACAGCATCCCGATCGCGCTGGGGCGCTGGGAGATGACCGGGCTGGACGACGACCTGGACGCGATCGCCGGCGAGTAGGCGCCGCGTTTAAAGTTGAACTCGCAGCGTCTGCAGCGAGTTGGCCGGAATCGTGACGTCGGCGTGGTGATCGGAGATCTGCAGCTTGAACGCGATCGCCTCTTTCGTGGTGTTCAGGAGCTGCACGCTCACGAGCGCATCCTCGTTGATCGTCGCGCTGGCGTGAAGGGCGTCGGGGTCCAGCCCGTCGAGCGTGCGGTGGGTTCGTACGGCCTTGTCGCCGGGACGGATGGTCCGGCTGAACTGCGCCAGCACGTAGTAGATCGGCGTGTAGTACACCTCCTGCGTCGCCGTGTCGATCATGATCGGGGCGCCGCAGAAGTTCCCCACGTGGTTGGGTCCGCCGTCCCTGTCCAGGACGATGTTCCAGTCCACCCAGCCGCTGACCCAGTGATCCAGGCTGACGATGATGTTGCGCGCGTAGCGATGCACGGGTGTGTAGATGGGGTGATCCGCCGCGGCCGCCCAGGTCGCGCTGTAGGCCCAGTCCGTCGCGTTGGGGTTCCACCAGAACGCGTCGTTGTCGAACCAGCCCGATTCCTTGAAGCGGACGGGGTCCTCGATCCCACCGGGCGCGTCGTTGCCCAGGTTGTCGATGCAGCCCTCGGTGTGGACGATGGTGAAGTCCGGGAACTTGGCGTGGACGCGGTCGAAGGTGTCCTCGTAGACCTTGAAGGTGCTCGCGTACCAGTGCACGGCGGCGCCGTACACGTGCCGCGCGGACTCCTGGTCGGCGAAGATCACGTCGGTCCAGTCTTCCAGCCCGTCGCGGTTCTGGTCGTAGACCAGCAGCCGCGTGCCCGAGTGCTCGCTCTCCCGCAGACGCGGTCCCAGGTGATGCTTGACGAAGTCGTTCTGCGATTCCGGCGAGAAGTGCATGCTCTCCCAGTGCCCGCCGTTGCCGTGCGGTTCGTTCACCGGCGTCAGGCCCCAGATCTCGACCCCGGCGCTCTGTAGGCGTCGAGGTATCGGAGGAGATAGTCGGCATACGTCGAAACGTATTCCGGCTTCAGCCAACCGCCGTCGCCCTGCCAGTCGTTCTCCGGAGATGCGGGGATGTACCAGGTCTCGATGTTCTTCATCCACGGCGGCGCCGTCCACGCGGACGCGATGATTCTCAACTCCGAGTCTCGCTGCTCGCGTTTGATCTCGAGCGCCTCCCGGATCATCGGGAGGAGGTCGTAGGCGCCATCCTTGATGCCGGGGTATGCCGAAGGGTCGAATCCGGCTGTGTCCGGGGCGATGCTGAAGCCGGNNCGAGTACTTGCCCTCCACGGTGAAGTCGCACGACCCGATGTGCGTGCGGGTCAGCGTGAAGTTGGCGCCGGACTCGCCGTAGATCCGTCGCATGACCTCCCGGCGCCGCTCCGGCTCCAGGTGCGCCAGGACGAAAGCGGAGGACTCCGTGAACGACGTCCCGATTCCGTCGATGGTCTGTTTGGTCGCGTCCGGGTCGACGGAGACGACCGTGCCGTCCCCACGCCCCGTCCGGAACGGCACGCCTTCCATCGAGGCCAGCTTGTGCCCCGACTCCGAGGTGAGCAGGATCTCGACCATGTCGGGCGTCGGGGTTTCGACCTGCGGTGTTCCCGCACACGCCCCGATCAGGAGCGCGATCAGAGTCACCTGCATGCGATAGTTCAACGTCCCGTTCCCGCACCGCGCCGCAGGGTCTGGACCGCATCCGCGTCGAAGCCCCCGAAAGCCTCCCACACCCCGTCGGGCCATTGTACGGTCACCTCCTCGGCGCGAGTCGCGTCTCCGAGACCGAAATGCGCGATCGGCTCGCTCGCCGAGCAGTAGCTGAAGGCGCTGCGCACCCCGCGGTTCTTGGTTCGATCGCCGGTCGACACCCGCACCGCGGCCCCGAGCGCGTCCCGCCCGTTTCGCTCGAGCACGCGGAATCGGATCCAGTGGCCGCGGTCCGGCACGCGGTTGAGCAGCAGGTAGGCCGGCGCGTCCCGATTGACGACCAGGACGTCGACCCCACCGTCCCCGTCGACGTCGCCGAACGCCGCCGCGCGGCTCGTGGCGATCAACGATTCGACCGTGCCTCCTTGCGGGAGGACGGGCTCGAAACGGCCGTCGTCGAGCCCCCTGAAAAGCATGTCGGGTTCGGCGTAGGGGTCGGCGGTCAGCGGCTCCGCGGTCTTCGTGACCCGCCCGTTGGCGTGGTACAGGTCGAGCAACCCGTCGTTGTCGAAGTCGATCAGCCCGGTGCCGAACCGCGTGTGCGACCGGCTCGCCGCGCCGAGCCCCACCTCGCCCGTGTGGTCGGTGAAGAACCCCCCGTCGTTGAGAAAGAACGAGTCGGTCTCTGTCTCGAGGTTGACGACCAGCAGGTCGGGGTCGCCGTCGTCGTCGAAGTCTTCGGTGGCCACACCCATGCCGGCCTTCGTCGTGCCGTGCTCGTCGAGCGCGCAGCCGCGAACCAGCGACTCCTCGGCGAAGGTCCCGTCGCCTCGATTCATCCACAGCTGGTTGAGCATCGCGTCGTTGGCCACGAAGATGTCCGTGGCCCCGTCGCCGTCGTAGTCGGCGTAGACGACGCCGAGGCCGTTGCCGAAGGCGGCTTCCAGACCGGCGGCCACCGTCACGTCGGTGAAGCGGCCGTCCCCGTCGTTGCGGTACAGCACGTCGGTTGCCGGCGCGTTGTAGTGCGTCGGCAGGCAGTAATCCAGCTGCCATGCGGTGTTGTAACAGTCGCGCTCGTTGGCGAGCGACCAGTTCACGTAGTTGGCGACGAACAGGTCCAGGTCGCCGTCGGCGTCGTAGTCGAGGAAGGCGGCGCTCGCGCCCCAGCCGGGATGGCCCACGCCGGCGGTTGCGGTCACGTCGAAGAAGCGGCCGCCGCCGTCGTTTCGCAGCAACACGTTCGGCCCGTAGTTCGTGACGTAGAGGTCCAGGTCGCCGTCGTCGTCGTAGTCGCCGGCGGCAACGCCCATGCCGTACCCGGCGTGACCGGTCCCGCTCCCCTCGGTGACGTCGCGGAAGTGTCCCGTGCCGTCGTTCTCGAACAGTCGATTGACGCCGGCCTCGGGACCGGGGTCGGTCAGGTGGCCGCTCTGCACCAGGTAGGCGTCCAGGTCGCCGTCCCCGTCCATGTCGAACAGGGCCGCGCCGCCCCCCATGATCTCCGGGAAGACGTGCCGGCCCTCGTGCCCCGAACGGTGTTCGAATCGGAGACCGCGGTCGCTCGCCACCTCCTCGAACCAGGGAACCCCGGCCGCTTCGACGATCTCCGGGGGAGGCGAGTCGCCGCCCGCGCAGCTCGCCAGCGCGATCCCGCCGAGCACGGCCCAGGACGAACGCCAGGAAGTCATGGGGCGTCCTTTCGTTTCTGCTCGAGCCGTTCTCTCAGCCGCGCCACCTGGCTCGCACCGGGCGAGAGCCGCTCGAGACGCGTCAGCACCTCATCGACCCGATCGAACTCGCCGAGCTCGGCGAGGGCGATCGCCAGCGTGGCCATCGCGTCGCGATTGCTCGGGTCGAGCGACAACGTCAGCTCCAACCGTTCGACGGCGTCGCTCCAGCGCTTCGCCTCGGCGAGCGCCATCCCGAGGTACAGGTGGGAGATGCGGTCGCGCGAGTCGTGGGCGACGGCCCGCTCGAACGCGGACACCGATTCCTCGATGCGGCGCAGCCGCATCAGGACCAAGCCCCTGCGTTGATGGACGAAGCCCAGCTTCGGGTTGAGCTCGAGCGCCCGATCCAAATGCTGCAGCGCTTGCTCGAACTCGCCACGCTGCTCGAAGGCCACGCTGAGGTTCACGCGCAGGTGCACGTGATCCGGGTGATGCTCCAGGCCCAGCTCCAGCAGCCGAACCGACTCGTCGTGACGCCCCAGGTTCCGGTGGGCGAGCGCGAGGTTCGTCAGGAGATCGGGGTCCGTCGGGCCCTGCTGCAGCAGCGGTTCCAGCGTCGCCACGGCATCCTGCCACCGCCCGGCTTCGATGAGTGTGTCCCCGCGGCGTTTCTCGGCCGCGTAGCCGCGCGCGTACTGGGCCAGTACCCGACGCCTGGGATCGGGCCACCTCGGAGGCCGCTCGCCCCGGCCGCCGGCCAGCATCTCGCGCGCCCGTTCGAGGTCACCCTGCTCGCGGTAGGCCAGCCCGAGTAGCTGCTGCAGGTAGGGCTCCGGCTGCCGTCCCAACCCGAGCCGCTCGAGGATCGCGACGGCCTGCTCGCCCTCGTGACGCCGCAGGTGAACACGCGCGCGGCCGTACCACGCCGAGCGGTTGTCCGGCTCCAAACGGGTTGCTTGCTCGAAGGCCGCGCGTGCCTCGTCGACACGTCCGAGATCGAACAGCCAGGTGCCGCGGTAGAGGTGCGCGGGCACGTAGGAAGGATCGAGCGCGAGAGACCGGTCGACCGCCGCGAGGGCTTCGTCGAGCTCGCCCAGCTGCGCCAAAGTCACGGACGACAGATAGCTCCAGCGCGGGTCGCCCGTGGCCAGATCTTCAGCCTGGTGGTACGTCCGGACCGCGGCCCGGGGCAGTCCGTTGGCCTCGAGCGCGATGCCGAGCTCGCCTCGTTTGTTCCCGTCTCGGGGGCCGGCCTCGACGCCTTGTCTCAACTCTCGAATCAGTGCGGCCGCTTCCGGGCTGGTCCCGGCCAGGTCGACGTCGACCGGGGCCGGCGGCGCCGGGGTGCAGGCGGCCAGCAGGGCCAACCAGGACGCGGCCCAAGCAGGCGAGCCGTTCCGCGGCCGCTGCCATGAATTCCGACCCAAAATGACCAAATCCCGCCTTTTTCGGAGACCCGTCGGAGCCCTCGTTCCGAGCGGTCGATTTTTGTACCACAACGCAGAAAACAAGGTATATTAACTCGATGACAGCGCTGTCAGAATACCGGTCCTGATCCTTATGCCCAACTACACGGCTTCTCAGGAGGTACCACCGAGATGAATCGTCTGTCCCGATTGACCTGGCTTGTTCTCACCTCCGCACTGCTGATGTCGGTTCCCCCGACGCTCGCGGACGATTACCTCGTCTACACCGAGGGGGGAATCCCGAAGGATTCGGTCATCTGGATCTGGTGCGGAGAGGATCCGAGCAGCCAGGGATTGTGCCCGTTCTTCAGCGAACGGCTGAACCAGTGCGCCAACCCCGAGGGCAATCGCCACCTGAACGTGCCGTCGAACTCGTGGGCCGGATTCGGTGTCTTCTTCGTCGACGAACAGCTCCCGCCCCAGAACACTCTCTGGGAAGACCTGTCCGCGTTCGCCGACGGCGAGGTGCGGTTCTTCGCCAAGAGCGACGTCATCGACTTCACGGTGGAGATGCAGTGCCACGCGGTCGGCGGGGACCCTGCCTCGGCCCGCGGGTACAACGCCATCGAGAACGTGCTCGGGATCTGGGGCGCCGACTTTGGTCCCAGCCCGCGCTGGCAGGAGGTCGTCATCCCGGTCCGCGCTTTCGTCGGCAACAACGGCCTCACCTGCAACGGCGGAACCCAAAACGGTGCTCCCTGCGTGACCGACGGCGACTGCACCAACGGCACCTGTGACGAGGTCAACTTCAACACGTGTCTTCAGCACGTGAACGCACCGTTCCTGGCGACCATGGGCACCGGCCCGTCGAGCTTCGCCATCGACAACGTCCGCTGGCGCACGCCGAACTCCCACGCGGGGGCGTCCTCGGTGACGGTGCAGGGCCGGCAGCTCGAAGTGAACGGCCAGCCCTTCGTCGTCAACGGAGTCGCCTACACGCCGCACTCGATCGGGGAAAACTACACGGGCGCCCTGAGGGACCGTCCCGAGCTCTACGCGGTCGACTTCCCCGCCATCGCGGCGTCGGGCGCGAACGTCCTTCGAATCTACTCCTCGTTCCTGACCACCACGATGCTGGACGCGGCCCTGGCCAACGGACTCTACGTGATGCCGACGTTCGAGGTCGATCCCGTCCAGTTCGGCTGCGAAATCGGCCGCAACTTCACGAGGGATCGTTTCCTCGACACGGTGCAGCAGTGGGGCGACCACCCGGCGATCCTGGCCTGGTTCATCGGCAACGAAGTCCAGAACGGCCTGCCGCAGGCCGAGCTCTGTGATACGGGCACGTGCACGGTTTCCGGCGGGGGCTGCGCGACGGACGCCGTCTGCCCGAGCGGGCTCTGCAATCTCGACGGGACCACCGTGTGCGACCCGGTGACCCAGAACTGCCCGCTCCTGGGAGGCGTCTCCCAGACTTGCGTTGCGGAAACGTGCAGCAAGGGCTGGTTCGCCAGCTTCAAGGAACTGGCCGATGCGGCGGCTGCCGCCAACCCCACGATTCAGCCGATGGGGACTTCCAACGCCGACCTCGGCAACATCGGCGTCGCCGGGTGCAGCGACGACGCCACGCTGAACAACGTCGATTTCTGGGGCGCGAACTTCTACCGCGGGTGCACGTTCGCCGACGCGTTCAGCTCCTTCCAATCGCTGTCGAGCAAGCCGCTGCTCATCGCGGAGTTCGGCTCGGATGCCTGGAACGCCGGCATCGGAATGGAAGACCAGACGATGCAGGAGACCTGTGTCGCCGATCTGCTGGCCGAGGCCGACTCGGCGCTCGCCGTGCGCGATCCGGTCAACGGCGTCAGCACCGGCCAGGTCCTGTTTTCCTGGAAGGACGAGTGGTGGAAGGACTTCGACGGCGGATCGTGCCTCAACACCTACTGGGACAAGCACGACACCTGCACGAGCTGGGTGCAGTTCGGCTACCCGGTGGACGAGGAGATCCAGGAAGAGTGGTGGGGACTCGCGCGCCGGGACACGTATTGCACCGGCGGCACGATCCCTTGCGTGACCGATGACGACTGCCCCGGGGCACCCGGGCAGTGCTCGATCGCCGGTACGTCGTGCAGGATCGACTCCGAGTGCCCGGGAGTCTGCTCGACGGACAACAGCATCGTCTGTCTTGTCGACACGGATTGCCCGGGGTTGTGCTCGGGCAACCCNNCTCGGGCAACCCGCCGACTCAGTGCATGGACGACGCCGATTGCAGCGGTCCGCAGAGCTGCATCTTCGGCACGTCGCGCTGCGACCACGAGCCCTGCAACCAGTCCGCCTGCAACGTCGAGCCGGATCCGACCGCTATCGTCACCCGGACGGCCTACGACGCGATGGCCGACTCCTACCGCTTGGGCGCCGTCATCAATCTGAACGTCGCCTTGTACGACGGGGGCACCGGGGTCGCGGACATCACGTTCGACCCGGCCCCCGGCTCGACGGATCACGCGCTGTACTACGGTCCGCTGAGCGCCGTCTCGACCTACGGCTACACGGGCACCGAAGGTCCGCTCGGCGCCTCCGGTTCGAGCTCCGTGTCGCTTCCCGGCGGCTCGCTGTTCTGGGTGGTCGTGGGCTACAACGGACTGGACGGGTGCAACGGCGTGGATTCCGCTTGCATGGAGCGACCCGGCTTCGGTGCACCCCAGGACCCGAACCGTAGCTGCTCCGTGCCGTGGTGCCCCTAGGCTTTCGGGCTTTTCAAGCCCCGGAAACCGGGGTGAGGTAGAGATGCGGGGCCGGATTCGCTCGAGGCGGACCGGCCCCGAATTTCGTTGGGTGGGGCGATCCGGCGTTTTCGCGGGACCCGGTTCCGGGTCGGGTGGCAGCGAATCGTTTTCATCGGTACACAGGTCTTGATCGTGAAAAATCCCACACTACCCCTTGCGACGCTTCCGTCGGTGCTGGTGTTTTCTCTTCTGCTT
>JABAOH010136768.1_pt1 | contig 11400 bp, 9 predicted proteins | sample 7062181 | NCBI WGS metagenome assembly JABAOH01 (sample SAMN14538630, study PRJNA623070) | marine sediment metagenome | biome: marine biome [ENVO:00000428]; feature: marine pelagic biome [ENVO:01000023]; material: deep marine sediment [ENVO:00002113]; isolation source: pool of 5 deep marine... | reverse complement strand
GGCGGCGCCGCGGACAGGATCTTCGGCCGCTGGCGCGCCCCGCCCTCGGACCGGCGCCGGGTGATCTTGATCGAGTAGAACTCCTTTTGCAGCACCGCGGAGATCACGGCGCCGGGGATCACGCCGGCCGCCGCGATCCCGACGACGACCTCCGGGTCGTAGTCGCGGGCGACGCGGAGGGCGAGGGCCCGGCATAGCTCCCCGAACAGCTCCCAGGAAAGCTCCAGGATCCCGCCGTCACCGGCATCGCTCAGATTCGGATCGAACACAAAGGGTTCCCTCATCAGGGCAAGCCGCCGGTCGAACTCGCGGCCAATCTCGCACCTANNCACCGCCCCCTCCGCCAGGCGCTCGGCTGCTTGCGGAAGGCTCGCAACATATGGGGGGGCGGCCGGGCCGAGCAAGCGCCGGCGACGGACGCGGTGCGGCGGCCGCCTACCGTGCAAGCGGCGGCGACGGCCGAGGTCGCGGCGGCCGCCGACCGAGCCCGCGGCGGCCGGCGCCTCGCTTGAGCCGGGCGCTAAGGCCGTGTAAGTTGCCCCTAGCTTCGGTGTATCTTCGCATTTGCCTACCGCTGGGGAAGAGGAGAGGGGTTGTGGCCACGCTGAAGAACCCACGCCGCGAGCGCATCGTCATGCGCTTTCTCGAAGAGGAGCTTCGCGACTCGTTCATCGATTACTCGATGAGCGTGATCGTTCAGCGCGCGCTGCCCGACGCCCGAGACGGGCTCAAGCCTGCGCAGCGGCGAATTCTGTACGCGATGCACGAGCTGGGCTTAAGCCCGGAGCGCGCCCACAAGAAGAGCGCCACCGTCGTGGGCGATGTGCTCGGCAAGTATCACCCTCACGGCGATACGACGGTGTACGACACGTTGGTGAGGATGGCACAGCCGTTTTCGATGCGGTATCCGCTGGTGGACGGCCAGGGGAATTTTGGATCGGTCGATGGCGATCCGGCGGCCGCCTACCGCTACACCGAGGCGCGCCTCGCGCCCATCGCCACCGATCTCCTGCGCGACATCGACAAGGACACGGTCGATTTCCGCCCGAACTTCGACGGCCGCCTGCGCGAACCCGACGTGCTACCGGGGGCCTTCCCCCAGCTTCTGGTGAACGGCAGTGACGGTATCGCCGTGGGTATGGCCACCAAGATCCCGCCACACAACCTGCGAGAGCTGGCGGCCGCGGCGGAACAGCTTCTCGTGCGACCCAACACCTCGCTGGCCAAGCTGTCGGAGATCGTGCCCGGGCCCGACTTCCCGACGGGCGGCTACATCTGGGGCGAGGATGGGATCGAGGAAGCCAGACGCACGGGTCGAGGCCGCGTCGTCATGCGGGCACGCGCGCACGTCGAGCCCGGCGCCTACGGCAAATCCTCGCTGGTCGTCACCGAGCTGCCTTACCAAGTGAGCAAGCAGCGGGTGATCGAGAGCATCGCTGAGCTTGTGCGCAAGGGCCAGCTGGACGGCATCAGCGACTTGCGCGATGAGAGTGACCGCGACGGCGTGCGCATCGTGCTCGAGCTGAAGCGGGACGCCCACCCGCGCAAGCTGCTCGAGAAGCTGTTCGTGAAGACACAGCTTCAGTACACGTTCGGCGTGATCATGCTCGCGCTGGTCGATGGCGTGCCGCGCCAGCTCAACCTCAAGGAGGCGCTGGAAGTCTGGATCAAATACCGCCTCGAGGTGATCGTGCGGCGCGCTCGCTTCAACCTGGCCAAGGCCGAAGACCGCGCGCACGTTCTCGAGGGCTTGCTGGTCGCTCTCGATCGCATCGACGAGGTCGTCCAGATCATCAAGTCCAGCCGCACGCCCGAGACCGCGGCCAAGAATCTACGCTCGGCCTTGAAGATCAGCGCGAAACAGGCCGACGCCATCCTCGCGATGCGCCTCAGCCGGCTGACCAACCTGGAGACGCGCTCGCTAAAAGAAGAGCTGGACCAGGTCAACCGGCGCATCAAGACACTGCGGGCGTTGCTAGAGGACGAAAAACGCCGCCGCGACCTCCTGCGCCGCGAGCTGAATACGATCGCCGAGCGTTACGGCGACGCCCGCCGCACTGAGATCCTCGGTGACGCCGGCCGCTTTCCGTTGCCGACGGGCGACGCCGAGCAGGAGATGCACTTGTTCCTGACCCACCTGGGCTACCTGAAGGCGCTACCCGCGCGCAACGCCAGCAACGATGGAGGGCTGGCCGCCGCGGAGACGCTGGAGGAAGCGCGCGATGACTTCGTGACGCGCCTCTGGCTCAGCAAATCCGAGGACCAGATCCTCGCCTTCACCCACGACGGCCAGGTCCACGCGACCCGAATCGGGGATGTGCCGCAGGGCACGCGCTCGTCACGGGGCCGGCGCATCCGGGAACTGTTGGGGTTGGCCGAGGACCCGGTCGCCGTACACACGGTTCGAGAGTTCAGCGCCGACCGCTACGTCGTCGTGGCGACCCGGAAGGGCCGGGTCAAACGGACGTTATTGTCGGAGTACGGGAACATCCGCAGCGGGGGTATCATCGCCGTAGGCCTCGAGAAAGGAGACGAGGTGGTCGGCGTGCACATCACCGCCGGGTCCGATCAACTGGTCCTGGCCACTCAACGCGGCCAGCTGATCCGCTTCGACGAGAGCGACGTGCGTCCAATGGGTCGCGCCGCTTCCGGCGTCCGGGGGATACAACTCACGCGCGGCGATAGGGTCGCAGCGTTCGTCGTCCCGCGTCGCGACGCCCAGCTTCTCGGCGTCACCGAGGAGGGTCTGGCTCGCAGTTTCGGCATCGATGAGCTGCGCGTTCAGTCGCGAGGCGGCAAGGGAGTTCACTTCGTGCCGCCGCGGCTGCAGGCCGGCCGGCTGGTCGGATTCATCGACCTGCTTCCCGGCGACACTGTCGTCGCGATTACCCTCTCCGGTGACGTGGTCGGTCTCGAGCCGGCGTACGCGGAGGACGGCGGGCGCGCCGGCAAGCCGCTGAAGCTACCCATCGGCACACGCAAGCTCGCCGGGGTCGTCCGCGCCGCCATCCGGCGGGCGCCGCGGGCCGGCGAGCCGCAGATGAGCCTGAGGATCTGATACGAATCACAATGAGGGTGCGTCGGCCCGTGACGTACGCACCGCCCACGGACCACTGACCACGTGGTGATCGATGCAATACCGTAAACTCGGAAGCTCGGGCCTTCAGGTCAGCACGATCTCGCTCGGCAGCTGGCTGACCTTCGGCCACAAGACCGACGAGGAGGCGTCGGTGCGCTGCGTGCGCCGGGCCTTCGAGCTGGGGATCAACCTCTTCGACACCGCCAACGTGTACGCCGGCGGCCGCGCCGAAGAGGTGCTGGGCCAAGCGCTCGCCCCGCTGGCGCGCCAGGAATACGTGATCGCCACCAAGGCCTATTTCCCGGTCGGGCCGGGCCCTAACGACAAAGGTCTGTCGCGAAAGCACATCTTCGAGCAGGTGCACCTGAGCCTGCGGCGACTCCGAACGGACTACGTCGACCTGTTCCAGTGCCACCGCTTCGACAGCGAGACGCCGCTGGACGAGACGCTGAGAGCGATCGACGACCTCATCGCGCAGGGGAAGGTGCTGTACGGCGGCGTGAGCATGTGGTCGGCGGAGAACATCGAGGACGCGGTTCGATTGGGTCGTACGCTGGGTCTGCGCCGTTTGATCTCCAATCAGCCGCAGTATCACATCTTCAAGCGCGAGATCGAACGTGACGGCGTGATGGAAACCTGCGCCCGGGAAGGTCTGGGTTTGCTGGTCTACTCGCCCCTGGCTCGCGGCGTGCTCACCGGCAAGTACCGGTCGCTGGACGATGTGCCGGCCGACTCGCGGGCGGCCGACGAGCGGGGACGCCAGTTCATGGGGCCGTGGTTCTCGGAAGAGGGGCTCGAGCAGGTTCGAAAGCTCGAGCGGCTCGCCCAAGAGGCCGGGTTCACCCTGGCGGAGATGGCGCTGGCGTGGTGCCTGCGCCGGCCCGAGGTCTCGTCGGCGATCACCGGCGCGAGCAAGGTCGAGCAGGTGGAGATGAACGCGGCCGCCGCGGAGATCTCGCTGGGCGACGACCTGGTGGCCGCCATCGACCGGATCGTGCCCGCCTGAGGTCCCGCGCGATCGCGTTCAGTCCGACCCGCCGACCCGCTCGACGAACACCTCCATCACGCCGCCGCAGACCGCCGGGCTCCACGACAGGAAGTCGTCGGTCAGTTCGACACGGACGAGCTGCGGAACGCCCGTCTCGATCACCCGGCGCGCCGCCTCCAGCACCTCCGCCTCGCCGCAGCCGCCACCGATCGTCCCCACCGGTGTGCCGTCGGCACCGACCAGCATTTTGCTGCCGGCGTCGCGCGGCGTGGAGCCCTTTACTCGCACGACCGTCGCCAGGGCCAACGGCCGCCGTTCACGGGCCGCGGCCTTCACGGCCACGTAGATCTCACGGTCATCAGGCACTCGAATCTTCTCCTCGCGCTACGCCCGTGTCCCGGGGGGTGTGTGGGTCGGGCTTTTGCGACTCCCGCTTCCTCGCCACCCGGGCCAGAACTTCTTCCTGTGCGCTCAACGCCCCTCCGCTTCTCCCCCTCCGACAGGCAACGATCTCGGCGGCGATGGCCAGCGCGATCTCCTCCGGTGTCTCGGCGCCGATATCGAGGCCGATGGGCGCACGCACGTCGGCCAGCCTCTCGGGCGTGATGCCGTCGCGCAACAAGGCCTCGAACGTGGCACGAACGCGTCGCCGGCTCCCGATCATGCCCAGGTAATTGGGTTTCGTGTCCATGTTCAACAGCTGGACGATGCAGTCGAAGTCGTACTTGTGCCCCCGTGTGACGAGCACGACGTACGAGTCGCGCCCGACACTCACGTCCTTGAACGCCGCGGCGAAGTCGACGACGAGCACTCGCTCCGCCTCCGGAAAGCGCTCGCGCGTCGCAAACTCCCGACGGTCATCGATGACCGTCACCCGAAATCCCAGCAGGCCGCCCAGCCGGCAGAGCGCCTGGCCGATGTGACCGGCACCCACGATCAGCAGCTCGGGTCGGGCATGTTGAGACTCGATGTAGACGGCCCACGTCGCGCCCTGATGCTCCAGCTCGTACACGCCGCGACCCCGGGCCGCCAGAACCTCGCGCGCCAGCCGCGTGACATCCGCGTCGAGCTCCGCGGAACCCAGGCTGCCCGTCCGCGCGTCGGCCGTCACGACCAGGCGCCGTCCGATCCGATCGCTCTCCGGCGCGGCGATCAGCGTCACCAGGGCGACCGGCGGACCGCCTTCCTGGGCCGACAGCGCCCGTTCCGCCGCCTCCGCGGCCGTGACACCTCCGTCGCCGGCGATCGGCCCGTCACGCCCCGAAATGCCGCTCATAGTCCTCGGGAGTGTCGACATCGACGAGGACGCCCGCGTCCTCGACCTCGACGTCCACGCGATCCCGGGCGTGCCCGCGGACCACGGTGCGCGCTCCATCCGGAAGATCCCGCTGCAGCAGCTCGTCGAACGTCGCCGCGCTGAACAGCACGGGGTGGCCGTGCCGCCCCTGATACACGGCCCGCACGACGGGAGCCCGGCGTGTCCTGTACGTCTCGATCAGCGAGCGGACGGTGCCCGGCTTCACCAGCGGGTGATCCACGGGCAGAACCACTGCCGCTTCACACGTGCGTGGCAGGGCTCGAAGCCCAACGCGCAACGAATCGATCTGCTCGTCCCCACCCGCCTCGGCCCAGGCCGCATCGACGCCCCAGCTCTCGTGCAAAGCGGCAACATCGGGGTCCCGGCGATTGAGCACCACAACCACGGCGTCGCAACCACCGGCTTGCAGCGTGTGAACGGCCCGATCCAAGAAAGTCACGCCGCCAGCCCTCAACAGCGCCTTGGAACGTCCCATGCGCTCCGAATGGCCACCGGCGAGGACGATACCACCGATCATCACCGCACCCGGCTCAAGGCCGCCAGCATCTCCTCGACGCTCGTCAACTTCACCCGTGGCCGACCCCCCTCTGCGCCGAGCGTCTCCTCCAGCTTTTGCAGTGCCAGCCAATCCGTCCACGACACGAAAGCCGGCTGGCCGCGCCGCACCAGATCCTCGGCCGCCGCCCGATCCGGGCGCTCCGGTCGCAGGACGACGCCAGCCGCCAGATCCTCCATCATCGCTTCAACCGTCTCGCCGGCATCGGGCTTGTTCGTGCCGATCACACCGGTCGGACCGCGCTTGATCCAACCCGCAACATACACCCCGGCCAGCGGTTGCTGGGTATCCGGATCGACGACGCGCCCCTTTTCGTTTGGAACGACGCCCCAGCGCTCGTGGAAGGGGAGGCCGGCCAGCGGAACGCCTCGATAGCCGACCGAGCGAAAGACCATGTCCACATCGAGGTCCTCGAACCGATCGGTGGCCCGCGGCCGCAGCGATCCATCATCGCTGACGTACAGCTCGTTTCGCACCAGACGCATCCCTCTGACCCGGCCTCGCTCGTCTCCGAAGATCTCCGCGGGTGAGACGAGGAACCGAAGGGTGAGCTTTCTCGGCTTCCCCGCCGGCGGTCGGTCGACGAAGCTCTGAAGGATCTCGACTTTCTTTCGCGTCGCCTTGTCGCCGCTTTTCTCCAGATCGGCTTCGCTGAGCGGATCGAGCTGCACCTCTTCCGACAGCACCGCCACATCCGCGCCGTCCAGCTCGCCGAGCTCCCTCACTTCGGGATTGGTGAACGCGGCCTGCGCCGGACCTCGGCGCCCGAGTATGTAAACCTCTTTGACCCGGCTCTCGCGCAGCGCATCGAGCGCGTAGTCGGCGATGTCGGTCGTCTCGAGCTCTTCGACCGTACGGCAGAGGATACGCGCGACATCGACGGCCACGTTGCCGACACCCACGACCGCCACGCGCTCGACCGACAGGTCGAACTCGTAGTCGCGGAACTCCGGGTGGCCGTTGTACCAGGCCACGAACTCCGTCGCCGGATGGCTGCGCTCGAGATCTTCGCCCGGGATGCCCATCCGTCGGTCCGTCTGCGCACCCGTCGCGTAGCAGATCTGATGGTAATGACGTCGCAGGTCGTCGAGGGAGACGTGCCGGCCCACCTCGACGTTGCCGAAGAACCGAAACCTGGGGTTCGCCGCCGCCTTGGCGTAGATCCGCGTCACGTTCTTGATCTTCTCGTGGTCGGGCGCGACGCCGTAGCGCACCAGGCCGTAGGGCGCGGGCAGGCGGTCGAACATGTCGACCTCGACGACCACCTCTTCTTGTTTCAGCAGTTTCTCGGCGGTGTAGAATCCTGCGGGACCAGATCCGACGATCGCCACGCGCAGCGGCTGGGCTTCCGTACCCGGTTGCGTCATCCTTGACTCCCTGCAGAGTAAACTCGCCACCGAAGCCGGGGCCGTGACCGCGCGAGGAAACGTGGCCTAAACATAAGATTCGGAGCGGGCGCTGGCGACGGTGGGCGGCCCCCTGCGGCGGGTGAACGGCCGGGCGAAGAGGCGCTGGCGCCGTCGGCCTCACGCCGCTTGGCCGCGGCGATCGCCATGCATTAGCTTCTCCCTCTGCGATACCAGAGCACACACGATCGAGTGGAAGGGATGCCGAACGCCGCCAAAGTCGTTTCGGATATTCGCCGGGCGCTGGCCGGTATCGAGGGCGTCATCCTTCGCCACCCCTTCCTCGATGCGCTGGAGCGGGGAGCGCTGCCTGAAGAGTCGCTTCGCGCCTTCCCGGGCCACGAGTACCATGTGGTCAACAGCGATCTCGCCTCGCTGCAGGTTCTGCAACGGCGATTCGATCAGGGCGCGGCCGCCGCTTTCTTCCTCGCGCTGACTCAGGGGGAAGAACAGGCGCTGGTCAACGTTATCCGATTGGGGGCGCGGCTGGGGATGAGCGAGGAGGAGCTGCGTCGCTACGAGGTGAGCGCTCGCGGCTTGGCGTACGCGGGCTATCTGAGCTGGATGGCATTGAACGCGTCGGCCGCTGAGTTCACCGGCGCCATCTTGCTGAACTTCGACGCCTGGGGCGCGAACTGCGGGCGCATGAGCGTCGCACTTCAGAGCCACTACGGCTTCACGCCGGAGGACACCGCGTTTCTGGATGCCTTCGCCGGCCTGCCGTCGTTCGAGGCGGAAGCTTTGACCATCATCCAGGACGACCTCGACCAGGGGCTCGACCCCGCCCTCATCGCCCGCAGCGCGCGGCTGCTGCAGGGCTACGAGAAGATGTTCTGGGACGCGATGGCGCTCGCGGCCGGCCTGGACTCGGCCCTGTTGCTCTAGCCGCCTCCCCACCCCTGACGGCGACGCATGCCGTTCGGCTACTGTGCGCGCTCCAAGACGATGCGGATCGGGCCGCCGGTCGCCTCATCGGGTGGTCGGAAAGTTGCGGACTGCCGGTCCCAGATGTTGAGGCGGTCTCCCGCTGACGGCCGGATTTTGGCGTGGGTGCGCTCCAGGTCGAAGTTGAGAATCGCCGCACCCCAGCTTCTCCATTCGTAAGGCAGGTACAGCGTGACGCCGTCCCGATTCGGGCGCTCCAGCGGCGCCGGGCGATAGGCCAGGTGCGGGGTGCCGCTCGACGCATCGGCTCCGGCGCGGAAACCGCGGTACTCGAGCCGACGCAACACGACCGCCGGTCGCGCCGGTTCCGGCTCGCCAAATGTCACGTCATCCACTTTCACCGTGACGTTATTCCCCGCCACTGGCACGAACGGGCGAGTTGGAAAGGCAACGCTTCGCGCCGCGAGGTCGACACCGTCGACGACCAGCCCGACGCGGAGGCGCGAATCGACCAGATCGAGGCCGCTGATCGCATGGCCAGAACCTCGGACGATCGCTACCCCGCCGAAGGCGCTGCGCACCTTCAGATGGTTGACTTCCGCGCCATCGACATCACGCAGTAGCGCAGCGACCGACGGGCGTTCAACTGTGCCCTCGTCGCGCAACTGGTGGAGCGTGCTGTTGCGAAGACGGACGCCCTTACTGTTCTCGATCGAGAGCACCGAGTTGATGCCTATCGCCGTCACCCTGTGAAGGTTGACGTCGTTGCAGTCGCTCAGCGAGATGGCGGTTCCGCCGCTCCAGGGAGACCCGAACCAGCGGTGAGACCAGCCGTCGAAGCGGTCCTGGACGGCGTGGAAGGTCGTCACTCCGCTGAGTGACAGCGCGCTACCTCGGGATGACAGGTTGTTGTCGTGGAAGTACACGCCGCGAGCGCCCCTGATCAGAATCGCGGACCCGCCCGCGTCAACGACGTTGCGCTCGAAGGTCAGGCTCTCTGGTTGCAGGCCCTGGCCGGCGATGTCGATCGCCGTGCCGCCACCCGAGACGCGATTGCCGGTGAAGGCGGCATGCGAGATGTCGCGAAGGAACAGGGACTGGTGAGGCCCGTACGTGTGCAGATCGTTGTCGGAGACGCGCAGACCCCNNCAGACCCCGCGTTTGGAACACGTGCAGAGACCCGTACCAGCCGGGCCCTGGATGTTCAGGGTCGGGGCCAACGTAGTTGCCGCTAATCACGGCGCCGTTGCTGCCGTAGAGACTGATTCCGACGTTGCCCTGGTCCAGCGCTTCGCCGGGCACTTCCACTCCAACGTCGGTCAACCGCCAATTCGTGATCTCACCTCGCACCAGCATCGGCAGGATCACGTTGTCTTGAATCTGAATGCCGGGGCCATTGCTGGCGTAGATCCCGTGGTTCGACACGCTCAGCCAGTTGTTGATGATGCGGTGGTTCACGCCGCTCATGTGAATGCCGGTGCCTGGCGCCCCGGCGATGACGTTGTTTACCAGCCAGGTGCCACTGCCGCGGATCGCGACGGCCCAGTCGGCGTTGCCAGGGCCGTAGCCACCTTGCCGCAGGATCAGAAGGTTCCCGATCCGCGTGCCCGGCGCGTCGATCGAGAAGACGATGTTGCTCTGGGCACGGACCACGACCTTGCCCGGCTGCGTACCAACGATCGTCAGGTCCGCCTTGTTCACCTCCACCGCCTCGTTGTACNNCCGCCTCGTCGTACTCGCCGGGACCGACCAGGATGATGTCGTCCGGCTCGACCTCCGGGGCGTTGATGGCCTGCTGGATCGTGGCGAAGCACTGCATGCCCGGGACGTTCCCCACGCAGTGCTTAGTACCGGAGCCGGACCCCAGCGGACGATCGAAAGGTCGGCGCTCCTGGCGTGCGGGCGTCTTCGGCATATCGACTCGGACCATATGGGCCGTCAGCTTCGCGCGGATCGGGCCGGACCGGAAGGCGGCATCGGGCACGAGCGTGGCCCCGGATGGATCGCTGGGATCGCGCTGCCACCAGGTCATATTGGGGTTGACCAGCAGCACCAGACTGTCTCTGGCCGGCCAGGGCGCACTCAGATCCTCAATATTCCCTCCGCCTTCACCTCCAGCGCGTACCCGGATCACGGGGTGCGGTCGCGAGGCGAAGACATAGGCGAACGGTGCGCGATCGGTGGGGTTGTCGCGGAACGTGACATCCTGGATCGACACTCGATGTTCGCCATCCTGAACCGGCTGAACGTAGCGGACGATCGCCGCCGAGAAGTCGTCGAGGACCAGTTGCTGCTCCCACGGGGCGCTTTCGTCCACGTTCGTGAGACTGACCTGAGCCCACGGCGCCGTCAGCGGGTACGCTTCTCGATCGCCCTGCTCCGCGGCGATGCGGTCACCCAGCGGGTTATCCTCGGTCGGCGCCGGCGGTGCTGACTCGACCGGCAGAAACGGCCGGAGGTGTTCGGCGGCGAACATGCTGTAGAGGTATCCGAAGCGGGTAACAGCCCTCTGAACAAGAAGATTGGGTTGACGCTGGCCAGGGTCGTACAGGTCACCACCCCAGCCGACCCGCATCGCCACGGTCTGCGGTAGGATCACGGCCTCGGCGCCGATCGCCTGAGCCTCGAACAGCTTACTCTCCATCAGGCCACGCACCTTGCCCTCCGGTAGCGCCGCCGCCCGCAGCCGGCGCTCGTACTCGATGTCCATCAATTCCGCGGTGAGGCTGAACGTCTCCGATTTCTTCTCGAGGAATCGCCAGAAGGGGTACGCCTCGGACCCGAGCGTGAACAGCGGCTCGACGGCGCGACGCGGCGGCGTCTCGTCGGGGATCGACGGATAGACCTGGCGCACGAACCACTCCGTGCTGCCATCGATCACCCACCGGTTCGACACCGGCTTGCGCAGCGCGAGCGTCTCGGCGCTGACCGCGTTCGACCACAGGACCCGGAAATACACCTCGGCGGCCACCCGTTCGAGCAGACCCGCACCGTCGAACGGTCCGTAGACGTGCAAGCAGTTACAGACCGCGATGTCGTTACCCCATACCGCCGCCGGCACCGTTCCCTCCGCGCCGACCTGGCCCAACACCGTCACCGAGATGACCCCGGCGGGCTGGCGAAACCCCAACTGCGCCGCCTCCGTCCGGCTGTTGTCCAGGGCGTTGA
>JABAOH010068910.1_pt3 | contig 11400 bp, 9 predicted proteins | sample 7062181 | NCBI WGS metagenome assembly JABAOH01 (sample SAMN14538630, study PRJNA623070) | marine sediment metagenome | biome: marine biome [ENVO:00000428]; feature: marine pelagic biome [ENVO:01000023]; material: deep marine sediment [ENVO:00002113]; isolation source: pool of 5 deep marine... | reverse complement strand
CTCTCGAGGGTTTTTTCTCGTAGTAGCCCATAGCCATGAGCGAGACGATCTTATACTTACGAGGAATCTTCAAAAATTTCCTGGCTTTTCTGGGATTGAACCAGCCAATCCAGCACGTTCCCAGACCGAGCTCCTCTGCTTGAAGCACGATATGCTCACCTGCTATGCCTGAATCAATGTAGTAATAATGGATGTTCTGTATTTGCTTCCCTATTCTATTGGCAATTATATCCAACCGGGCTAGTATCAAAATGATAACCGGGGCCTTGGCAGCAAATTTGCTGACGAAATACATTCCTGAAAAAACCTCTTTCGCAAATTGAGCAATAAGATCTGGATCATCAAGAATTAAAAACCTCCAGGGTTGGACGTTATCTGCGGACGGCGCTAACCTAGCAGCTTCAATGCAGGTCAGAATTTTCTCTCTTTCAACAGGCCTATCCAGATAACGGCGGATACTCCTCCGGCTTTTGACAAGCTGCTGAAAAGAATTTTTAAATTCTCGTTTAGGGACACTCATCTTTATTTTTATTTTATGATATGCAACTTGGTCTGACGTCCATCAATGAAGTGAACTCCATTTCTGGTGAAGGCTGCATCCTGCTCCATAGCAATACGAATTTCTTGGCCTCCCCACTCGGCAAGGTTTGTTCTTATGTTAAGTTCAATTGCATAGCAGGTGTCATAGTAGAGGCGGTAATCCCCTTTCCCAGGAACGTTAACCTGGTTATCCCATAGGCCGATAGTTGGTCCTGCGGCATGACCATGGAAGCCTAACGGATGGGTATAGATGCTGGCTTTCAGGCGAGCTTCCTCGGCTTTTTTCAAAGCAACAGCAAGAATCTTGTTTCCTGTTCTTCCCTCCTTGAACTCCCCGATTAAGATATCCTGAAGCCGATTCCCTTGCTTTAACGCCTCTTTTAAACCCTGAGGAGCATCTGTTTCTCCCTCTCGAAGGACATAAGCATGTTCCTGGGTATCTGTGTTAAGACGGAGATAGGTTATTCCGACGTCACAGTGCAAGAGATCTCCTCTTAGGATAACATTCCCGCTGTTATTCGTTTTTTTAGAGCGCTGGATAGAAACTGAAGGATGAAACCAGTTGCCCAGACGAAGTTCTTTGAACCTTTCCCTGATCCACCAGGAGACATCCTGAGTAGTGGTCACTCCTGGTGTGATGACTTCTCGAGAGAAAGCCTCGGCGATGATTCGATGGGCTATGGCCACGACATGAGGATAGACCTCGAGCTCCTCAGGTATTCTCCTCTCCAGCCACCCGACAGCGAGTTTCTCTGCTTGATGGAGTCGAGAAGAGTATTCGGGTCCAAGAGCCCGAACGAGCTTTTTTTTCAGCGAGGAGGAAAGACCATCGCCAAAGGCAAATGTATCAGACTCGTTGATCCCTATCCTTTTGGGATTTCGCTCCTTTATAACCTTTGCTAGGCACTCCCACTGCTCAATTTTTTCAGGCTGCCATACTCCATCGTAGAAATCTCTGATCCCGTAACGACTGACAGCCAACCTTTCCACACCTTTTTCTCCCCTGTCATAAAAGACTAGCATTGTCAGCCGACGGGCCGCGAGAGAGTTAAAAGGTACCAGTGAAAAGAAGACTGGGTCCTCATTGTACTCACGACAGATAACTACCCACATGTCAAAGTTCTCCTGCCGCATCAGCTCAGGAAGAAGTGTTTCAAGGCGAATCTTTAACCAATTATTAACAACATCGTTTCTTTCACGCATGCTGAGAATAGAAGGCATTTCTTCTTTCCCTGATAGAGGGGGAAGGAGCGCAAAAATAAGAAAAAATGCGAGAAGTACCCTACTTCTTTTTTTGAACATTATTCCTCCTTTCCGATCTGAATATTAACGTGCATTTTCTCTCAATTTATAACAGAAAATTGAATTTTTTAAAAACTTTTAGGACTTTTTTTTCGTATTAAACTAGTGAATCTAGGATAAAATCCAAGGAGTAAGCTGCAAGGAAAAAATTGATTAATAAAAAGGGAGACAGGCCCCATTTTCTGATGCTTCCTCCAGTTTCTGATACTCGGAAAAATTGGGACCAAAAAATTGGGGTCAGACCCCATTTGTAGATGTCCTGTCCACAAGTTGAAAATGTCCTCTTTGTTACGAAAATAGCGCCTGTCACCCTATTAAGTATTATCGCCAGCAAAAGTATTTGCCCAAATCAGGAATTTTTTGGTATAGTGCTTAAAGCTTTAGGGTTTCTTAAAAAATTTATTAATTAATAAAGGAGGAAAAAAAATGAAAAAATTTGCAATCATCGGAATTATGGTGATATTCGCTCTGTGTTCTTTTACATCATGCGAAGAAGGTTTGTTTGTCTCGAAAGTTGGCCCTGCCGATGCTGAAAACGCACTCAAGCTCGTACCTAAGGACGTGATGGCTGTCTTCTATCTCGATATACATAGAATGCTGGCCATAGAGTTTATAAATAATCTAATGAAAGAGAAAGAAAGCGATGAGGAATCAGACGAACTAACTGGCCTTGAGGAATTTAAAGAAAAAACTGGAATCGATCCCGAGAAGGATATCAATTTCATCGTTGCGGCAATAATAGGAGAGACAGAAATGGGGAATGAGGAAGGCGTTGCAATCATAAACCTTACCTATGACAAAGATCTTTTGCTCTCTATGATTAAAGAAGAAATAGCAAAAGAAAAAGAAGAAGAACATGAGAAACAAGCTGAAGTAGAGGAGGAAGAGGAAGAGGAAGAGGAAGAGGAAGAGGAAGAAGAACATCAACTGATCGAAGAAAAATATAACGGCTATACTATCTATACAGTCAAAGAAGAATGTGAAGAAGAAGAACACGGGGAGGAAAGAAAAGAGCATGGTGAAAAATATGAAGGAGGAGAAAGTTTTGCTTTTCTGGACAAGTCTAACATAGCCGCAGGCAATAAAAGTGCACTCAAGTCCGTGATAGATGTTATAACTAAAAAGAATGAAAGTGTTTTAAAAAACGAAAACCTTTCCTCTCTGCTTAATAAAATTGACAAGAAAGCGATATTTTGGGGGGCGGCTCTTATCCCTGACAAAGCGATAAAAGAGGCAATATCGGCAAGGCCTGAACTCGTCATCCTGGAAGCAATCAATGCTGCCTCTATTTCTCTTGACTATAAAAACGCAAACATCATTGCTGACATAAATATCATGAGTAGCGATCCGACCAAGAACCAAGAGCTGGCTGATAACTTAAACGGTTATAAAGATATGGCAGCCTTGATTCAGATTCAGGATTTAAACATGGCAGAGATTTTGGATAGGATAGAGATTACCTCTTTCCCAGATCATGTAAACATCTACACCAGCTTTCCTGAAGATCTTCCTCAGACTATCATTGAGAAACTCAAAATGGAGAAGACAAAAGAGGAAAAAAAGGAATTTTAATAGTTTTCTCTACTCGATTTTCCCGCCTTTGTGGTCTGGAATACAACTCTATTAATCCTCAAGAATATATTCCTTATAGGAAAAAAGAAAGCAAGCTAGACTGAGAAAAATGGCGGTGATAAGGAAAAGCATGAAGATGGCCAGGCCATCAGGGCTTGGCTCTAGCCTGAACATCAGAAAAGAAAATCTTCCAGTTCTTGGAACTGGCAGCAAAGATTTTAGATAGTGAACGATTGAAAAGCGCTGGGTAGAACCCGGAAAATATTGGATAACGTTTTCCCAGCCAAAGCTAAAAACAAGCCCGACTAAAATAGACTTCTTCAGAAAAGTCCCGATAAAAGTAAAAAACGCTGTGTAGCAGATAATGCCCAAGGCTAAAACAACCACATCTCTTACAAGAATCTTATACAGAGAAAATCTACCCAGATTATTTAAATTTAATATAAAAAACGACAAAAGCACCCCAACCGCCATCATAATTATAACCAGAGTCGTGTAAGCCGAATACTTTCCGAGGATGATAGCAGATTTAGGAATCGGACGTGTCGTCAAGTAGGTCAGAGTTTGCCCTTCAATTTCCTCTGAGCCAACCGAAGTCCCAAAAAAAAGTGCCAGGATTAGGATAAGGAATTGAAGATAGAAAACTATAATCAAGTTGGAAAATATATAAATTCCCCTGACGTTGCCACGGCCCGAAAAAATTTGATTGAATTTGATAATAAAGGCAATCACAACCGGCAAAAAACTTAACAAGAAAAAGATTTTTGTTTTTTTCGCTCTTCTTCCCATGAACAAGAAGATGGAGTATACATTTTTCACTGAGCTTAAGAAAAAAGACAATTTCCCCGTGTTTTTTTGAATCATCCTACTTTCCTACTAAATAGTCAAAAACGGCCTGAAGGTTATCATCAGGTGAGGTTATTTCGTCCACTTCGATTTTGTTCTCGATAAAAAGAGAAGGCAATAGGCTGAATAGCTTATCCCTGTTATTGGTCTCGATAAGAAGAGAATCATTGGACGAGCTGAAATGCACCTTCAAAACATAGTCTTGATGGATGAATTTCGAGGCGAGCATGCGGGCATCGCTGCACTTAATAGAGATAATATGAGGATGGGTATCTATCAGGTCGCGGATGTAGTGAATATCACCTTGGGCAAAAATTTTACCCTGATGGATAAGAATAATCCGCTTGGTCATAGCTTCGATTTCAGGCAGGACATGGCTGGAGACGATAATCGTTCTTCCCTCGCCCTTATAGGATTTTATAAGGTGAATAATCTTCCGCCTTCCCAGAGGATCAAGGCCGCTTAAGGGTTCGTCAAGGACGATAATTTCAGGATCATGGGCGATGGCCTGCGCAACTTTCAACCTTTGGCGCATGCCACGGCTGTAAGACCTGATGACTCTGTCTTTATCTTCAACCAGTTCAACGATTTCCAGAGCCTTTTGAGCCCTCGATTCTATCTCTGATGGCGAAAAATGATGAAGCTTTAAAAGGCTTATGATGAACTGCCATCCTGTCATTTCTTCATAGAAAAAATCCCGTTCTGGACAGAATCCTATAATGGAGAATAAATGGTAATTATTCCTAACCTTTTGCCCCTTAACTCTAACAATACCAATGTTTGGCTTTATCTGCCCGGTTATGAGCTTTAAAAAAGTGGATTTTCCTGCACCGTTCGGTCCCAGAATTCCTACTATTCCAGGCTCAATCTGCAGGGTGACATCACTCAATCCCAGAACATTCCCGTACCATTTGGAAAGGCTTTTGGTTTCGATAATCGGTTTCATTTTACAATCTCAACACCCTTGACTTTGCTTTTCAAAATAAAGCCAGCAAAAACACAAATGCCCAAAAGAACTAAGAACGAAAAAATCCAGGAAATATCAAACGGAGTTTTCTGGCCAAAAATATGGGCGCCAACCTGCTGCAGATTTGCTCTCAGGGATACAAGCGAAACATAATGGCTCCTGAATTCCGAGCGGAAAATCAAATAAACAATTTCAGAAAGGTAGTAAATTCCAAAAATAAGAATAGCCACCAGTCTCCTGTTTTTGCTTAAAGAGGAGAGGAAAAGTGTATAAAACGAGAAAAATCCTGTAAGGATAAGCGAGTAGCCGATGATTGAGAGAGGAAGCCAGGGATAGGAGAGAAAGAATTTGAGACTTCCAGAGAAGACAAGCTTCATGATAAAAAAGACAAGGCCAGGAATCAGGGTAATGATGAATAAGAAAAAAACAATAACAGCGATCTTACCCAAAAAATAGTCTTTTTTCTTCAGCGGCCGAGAAAAATAGAGCTGAAGAGAATTATGCTTGAGGTCATCACTGATAAGACTTGCACCACAGAAAATCACTATCATCAGCATTATAAAAAGCATAAAACCCTGAGTAAGATACGTTTTAAAAAAGTTTGGGCTAATCTCCAGCAACTGTACGATTTCTCCTTTCAAGAAAGGGAAATCTTCCAATCTCTCTGAAACATATATTAATCCTAGAAAAAATACGGCAGGAAGAAGGCTCAGGGGGAAGGCCAATCTAAAGAACTTTCTCTGGAAGGTTAATCTAATCCCATATCTGGTGATTGGCCACCAAGGGAATTTTCTGACAAGAAACTCTCCATCCCAGTGTGAATAACCTTTTTCTTTGATAGTCACTAATCCACTCCTACCACTTGAGCAAATAAATCTTCAAGAGAAGTCTCGCTCTTTACAAAATGTCTTAATTGAATCTTTTCTTCAGCAGCTATCCTGAAAATCTCCTGCTTGTCTTGTTTTGGAGGCCAATAAACCTTCAGAATTCCGTCCTCGGTTTCCTCCACTTTACATTTCAAAGCTTTCAGCTTTTGGAGGAAGCCCCCTGCTTCACCTTTTATCTTCATTTCATAAAGATCTCTTATCTCTTTGAGCTCGCTGATATCACCCTGGGCAGCAAGCTTCCCTTTGTTTAGGATCACAACATACTTGCAGGTCAATTCTATATCAGGGAGAATGTGAGAAGAGATCAAGACTTGAATATCCTTCTTTGAGGAGATATCCATTATAAGTTCCAATATTTCATTTCTTCCTTGAGGATCTAAACCGCTTGTGGGCTCATCGAGGAAAATAAGTTTAGGATCATGGACAATCGCCTGAGCAAGCTTGAGTCTCTGTTTCATCCCTGAAGAATAAGTCTCTAAATTACGGTAACGGCTCTCCTCAAGGCCCACATAATAAAGGACCTCGTGGGCGCGTTTCATGGCCTCCTGACGAGGCATTCCCGATAGCTCGCCAAGATATGATGTAAAGGAAACTGCGTCCAACCCAGGAATGAAACAGTCGTCCTCGGGCATATAACCCACATAGCGCCTTATCTCAGTCTGTTCATCTTTGATGTCATAGCCCAGAACACGACCTCCTCCTTCATCTGCAGAAAGAAATCCAAGCAGGATGCGAATAAGGGTGCTCTTCCCAGCGCCGTTAGGGCCTAAAAGCCCGGCGGCTCCTTGAGGCAAATCAAGGCTTACTTCCTCCAGAGCCTTAATTTTACCGTAACTGAAATGGATATCCTTAACTTCAATACTCATCTTCTATGTATTATCCAAAATACATTATCCTTAATTCTTTAAATAAATACGATAATTTTCAAGCAAAAGTTTCTTGACCTGAGGATTTCTTTTTCCATAGTGGGGGGTATAATCTTAGATCAAGCTGAGTGCTAAGAAACATGAACTCCCTCGCCATAGACTAAAGCTCTATAGGCTTTTTCCACTCGGTCCCAATTCTCCTCTCTGTCCAGAGCCCAGAATCTTCCCATTACGGTGACGACTTGACCGACGCTAAGAGATCGGCACATCTCCTCCACTTTGGCTACATAAGCCGCACCGCTCTCAGGCTTCTCACCTCTTCGACCTATCAAAGAATGAATGAAGACTGGCTTCACATCGAGCTCTTTGGCCAAGCGAAGCAAAGGAAAAAGATGTTTGATTGTGCCGTGTGAGCTGTACTTGGAGACAATTCCTAGAAGATGAAGAGATTTATGTTCTTTTTTAGCTCCCTGCATGGCCCAGAGAAAAGCATCGTTGCGGAAAAAGCTCCCCTCCTGTATAGCTCTATCTATCCTAACCCGATCAAGCAGGATCCGCCTTCCTGCCCCCAGATGAAGATGCCCGGCTTCAGAGTTGCCCACTGTGTTGGCTGGCATTCCCACTGCCTCTCCAGAGGCTTTGAGCAGTGCGTGGGGAAAACGAGCCAACAGTCTATCAAAGTTTGGAGTCCGAGCTTCAGCAATTAAATTTGCTTCTTTTTCTTCTCTCATTCCCCATCCATCCAGGATCAGGAGGAGTACTCTTCTCTCTGCCTTTTCCTCGTCAGGGAAATTGAGAATTAAGCTCTCGCCGCTCATCTCAGGCGGCTTAGCCAATTCCAGCAAGGCCAATAGAGTTGGAGCGACATCAGCAAGCTCGCCCCCCTTTTTCAGATTCCACCGCTCCGGTGCTTCAGCAGAAAAATCGGCAAGCACAAAAGGAACTGGATTCTTCGTATGCCCGGTGTTTACTGTGCCGTCCGGATAGAGCCATTCCTCCACTGTTCCATGATCTGACGTGACGACGAGTGTAACGGCCTGGGTGCGGCAATCTTCGATGATCTTTCCTAGCTGCCGGTCAACTTCTTCCACAGCTTTGAGCACTGCGGCTTTATCCTCGATGTGTCCCAAAACGTCCACGTTTGCCAGATTAGCTACAATAACTCGATAAGGGGGATCATTAAGCTTTAGAGAAACTTTTTCTGCAACTTGACTGGCACTCATCTCGGGCTTCAGAGCATAAGAGGAAACAGCTTCGGGTGAAGGGACTACTATCCTTTCCTCTCCGGGAAAGACCTCATTACTTTTGCCGTTCATGAAAAAACCGACATGAATTTCTTTTTCAGATTCGGAAATCTTGAGGAGGCCTAACCCTGCTTTAGAAAGAACCTCAGCCAAAGTATTCTTGATTTTCCCTTCGGGAGGAAAAGCTACTCTGGCCTTTAAGGAGGAATCATACTCAATCATGGTCACAAAATTCAAATGAAGATCTTTATTTACGGGGAAATGACTAAAATCTCTGTTCACTAGACACTCTGATAGTTCTACTTCTCTCTCGCCTCGAATGTCATAAAAAATGACGTAATCTCCGTTCTCCAGCCTTCCCAGAGGTTGGCCTGTGGGATCAGCCATGATTATCGGGTCTAAGGCTTCATCTTCCTGACCAGACTTATAAGCTTTTTTAATGCTTCGTACCAAAGGAGAACTCTTGGCGAGGCTTATATCGTTATCCACTTATGTTCCTCATAATAAGCCTATACTATAGAAACGAAGCAAGAGTATGTCAATGGGATATCAAAGCAAAAAATTCAAGACTCATGATCTAATCCCTATTGAAAATATGTAAGAAATTATGTTAAGTAGGAGTATCTTTTGAATATAAAAAATAGGAGGGAAAATGAAAAAATTATTCATATTTTTCGTATTCTCCTTGGCGGTTTTATTTATAACTTCACACAGCGAGACTGCTCCCACTACCAAAGCTATAATTTTTGACGACTTCATCAGCATCAAGCGAGTCAGTGATCCTCAAGTTTCACCTAACGGAGATTTAATCGCTTTTGTAGTCACAGAGATGAATAAAGAAGAAAACACTAGTAATAGTGACATCTGGGTCATTCCTTCAAGAGGAGGAGAGCCGTGGAGACTTACCTCTAGCCCTAAAGCTGACAACAACCCGCGCTGGTCTCCGGATGGGAAGAAAATTGCATTTATATCAACAAGAAAAGGATCCCCCCAAATATGGATGATCGATCCCAAAGGGGGAGAAGCTTATCAACTCACCACTATTTCTACTGGAGCCAGCGGCGTTATCTGGTCCCCGACCGGAAAACACCTGGCGTTTGTCTCTTCTGTCTACCCGGATTGCAAGAGCGATGAATGCAACAAAGAAAAGGAGAAAAAGAAAGAGGAAAGTTTGGTTAAGGCCAAAGTTTTTAACCAGCTTCTTTTCAGGCACTGGAATTCATGGCGTGATGGAAAAAGAAGCCATCTCTTTATCATCCCGGCTGAAGGAGGCAAAGCCGTCGATGTCACGCCAGGTGACTTCGACACTCCACCAATCTCTTTAGGAAGCAGCCACGACTACGCCTTTTCTCCTGAAGGCGAAAAAATCTGCTTTGTTCGAAACATTGACCCGGAATTGAAGATTTCGCTTGGAACCAACAACGATCTTTTCGTAACATCTGCCCAAGGAGGAAAGATTGAAAAAATCACAGAAAACAAAGCTAACGACAACTCTCCTCATTACTCTCCAGATGGACGGTTTTTAGCCTACAGAGCAATGGCCAGGGCAGGGTTTGAAGCAGACAAATACAGCCTTATTCTCTTTGAACGGAAAAACCAGAACAAAACAGACCTAACAGAGAAGTTGGATCGATCAGTGAATGAAATTCTCTGGTCTCTTGACAGCGCATCTCTCTTTATCACCTTTCAAGAAAAGGGCCGAATATCTTTAGCCCGAATTTCGCTCAAAAACAAAAAGATAGAGAGAATTCTTGAAGGTCACTACATTGGTTCATTCTGCCTTACTCCTGACGGAAAAAAGCTTGTCTTCCTCAAACAAGCCATCAATCAACCTGCAGAAATATTCTCCCTTGATCTAAAAACAAAGAAGCTGAATCAACTGACTATGATGAACAGCAAACTTCTCTCAAAACTTGAGATGAATGGCGCTGAGGAATTCTGGTACGAGGGAGCAGAGGGAGACAAAGTGCACGGTTTTCTGGTCAAACCTCCTTTCTTTGATGCAGCAAAAAAATACCCGTTGGTTATGCTCATCCACGGAGGCCCTCAAGGAGCCTGGTCTGACAATTTCCATTACCGTTGGAATGCCCAGATGTTTGCTGCGCCAGGTTATGTGACGGCAATGATTAACTTCCACGGCAGTACTGGCTACGGTCAATCATTCACAGATTCAATAAGCGGAGACTGGGGAGGAAATCCTTATGAAGATATTATGCGAGGTTTGGATTATCTTCTCAAAGAGCATGATTACATCGACAAGAACAGGCTGGGAGCAGCGGGAGCTTCTTACGGAGGTTACATGATCGACTGGATTGAAGGCCATAACGACAGGTTCAACTGTCTCATTTCACATGCTGGAGTCTATGACCTGCGCTCCATGCACGGTGCGACTGAAGAACTCTGGTTTCCGGAATGGGATTTAAGGGGAACTCCCTGGACCAACAAGGAAATGTACGAAAAATGGTCCCCAAGCTTCTATGTCAAGAACTTTAAAACTCCCTGTCTTGTTATACACGGTCAGAACGATTTTAGAGTTCCTGTCACCCAGGGATTTCAATTTTTTACAGCTCTCCAGAGGATGAGAGTCCCGTCAAAAATGCTTTATTTTCCCGATGAGGACCATTTTGTCCAGAAGCCACAAAACGCGGAACTCTGGTGGAAAACTGTTCATGAATGGCTCGAAAAGTACTTGAAGTAAATATATGTTTGTTGGTGAAATTATTTCGGTGGCAGTGACCGCGCGAACTCCAATCCACGTTGAATCCATTTATTGAGTCCTTCATCCGATCGGTATGCCTTTGGACCTACGAACACCATACTCTTTATGGGTCGGCCCGTGAAGTCCATCGGCCGTACGTGAGGTTCGGCCAGTGCTCCTTCATAACCTTCAGGGCCTGTGCGAACAATAAGGTCCTCGTTAAGCACACCACAGAACATATTACCTTGGATGATGAAAGCAAGGCCACCGAACATACGCTTCTCAATTATCCCCGGATGAGCTGCTAGAGTTTTTCGAACTCGCTGGGCCAGCTTTTCGTTATAAGCCATGTCCATCCTCCCTTCACATTTTAAACTGTACAAGGTAGGCAATCAACCAAGGCGAAGCCAGCAGAGGGTTCTTCTTTTGAAATGAAAGTTTGAAAGACCTGACCCCTATTATTCGAAAGTGAGGCTCA
>JABAOH010151202.1_pt3 | contig 11402 bp, 10 predicted proteins | sample 7062181 | NCBI WGS metagenome assembly JABAOH01 (sample SAMN14538630, study PRJNA623070) | marine sediment metagenome | biome: marine biome [ENVO:00000428]; feature: marine pelagic biome [ENVO:01000023]; material: deep marine sediment [ENVO:00002113]; isolation source: pool of 5 deep marine... | reverse complement strand
TCGATTCCCAGCGCATGTACTGCATCTCGAGCCTTGATCCGATGCCGATCAGCAGGTCGGTGTCCTCCCACAGCTTGTACGCCGCCGCCGCGGAGACGCCCCATGGCGTATCTTCGCCGACGACGCCGCGACCACTGCGGAACGCAGTAACGCATGCACCCAGCATATCCGCGAGTTCACGCACTTCCTGGCTCGCATGTTGCGCACCACCCCCGCACATGATCATGACGTTCTTCGCGTTCGCAATCAGTTCGGCCGCTGCGTCGATCTGGTCGTCGTCGACGGCCGGCCGCTCGATCATGGCATTGCCCGGACCGATCTCTACGTCCCAGGACTTGCCCATCGTATCCCAGCACATCTCGATCGATGCGGGGCCGGGACGGCCGCTCAACATTTGATAAAACGCATCATTCATCTGTGCCGACGTGGTCGCCGGGTGGTCTATGCGGTCGGCATGTGCATGTTTGACGATCGTCGACAAAGTCGCGAGCTGGTCCGGCAACTCGTGCAGATGGCCGCGGCCGACGCCGAGGAACTCGGACATCACCTGGCCGGTCAGGCATAACACCGGCTTATTGCATCCCTCGGCCGTGCACAGTGCCGCCGACGCATTCAGGATGCCGGGTCCAGGAACGACGGCGAACGCACCGGGCTTTCCGGTCGCGGCAGAATATCCGTATGCCATGTAGGCTGCGCCCTGCTCGTGGCGGCTGATGACTGCGTTGACTTCCGGCAGACGATAGATTGCATCGAATAGCGGATAGATCTGTGCGCCTGGCAGCCCGAATATGGTTTTGATGCCGTTGGCTACAGCAGCGCGTACCATCGCCTCGCCGCCAGTCATGTTCTTTGTCTCAGGCATGCGAAAAACTAATTCAAAGTCGTCCAGAGAAACGCGATCGCAAATGCAGCCAAAACAACTACGCTGATCCAGTTCCAGTTTATCAGTACGGCACTCGGCCGATGTTCCGCCGCGACGTCACTTGATGTGACCGCGCGATAGTTGTAGTAGGCAATCGCCGGCCCGGCGACGAATCCCATGCTCGTCGCGAAGTAGATGAACGTCGTAAAGTTGCTCATCAGGAACAGCAACATGATCGACACACCAACTACCTGCACGGCAAGAAAAGTCTTGAAACGGCTCGGCGCATCAGCCGGCCTGCCCTGCAGGATACCGACGAGGCGATCCGTCACGCGCGGCAGCGCATCCATCAAGGCGACCTGCGTGGACCAGATCACCGCGATGCCGGCCGCGGCGATGACCGGGTATGACCACGTGCCGATGACAGTCGTAAAAATCCCGAAGAGTTCAGTGGCGAAACCGGCGGCCGTGGCCGGAACCTGGCGGCCGCTCTCGAATAACACCGCGGTACCCATGGCGACGAAACACAGCGCAAGCACGAGGGTCAGGCCATACCCATTGCGAAAGTCCGACAGTGCCCGCTTGTAATCGAAACCCTCTCCATCGATCTTTTTCCGCTCACACACCCATTTCGAATACAGGATCGCGCCGTTGGTCGGCATCGGCATCCAGCCGGCCATTGCAATGACAAAGATTGCGAGCGAACGATCGGGCGTCAGTGTGGCGAGCAATCCACGGTTGCTGCTGCCAAGGAGAGGCAGTGAAAACAATGTCGCGGTGACCGCCAGTACGGAGAACGCAAGCACGAGAATTTTAACGAGCCTTTCCGCTCTCGCATATTGACCATTTAGCAATACAACGGCCGAAATGACCATCAGCCCGACTGCAACCTGGGGACCGGAAAGGGGAATCTTGAATACGCTGATGATCAGGCCAGCCGTGACCAGGGACACCGCCCCCGTCGCGATAAACATGTCGACAAAGAAGCCGACGGCGAGCCACACCATCGCTATCCTGCTGATTTTCGAGTAGGCGGTGACCAGGCTTTGTTCCGTCGCGTTCGCATAATCGACGGCAAAGCGAAACGCCGGGTACTTGAGGACGACAATCAATACAATGAGCCAGGCCAGCGAGAAACCGTAATCGGCACCTGCCTGCGTCGAATAGACGAGATGCGACACGCCGACGGCGGTCGCAGCCATCATCATCGCTGGCCCGAAACGGCTCAGGAAGCCGCTCACATCCGCGGCCCTGGGATCAAGACAGTGAACAAATCCGCTTACTCTTTCTAATTCTTGTCGTCCTGATACTATCGGACCCCACTGCATAAGAACAAGCCTGACCGCAAGGTGGCTCCTTCATGACTGACAAGACGCGAATTGCCGTCGCGATATTACTGCTGCTATTTGCGATAGCGACCTGGGCAGACGAACGTCCCAACATCGTTTTAATCGTGGCCGACGACATCGGTTTTTCTGATATCGGTGCGTTCGGCAGTGAAATCCGCACACCCAACCTCGATGCGCTGGCAATCGAAGGCATCAGGCTCACGAATTTCCACGCGGCGCCGACCTGCGGTCCGTCACGATCCATGCTGCTGACCGGCGTCGATCACCATCTTGCCGGCGCCGGCATCAATCGGGCCGGTCTGTTTCGATTGCCGGAACTCCAGGGACGCCCGGGCTACGAGGGTTACCTGAACGAGAGTGTGGTGACCTTTGTGCAGTTAATGAACGATGCGGGCTACCGCACCTATGCGACCGGCAAGTGGGATCCGGGCAGGCGGCCCGGGCATCTTCCGGGCGATCACGGCTTCGACAAATCGTTCGTGCTCGGGGGTGGCGGCGCCAGTCATTTCGCGGACATGAGTGGCACTACACGTCCCGAAGGGCCGGCGCGATACTACGAGGACGGCGAAAAAGTCGACAAGCTTCCGGAGGACTTCTATTCATCCGAGTTCTATACCGACCGGATCATCGACTACATAAACAGCAATGACGACGAACAACCATTCCTGGCTTACCTGTCGTATACGGCCGCCCACTGGCCGCTACAGGTTCCTGATGACTGGCGCGACCGATATGCAGATGACTACGGGGAAGGCTGGCATGCCGTTCGCAGTGCGCGCTTCAACCGGCAAAAAGACCTCGGTGTTATTCCTGCGCACGCAGAATTATCGTCAGGTCATCCAGCCGTGCAGGACTGGGACGAACTATTGCCTGCACAGCGAGAGGTCGAACTGAAACGCATGCAAATCTACGCTGCGATGATCGAAAACATGGACTATCACATCGGGCGGCTGGTCAAGACTCTGAACGAGAGACAAACCGATCGTGACACCATGATCGTATTCATATCGGACAATGGCGCCGAGGGAAACGCGATCGATGGAATCATGGACAATGCCTACTGGATTCCATCGAATTTCGATAACCGGCTGGAAAATCTTGGAAGGCCCGGGTCTTATATTTGGCTGGGGGTCGGATGGGGCGACGCGAGTTCCAGCCCGTTCACACTTTTCAAGTCTTATACGACCGCTGGCGGCCTGCGCACGCCGGCTATCGTTTACAGTCTCCAGGGTAGGTTCGATGCCGGAATCCGGGATGCCATAGTGACGATCCGCGATATTGGGCCGACGCTGCTCGAGCTTGCCGATGTGCAGCAGCACGACGGTAGCTACAAAGGAAGGAAGGTGCATCGAATGTCAGGAAGATCGCTGGTCGATTACCTCGACGGTCAGAACGGCACGGTTCATGGAAACGCGCCGCTCGGCTGGGAACTCTACGCAAGCCGTGCTCTGATCAAGGGTGAATGGAAGGCGGTGCGCATTTTTCCGCCTGCCGGTTCCGGCGCATGGCAACTCTTCAACCTGAATACTGATCCAACAGAAAATTTCGATCTCGCCGCCGATTATCCTGACGTGATGGCTGAACTGATCGCAGACTGGGATGACTACGCAGAAACGAATGGTGTAGCAGTTTTCGAAAGGGATATCGGCTACGGTCGTTATTGAGGCACGCATTCGGCCGGTAACGAATGTTTCGCCTCCTCGTTCTCGTCCATCGATACCTCGGCATTGCGGTCGGCTTCATCGTCGCCCTGTGGTGCCTGTCCGGGTTTGTCATGATGTACGTGCAGTATCCGGATCTCGATAAACAGGAGTATCTCGCGGGACTCCCTGCGATCGACACGTCAAATTGCTGCGTCGTCGATAGCGATGTACTCAATCAACTCGACGGAGTCGACGCAGTCACCGTGGAAATGCTCGCCGGCCAGCCGGTGCTTCGTGCACGCTTCGGCCACGATATGAGCCTTCTCGTCGATCTTGTGAGCGGCTGGTGGTACCAGAGCATCGACCAGGAAACGGCGCTGCAACAGGCAGACGCATTCATGGCGGCTTCGGGCATCGACGGCGAAGCCCGATTCCTGGCCCGCATTACGCGCGACCAATGGACGGTAGCCGGCTATTTCGACTTGCATCGGCCGTTGTTTCTCCTGACCGCCGACGACGAGTCGCAAACGCACATCTATGTGTCGGGCGTCAACGGCCGCGTCGTGCAGACGACAACATCGGGAGAGCGTCTCTGGAACTGGTTCGGCGCTGTCATCCACTGGATATATCCGACGACCTTACGGCAAAACATTGCGCTCTGGAGCCAGATCGTCATCTGGTTGTCGATCATCAGCCTGTTCCTGGTACTGGTCGGCATCTATCTCGGCGTCAAACAGTTTCGCTTTCGTGAGAACGGGTCGAGGTCGCCATACCGCGGCCTCAATCTGTGGCATCACTACTCCGGGCTGATCTTTGGTCTCGTGACCGTGACGTGGCTTTTCAGCGGGCTTTTGTCGATGAATCCCTGGGGCGCATTCGAAGGCGACAGCGGAAACGAGGAACGCAGCCGCCTCGCGGGACGTGGCTTATCTGCCCCCGAGGTCACGGGCATCGTCCAGGCGCTCGACAGTTCACTTTTGTCTGCAGGCACGGTACGACTGGCTTCGTCGATCGTCGACGGCGAGCTTGCCTTGATTGCGCAGGATGCGAACGCCAATGCGATCCGCCTCGACGGGCGGACCCTGGAACCCTACCCGCTGCCGGATGCGATCTGGCAACGCGTCGCTCAACTGGCAAAACCGGATACACCGGTCCTGCAGGCAGGCTATATCGAAGCGGAAGACAACTATTATTTCAGTCACCACGAGAAAGTCAGCTTTCCGGTATACCGCATCGTTTTCGACGACACCGGCCAAACGCGTTATTACTTCGACGCGACGTCGGCGGAACTCGTCGAGAAATACGATAGCGATCGCCGCTGGAACCGCTGGCTGTTCCTCGGTCTGCACCGCGGCGATTTCACGTCGCTGATGAGGACGCGGCCGTTATGGGACCTGATTCTGTTGCCGCTGATGCTCGGTGCAACCGCCGCTGCAGTCACCGGCGTGTGCATGGGCTACCGTCGCCTAACCGGGTAATCCTCGTAATCCACGAAGTAACAAGCTCGGGTACAATCTGCGGCTCATTTGCCCAAGGCCTCGAAGGACTGATCGATGAACGAGAACAGTAACCAGAAATCGCAAGCAACGCCGTCCAGGACAAGCCTTTTGAAAGGCAGCTTGGTGGCGCTGGTCGTGGCCGTTGTCGTAACAGTCCTGTTCGTCCTGCCTGCCGAGTACGGCATCGATCCGACTGGCGTCGGGGCGAGGCTCGGCCTGCTCGATCTTGGGGAAACGGCAGAAGCCCTCGAAGAAGAAACCGGTAGCCGCGGCAATGTCATTATCGAGGGCACCTGGCCGGGCATTCCTGAAGAATTCGATTTCTACCAGCCGGACATCCTTGGAGATCCGTATTCGCGAACACAGGAATCGAAATTCCGCTCCGATACTCTGACTATCGAACTCGATGTCGGCGAACAGACCGAATACAAAGCCATCATGAAACAGGGAGATGCCCTGGTCTATCACTGGCGCTTGAATAACGGCACCACGGTGTACACGGATTTTCACGCCGATCCCGGCGAGAACGCTGCGGCTGCAGGATATCCGGATCAGTACTACATACGCTATGCCGAGAGTGAAACGGCGGAAAGTTCAGGCTCGATAGTCGCTCCTTTCGATGGTAATCACGGGTGGTACTGGTTGAACATCGAGGAAGAGCCCATCACGATCACACTTGAAGTGCACGGCTACTACGAGCGCATCGAAGAGCTCATGCGCTCTTACCAGTATTAGACAGTCCCAAAGTAATAGCCGGACATCTGGTAAGCGGCCAGTGCGAAACCCGCGAACATCAGTGCGAAATTGAACGCGTTTGCGTGCCGGTCGAATGTACCGGCCGCACGCCACGCGTTTATCAAAACGAGTAACACCACCAGCGCCAGCAGCTGACCTATTTCCACACCGACATTGAAAGAGATGATGTTAGCAACGAGACCGTCGGGGGAAAGCGTGAAACCCTGCAGCTTGGTCGCCAATCCGAATCCGTGCACGAGACCGAAACAGAATACCGCGTACCTCGGGTTGGGTTGGCGGTTGAACACTCTTTTGAAACCGTCGAGGTTTTCGAATGCCTTGTATGCGACCGACAAGCCGATCACCGCGTCAACTAGGTACGGGTTGACATAAATCTTGCCGAGCACACCCGACAGCAGCGTGATGCTGTGACCGACTGCAAACAGCGTCACGTATAAAGCAATGTGCTTCGGTCGGTACAGGAAAAAAATGACGCCGAGCAGATACAGGAGGTGGTCATAACCGGTGATCATGTGTTTCGCGCCGAGATACATGAAGGCAAGCAAGGCCTGGCCGGCATTTCGCTCGAGAAACTCTGCGTCTCTGCCCTCGACGCCATGTGCGACGGCGATGTCCGGGAGCAGCAGGATAACAAGCAGGATTAGAAGCGCCGTCGGGTAATCGGCTTTTGTCTGCATGGCGACTGTGGTCGGTTTATTCATTCATCTCCGGGCTTTTGTCCGCAGGCCATGGCAACACCACGATGGCGGTCAGTGCGAGGGACAGCCCGGCGAACAGCAGCAATGTATACGTCGAGCCGAACTCATCCGCAAGTGCCCCGGCGAAGATACTGCCAATGGCCGGGCCGCCGATGATCACCAGTGGCCACAGGCTCATCACCCGCCCCCGCAGCTCGTTCTCCACCTTGATCTGCATCTCGGATTGCGAACCTAACGACACCATCGTGGCGAAGAACCCGAGTAGCGAGGTAACGGCGAGACCCCAGGAAATCCTGCTGACACCGGCAAAGAGCAGCATCGACACGCCCACGCCGACAGCGCCGGTCAGCACAATTGCAGGAAAATACCGATGCGATTTCATGAGCGAGAACATGATGCTCGCCGCGATCGCGCCACCACCCGCAGCGGCCATCAGTGCCGCAAGCTGCGCGCTTCCGCCGTCGAATATCAGAACGACCAGCGCCGGGAAGATTTCGATGATGCCGCGCCCGAAAAACGTGCTGACGCCCGCGATCAGGATAACCTGGCGAATGCTGGGATGGTCGCGCGTATAGCGAAGGCCTTCCAGGAACTGATCGAGATAGGCGCCTTCTTGCGGCGGCCCCGGCGGTGACGTCAGCGGCTTGATGTAAAGGAGCGCCGCAATGATGGGCAGGTAGGTGACGGCATTGACGACATACGCAAAACCGATGCCGTACAAGGCCACGATGGCGCCGGCAATGCCGGGCCCGATAAAACGTGATGCGTTGAAAATGATCGAATTGATGGCGACCGCATTCGGAAATTGCGCCGGTTCGACGAGATCGGGTATCAGCGACAGGCGAATCGGCGAATACGCACTGTAGGCGATACCGTGTGCGAGCGCGAGGCTCAGTAACCACTCGATATTGATTGCACCCTGCAAGGTGAGCGCCGCGAGGATTGCCGAAATGCAAGCCATGACGGTGTGCATGACGATGGCGCCGTTGCGGCTGCTGATGCGATCCACGACGACACCGAAGAAGGGGGTCAGCAGGATCATGGGAATAAACTGTGCGCCGGCAACCATGCCGACGACCAGCGGCGATTCGCTCAGCTGCCATGCTTGCCAGCCGAGGGCCAATCGCTGGATCCAGAGACCGACGACGGATATCGAGTTGCCGCAGATAAAGATGCGGAAATTCCTGCTGTGGAGCGCGGAAAGTGGCTGTTCGTTGTTGGTGGGCATAAACGCTGTACTAGCGACCCGGGCAGTTGCCGGAGGCCGGCCGATAAACGGAAATCTATCCTAACCCGTGCCGATATAGGGAATCAGGCGCCCGAGTAGCAGCACGCCGGTCCAGGCCACGAGCGATACCCAGCCTACCGCTTTCGCCAGCGCAGTCGTGTCGCCGTGGGGATCCCAGTCAGCGATAAGCGGATTAATCTTCAAGGCAAATACGAGGACATTAAGGCCCGCGACCAGCACGAGGATCATCTTGATTTGGAATCCGATATTGATCGAATAACGCGCCGGATCGCCAAAGAAGAACAGCACCCCGGATACCAGGTTCATGGCAAAACCGATGATGGCCCAGGGCAACAGTTTGTGCGTTGATTTCAGGTCGATTTGCCTGAGAAATCCGGCGAGTCGCAAGTCGACAACGAGTATCGAGCCGAGCAGCAGCGATAAACCGATGAAATGGATGATCTCCAGCAGCGGCCATAACCAAAAGGTAGCCAGTACCCAGGTGTTGATCGTGCCACCTTCAATTGCCTGTACGAGTGTTTCAATCATCGTTGTCTACCCTACAGGTACGCGATCAGCCGTCCGGCGAAAATTGCGCCGATCCAGCAAACCAGAGACAGGGACGCGAGTACGATAGCCGATGATTCGATATTCGCGTCCGCGCCGTCCCAATCGTCGGCTCGCGATTCAAGGCGTCGCTGGATGACGATACCGACAATCACACCGGCGATGACAGCAGAGATCTTGATCAGGAACGGTGCACTTGCAACGAATGTCGTCGCCTGGGAAGAGAACAACATACTCCCGGAGACCGCATTAAAAATAAATCCGATCCACGCAAGTCGATACAGGCTCAGGAATGCATGGAAGGAAATACCACGAACGACACGCAACATGCGCAAATCGAGCATGACGAATATACCAACGACGATTGCGAGGCCGATCGCATGCGTGCCAAGCATTATCGGATAGCCCCACAGGGATTCACCTACCCAAATTGCGGGTGCCGTGGATTCCAGCCATTCGAACACCGGCATCTCCCCTCTTGCTTATTGTTGTGCCGACAAGCGGCGCATTNNAGCGGCGCATTGTACCGTCATGGCTGCGATATATGGAGATCTGGATCGTATTGCGTAAGAAACATACAGAAATGCAGCAAATGTGCTGGCTCAATGCGTCTCAACCGTGACCGGAGGTAAGCGATGAAATCAGTGCAATCCCTTGCATTGTTGGCTCTCGGCCTGTGCATAGTGGCGATCAACGCCCAGGAGCCCGTCGAGATTCTGCCCGGCAGTGTCAATGACATCATGGTGAATATCGTCACGCCGGCGACGAACACGATCTGGGCCATCGAGGATCCCCAAACGGACGAGGAATGGCAGGTATTCATCGACGCGGCATCACAACTGATCGACGCGGCGGCCCGCATCAAGTCGGGAGGCGCCGGCCCTAATGACTCGGCCTGGGCAGAAGCAGCCGAGTGGCAGAAATACGCCGACCTACTGATCGAATCAGGTCAGGATATCCAGGCTGCAGCCGCGGCACGCGACCTCGATACATTGATAAACGTATCAAACGACAAGATGTACCCGCCCTGTGAAGAATGCCACATCATGTTTCACCCTGGATTCGGGGCGCAGGAAGTTAATTAAAAAGGCACGCATGCCTACATCTGCCAATACATGAAAGCCGCCGAGCTGCCGGTGCCGGCCGGCGTGCGGTACAAAGCCTGGTAATCGACGAGGTGGCCTTTGAGATAGGTGCCACGAAGAGCGCCGTTCATGGCAATCCATGACTTGATTTCTGAGGAACCGGAGCGGTAGTAGCCGTCGTGGTAACTCAGCAGGTATTTGAGTTCGCCACTTTCCATCGCCTCGATGATATCGCGATCGAATTCCTCATCGACGACCGGGTGGCTCAGACCGCCGCTCGCGATGAGCGCGACCCTGGCGTCGGTATCCCAGATGCGCACCGCCTTGCCAATCATCTTGCCCAACGCGTAGCAACGGCCAGTATCCGGTTGGTTGGGCGGAAAGAAAGTATTGATGTCGACCGGCACATGCGGTACGAGGTGCTTGCGGAAAATCTGCTTGTAGATGAATCCATAGGCGTGCGGCATGCCACTCGTGAACGAATAGATCGGATCGGCACGATACTGACGGTGCGAATAAGTGACATCGAAGTCATGCTTCATTGCCTGTTTCACCAGATACCTCGCGAGCTCCGGGTGCCCGGGCAACACCTGGACCTCCTTGTCGGGCAGGTGACCCTTGTCCGAAATGTGGATATCGGGTGGCAGGCGCCTCTTCTGTTCCATGGTGCGCGGCATGTTCTCGAAGTGCTCGCAGCCCATGATCGTAAAGGCCGGCCTGACATCGTCGAGGAACATCTCTCCCTGGTCGTTCCCGAAAATGATGGCGACGTCGATTTCCGCTTCCGCAAAAATCTGGCTGATCCGGTTTATCGCCGCGTGTGATTTCGCGATTCGCTCCTTGAATGTATTCACGCCCATCTGTTCGGCCAGATTCTGATCCTTGCGCTGTTCGACCAGGTCGACGTATTTCACGCGCTCGCCCTTGTACCACAACGGCTCTGCATCCTCGCTATCGCGCTTTGCGTGATACTCCCACGTATCCACGGGCGTGTGCAGTTGCGGCGCGTGTGCACAGCCGATTGCCAGTACTATTTCCGCCATTGAAAATCTTTTTCCGTCAATTCAGAGGTTGAAAATGCGCATCGCGTTACCGTCGCGAACTTTTGCAGCAGTCGACGCATCCAGCGCGTTTACACGAGACAGGCAGCCGGACATGTCACCTATGTTGTGTGGATAGTCGGAGCCATACAAGACGTTGTTGGTCCCGCCGACCTTGACGCAGAGCTCCAGCGCATCCTGCGCGTACACGACGGCATCATAATAAATGCGCTGCAGGTAACTGCTGGGTTTTTCCTTGATGACCTCCGCACATGCGGGAATCATCTCGTGGCAGCGATCTAGCCGGCCCGCAATGTAGGGCAGCGTGGCGCCACCATGTGCTGCAATGATCTTCAGGTTCGGATAGCGATCGAAAAATCCGTCGAAAATCATGCGTACGATTGCCAGTGTCGTATCGAACATGAAGCCGACTGGTGGCACCAGCCCGTATTCGTCGAGATGCATGTCGGGCGTACCAAGCGGCGCAGTCGGGTGTACGAGAACCGGCAATGCCCGGTCGTCGATTGCTTGCCACACCGGCGCGAAATCAGGATCGGTCAGGTTCATACCATCGATGGTCGCAATGACCATCACGCCAACGGCACCGGCGTCCATGGTTCTCTGAAGTTCGGCGACCGCCGCGTCCGCGTACTGCCACGGCAATGACGTAAACCA
>JABAOH010001345.1_pt6 | contig 11404 bp, 12 predicted proteins | sample 7062181 | NCBI WGS metagenome assembly JABAOH01 (sample SAMN14538630, study PRJNA623070) | marine sediment metagenome | biome: marine biome [ENVO:00000428]; feature: marine pelagic biome [ENVO:01000023]; material: deep marine sediment [ENVO:00002113]; isolation source: pool of 5 deep marine... | reverse complement strand
GTCGCCAAGGCGTACCAGGATGCCACTGATTTCCACCTCAAACACCCTGACCTGGAAAAGAATCTTCAGAAGAAACACACCGATGAGGAGTTAAAGTAGTATCTCTTGAGGGATCAACTCTCTATGAAACGAATTTGTTGAACTAAAATAAATTAGAAAAGACCGGAGAAAAGAACATCCGCATGAAAAAGTTTGGACGTGCTCACTCTGGTCCTAAACGGAAGTGTTTCTTTAATGGTGAGATAAAACCAGAATTTATCGAAGAGTCTTAGTTTTTTCACATAGAAAAGAGCCGAATCTGAGATGCTGTCCACAAGAATCCTTCCCACCTCTTCGTTATTCTCGTTCACAACGACGATTGTATAGACATCTTTTTGCTCATCCCCCTCAGTGACGGTTTCTTTCTCGAGCATGCCGTAGACCTTCCCTTTTTCTTTTCCTTCCCACACTTCAGCTTTATCAAAAGAAATTCCTTCCAGTATCTCAAATCCCTCTCGGGTTTCCACGTCGAAATAATCGTCAAGAACGACTTCTTCTGTCTTTGTGAAAACATTCCGCCAGGTTCTTCCCGCTTCCTTCACATCGATACGGGTGGCCACTAAAATGGACGGTCTATCCGGTGAAAACTCTCCCGAACCTCTGACTTCTTTATCCACCAGTACGCTCGCATCGCCAGAATCGACCTGACCCTGGACAATGATATCGAATCCCTGCACCTCGGGAACATACAGATACTTTCCGATCCCGACTTTGGCCACACCTTCGAACGGGATGATATTCTCTTGAGAATCCGACTTCTCCTCTGCTCCCTTCTTGCACGCAACGCTTCCGGCAGCGATTAACAGAAAAACTAAAGTACTCAGGAACAGGAGTCTTGTGAACTTTTCCATACTTCTTTTTCTCTCGGTTGAATTTCCTATCCTTAGAGCCATAACTCATACCTCCATTATTGAATCATTCGGAAGGGAGATGATGCTTCGGGAACCCGCAATTTTCATTTTTCTCGAATAGAAAACACATTCTCCTTTCACTTTGAGCTAAAATATTTTATACCATTGGACAGATTAAAAGTAAAGAAGAAAGTTCAGAACTCCTGATGAATAACACAAAAGGGGACGGGCTGCTTTTTCTTGGGGACTGTCCCTTTCAGTCCTTGAATTGAAATAAGAGAGGGACTCTCCCTTTTCCCTGAAGAAAAAGCAGCCTGTCCCCTTTTTTACCCTTTGTATTGTGCTATTTTTTTCTGACTCTTTTTCCTGAGGAAGAACGGGATGAAGAGCTGCGGCTTGAAGACCGACTGGATCTTGAACCTGAAGACCGGCTGACTCTTGAAGAAGAACTTCTTCCGCTCCGAGAGGAAGACACTCTAGACGAGGAGCCCGAGCTCCTTCGGGACGACACAGACTTCGAGCGGGAAGAAGAGGATGAGCTCCGTCTGACAGCAGACCTGGACGCAGAAGACCTTGAAGTACTGACACGTGCGGATGACGACCGCCCGCTGCTCCGACGCGAAGAGGAGCGGGACGGGGATGAACGCGAAACGCGATTCCTGACAGAGGAACTCTGCGCTCTAGATGCAGATGATCTCCTCACGGCCGGGGAACGCGATGGAGACGCGGCAGAATTCCGACTTCTGCGAGCATCAATATCCGCTTTTAACCTGGACGGATACACTTTTGTGCCCGACCTCCCGACTTGAGCACTCCTCTTTCTCGGAGACACAGGACTCGAGCGTCCCGAAGAAGAAGATGCGCTTGAGCGGGACACCGTACGTCTTCTCGAAGGATAAGTTTTCACGTTCCGCTCAGAAGCCCCGCTTTTCGAGATGCGAGATGAGCTTCTGGCAGGAGTGCCAGATCTCCTGAGATTGGAGGGCTCCGCCTTCGAAGAGCTCCGCCGGTTCCTGTTGGCATCAGTGATTCTTCTGGGATTTTCCTTCAGACTTTCTCTTTTGACGCTTAAGGAGCTCCTGCGGAGAGTCTTAGGAGTCCCCACAGACCCTTTTGACCTCTGTCGAGAGGATAATCTGCTTGTGGAGATATAATTTCTCTCCACGCGTCTCACGTTACTCCGGGAGAGGACCTTGGCCGCAGTTGAATCCCGGAGCGATGTTGAGCCGATACGGGGTCTGACCGAGGGCTGCTTTGCAGAGAGAGATATCTTTCCTATGCGTGATATCCGGTCCCTGCTCAACGCAGCTCGAGAGATACGCGGAGCCTGCAGCTGGTCTTTGCGAACCATGGTCAGAGCCCGGGAATGGGCGGGATAATGGCGCCCATGATACCTTCCGTAAAAGTAATTGTTCACGATCACAACAGGACGGCCGTAGTAACTCAACGGACACCAGCCGATATAATACGGGTCCCGGTACCAGTGGACCCAGGCCGGGCCCCAGACTCTGGTGGGAATCCAGTACCAGCCGAGATTCCATCTCCAGTGCCACCTTCCGTAATGGCTGACACACCATCCCCAGGGATCGTACGACACCCAGGTCCATCCGATAAAAGGATACCAGGACCACCGTCCGTAATGATACGGACGCCAAACATGATGGACCACATAAGGAACCCAAACATATCCGTAAGGCCTCTCGTAAACCCAACGGCCATTATCTGCCAATTCTTCCTCGTATTCATTCAGTTCAGACGGAAGATAATTGGTTTTCGCAGGACGGAGATGGAGATCGTCTCTCTCCTTGTTCCACTCTGAAAAACTGTCATCCAGACGGGCATAAAAGTTGACAGGGTCTGAAGAGAAATAGCCGTTGGAAACAATCAGCTTCTGTTCGCTTTCCACAAGAAGGGACCCCTCTTCTCCCGCGGCTTCCACCGCGCCCTCATAGACCAGGAGTTCTGTTTCCCTGTTTTCCTTGACATTGAACCTGTAGAGACCTTCCTCCACCAAGTAAAACGACCCATCCGGGGTATGGACTCCAAAGCTCATATCTTTGTCGATATAACTTATTCTGAGGAATATGCTCCCGGAAAGCAGGTTGAGCTTGATCGTGTCATCTCCCCTTCTCGGGAGCCCGGCAAAATCAATCTGAGTGTGGCTGTCGATCCGGATGTAGTTCTTGTGGCCAAAGTGAATTTCAGCTCGTCCTTCCCGAGTGCCCAGCTTGTCTCCCTCGACAACGGGTAAATTGACAACTCCTTCATCATAACCCATGTCTCCGGCTCTTTCTATGAAGACATCTCCTTTCACAAAGCTCAAACGGGCATAGCTGTATCTGTACGCGTTTCCCTCCTCTGAAGAAAGACCAAGAGAAGCCAAAAAAGCCAAACAGGCAATGAGAACGCAGAGCCTTTTCATTGTTTCCTCCTCTTCCAACTTTCTACTGGCAAGAAATATGCCAACTCCTCTTTACCCTGGAAACGGGGACAGCGGATTCTCTTATCCTGTCCTGGATTCAGGACAGATGCGCCTTAATGGGGTCAGGTCTCAGTATCCCACTTTTGCCTGAGAGAAGAAAAAAATCATACAAAACAGAATCTCAATCCTGAAGAAAAAGTCGAAAAATGAGACTAGATCCCAATCTGCAATCTGACCGGAAAAAAGGTGTGCCTTTGGGGAATGTCCCTTTTTCAAAAAAAAGGCCCGATCAGGGACCGGGCCATTCCTGTTTCTTGAATCTCATGGGCTGGATTCTCTCTCCAGCCGTTCCAATCACCACCACCACCGGCAAAGCATGAAGCGGCGGCCTCCAAAATGAGTGCCTCCTCTCCTGCCGAAACTCATCCTCCCCATGGGGGAGAAATGTCTGTGTCTGGCAAAGCCTCTTCCTCCTCGGAACCGGTCTCTCATCAGATGTCTTCTCTGACCGATTCTTTTCCTGAAGCCATCCAGCTTTTCCAGTTGTTCAGGCGTCAGGATCTTCCTGAATTCCTTCCTTTCGAGGAGAGAGTTTCTGAACCGGTCCGCGCGAAGCTGGGCCATCTGATCGTAGAGTTTCAATATCTCCTGCTCGTTAGCTTCAGGATCCTGCATCAGCTCTCTCATTTCGAGCTGCGCTTGCCGCATGCTCTCGAAGTGCGCTTTCTGCTTTTCTCTTGATGATTTCATGTGCTCTTCTAACCTGGCCTTCTGTTCTGGGGTGAGTTCAAGAAAATCCCTCTGAGTCCGAACCGCTCTCACCTTGACTTCCTCTTCTTGTCCATCCGATACCTGTCCGAGCGCACCGGAAGAGAAAAGAGTCATGCCCAGGAAAAGAGTCAATGCTGTCAACCCAATATACTTTTTCATCTCGTACCTCCTGAAATTATCTTTTCAGTAGATTAGACAATGACACACCGGCATTCCTTGGTAACACTCTTGTATTTTTTGAGTCAAATACTTCTAAATGGAAATTTCAGGACAAAAATAAAAAAAACTTGGAAAAAACATGAGTGAGAAGGAAGCTAGAAAGAAGTCCACGGGTGCAGACTCAATTCCCGCTGGGAGGGTTAAAGCCTGTGAGGGGGGAGCAAGCTCCCCCCTCAATCAAGGCTTTTGTAGAATTCGGTTTAATCTAACGCAAATGCTATGCTTTTTTCAGGATGGGCATGCCGGTTCTTTCGGTTTCCATAACCTTGTAACCAGCAGGAACCTCATCCAGTGAGCCGGGTCTGACATCTCGAGCAAAAAAGTAAATTCTCTGTTGACGTCCTCCTTTAAGATTCACATCCTTGTAATGGAGATAATACTTAACCCCTTTTGAATTGGTGAATTCATAAGCCATTTATTTTACCTCCAAATTGAATTTTGTTGGCACAAACTAAAATTTGAAAATGAAACTGATTCCGAGCAGATGAGCCGTCGTGGAATATGTCCCCTCTCCGAGGTCAGCGGGGTAAATATCCCTGTTCGGGCTTTCTCTGTCCTGGAAAGGCTCGTATTGATACGCCAGATCTACGGTGAATTTCCCGGTGCTGTAGCCAAATCCAGCGGTCAGCGCCCAACGGTTTGCGTCGGGAAGCATCGGATCCATCGAATCCACAGGCTGAGGCGTCTCATCGTACAGAAAACCAGCTCTGAGAGCAATTCTGTCATTCAGCATGTACTGCAGTCCGACCCGAAATAGAAAAGAATCTTCGAAGTCTTCATCAATCGGCGGAAAATCAAGAGGAATAGGCAAACCTGGCACATCCGCATCAACCTCTATGACATCGAAGGCGTTCCAGAGAACATAGTGCACGTCAGCAGTCAAGATGAACTGTTCACTCAAGTTGAAAGCCGCGCCGATGCCGAAAATATGAGGAAAACTAAAAGGGGCCACCACTGTTCCATTCTCTGGAAGAACAATCGGGACATTGGACATATCCAGGTCGAGGACTCCATCATAATCAATCGTAAATCCTCCTCGCCAGTTGAAGCCGAGAGAAAACTTTTCTCCCTTGTACAGAGCTCCTGCGTTCATGGCCCATGCACTCCCCGTCGTGTCCTCTGCCGAAACCGGAACATCGTAGAAACCCAACGGTGGTATCGCCGTCAGGTCGAGAAGATAGGTCAGGTCCAGCTCCAAAGTCGAGTGAATATAAGACACGCCAACGCCCACAGATAAATTATCCGTGAGCTTATACGCGACCGTGGGATTGAAAATAAAGGTTTTCATTTCGGCTCTTGTCGCGATATACCTCAAGGGAAAATTCTCAGGATCAGGCCATTCTGTTCCCAACCCGTAGGGAGCAAAGAAACCGAAACCCGCGACGATCTTATCGCTGAATTTATGGGAGATGTAGAACGTCGGAGGATAAAACACTTGCTCTGCCAAATCAATGGACTGGTAATTCGGATCTGGCCAGTTAGGTAGAGCCAGCGTGGTGTTGGGATAGATCAGAGTGGCTCCGGCTGAAATTTGCGTTCCTTCCAACCAGGCGATACCTGCGGGATTGTGAAAAATGGCTGTCACATCATTCGCGAGGCCAACGAAAGCGCCTGCCATTCCCATGGCTGCAGCGCCGTGTTCGTAGATGAGAAAGCCAGATCCATGGGCTGAGGAACTGAAGGCGAAAATCAGAAGAGCGACTAAGGCTGTCGTACCAATACTCTTTTTCATCTTTACCTCCAAAAAATGTAGTTTGGGCCTCCGCTTGAGAGCGCCTCATATGAGTAAAATCTATTTTGTTCCTTGGTCTTTCTCAAGTATTTATAAGAAACAGACGACAATGTCAAGGATAATTTTCGTTAAAATTCGGCTTTTTTCTCTGGAGTTGCGAATTGAAAACCCTTCGCCCACAATGACAGTGCTAAAGTGTTGCTGAACAATTGAACGAGTCCTTCTCTTCTTTTAAAAAAAAAATTTTAAAATATTGAATTTTTTTCTTTACAATATTTATTTTTTCAATATAATAGGATATGGTTTTCTTTTGCGGGCTGGAGAAAACCCCCACCTTTTTGGTTCCCATCATCAACCCCCCTTTTGCTGACAACAGCCCGCGCTTCCCCCCTCTCTTCAGCTGCACTCATTTTGAGATTATGCGAGTCTAAAGATTAATCTTGATCAGCCCTCTCTCTCCATAGATTCAGTAAAACTTCATTGTGTCAAACCGAAGATAAAGGTGCCATGGCGAGTGAAGCGCGGCAAACTCAAAAGATAAAATTGTATGTATTTGACTCCTCCTGACTCAGGTGCTACATTGGCAGTGCCTCTCAAAACGGCTTGTGAGCATCTCCATTCTGTCGGAGGAAGGGCATGGACGATACACAAAATCTCGAGAAAAGATATCAGAGAATTCTTGAACAGCTTCGGGATCTTTTCACTCAAACAGAGAATAAGATCGCCCGGATGGCAACTGCGGCGGCGGTCCTCCACCACAAGATGCCCCATTATTTCTGGACTGGATTTTACACACTAATCGACGACGAGCTGACTGTCGGCCCCTACCAGGGATCCCTGGCCTGTCAGGTCCTCGAAAAACAGAAAGGAGTCTGCTGGGCGGGGATAGAGAAAAAACAGACCATCGTTGTCCCTGACGTTCATAAATTTCACGGCCATATCCCCTGCGACAGCCGGTCCAATTCTGAAATCGTGGTCCCTCTGATCGATGAAAACAATCAAGTCTACGGCGTTCTGGACGTGGACAGCGAAAAACTCGGAGCTTTCTCGGATACAGACAAGGAATGGCTCGAGAAAATCGTTAAACTCATTTAAACGCTCAAGGGGAAAGGATCAAGGATTAACCCTAATTTTGCCCTCTTTACTTCAAGCAGTACACCAGAAGAAGGATCTGCTTCATGGCCAGAAAAAGACCGTCTATCTCTGCCTCCTCATTGAGGGTGTGTTTGTACCGGCCGTAAGTCCGTCCGAGATTTATCGAGAGGATTCCTTTTTCTATTCCCACGTTGGCCTCGGTCGAGCCGAGCGGATTGGCCTCAATCCCTTTGACCTGAAGATACTCGAGAATATCCACGACTGTTTTCACCAGGAATGAATCCCCCGCGCCCGGAATCTGGTAGGCCTTGGATTCATCATTGAGCTTCATCTCCAGCATCACTCCTTCTTCTTCAGCCACATCCAGGCAGATTCTCCGGATTTTGTCCTGGGCCTTTTCCAGCTCATCTTGGTCCGCCGAGCGGAGGTCCACTGTGAAGCAGGACTCCTGAGAGACGGCATTCCGGACTCGTCCCCCGCCGATCATCCCGATATTCAAAATTGTCCATTTTTCTATGGGCTCTGAGGGAAGTTCAATCTCCAATATTCTTTCCACAGATCTGGCTACAGCCAGATTCGGGTCGGGCACGCCCCGGCTCAACATAGTGTGAGCTCCGGGCCCTCGAAAAGTCACCGTCCCGCCGCCAAAACCCAAAGCGCCGTAATGGACACCCCCCAGGTCTCCATCCAGCGCAACCACCATATCAAACTTCTCTTCGGTTGAATCGAGAAACGCCTGCATCCCCACAAACCCGGTCTCCTCTCCCACAGTGCCCATGAAATAATAGGTGTTTTTGGGATTGAATCCCGCGTGCTTGAGTGCCCGAATGGACCAGAGAAGATTGATCAGGCTGGCAGTATCATCGCCGATCCCCGGAGCCTTGAGAAGATTTCCTTCTCGTTTCACTTGGATCTTCCAGACCTCCTGGAACACCGTGTCCATGTGAGCGGACATGATGATCTTCTTCCCCTGGGGGGAGCCTCTCCAAATGCCGACAGCGTTACCTGATGAATCTATAAAAACCTCGTCCAAGCCGCACGCTTCAAACTGCTTTTTCATGTAAACGGCTCTCTTCTTCTCATATCCGGAAGGCGCAGGGATCTCTGTGAGAGAAATCCACTCTTTGATGATTTTTTCCCGCCTCTTCTCTATATAAGTAAACATTTTTTGAACAAATCGAGATCTCACCATCTTCGGTTTGAAGAGAGATTCCTCACGCTGAAGGTCGACAGAAGAGAGGACTCCAAGAGATAAGAAGGTTAGATAGATAAAAATGAATGTGCGTTTCATGTTTGCTCCTTTGTCTCCTGTCTTCTTTGAATAACGATTATTCCTGCGACTTCCCTGATGATCTTCACGGCAGCCGAGGCGGTGATCCCCGAGGCATCTCTCTCCGGGTTGACCTCCACCACGTCCAATCCGACAATTTTCGCCTCCAAAGACTGAAGGATGCGGATCACCTGTCGTGTGGACAGACCTCCTGGCTCGTGATGGGAGACTCCCGGAGCCGCAGAAGGATCCAGTGCATCCATATCAAAGGAGACATACAGGGGATTTTCAAACCTCAGTGAAAGATTCTCCAGGATGTCCTTCATCTCGATCATTCGGACTCCGTACTTGGCAGCTCTTTCTCTATGCTCTCCTGTGGCGGCTCTGATCCCAACCTGGACCAGGTTCTGAGCGAGGCCCTCTTCCATGATCCGCGCAAAAGGACAGCCATGGGAATAGCGGTCTCCGCAGAGCTCCTCGTAGAGATCCGGATGAGCATCGAAATGGAGGATATCCATCGGCTGGTACTTTCTGGCAAAGGCCCTCGCGGCGGGGAAGCTGACGGAGTGATCTCCTCCCAAAATTATCGGGAATGCGTTCTTTTCCAGTATTTCCAGGACCTTCTTCTCGATCCGGGACGACACTTCTCTATAATCACCGGTCACCTCCACATCCCCCAGGTCAGTCATAACCGTCTCCTTCTCCAAATTGACACCGAGCTCGGTCCAGGGATTGATGGCTCTCCCCGTTGAGGCCGCTCGAATGGCCTGAGGCCCTTTGGCTGTTCCTCTCAGGTAGCAGGATTTCTCGTCATACGGAATCCCGAGGATGGCAATATCGTATTCCTGACTCTTCTGGATGGCGCCCCCAAAATCTGTCATATTCTTCTCCACTCCGACATGAAATGCACAAAGATTATACTGAAAAATCCAAGAATACGAAAGCAAGAAACAGGGAACGCTATAAAAGCCGTTAGACTTCAGCCATCCTTTTCTTTTTGGAGAAAAATGACTATAATGCGAAGACGCCATCAACAGAGATAAGGAGGTCATATGGAAAAAATAGAACGCATAAATACACAGGAGGACGCGATAAAGCTCCTGAACATCGCTCTCGAGCATGAGTGGGCGGTCAGTTTTGAATACACCATCCACGCCTACTCCATGCCCAAAGCCAAATTCTGGTATGAGGATCCGGTCATGAAGATGAAGACAGACGCCCGCGCTCAAACCATCCAGATAGGAATCGACGAAATGTACCATTCTCTCCAGCTCGGGATCATCATCACTCAAATGGGAGGAACACCGTCCTTCAAGACAGACGAAGTCATGCGATTCCCGAAGATCATGGATAATTTGAAGAGAGACAAAATGACTGAGGATATGGTGACCAGCCTCTATCAATCCGCCGAATTTAAGGAAGGAGCTTTTCCGAAGATCCAAAACATGATCCTCAACATCTCTTATGATGAAGTGAGGCATTCCGATCAGTTCGCCGCCATGATGGACGCGATGAAAAAAGAAGGAGCCGAAAACGCCCTCTGCTTCCAGTCCAGCCCGGAGAGCACCGAGAAGGAAGAAGTCCAGCGTCTTCACGAAATCATGCGGATGGAAAACGAGCTTCTGCACCGGTATTTGAAATACGTCATCCTTTTCAGCGAGCATCAGGACCTCAGCCAGCGGTTGTTCAAAAACTCTATCGACCACATGAGGCACTGGGANNCTGAGGGAGTGGAAAAAAGCCTGAAGCCGATGCCAGACCTGTATCCGGGAGACAACCGCCTCTCTGCCCTGGAAACATTGATCCCCGCCGAAGAGGCTCTCACGGCCAAATACGAGAAGCTCATCACTCTCTTGAAGGACAGCGATATCAAAGAACAGCTCAAACTGCATCTCGGCCAGAACAGAGAGCATATTTTCACCCAGGAGTGGCTTCTCCAAAATGCCAGAAAAATCAAAGGAATCGAATAAATAAAGCTGATCTCAGAACCAACCATCCAATCTCATTTGGGTGTCATTGCGAGCTTGCGTGGCAATCTCATATGAAGAAGAGTAGGATTCAATTTTCATTGCAGACGGAGTGCGGCAATCTCATAAAAAATATCTTTTCCCTTATGAATGCAGCACCCTTCCGCTGGTCACTCAAGCTGAAATTAATCACTTTTCGTCGGAATAATTTTATACAAATTAATGTTTGAATCTGCTCACATTCAAACTGCAAGGAGGCAATGATGAAAAAAATTATCACTCAAATTGAAAAATTTCAGTACTTTTATCCGTACAGCGTGGCGATTGTGGGCGCCCAGTCCCAGAGCGCGGTCAACTATATGGCCTGCGCCTGGCACACCGCTCTTTCGTTCAGTCCTCCTCTTTTTGGCGTTCTGATCGCCAAAAAAAGATACACGCACCAGGTGATTTCCGATGCGAAAAACTTCACGGTGAATTTCATCAGCGCTGACCGGGTGAAGCTTTCCGCTCAGATGGGAAGAAAATCCGGTCTGGATATGGACAAAGTCAAGGAGTTTCAGGTCAGATTGTCCCCGTCCAAGATCATCAAATCCCCGGTCCTGGAGGAGGCCTATGTCGCCTTCGAATGCAAGCTGACGGATATCCGTGCGACCGGAGATCATGACCTGTTTGTGGGCGCGGTCCTGGCCATCCATGAAGAAGAAAAATGCTTCAATGCAGACGGAGTTCTTGACACAGGAAAAATCCGGCCGCTTCTCTACTTGGGAAGCGATTTCTACATCACGATTGACCCAGATACGCTGAAACATGTTCTTCCATGAAGAAAGGCATATTTCATTATTATTATGAGATTGCCGCGCAGGCTCGCAATGACACCTGGATCTATTCCTTTTATCCTAGGAGATTGCCGCGCTTCGCTCGCAATGACACCATTCGTCTTTTCTTTTTATCTTATGAGTTTGCCGTGTATGCTCGCAATGAAATTTGTGGGATGCGACTGAATTCTGAAAATGAACACAAAAGACAGCTCAATTTGTT
>JABAOH010247541.1_pt2 | contig 11406 bp, 10 predicted proteins | sample 7062181 | NCBI WGS metagenome assembly JABAOH01 (sample SAMN14538630, study PRJNA623070) | marine sediment metagenome | biome: marine biome [ENVO:00000428]; feature: marine pelagic biome [ENVO:01000023]; material: deep marine sediment [ENVO:00002113]; isolation source: pool of 5 deep marine... | reverse complement strand
GTTGAAGTGTTGCAACAGGCAGATGTTATTTTGTGTGAAGATACGCGCACCTCTTCCCGCTTACTGCAGCACTATGGCATTCAAAAACCGGTATCGCCATATCATCAGCATAATGAACATAAAATAGTAGACCATTTGGTTACGCAAATGCTATCGGGTAAAGTTTTTGCATTAATTACCGATGCGGGTACGCCAGGTATTTCCGATCCGGCTTTTTTACTGGTGCGGGCCTGTGTGCAGCAGCAAATTCATGTAGAGTGTTTACCCGGAGCCACAGCTTTTGTTCCTGCATTGGTGGTAAGTGGTTTACCAACCAATCGGTTTGTATTTGAAGGTTTTTTACCACCTAAAAAAGGAAGGCATACTTTGCTTTCCAAGTTGGCTTTGGAAGAAAGAACCATCATACTGTACGAAAGTCCAATGCGATTGCAAAAAACATTACTTGAATTAATCACCTATTTCGGCGCTGAACGCCAATGTTCAGTAAGCAGAGAAATTTCTAAAATGTTTGAAACCCATGTGAGAGGTACTTTACAACAAGTGCATGATTGTTTTCAGCAACAAGTTGTAAAAGGCGAAATTGTTATAGTAATTGGAGGTATATCCTGATAACAATATTTTATTCAATTAAAACATTATCCATGAAACGTATTATGAGTTTTTTATTTGTTATTGTATTGTTGAGTTCGGTTCAAGTGCAGGCTCAATTTCGTAAAATACCGGCAGAGGTAACTGAAGCCTTTACTACACAATTTCCACATGCCACCAAATTGAGTTGGAAAGATAATATTACCAACTTTCAGGCAAATTTTAACAATGGCGATACGTTGATGCAGGTAAAATACAATAACAAAGGCCAATGGTTAGAAACCATTTCAAAAATGCCATACGACCAGTTGAATGATGCCATAAAAGATGGATTTGATAAAAGCAAATTCAACGATTGGGAAATTGTATTGGTACAGAAAATAACTTCATTAAACAATGAACTGCTTTACAGGATAGAAGTTCGTAAAAATGCATTTCGCAAAACCTTTCTCTATTTTAGTCAGAAAGGTCAACTTCAAAAAGATATACCGGCACTGTAAATTTTATTTGTAATAAAAATTTTACCTTGCCCAATAGCATTCATAAATTGAAAATGATTTTAATTTTTTATAAGATGAGGTTGAGTTTCTGTTAGAACATTCATTGATTTTTTAAAATTTTACGGCATATGATGAAACAATTTTTAGCCATTCTATTCATTGTTGGCATTGCACAGCAAGCTTTATATGCACAGCCCGATCGCTGGCAGCAACATATTTATTATCAAATTGATGTACGTATGAATGTGGTAACCAACAGGTTTACCGGTACTGAAAATATTGTATACACCAATAATTCACCTGATACTTTGCATCGTGTGTTTTTTCATTTATACTGGAATGCGTTTCAACCCAATAGTAGTATGGATGTTAGAAGTAGAGAACTGGGTAAAATTGCTACCCGCCAGGATCGCAATGGTAACCCCATACCTGATTGGGATGAAAGAGTGAAAGATCGAATCAGTAAACTTGAACCAAATGAAATTGGGTATGATAGTGTAATCAGTATTGTTATTAATGGTGTAGAACAAAAATTAATTTATCATGAAACCATTTTAGAGGTGCCTTTATCTACTCCAATATTGCCTAACAGTAAAACCAATATGAAGGTAGTGTTTAAGGCGCAGGTGCCCATTCAAATTAGGCGTAGCGGACGCGATAATGCTGAAGGTGTGCGTTACAGCATGAGCCAGTGGTATCCTAAAATGGTAGAATATGATTATCAGGGCTGGAATGCCAACCCTTACATTGCCAGAGAGTTTTATGGCGTATGGGGCAATTTTGATGTTAAAATTACCATTGATAAACATTATATGGTGGCTGCTACGGGTATATTGCAACATCCTGATGAAATTGGTTTTGGCTATGAAAAGCCGGGTATAAAAGTTCCGGAGCACAAGGGCAATACCATTACCTGGAATTTTATTGGTAATAACGTGCACGACTTTGTGTGGGCTGCAGATCCTGATTACAGGCATTTATCTAAAAAAGTTAGACCAGGGTTGGTATTAAATGTTTTTTACAAAGCAGGAGATGCTCATACTGACAGTGCCTGGAACAATGTGCTATGGTCGGCAGAAAAAGCACTACCTTATATTGAAAAACGTTTTGGCGCTTATGCCTATCCACAATATTCTTTTATTCAGGGTGGCGATGGGGGTATGGAATATGCCATGGCTACTTTAATAAAAGGGTCTGGTTTGGGTACTGTTTTTCATGAATGGATGCATAGTTGGTATCAGCACATGCTGGGTACCAACGAAAGTTTATATCCCTGGATGGATGAAGGTTTTACTACTTATGCAGCCTCTGAAGTGATGGCATGGTATAACCAGAATATTGCACAACAATCGCCTTATACCAGCATTCCCGTTAAAAATTATATTAAAAACAGAGTAATGGAAGATGTTGAAAAGTTGCCTAAAAATCAATATGATAGCTATATGGGGTATTTTGCCTTAGCCAGAAGTCCTTATGAAGAACCCATGAGTACACATGCCGATCATTATAATACCAACTTTGCCTATTCGTTGGCTGCATATAGTAAGGGGGCAGTTTTTCTTGAACAATTAGGATATATTATTAGTGATAGTTTGCGAGATAAAGTTTTATTGGCATACTACAATACCTGGCGGTTTAAACATCCCAATGCCAATGATTTTATAAGAGTAGCTGAAAAAGTTAGCAATATTGAGTTGGAATGGTATAAAGAATATTGGGTGTATACTACCAAAACAATTGATTACGGCATTGGAGATATTAATGTAGTGAATGGCAAACCACAAATAACTTTAAAACGTATTGGCAAGATGCCCATGCCCATTGATGTATTGGTAACTTATAAAGATGGAACCAGTGAGCTGCATTATATACCCATGAGCCTGATGTATGGTATAAAGCCTGCTGAAGATACAATACCCAGAATTATACATGAAGAATGGCGCTGGACACATCCTGAATACAATTTCACCATCAGCAAAAGTATTCGTGATATTAAGAGTATAGAAATAGATCCTACACAGCGTATGGCCGATGTAAACCGTAGCAATAACAAATTAGTAATACCTGAATAATTGATTGGATTGCATAGAATAGGAGGCACATAAAAAATTGCTTCCTATTTTTTTACATGTACTATATATTTTTCCTGAAAATAGGGTTCAGGAAAAATATCATAAATGCTGTATAGAGAGGGGCGGGTTAAACTTTCTGAAATTTCCTGATGCAAATCACCGCCTTTCAGACATATTAAGCCATTTGCCAAATTATCGGCAGTAACGGTATTCCCTTTTTTAAGGAGTGGTTTACTCCATTGCCATAAGTCTTTCAATGGTGCTACTGCACGGCTTATGGCAAAATCAAATTTTCTGTTTTTAATTTGTTCTGCACGGGTATGTTGTGTAGTTACATTATGAATTTGGGCTCCTTCACAAACAGCCTGTACTACAGTAAGTTTTTTAGCAATACTGTCTACCAAATGAAAATGAACATCGGGAAAAAATATGGCTAAAGGTATTCCTGGAAACCCGCCACCGCAGCCAATATCTATTATTTCCATACCCGAATCAAAATTGGTAATGGTAGCTATACTTAGTGAATGTAATACATGGTGTAAATAAATACTGTCTATATCTTTTCTGGAAACAACATTTATTTTTTCGTTCCATTCTTTATAAAGAGGCGCCAATGCCATAAGCTGATGCTGCTGTTGAGCTGTAAAATCAGTAAAATATTTTAAAATATTATCCATACAATAAAATTATGGAGCATTCAAATTAGCTCCATGTTTTTTTCGGCTTTTTCCATAATGCCGGGAAAAATAATATATAATAAAAAAACATCCAGATATCAAACNNCAGATATCAAACAACAAATACATGGGCCATAAATCTTTTTCGTTTAATTTTTTCATGGCATTAAAATAAATAATACCCTGAATCAATAAACGTAATCCAAATACAGCCAGTGTTAGCCACCAGTTAAACAAAATAATACTGGCTGCTAATAATGGATAAATCCAAAAAAAACTAAAAGTATACAATCCCAGCCAGAATTTATGTTTGGCTTTATAATATTTAGAAGTAGAATAATGCCTGTTTTTTTGTTTCATCCAGTCACTCCATTTTTGTTTTGGCTCACTCAATGTAAAAGTATCCGGATCAATCACTACTGCGGTATTGTTTTTCCTGGCTACTTTATTAATAAATAAATCATCATCTCCTCCGGGTATCTGGTTCATGGACGAAAAACCTTTGGTTCTAATAAATACATCCCGCTTATAACTTAAATTTCGCCCAACACCCATATACGGCATGCCGGCCAAAGCATAGGAAAAATATTGCAGTGCGGTATGAAATGTTTCAAAACGGATAATTTTATTCAGTAATCCCGGTTTTTTATGATAGGCTCCATAACCCAATACAATTTCAATTCCATCATCATAAGCAGCCTGCATTTTTTGAATCCATAATTCGCTGGCAGGAACACAGTCTGCATCAGTCAGTAAAAGGTATTCATAACGGGCGCTTTTAATGCCCATCGATAATGGGAATTTTTTACCGGCAATGAGTTTTGCTTCCTGCGTCAGTTCTATGTGATGAATATGCGGAAATGCTGCTTTTAATTCATCTAAAATATATTTTGATTCGTCGGTTGAATTATCATTCACTACAATTATCTCATGTATGGCATTGTATTCCTGTACCAGAATGCCAGGTAGGTTTTTTACCAAATTAGCTGCTTCATCTCTGGCACAAACAATAACAGAAACGGGTTTTTCTGCCTGCTCTGAAAAATCTTTGTTTTTATAAAATGCAGTTTTGCTAAATAAAAATAAATAATATAAAACTTGTATGGCAATGCAAGTGCAGAATGCAACAAAAATAAAGAAAGGTAAGGGTAAAGGTATTGTCATTATGCAAAAATAGCTTTCCCAATAACTTGCTTTAGTTGGTTGAACGCTTTGTGGATAACAATTGCTTAACCTGTAGTTATTTACAGGCAATCTGTATAATCTTGTTTTAAAAAACGGCCATACACTTATTTTTGCAAACTTATGCCGCAACTTCAATTTAGTATTCAGGAAACAGATGTTGCCTGTGCTGCCCGTGCCGGTACAATCATTACTGATCATGGTAGTATTCAAACTCCTATTTTTATGCCGGTTGGAACGGGTGGGTCTGTTAAAGCCATTACGCAGCAACAATTGCAAGATGATATTCATGCACAAATTATTTTGGGCAACACCTATCATTTGTATTTAAGGCCTGGAACCGATATTTTACAACAAGCCGGTGGATTGCATAAATTTATGGGTTGGAACCGGCCAATCTTAACCGATAGTGGTGGTTATCAGGTGTTTTCATTGGCTACCCAGCGAAAGATTAAGGAGGAGGGTGTTACTTTTCAATCGCATATAGATGGCAGCAGGCATCTTTTTACACCTGAATATGTAATGGATATACAACGCAGTATCGGGGCAGATATTATTATGGCTTTTGATGAATGTCCGCCTTATCCTTCTGATTATGCATATGCAAAGAATAGCATGGAGCTTACACATCGCTGGTTGGATCGGGGTATTGCCCGGTTAGCCGAAACCCCCGATTTATATGGCTATACACAAAATCTATTTCCCATTGTTCAAGGCGGTACATTCAAAGATTTACGAACTGCTTCCTGTGCATACATTGCGTCAAAGCAGGCTGCGGGTAATGCTATTGGAGGATTATCTGTAGGGGAACCTGAAGAGATGATGTACGATTTTACTGCTTTATGTTGCTCAATTCTGCCTTCAGAAAAACCACGATACCTGATGGGGGTAGGAACCCCCTGGAATATTTTGGAAGGAATTGCTTTAGGAGTGGATATGTTTGACTGTGTAATGCCAACCCGAAATGGCCGGAATGGGATGCTTTTTACCTCAAAAGGTATTATTAATATTAAAAATAAAAAATGGGCTACCGACTTTTCGGTTATTGACGATGGTATACCCGCATCCATCAGCAATTATTATTCAAAAGCATACTTGCGCCACTTATTTGCAGCAAATGAAATTTCAGCTTTGCAAATTGCCAGTTTACACAACCTTTCATTTTATTTATGGCTGGTTGCTGAAGCACGTACACAAATACTGCTGCGTAACTTTAATCCATGGAAGCAGGAGATGGTACCAATCCTAAAACAACGCTTATAAAATCATCATTCCAAATGGAATGTAGTATTGGGGTTTCATAAAATTGTAACCGAAATTATACATATAAATTTTTTAAAACAAATGTGAACAATTGAAATACTAATTCATTACTTATCCACCAACTCTTCTTTTGTTTTGTATTCCGGCAAAATAAAATTAGTTTCATACTACATTACTAATCTGTTACCTGTGAAATGCATTTCCCCCTACATCCATTTTAATGGATGTTTTTTTCTCTGCTGCCGTCCATGGGGTTTAACAGCTTGTTGCCCATTGGTATATTTTCTCCCATTATCTTTGTGCCCATTGTTATTTGTATTACATCAATAAATTGATATTGGTGATGAATCAAAATCATTTCAACAATAATTGGAAACAATTACAGTAAATGAGTTGATTTTAACCTACACCCATTGCAAAAGCTTTAGTGCTTGTTTGTGCGGGAAATTAGAAAAGTATGAAAAAGATAGACTGGTATATTATTAAAAAATTTTTGTCCACCTTCTTCTTTTCCATTTTTTTATTTACCGTAATTGCCGTTGTTGTTGATATTAGTGAAAAGGCCGATGATTTTGCCAAATCAGGGTTAAGTGCCAGAGCCATAGTAAGCCAGTATTACTTTGGATTTGTTCCCTATATTCTTGCATTACTCTTTCCATTATTTATATTTATTGCAGTTATTTTTTTTACTTCCAAAATGGCCGGCAGAAGCGAAATAGTGGCTATTTTGGCCAGTGGTACTGCTTACAATCGCTGGTTGCGGCCTTATTGGATGGCGGGTATTCTATTGGCGGGTATTCTATTGGTTTCCAACTTATACATCGTTCCAAAAGCCAATGTTATCAGAGGAAATTTTGAGGCCAAATACCTTGATCCCAATTCTTCCTATGAAAACCTTACCAAAAGCAGAAACGGCAGTGGTAGTGATTTTTATATGAAAGTAGATTCATTTACCTATGCCGGTATTTATAATTATGATACCATTAGCAAAAGAGGTGGCCCCATTTTTTTAGATGAAGTTCGGAACAACCAAATGGTTAAAAACACCCGTGCAGAAGGCATTTCATGGGATACCCTTACCAAAAAATGGAAATTGGAATATGTTATTGAACGTGATATATTACCACTGGGTGAAAATGTAAGAATGCTGCCTGCATTGTATAAAAATTTAAACTTTACTCCAGTTGATATTCGACAGGATAAGTACACAAAAGATAAATTAACCTCGCCGCAATTGGCCCATTTTATTAAACTGCAGGAATTACGAGGTGCCGAAGGATTAAACGAACTAAAAGTAGAGGCAGGCAGAAGGTATGCCACGCCAATAACCGTTATTTTATTAACCCTGATTGGTGCTATCGTTGCCGGCAGAAAAGTGCGTGGCGGCAGTGGCTTGCATTTAGCCGTAGGATTTGTAATTGCTGCTTTATTTATTATTACAGATAAATTTTCAACCATTTTTTCAACCAAGGGCAACTTGCCCCCTGAAATTGCCTCCTGGATTCCTAATATACTGTTTTTATTTGTTGTGTTTTATTTATACCGCAAAGCACCCAAGTGATTCCGTTTATCAATTTCTTGTTATAAACAGGTAACTTACTGCTATTTGTTTTGTTACAACAATGAAGTTCTTTTACCTTTATAGCCGCTAATTATCATATTAAGGGTAGCAGTAAATTGCTAATTGTAATTCAACCATTATTGCTTAGCCACAATGCTGCATTTTTTTAAACAGGACTTGGCCAAATATTTTTAAATTAATTTTTAATAGAATATAAAATGTTGCACCATGGGAATTATTAAAGAGCGGTTTAGATTAAAAGCCGAATCTGCCAATGCAGAAATTAAAGATCTTTTAAAAGATCATGGTAATAAAAAAATTGGAGAAGTAACCCTTTCTCAAATATATCAGGGTATGCGCGGTATTACCGGATTGGTTTCAGAAACCAGTTTATTAGATGCGCAGGAAGGTATCCGGTTTAGAGGCTACTCTATTCCTGAATTGCAGGAAAAATTACCCAAAGTACATCCAAACGGAGAGCCCTTACCTGAAGGCTTATTTTATTTGATGTTAATTGGTGAGCTTCCTGGTGAAGAAGATGTGCAGCACGTTACCAATGTTTGGCAACGGCGCAGCCATGTACCTACACACGTGTTCAAAGCAATTGATGCATTACCATTGTCTACCCATCCAATGACGATGTTTGTAGTAGGTGTTATGGCCTTGCAAACAGAAAGTGATTTTGCCAGAGAATATGCAAAAGGTATCAATAAAAAAGATTATTGGAATCCGGTATACGATGATGTGATGGACCTGATTGCCCGGTTACCTCGTATTGCTGCATACATATACAGGCGCAAATACAAAAATAAAGAGCACATTGAGCCGGATGGACTGTTAGATTGGGCAGGTAATTTAGCCCACATGATGGGTTTTGAAGATGAAAGCTTTAAAGAACTGATGCGTTTGTACATGACCATTCATGCTGACCATGAAGGCGGTAATGTAAGCGCTCATGCCACTCATTTGGTGGGTAGTGCCCTTAGCGATCCTTATTTAAGTTATGCTGCAGGTATGAATGGATTGGCTGGTCCGTTACATGGTTTGGCTAATCAGGAGGTGATAAAGTGGATTTTTGAAATGCAAAAAGAATTGGGTACCGATAATCCATCTAAAGAGCAAATTGAGGAATATGTGAAGAGAACTATTGCTGATGGGAAAGTGGTTCCGGGTTATGGTCATGCCGTTTTACGTAAAACGGATCCACGCTTCACTGCACAAATGGAATTTGGCAAAAAACATATGCCCGATGATAAATTAGTAAATACGGTATGGAAAATTTATGAAACCGTTCCGCCAATCCTGCAGTCAATGGGCAAAATTAAAAACCCATGGCCCAACGTAGACGCCCACAGCGGCGCATTATTGGTGCATTACGGTTTGGTAGAATATGAATTTTATACGGTTTTATTTGCAGTAAGTCGTGCGTTGGGTGTATTGGCCAATTTGTGTTGGGACAGGGCATTGGGTTTCCCATTAGAACGCCCGAAAAGTGTAACTACTAATGCCATAAAACGCTGGTTAAAAGGCGAAGACGAAATTTGGGATTAATATTGTATCATACCATTTCTTACACATTACAATATTTGATTGAAAGGGAAACAATAATGGATGCAAATATTTTAGTAAACATGTTTGCCCGTTGCGTGGCAAGCAGTTTTTTTATTGTGGAACTTAATGCATCAACAACAAGAATTAGCCTTACTTTTAAATAAAAACTATTATGTGGTGGGTTTATGCACTTTTATCAGCCTTTTTTGCAGCCCTTACCGCCATTTTTGCCAAGAAAGGTATTAGCCATATTGACAGTGATTTGGCAACGGCTATTCGAACCTCTTTTATTTTATTGCTTACCTGGAGTATTGCTTTGTTTAAAGGAAATATGCAGGAAAGTATTCATTCTCTCAGCAAACAAAACTGGTGGTTTTTATTATTATCGGCCATGGCCACCGGCCTCTCATGGCTATTTTATTTTAAAGCATTGCAAATTGGTAAAGTATCGCAGGTGGCACCGGTTGATAAGGCCAGTGTGGCTATTGCCATTATTTTATCTGTTATCTTTTTAGGAGAAACCATTACCCTTAAAATGGCCATTGGAGCTACGCTGATTATTATAGGAACTTTTGTTCTAATAATTTAAATGAGAAAAATTTTGTGTAACAAACTACACGTTATACATTTGCAATCCCATCAAACAAAAAGGGGGATTAGCTCAGTTGGCTAGAGCGCTTGCATGGCATGCAAGAGGTCACCGGTTCGACTCCGGTATTCTCCACAACTCATCCCGTGAAAACGGGATTTTTTTCTCCACAACTAAACTTTATAAAGTCACCTCATACTTTTTTTACCTGCACATTTTCAACCTGTTTTTTCTGCCATTCTTCCTGTAATTTGGCCAATTCAGAATAGTTTAATTGCCGGTTAGTCAAAATTGAGGCAATTTAAACTTTCAAATTGCAATAGGGCAACTATCAGGAATTTTCAAGAATTGATAATTTGTATGATCGAAGAAGATGAATCAAATACCATTTACTGCAATATTGTTTAAAAATACAGCTTGCAAATAAAATTGTAGGAAGCATTCATTTCTGCTGTCTCTTACCGGCATTGTTTTCTTTTTTCTTTTTTTGGCTTCACTGGCCTTTATTAACACAGGAAGTCTTGCTCCTTTATTAGATATTAAAAGCATCGTCGGAGAGGGTTTCTTTTTATTGTTTGATGTGATAGCATCCATATATTNNATAAAAAATTTGCTGCAAAAGCATGTCCATTCAACGGTATTCCATTGAAATCCCGGTAGTGTTCCTGGGTGGATTTGCATTGAAGCGTATTTTTATTTTTTGTTTGTACAATTAGTAGTAGTGCCTGAGGCCAATGCTGGTGCTTTAGAAATAAGATTGCGTAATTTATTGGCCATGACACATACATATATTATTTATGTAATGATTGCCGGTTTTAATTCTTTTAGAAGCATGGAGCATAGAAAAACTGAAGTAAACAGATTAGAAAAAGAATATACGCAGTCAAAATTTGAAGCTTTACAAAATCAGTTAAATCCACACTTTTTGTTCAATAGTTTGAGTGTATTGTCTAATTTGGTGCATATTGATAAAAATACGTAATAAAAATTTATTATTCAATTAACAAAAGTCTATTGGTATACTTTAGATCAAAAATATTGAACTGTTTTCACTTGAAAAATGACATTTCTTAAAATTTATTTTTATGTAATGAAAATTCGAACAAACAGACCAACAATCGTAATATTAGTTGCAATAGATGCCCTTTTTGTATACCCAAATTGTAAATTGTAAATTCGATATACAAACTCCTTTTAAAAACAGATTTATTTGTATTTCTGTATAGGGTTATCGAAGGTATGGATCAGATTGGCAAATGAAAAGTAACTGGCTCGTTGCAAATTGTAATGAAATATATGCCTCAAAAAATATGATAACATTTTTCGCACATAATTGAGTTGAATCTGTTATTGAATGCGTTGCATACCTAATTTGCAGCCTGTTATGAATGCAGAAGAAAAACGGTTAAAAGACAATAGTGCA
>JABAOH010006498.1_pt1 | contig 11408 bp, 12 predicted proteins | sample 7062181 | NCBI WGS metagenome assembly JABAOH01 (sample SAMN14538630, study PRJNA623070) | marine sediment metagenome | biome: marine biome [ENVO:00000428]; feature: marine pelagic biome [ENVO:01000023]; material: deep marine sediment [ENVO:00002113]; isolation source: pool of 5 deep marine... | reverse complement strand
GTCATTGAATCCTCGTCTGGTTCGAGAATGGACGGTTTCAAAGCATCCCGGTATTGCTTTTTTCGTCTTCCACGGAGGACGTTACTGTAGTGGCCATAATATCTGACCATTTGTTCCGCCTTGTTCGGGATATGGCAACACATGGCCGCCAGCCATTCGAGGGCGTCAAAGACCTTTTGGTTCTTAACTATTTCCTCAGTGGTGACGATTTGTTTTGNNCTAACTGTATTAGAAAGTTTTGACTCTTCCCAAAACTTACGAATGGCGTTTCAAATAAAAACCTACCTCCCTCTCATCTTCCCTCTCAGCTTCTTACACCTCTCCATCATCTCCTCTTGGGTAATGATTCCCTTCTCCATCAGAAGCTCGATCAAGGCTGAGATTTCGACCATATTGGTTATGACTATTTCTTCGGTGGTGACGATTTCTTTGGGGTCGAGTGGTTTTGCCATTATTCACTCCGGATCATCTTCAGAACGTAAAGGTAAGTCTGACAATTTCCTATTCGGATCTATCCTTTTTTCACATTCATCAAGCCAGCTTAGGAACTCATTGGTTTTAAATGGCTTCTGGAACGTCTTGCAGCCAAGTCTTTTGGCTTGCTCAAGCTCGGCATCTGTCCATTTTCCGGACATCACGGCTTTGTTTTTCTCAATAGCTCTGCAACCATGGTGTATTTGGTTTTCTATGAATTCCAACCCCGTCTTATTAGGCATAATATTGTCAGTAATGAAAACATCCCCACACGCGTGATTTTGAGGACATGGACATTCACGATCCAAATAGGCGGGACAGACAAGTGGCTCCGAGTAGGAAAAGACCTCGTATCCACGACTCTCCAGGATGGAAGAGATTGTGCGTCGAAGCGCCTCATAGTCCTCGAAAACAAAAGCCCTTAATCTCATAGTTCACTTTCCTTCTGTGGTTCGCCTTTCATTTATCCCACAACCCCCTTTCATTCTCCCTCGCTCCCTCTCATATCTCCGAAACTCCTCCATGTACTTGAACGGAAAACGAGTATATACGAACCCATAGCCCTGCCTGACGATCTCAGGTACTCGTTTGACTTGGTAGATTTTGTCCTGGGAATGTGAAGGCAGGGATGCCAGAGGAAGAACTAGAAAGGTGAGTAGGATTAGCCTTCTGGCTTTCATATTTGACCCCAGACAGGCATTCCTTACTGAGGAAAGGATATTCCCTTTCGGGAGAGAGGGCAAGGAATTTGTGAAGGGCGTGAAACTGCGGCCAATCTTCGGGATCGGAGGCATTAACTGAGTGTATAATATTCAGATATTATCCCACTTAATGAAGTATCCATTGCCAAAGATATCAAAGACCCAGAAAGCAACGCCGGCAACATCGCTCCAGGCAATTCCTAGGTGACTCAGGTCAATGGCCGTCGTTGCAGGAGAGAAATACTCAGAGCCATACAAACCTCCCGGTGAGGAAGCCCAATCATACAACCCTACGTTCAATTCAGTTATGATTGATTCGGGATTTGCAATTTCTCCCGATCCGTCCGCAAGCTGGTAACGCCAAGTGATCGTTCCCACGGTGCTGTCGGCATTAAGGGTGACAGTGGGGATCGGCACTGCGATGTTAGAAAGAATCAAGGATTGGTCGGGTATGTTAAAGTTCAATGTGGTGGCTGGATACTCAAACGAGTATTGCCCTCCTGTCATAGGATCAGGGCTATAAGCGACAAGCCTGTGCCTGCAGTAACCACCCACCTCGTATTTATCAAGGGGGGTGGGATCTGGGAACGGTGATCCTGGAGGGCCCGTTAAGTATATCGTTTGTGGACAACTGTCAATAGATGGATAAGTTGGAGTTTCGATCAGAGTTATCACCTGATATACCTCTAACCTTCTTGGTTGATAAATCTGTGGGATCAGATTGCCTCCGAAATGTCCTGCAGCAATCCCGTAGTAAAGCTCTAAAGAAAATGTCTTCCCTTCCAGTGAATCTATCATTCCATTACCATCTACATCCGGATTCATGACGATAGCGGAAAAGAGGTCATCACACTGGGCCAGAGCTGTTTGTTCCTCTGGCGTTAACGGAATCTCATCCCCGATGGGGTTGTGTGAGGGTTCAACGATGAGGCCAGATGACGTGAGCACTCCTAAATCAATTTCAGCAACATCATCAGCCACAAAATTCAACGGCAGCGTATCAATGCCGTTTCCCAAGGTTAGATACCCCAGAAAGTTATTCGCCGCTCCAACAAAAACCATCCCTGCGGGGCCGCCTCTGTCCACCTGCATCGAGAAATTTCCCTCTGCAGTCACCTCAGAAATGAAATAGCCACCGTCCTTATAGAAGACCATCACCTTGGCCACATCGTTTGGGTCCAAAGCATGAGCGGATCGGCTTATCTTGCCAAACAATTTCTCATACCACATACTCTTCGCATGAGTTCCGGTAAGGATGTTTCCCTTTATCGTTACGGTGCCACCGCTGCTTACAGCACTTCCACTTCCACCGCCTCCACCACAGGCAGATAGAGCCAGAAGTAAGACCAAAGGTATGATGAACTTCTTCATGGTGTCCTCCTAATTATCCAGGAACGACCTGGACTCCGTATCGCTAAACGTCTGTCTATGCTATCGGTCAAAAATTGAGGAAACTTGAGATTTGGGGAGAAGCTGGAGGCGAATATAAATATCAACTCCAACATCCCTCTCTACCTGAAAGGAGTAAGCAACTCCTGTATAAAAGTAGACCCCCTAATTGGTTTGGGGGCAGGAAGGGTAATTGTGAACTTGGCTCCAGGCTTTCATATTTCGCCTCAGAGAGGAGTGATCTCAAGGCTAAGGGGGGTTTTTCTCAAGCAGGTTTTTCCATGCAGTGAGAGAGGTACTGCCTCAGGTAGAATTTCTCATCTTCTGGCAGTGCTTCAAATCGTATCNNCAGGACGTGGATGACCTTCCCTCTGCATTTGATAATCCGCAAATCGATGTGAATGGCGATTTGAAGCGCCTCATCCTTGTTCAAACTGTAGAAGCTCTCGATTTGGGTTCCTCCCATGCTGAGGTTCACGGTTGAAGCTATCGTTTGCTTGGGATAGATGTCCTTGCTGTAAAGTACGCTATGGGAAACGTTGATTCTGGGGTAACTCCTTTTTTCCGCTGTCATTCAGCTTGCCCTTGATAAAGGATTCAGATTTGAACAGGACTTCTGTTCGCATTAAAGCAAATGCTCGAGGGAAGTCAAGGGATTTGTGAAGGTTGTGAGAATCTGGTTGACTCAATTAAAAGGTAGAATGGAAGATGGGAAGATAGGTGTTTATTTGAAACGCTAATCAACAGATTTGGAGGGTGGCAAAACTGTTTAATAGATGAAAGCCGCTATTAGCTATCCTTGCAAATTCCGTTTATTTGAATCGGAAATCAATAGGTCTAAAGGTGTGTTGGAACCCTCTGTAACAGGATTAAGCCCACCGGCGGCTTACCTGTAGGAAGTGGAAAAGGAAGGCTCAGTTGGTTTATTGGTCAGCCGGTCTGATGAACAGATACGATAACCCGCTAACAGAATGGAAAGACCGTTTCACCGGGAGCGGTCTGATTCTCAATTGTTGCGTCGTAAAAACCACATGGTAAAACACAGATTTCTTACACCAACAGGACTGGGCGTCCATATCCATTCGCTTAATATGCTAAGTCTCTTTTCTTTTCCTCGAACTCCTCTTTATTGATCTCACCCTGTGCATATCTTCTCTTGAGGATTTCCAGGGCAGAATCCTCTGAGGCAGCTTTACGCTCCCCAGTACGCGTTGATACCACCAACCATCGGATCAGAAAAACGATTCCCACAATCACAGCAATCCAAAAAGCGGCCATGAGGATCATTCCAAACCATCCCGTGCCATATCCCCAACCCATCATTCCAGGTCCCATCCCCCACCCGTGATGGCCCGATTGAGCGAGAATATCATTTAGCTGAGCTACGTACATGTTCTCCTCCCAAGTAGGAAATAGAGGGCCTCCCAAAACCAGACGACTTCTGGGAGGCCCGAAGGTTTAATACACCGAGCGCATCTGGCCCGTATTCTTATCCACTAGAATTTTGTCCACCAGGGAACCGTCCTTGGTCTTGATCTCCGCCTCAAAGGCGTACCCCTGATCTTTGATTTCACCTAGTTTCAAATTGGGGTTTCTCATAGACTGCAAGTAATTCTCCAAAATTCCCCTGGCGTCCTTCTCCTCAAGAGGCTTGCGGGGCTGCTGGTACTGAGGTCCGTATTGTGGACCGTACTGGGGACTATTTTGTGGACCATAGTCTGTCCCATAGCCTCGGTGCATCATACCCGGACCCATGCCCCAACCTCGACCCATCATGCCGGAACCCATCCAGGGGCCTGCTCCCATATGAGCGACTGTTTCAGTTGTAGAGAGACTCAGCGCTGTTACCAACGCAATGACCAAAACAAATACTATCTTTTTCATCGTTCTACTTCCCCCATTGACTTTCTAGTTAAGACCTTTCTAAACAAATATATCCAAAAACCAAAACAGATTTCACGAAGGATTCTTCCTTTGGCTGCCCGAGGCTTCTCTCACCAGCACTTTCAACCCATGAAATCCGGTGATCTTGATTCTCTTCCCTTTTGAATATCTCTTTCCTTCGGATAGAGCTTCCCAGATTTCATTGACATATTGGATCTTCCCCTCTGGGTTAATCTCTTCGATCACCAGGCCTTCCTTCCCCAACATCGCCTCCTGACCAGCCTGCACTTCTGACCTCAATGCCCTGAAGACCTTAAAGTAGAGAAACCCAGACATCCCCACAATGAAAAGGTAAACGGGGAGAGAAGACCTAAAAGGCAAGAACCAGAAGATCGGTAGCGCAAGAATCGGCGACAGAAGTACTAGATGACACATTGGTTTGTATCGCCCTTCAAACAGTTTTCTCTGGCCCCCCATCGAATTAGGGTAGAAAGCCTGAAGTTCATGAAGTTCTCAGAGCTTGTCGAGATGCCAAAAGCATAAGTCACAACGTGGCGTCCCAACTTTACCGGACGAAGCCAACTCCCGGCTAAGGATGTTACCAGTCACCGCCAAGAACACCCCCAAACCTGTTGACGCCGCCACAATCATCCCCAGGATTGGACCCACTGTTAATGCCTGACTGAATATCGCTTCCATACCTTCGACCTCTTTTGATGTGAGAATGTTTTGTTTGGTTTTGATAAAGGCAAGGGGTGTGCCAAAAGATGAAATAGTGCAAAAGTAATTGATATCACATATGAATTGTGGCAGCGAACCTAGTGACCTTCGGCCTTTGATTCGACAAAATGGGCGAGGCGATTGAGGGATAAAACCAAATTCCTATTTTCTTTTAGTACCTTACGAGAGATCGACAGAGTTAGTTCATTTCGACACTTCTGTCGAATTAGGCCGGAAAGGGAGTTCATTTTAGCCGGCCTCTTCTTGAGATGAAATCTGTTTAATACAAGATGAAAGCCTCCGTCAGCCGTCTTTGTAAATTCCGTTTATTTGCATCGCAAATCATCAGGTACGAAGGCCGGCAAGAACTCCCTAATCTGCCTTAATTGACTTATCAGAAACTGATCAACTGCCGGGATGCGGAACTAGCTCCGAGATGTTATCATGGCAGAGGACAAGATGGGTCAAAGGAGGCGGAGATGAAGGATGAACTCATTGACTATGATGCCCTTGCAATAGGCGAGTTGATTCGCAAAGGGGATATCAAGCCTGGCGAAGTATTGGAGATCACCATAGAGAGAATCGAAAGGGTTAATCCAAAGCTCAATGCTGTGATTCACAAGAACTACGACGAGGCTCGCGAGACAGCAGAAAATTGGAGTTCTGAACTAAGAGCAGGCAAGGCAGCCGATGTTGTATTTTGTGGCGTTCCTTTTCTTCTAAAGGATCTAATTGCGGAATGCAAAGGTGTCCCTTTTCACGAGGGATGTCTTGCTGTCAAAGGTTATGTCTCTAAAATCGACAGCGAGTTGGTGAAAAGGCAGAAAGCTAGTGGACTGATTATCGTCGGCAAAACCAATACGCCCGAATTTGGGTGTTTACCGACGACAGAACCCGCCCTTTATGGGGCAACCGTCAACCCTTGGGACCCGACCTTGACCCCGGGGGGCTCAAGCGGTGGGTCGGCGGCGGCGGCTGCTGGGATCGTTCCGATGGCTCACGGCAACGATGGCGGTGGCTCAATCCGTATTCCTGCCTCTTGCTGCGGGCTTTTTGGTTTGAAGCCAACTCGAGGTCGGAATCCTCTAGGACCGCTGTTCGGAGACGTTGGCAGTGGAATCGTCCATGAACATGCAGTGACCCATACGGTGAGAGATTCGGCAGCTTTGTTGGACATGACCTCAGGGCCGGATCTCGGAGATCCCTGCTACGCCCCACCAAATGAACGTCCTTTCTTGGAAGAGGTCGGAAGGGACATCGGGCGCCTGAAGATCGGGTTCTTGACCAGCATTCCCGAAGGATGGAATGAGGAGACGCAGCTACACCCAGATTGTGAACGTGCGGTAAGAGATGCCGCTGAGCTTTGCGGGAGTCTGGGGCACATCGTTGAAGAGATCCCTTCTGATCAGTTAAGCCATCCCCGAATTTCTGAGCTTTTCGGCTACCTTTTTTCTTGCTGCGTGGGCCAAGCTATTGCATATTGGGAAAGGGAACTGGCGAGAAAAATCGGCCAGGAGGAACTGGAGCCCATCACGTGGGGCAGGTATGAAGCTGGATTGGGGAGGTCGGGATCGGATTACTTGGTCACGGTGGAAGCGATCCAGCGGTTCTCGAGGAAAATAGCGCGATGGTACCACGACGACGGTTATGATCTACTTTTATCGCCGACGATGAGAATACCACCGACAAAACTGGGTGCCTTCGAATCAACACCAGAGGATCCAATGAAATGGCTAGGTGTCACTCTGTCTTTTGTAGCTTCCACTCGTATCCAGAATATTACGGGTCAGCCGGCCATGTCGGTCCCGTTGTTTTGGAACGAAGACAACATACCGATCGGCGTGCAATTCGCTGCCCGCTTCGGCGATGAGGCTACCCTATTTCGTTTGGCAGCTCAATTGGAGCAAGCAAGACCGTGGCGTGATCGAAAACCACCGATTCATTGTAGCAATCTGTCGTAACATAAATGGCGGGGTGTGATACTTTCTTTTCAGTTTCTAATTCAAGATGATATCGCCGAATCCTGGCCTTGCCTGAAGCTGTTTATTTCCGGGGGAAATCAACNNCACTGACGGCCCGGCCTGTTTATTTGTGTTTCAAATCTTGTATGAATGGGAATCAGTGAAACGGAGGATTTCAGTTAGCAAAGGACGCACACCTCCACTGCGGTGTACCTTATACGCGGAAGAAACTGCCTCTTCCCCGGCGTAAGGGCCGAGTAGAGCGCGACTCCTGGGATTCGAACTCATTCAAAACCACGAACTTAGGCCGGCAGTTTCTTAGGAGAAATGTTGCGGCGAGCCAGCACGGATAGAAGTTCGTTCGAGGCAAACAGAGGCCTCACGTGTCAGGAAATCGCCAGCTCGATCAACCACAGAAAGGAGGAATTATGTGACCTAGCCAATAACGAAAGAAGGGGCTTGACAAGAGGCGCCCTCATAGAAGGATTCGAAACTTCGACCGTTGTTTATCAAGGGACAATTCCACCTCACTGATTGCGTGGTCATGCTGATCCGCTGCATTCTATTTCGCCATTTCGATCCATTTGAAATCTAGCCTGGGTCTGTTCCTGCGGCTTCAGATTTTGATATTTCCATAGTATTCTGACATTCTGAAAACTCAAGATATTGGCAGATAACAAAATTCCACAAGGGAGGAAAGCTACCACAATATGTGGTATTTATGGCAATAAAGTCTGTTAGTGCCGATTGTTTTAGATAATCTGACTGTTATTTATACCGCGCACTCCTCATTCTGGTAATCCCGCCTTCCGAAGGGCATCACAATAGCGTTTTACTACGGCTCGATCCTTTTGACCGCTTCTCTTTTGCTGCTGCGCAACGGAAAATCTAGGATTTATCCTCAGGATTTCTTTTGCTGCTGCTCGGGCTTCCTCATCTCGCCCCGCCAGACTGTATGAAGATGTCAGCACGACCCATGAAACCAAATCGTTGGGTTCTTGCTCAGTTGCCTTCTTTGCTTGGGCGATTGCCTCTTCATATTGTCCCGAATCTCTTAGGGCCACACCAAATAAGCACATGTATGTGTTAGGCGGTTTAGGATTGAGGCGTAATGCGTCTTTAAATAAGGGAATGGCTTCTTCGGGTTCTCCTACCATGGTCAATATAGCAGCATATTGCATATTAACGTCAGCGGAATTTGGATCAAGTTCAAATGCCCGTCTCCCTGCGGCAATAGCTTTATCGTACTGCCGTGCCACGGCTGAGTAAAAGCCCACGACGCCATGTGCAACAGCCAATGAATCATCCAATTCAATAGCTCTCTGGCTCAGGTCAATAGCGAGTTTTATAGATTCTCGGGGATTCTTGCTCAATCCAACATAAATAGTTGTCCCGTGGATTCCCCCCAATGTTTTATACGCAAATGCATAGTTCGGATCCAGGGCTATAGCTTCTTCTGCCAGCTTCAGAGCTTTCAAAACGCCCTCTTTGGATGACTGATGATAGAGCCAATTCGCTTCCATGACCTTTAAATAAGCCTCAAGACTGTCAGTACCTCTGGCGTAAATGCCAGCTTGCTCCCCCTCTGTCAACTTTATCTGCAAGGCTGTGATGATCTTCATGGTGATCTCGTCTTGAACGGCAAATATGTCTTTGACGTTCCGGTCATACTTCTCTGCCCAAATATGATGACCGGTTAAAGCATCGATCAATTGGGCGGTGATGCGCACCCGGTCTTCAGCCTTACGGACGCTCCCTTCCACCACGTACCGCACTCCCAACTCTTCACTGACCTGCTGCACCTTGACGGGTTTCCCTTTATAGGTGAAGGTGGAGTTTCGAGCGATGACAAACAGCTTTGGAATCTTGGAGAGGGCCGTGATGACTTCCTCTGTGATCCCATCGCTGAAATACTCCTGCTTTGGGTCTTCACTCATGTTAACAAACGGCAAAACGGCGATGGAGGGTTTGTCGGGCAACGGGAATGCCATCCTCTCAACAGAAGCAGGCTCCAGCGAAGGACGAAAATAAAAGCTCCAGATCGCCAAAGCCCCGACCACCATGATGAGTACCACTATCCCACCAATAGCTGCCCACCGCCATTGTTTCGGTCTTGGCCTTTCTTCGCCGATCACCTTTCCCGCTGCTTCAGGCTCCATGAGCACCCGATACACTCGTATCGGTTTTTCGATATTCTTTACCGTCTGCTCGCCTAAATACTCATAACCAAGAGAGAGCTTCTTTCCTATCTGATCATAGGCGGTTCCAGAGATACAGATGCCTCCCCCATCAGCCAATCCTTCTACACGAGCTGCAACGTTAACCCCATCTCCGTAAATCCGCTCTTCATCCTCGATCACGTCCCCAAGGTTGACGCCGATGCGAAACTCCATCCTTCTGTTTTCTGGCAGGTCGGCGTTTCTTGTCTTGAGTTCTCTTTGGATCTCCACGGCGCACTCGACCGCATCCACCACACTTCCAAACTCAGCCAGTAAGTTGTCTCCCGGAGAGTCCACAACCCGGCCTCGATGCTGCTCGACAAGGCCAGTCATAACCTCTCGATAGATCTTCAAGGTCTGGACGGTGACGACTTCATCCTCGCCCATGAGCCGACTGTAACCTTTGACATCGGCACTGAAGATGGTCGTGAGCTTTCGTTGAACCTTGTGGGTGGCCATGGCACTACCCAGCTAACGCTGTGATGTCGAACTAATAGAGAGAACAATAAAAAAGCCCCCGAGGTAATGTAAATCTTCTCGGAAGCTTCTCATTGGCACCTTCTGGTGCGGTCCTCTCATAACTCCCTCCATAGGTTGGAGGTATGTTACCAGATAGGCATCATCGATATCGGCCGTTTACCGCATAGTGGTATAAGATGTCAAGCTTCTATTTCGTATGAAACGGGTCGTTTTGGTCTGCGTTTGACTCTGATCCAGAGTGATTAATACAAGATGGATTCGCAACTCCGGTCCCACACCCGATTATGCATTATTTCTCCCGCAATTTGTAACCTAAGCACTGGCCCGTTAGTTCAACTCCAGAAGGCAAATTGACGCAGATTGACCATTTTCCTCCGGTTGCATACAATGGATACCTGCAGAGCTCGGTGAAAAAAGCTGAGTCGGTTCAATATAGAATGTTACGGGTCTGATACAGAGGGACGAAAAAATGAGTGATCTCTGGGAACTATATCCTCAGAAATATCGGCGCTGTCCAAGTTGTGGTGGGCAAGGTCGTAAGGAATGCACAAGTTGTTGGGGTAAAGGTGGCTCATACAAAGTACATTATGAACATGATTATGAGGGCCAGCCCATTAGAAGAGAGAAATGGGAACCTTGCTACTCATGCTCAGGCCGAAGGACAACTTTGTGCTACCGTTGCAGCGGAACGGGAAGTATTAATCGATCAGATATCGCTTCCAACCCAGATAGTACTGAATTCATTTCTGAGAGCTCAAGCCCACAAAAAAGGCGCTCACTGGACGATTTGATTCGCGCGATTTACCGCCAAAGGGATGTCGTGATAGATGAGATTCGCAGTTGCTGGGAACTCGATGCCTCAATAAGGCAGGGTTGGAAAAAAGCACTTTTGACTATAGATTTGCTCGATTATTCTAACGCAAGACAAGAGCTAGAGGCTCTCAAGAACAAAATAGATCAATATAGCGATGCGATCCCAGCTACTGAGCCATTGTGTCCAAAAGTTGTAGGAATTGGACTGGCGATAACGAGGTTAGACCACAGGTGCTCAGACTATCATTATGAACGACAGGACCGTGACACCTAATTGAGGGTTTAGGGTTTTAGCCCTAACACGTGCGGTGAGTACGACACTCGTAAACTCACGCCTCACGCACATCGTTAGCCGTTTTTGTGCGGCACAGCGAAGGGATTTGGCAACCCCAAACAGAGTGGGCTGAACCAGCCTGCCTCGCTATCGAATTCAAGATGAATTCGCCGATTTCGAGAAGTCCATAACCCTGTTTATTTATGACGGAAATCAACAGAAGTACAGGGCGAGGAAAAACGATCTAATTCAGCATCAGTTTCACAGCGCAGAGCGGTAATTGATATGCCAGACAGAAACAAAAATAAACTCCTGGTGGGAAACAATCGACTCACGCCTTTTGTTTCTGAGGAGGAATCGAGCACAGACAAGCAATATTTTGCATCCGCTTTTCTTCCCCACGCTAGTGCGGCTCGCTGAGGAGTTAGTGTCTAGGAAGATTCTTCTTTATCTGATTCAACCTTTTCGCTTGCGATCGGAGCCTGCTGTTGCA
>JABAOH010123871.1_pt3 | contig 11410 bp, 5 predicted proteins | sample 7062181 | NCBI WGS metagenome assembly JABAOH01 (sample SAMN14538630, study PRJNA623070) | marine sediment metagenome | biome: marine biome [ENVO:00000428]; feature: marine pelagic biome [ENVO:01000023]; material: deep marine sediment [ENVO:00002113]; isolation source: pool of 5 deep marine... | reverse complement strand
CCCTTGAAAAAAGCTCAGATCCAGGAGACGTGGATATCAGAATCGAAGATAATTATGGAAATCCACCTTCCGTTTATTTTCTTAATACCACTTTCGATAAAGGCTCTGCCATTGTACTTGATACTGGCTCTTTCCTGAACGTGCGGTGGTATCTACATGTAAGGGTGATGCAGTTGGGTAGCGGTGCAGACAATGTAAAAGTATGGGTAAACAACAGTTTTGGGAATCCCGATCCTCTAAGCGGTCAGCCTTTTAACACGAGCATTGGAAACGAAGGGTGGATTAGATGGCTAAGGGTCACAGAGTTCATTAGAACTTCCACTAGCTTAACATATTACACTCCGCATCATATCTATGCAGAGAAAGGTAATGCGAATAGCTCTGCGGATCCAAATATGAACCTCAGCAAAGAGGTCATAATAAACCTGAACTCACCTCCTACTGTAGATAATATTTCAACAACTTCGGCCACAGTTCCCAGAGAACAAGAAATAAACATAACAGCAAATGCCACAGACCCGGAAGACAGCGAAGATATTCTCACGGCCTATTTTGAGTACAGCGATCCAAATGTAATAGACTGGAACACCACATATTTAGGCACTCCGATATATATAGGCACGGCTCCCTCAGGTTACTGGCAAGTCAGTTTCATTCCCCCTGGCAACGCTCCCTTGGGAATTTATAAATTCAGGGTGAGATTCGAGGATCCAAATGGTAGCTCAAGCAGTTGGTTAACCAACTTGTTCGTTGTGGTTCAGGGGAATCCACCAATAGCAGATGCAGGGCCAGACGGCACCATTTCTGCAGGAACGACATACGACTTTGACGGTTCAGGTTCAACAGATGATGAGGGCATAGTGAATTACACCTGGAACTTCACCTATGATAGCACGGATATATATCTTTACGACATAAATCCCCAGTTTACCTTCATTACCCCAGGCGTATACATTGTAACGCTGCGAGTCGAAGATGCGCAGACTGAATGGGATACAGATACGGTTCAGATAACTGTAATAGATGATATAAATCCCATCGCTGATGCTGGTTCAGACGACTCGGTGAAGGTAAACACACCATATATTTTCGATGCATCAGGTTCTTGGGACAATGTGGGCATAATATGGTACAACTGGACTTTCGACGATGGTTCCTATGATAATGGTACGAACATCACACCTCAGCATATCTATACCTCCTTAGGGATTTACACGGTCACACTTAAATGCTTTGATGCCGCAGGTAACTGGGCAATAGACACGATCACTATAAATGTCATACCTTCAGATCCACCTATAGCGGAAGCTGGTCCTGATAACTCTACAAACGAAGATTCGCCTATTGTATTCAATGGCTCGCTCTCCACAGATGATTTCGGTATAGTCAGCTATTATTGGGATGTTGATGTCTCGGATGGCTTGGATTGGGTAACTCCTGATTTGGTGGGTATGGAAGTGATATGGATATACGATACCCCAGGTGACTATATCGTTACCTTGAGAGTCATAGATGGCGATGGAGGATTTGATGAGGATATTCTTAATGTGACAGTATATGACATCACCCCTCCAATCGCGAATGCAGGGTCATCTGCCACAATAGACGAAGATACCCCATATCAATTTGATGGCACCCTCTCTACAGACAATTCAGGTTTTATCGCCCTCTATAACTGGGACTTTGGTGATGGAAACAATTCGATTGGAACAGATCCACGTCCTTTCCACACTTATGCCCAGCCAGACATCTACACTGTGACATTGAATGTCAGCGACGCAGTAGGAAATTGGGCCTTAGGCACGGTGACAATAACTGTTGTTGATATAACACCCCCAACAGCGAATGCTGGGCCGGATAATATCACAAATGAATATGCTTCTGTGTTTGTGGATGGCTCAGCCTCTTATGACAATTACTACAGCACCGGCGCTCTAAGTTATAGTTGGGATATGGATGCAAGTGATGGTATAGATTGGGGAACACCAGATCGTACGGGCGTCACAGCGATCCTTGCATATTCAACCCCAAATGCTCTCGGATACATCGTGACACTTAACGTCACAGATCCGATGGGTAACTCAGGATATGATACTCTTACGATCATAGTACTCGATATTACTCCTCCAACTGCTAACGCGGGGCCAAATGGGAGTGTGAATGAGGATTCACCATATGATTTCGACGGCTCAGGCTCAACCGACAATGTAGGTATTTTCACCTACGCTTGGGATGTAGATGCGAGCGATGGTGTTGATTGGAGTAGCCCAGATTACACTGTGGTTAAACCTTCTCATATTTACTCAGAGCCAGGTGTTTATCTCGTGACGTTGAATGTGACAGACGCAGCGGGCTACTGGTCAACAGATACTGTAGTAATAAATGTTACAGATATTACACCCCCAATAGCAAGCGCAGGACCGAAAGATTACGACACCGTATATAACGGAACACTATACGCGTTTAATGGATCTCTTTCAACAGACAACTCAGGATATATCGCTTATTACAATTGGAGTTTCGGAGACGGTTCATTTACAAACGGCACAAATCCAAAACCTGATCATACTTACGTCAAACCGGGCATCTATGTTGTGACCTTGACTGTGACAGACGTTGCCGGGAACAGTAATTCTGATACTATAACCATAAAGGTAATAGATACCTCAGATCCAAATGCAAATGCAGGACCAAATGCAACCGTGGATGAAGACACACCTCATATATTCGACGGTTCCAATTCTTTTGATGATGTGGGTATTCAAAATTATGCATGGGATATCGATGCTAGCGATGGTATAGATTGGAGTAACCCAGATTTCTCAGGCTCGAGTCTGTGGGATCCTGTCCATACATACACCCTTCCGGGATTCTACACAGTCACATTGAACGTAACGGATGCAGATGGAAATTGGAACATCGATACAGTATTTATCACCGTAAAGGATGTCACTCCTCCTATGGCAAATGCAGGTTCACCTGCAATAATTGATGAGGATACTCCATACATGCTTGACGGCTCAGGTTCTTATGATCCAGAAGGAGGAACAATCACATGGTACAATTGGACATTCGGTGATGGTACCTTTTTAAATGGCTTCGACCCACTACCATTCCATACATATCTCCAACCAGGATCATATTCTGTCACACTTAATGTCACAGATGCAGAAGGAAATTGGGCCCTCAACATAACTCAGATTCAAGTCTTGGATGTAACACCTCCGATAGCAAATGCTGGTCCCAATGGTACTGTGAATGAGAAATTACCATACACATTTGACGGCTCTGGTTCATTTGACAATGTAGACATAGCTTTCTATGCTTGGGACATGGATAAAAGTGATGGTGTTAATTGGAACAATCCGGATTACATTGCCCCGTCGCTATGGGATCCATCCCATACATATACAGAGCCAGGAACATATACCGTTACTTTGCGTGTAAATGACACGTCAGGAAACTGGGATATTGATGAGGTGATAATCACCGTCGTAGATGTTACACCACCCACGGCGAATGCAGGGCCAGATGAAACCCTGAACGAGGATACCCCCTATACTTTCGATTCCTCAGGATCAAGTGACAATGTTGGTATAGCAACCTACTATTGGGATATAGATGCCAGTGATGGTCTTGATTGGATAACTCCAGATTACATTGTTGCATCACCAATGCATATATATTCCCAGCCAGGCATATACACAGTCACATTGAGGGTCACGGATGCAGCAGGAAATTGGGCTTTAAATACGACGGTCATCACGGTTTTGGATGTTACATCTCCTACTGCTGACGCAGGGCTCAATGATGTCGTGGATGAGGATAAACCCTATATATTCAATGCCTCAGCTTCAACTGATAATGTGGGCATAGTAAACTATTCTTGGGATATGGACGATAGTGACGGTATAGATTGGGGTAATCCAGATCATACAGGGCTTTTCCCTGCTCATATCTTTACTGAGCCAGGGACCTACATAGTTACGCTGAGAACTTCAGATGCCCAGGGAAATTTCGCTACAGATACCATGGTGATCGAAGTTAATGATGTGACCAAACCTATATTAAATGTCGAATTCGAAAAGACGATAGACGAAGATGTGGAATACGAGTACAACGCCTCTTTATCCTCGGATAATACAGGAATCACAACATACCACTTCTCATTCGGTGACGGTTCCTCTTTATCAGGTAATGAAGCCATTGTAAAATATACTTACACAAATCCAGGGGCTTATGTGGTCATGGTGAACATAACCGATAAAGCTGGAAATTGGTTCAGCGGTTCTTGGCTTGTATCTGTTAGAGACATTACACCACCATTAAACCCTGATGGTTTATCGATCTCAAAAATAAAAACTGGTGGGGCATTGAACATCTCCTGGTCACCAAATACCGAGGAAGATTTAAATCACTATAAATTGTACTTCAGCACAGACGGGATAAATTTTGTTATTTTAGATAATGAAACGTCACCGGAAAGATTGTACCATGTGCATTATGGATTGTTGAACGGAAGAAACTACAGTTACTATATTGTGGCTGTTGATGATTCTGGTCTTTCTTCACAACCCTCTAACGTCGTATCCGCAGTTCCTGATAAAGATACTGATGGTGATGGTGAATTCGATGCAGAGGATGAGGATGACGATAACGATGGTGTGTTGGATAATGTGGATGCGTTTCCGTACAATTCAAATGAATGGTCTGATACAGATGGAAATGGCGTTGGAGACAATACAGATGAAGATGATGATGGAGATGGTGTGATTGATGTTAACGATGACTTGCCATTCGATCCAACTGAGACGCTTGATACAGATGGAGATGGAATAGGAAACAATGCTGATACGGACGATGATAACGATGGTAAGGCGGATGTCAGCGATGACTATCCTTTAGACCCGGAAAAATGGAAGGAACCTTTCGACCTTGGTACCATCTTATTCATTCTCCTGGCCTTAATAGCGATAGTGGTTGCTATAATTTTAGGAGTATTACTATTCAAGCAGAGGAGAATGAATACACAGCTTATGCAGAGGGTGGATCAACTTGAGCAAGCGCAAATCGAGGCGAAACAATTGCAGGTCACTCCTTCTGCTACAAGACCTCCTCCCCCTCGTATACATCGTCCTCCAAGAATTATAGAAAAGCCACCAAAACCTCCTGTGGCGCCTCCTCCTCCACCTCCACAGGAAGCGGTCTCAGAAACTCCGAGCACAGATCTAACTTTTGAGGCGTTAGAAGAAGGGGAAGAACCTACTCAAATACCTCCACCACAAGAACCAGAAGGGGAACAAAAACCAAAGAAGGAAGTAAAAAAGCCTGAACCTCCTCCCCCTCCAGAATGAACCTATTAATCGGATTAAAATATCTAAAATGGAATGGTGATACAATCTGGCCCATCGCACATTTCTTTTGGGGCTATTCTGTGGCGCTTCCCATATTCCTTCTCATATTCTGGTTGATAACAAGGAAAGTTAAGGTCTCGAACTTGAAAGAATTTCTAAAAAAGAGGGCTCCTGCGGGCATAGTAGGCGGTATTTGGGCGATGATTCCAGATATGGATTATTTTCTGGAAGAGCCTATATTCCAAAATGCCTCTTGGAACGAAATATTCTTCTTCCACAGTAGTCTTGATAAAGTGGCAAATGAAACTGACCTATTCTTTGCAGCGGAGATTTTCCTGATTTTTGTGGCGGTAAACCTATTTGCAATAGCCGCGACGGTGGAGTCCTTCAAAAGACTGGGTGAGGCTTTATTTGGGAAAGAAGAGGAGGAGGAAGAGGAAGAGGAGGAAGGGCCAACGGAAGAAAAATTAGGGAAGGAAAAGAAGATAGCAAATAAGGATCTTTGAGCTGCGAAAAATTAAAAGCTTTAATGAAAAGACATAAAAGGGAAATTAACAGGAAAAGTCGCGATAAACGGCGTATTAATTGCGAGAAACGATATTATAATCACGAAAAGTATTTGTAATGGTATTACATTCAAGAAAACTAATTAAATCTATCTGGGAGGTAGAGAAATATGATGACTATATTGATGATTGACGTTGAAGCAGGTAAGGAAGACCTTTTTGAACGATTGCATCCGAAATTGAATGAGATTAAACTTTCTAAAAAACTTCACGAAATTCAAGTATTATACCTGGCTAGATGTTATACTCATGAAGACATATCTTTGATGATCGATGTTAAGGATCCTGAGACGCTCCCTCCATTCGTAATTGATAATATTTTGGAGATGGACGGCGTTTGGGACCTTAGGACCATTCATCTATTTAATCCCAATTTCTTTAAGATCCCGAATATTATAGAAAAGGGAAAGTACGAACGTTTCACAGTAACTCTTGATGTAAAATCAAATAAAACGAAATCCGTATTCAGCTACCTTCAAAAGTTCGCAGCAACTGAAGAAGCTGCAATATCATTTCTAGCATATACCTTCTATGCATATGACAACGATATCATTCTCACATTATTGGCCAAAGATATCGTCCATGCTGGTAAATTTGTTGAAGAAAAAATAAGACCCATTGATGGCGTAATCGATACCCTTATTTGGCAAACTAAAAAATGGGAATTCATCATTAGTAAATCCGAGTGGTTATCCTATGTCAACTATTATAGAGAGGAAAAGCTTTCCGACGATGAATTTTGGGACGATACATATATATGCGCATGTTAGTTTATTTCATCCTCATAGCTGGGATATATTATGTATGATATTAAGATAAAACGAATATCTCGATTGTTTATCGGAATATTTGTTATTTTATCTTTATTTCATACAATACCTCTAGGAGAACCACCGGTCGATAATGCACAAGCAGGTTCAAGCTGGCTGCAAACCACCCAGCAAGATTTTAATAATGGTACATTGAACAATGTGGTGGTGACACCTGAAGGTAATATTACACTTGCTTCATTAATGGATTATATTGAGGATGATTTTGACAACGAATCCAAAATAAGCTCCAAAGAGCACATAATTTTGGAAGAGAGCTCAGCAAAACTTGAACGAACAACGTGGAATTTTGGGATGGATTTCGAAGACGACCAAATAAATTCATTGGAGCAAACCTCAGATGGAGGCTATATTCTTGCAGGAAAAACAAGATCATATGGTGTAGGATTATCCGATTTTTGGTTGATAAAAACCTTTTTTAACGGAACTGAAGAGTGGAATAAGACCTTTGGTGGTACGAACTTCGATTGGGGGACGACTGCCAACCAAACTTCTGATAATGGTTTCGTAATTTGCGGAGGCACATTTTCTTTTGGTGCAGGTGAAAGAGATGCATGGTTGGTAAAAACCGATTCTTCTGGCAACGAACAATGGAATAAAACCTATGGAGGCATTGAAGCTGATCGTGCTAATTGGGTTCAACAAACTTCCGATGGAGGGTATATAATTGTTGGAGATACAATGTCCTACGGTAACAGCATTGGTGCTTTTTATGACATATGGTTGATAAAAACCGATTCTGACGGTAATGAGCAATGGAATCGGACCTTTGGTGGTAGTAGTGAAGAGTTAGGTCTTTGGGGGCAGCAGACAGCAGATGGAGGTTATGTAATAACCGGAAAAACGGAGTCTTTTGGCGCCGGGTCGAGTGATCTATGGGTGATCAAAACAAATGAGACAGGAATAGAGCAGTGGAATGAAACTTTTGGTGGATCTGGTTATGAGATGGGTAATTCCATCGTTCAAACTACAGATTTAGGTTATATCATAACAGGAAATACAACAACATATGGCGTCCCAAGCCCCAGTAATCTTTGGCTTGTCAAAATCAACTCCAGTGGTTCTGAAGAATGGAACATTACATTCGGTGATGCTGATGAGGATATTGGGCATTCAGTAAAGCAAACTTTAGATGGGGGCTATATTGTTGGGGGCTCGACCATCTCCTTTGGGAAGGATGGTATATCAGATGGTTGGTTCGTCAAGACCAATGAAACTGGAGTTATGGAATGGGACAGGATTCGGGGGGGTTACAATAGCGATGCCGTTCATTCGATTCTGCAATCAGCAGATGGGGGTTATGTGGCTGCTGGTAAAACCAATTCATCTTCTGAATTATTCAATGGATGGTTCTTTAAAACCAATGAAACTGGTACTTATCTCTATTTAGAGGGAGAATTCACGTCAACAGATCTACTGGAAGGAAAGGGTATCAGTAAATTTGGACTGTTATATTATAATACAAGCATCATCGGAAGTCTTCAGATGCAATTTTCCCATAATCTAATTCAGTGGTACGATTCCAATGGTGTTTCGAATGAATGGGATGTGTTAATCGACGGGGCCAACTCCATAGATCTCTCAAACCTTGATACTGCTTATGCCAATTTCTATTATCGCGCTAATTTTTCATCCGGAGTTTTTAATGTTCCTATTCTTTTCAACATATCTGTCATGATCTATAGATATTTACCCTCTGGTTCATTCATTTCCCAACCGTTTAACGCCCCGGGAAAGGATGCATGGAAAGCTATCCATTGGACCTCGGTCAAACCAGAGGAAACGGATATTAAGTTTCAGATTAGATCATCTACCACCGAATCCGGTTTGGGCTCTGAAAATTTTGTAGGTCCGGATGGGACAGCATCAACGTTTTACACAACCAATGGCTCAAATATATGGTCTGGTCATAACACACACGATTGGGTTCAATTCAAAGTCTATCTTAGTACAGCAAACGAAAGTAAAACTCCCATTTTGCAGGATGTAACAATTATCTATAATCATTTTCCACTGAATCCTGAGTTAACAAATCCTCAGGATAATTCAATATCAAACGATAATACACCTTCTTTTTCCTGGAACTTCAACGATGTGGACGGAATTCAGGGAGGATTTCAGGTGTTGATCGATGATGATGCGGCCTTTGGCAGCGTGGATCATGACAGCGGGCAGATAACATCAGGAACATCATCTTACACTCCAAGCATTGCTATTGCTGATGGAATCTGGTATTGGAAAGTCAGGACAAGGGATGATGATTGGGATTGGGGAGATTACAGTGATTATCGGGTAATTACAATAGATTCGATGCCACCTTTGAGTTTTAAACCCACTGCCTCCCCAAGCGGTTGGACTAAAAATGCACAGCCAGTAATTACATTCACAACCACTGATGCCGCAACTGATGTCGATCGATATGAGGTAAAGATAGATACCGGAAGTTTTTCAATTCAAACGAGCCCATATACATTACCACAACAAAGCGACGGCATTCATAATATAACTGTGAGGGCATTCGATATGGCTGGAAACTATATTGATGGTTATGTTGATGTATTTATTGACGCAACTGCACCAATGATTACTAGTCATTCTCCGACAGGCTCTGATATTCTAATAGATTCAACGATTACTCTCACATTTAATGAGGCAATGAATAAAACCGCTTCGGAAAATGCATTCTCAATCTTTCCAATCATTACAGGAACTTTCAGCTGGACAGGAAATACATTGTTTTTCACTCCTACAACTCCCTTAGATTACAGCACCCAATATACAATTATTCTTGGAACGGGAGCAAAAGATTTGACAGGTAATAATCTTATTTCAGATTTCAGTTGGCAATTCACCACAGTCTCCGATACTTCTATTCGTCCTTATGTACTGGATAATTCACCTACGGGTTCCAAAGTTGCTGTGGCTTCGGAGATATCGATTTCGTTCAGCGAGCCCATGCAAAAAAGTCAAACAGAAGCTGCATTTTCCATAACTCCCAATATTGGCGGCATATTCGCGTGGGAGGGGACCACCCTCAGGTTCATTCCAAACAACAATTTGGCATGGGAGACACAGTATAATGTTAGCATTTCCCCTGCTGCTAAGAATATGGATGGACTCGGTTTGAATGATTATAAGAACTGGTCATTTATAACCGGAAAAGCATCAGCAAAATTCGATTGGAACACCTGGGAGCCGATAATCACAGCTTTAACAATTCTAGCAACAGTCCTTATTTTCATATTTGGATTTTTTTCTATAAGAAAGAAGCGCGGTAAACTTCGTCAGTATTTAGAGAAAATAGATGACATATTCAATGAATATAAAAAGAACTACCAGATGTGTCAGCAGGAATTGATCACTTTTCGCGAATCCATAAAAAAAGAGGTGAAAGACGGTAAACTCGAGGAAAGCCATTATCTTATTTTGGATAAAAAAATTGATGATTATCTAATGGAAATGAAAGCAATGGAAAAAAGTAATCCAAAGTCCATGCTAGAAGAAAACATCATTGAACCAGTTTCAGAAGAAAAAGGAGTTGGTGAGGTAACTGAAGACCGTCAGGGGAAGAAGATTAATTATCTAACAAAATTTAGAAAATAAGCAGTTAAAAAATATAGAGGGGGATCGGCGCGATTACCCTTCATTTGTCCCTTCTAGAACTTATCAACTTCCCCTTCTCTTAACATATCCATGTGCTTATTGATGTTATTTGTTACCAAGTTGTATCTCAAGATGTTTTTGAAAAGATTGATGCCCATAAGAATCCAGATAAAGCTAAGATAGCCTGAGTACCGCACTTCCCCTGCGGTGTGAAGTTCTGCCCAAAGAGCCAGGCAAAATGCTAAAACTGAAATGCTCAGCAAGAAGAGCCATAGTGCCGCGTTCACAAGAAACTCCTTCGCCCTGGGTAGGTAGTCGAACCACATCTTCAAATCTGCGGATTTCTTCATCAGCCTGTTCAGGTTTTTATTTGACTCAAAGATCTTCTTCGCAGATTCTTTTAAATTCTCTACCGAGGGAAGATTGTCCTTTGTATTTTTAGTTGATGATTCCTCTTTATAGAATCCCATGACAAAGTCTCTTAACCTCTGTGTTTTTATGGCCCTGATAATTTCGATATCTTTCTTGTACTTCTCATCGAATCTATCACTTTGAAAGTACAAGAGAACCGCTCCGATTGTAAGTGCAATGAAGACAGCCACCCCAATCCAGATTATGACATCATACAATATCCTCCCCTCCTTCACGCAGGTAAACATACTCAGGATATATTGAACAAATGTACTGAAGCATGCCTGTGAGCCCCATCTTTCCTGTAATAAAGTTCATAAATTCTATCTTGTCTCTCATGGCCACCGGAAGTTTATAAAAGGTTTTCTCTGCTTCTTTAATCCCAACCTTCGTGAGAACATAGTTGTAAAGCCCGGTAACTGATTTTTCATCCTTCTTGGTTTTTAGCATATTTGATGATAGAAGACCTTTCACGGAAAGAGCAACCTTTTCGCTATAAGGGCCCTGGTTGGAACTTTTAAATTCGAATTGGGATTCTATAGGAGATAAGATCTCTTTAGAGAAGATGAAGGTCTCATACATTATAGAAAGGGCATCTCTTGCCCTTACTTGATCTTTATCGCGGATCATGGCCAAAATCCAGCTT
>JABAOH010118110.1_pt1 | contig 11413 bp, 12 predicted proteins | sample 7062181 | NCBI WGS metagenome assembly JABAOH01 (sample SAMN14538630, study PRJNA623070) | marine sediment metagenome | biome: marine biome [ENVO:00000428]; feature: marine pelagic biome [ENVO:01000023]; material: deep marine sediment [ENVO:00002113]; isolation source: pool of 5 deep marine... | reverse complement strand
TCCTGCGCCCGCAGCTGGAGCACGTCGGGAAGGTTCCAGAGCGTGACCAGCCCCTCCCGGCGGACGAGCTTTTGATAAAGGAGCGTCGGGTTGAGCACATACTCTTTGGTCTGTCCGTCCAGGCGCCGTAGCCAGTCGTAGCCCGCCCCGGTGTCGCCGGTCGCCTGCAGCCCGCGGTAGATGATCATGCCGAAGATCGTGCGCATCGTGCCGCTGGCGATCGGATCGCGGATCAGGACCTTGCCCTTCCAGCGGGGGTCGAGCACATCGTCCCAGTCCTTGGGCGCTTCATCGCGCGAGAGCGCATCGCTGTTGTACGTGATCACGGCCGGCGTCAGGTAGACGCCGAAATACAGATCGTCGGCTCCCCGGGCTTGCGGCAGCACCGCGTCCGCCCAGCTGGGACGATACGGCTCGAGCAGCCCCTCCGCCGCGCCGCGCGAGAAAAAGACCTCGGGGCCGCCGTACCAGACGTCGGCCTGCGGGTTCGCGCGCTCGGAGCGCACGCGGTCCAGCACTTCTTGCGAGCCCATGTCCACCCACTGCAAGTCGACGCCCGGGTTCAACGCCTCGAAGGCCTCCTCGAAGACGACCAGCTGCTCCGTGCCGTGGGGCGAGTAGACGGTGAGCACGTCGCCCGACTCGGCGCAGGCGCCCAGGCACATGACGCAGAAGATCAGCGCAGCGACTCTCATCACTCCAGGCTCAACAGGTTGGCCAGCAGACGGTAGGCGCCCGGCACGCCGGCGGCGATTTGCCGATACAGCGCCAGCCCGGTGTACACGTAGACGCCATCGCCGTAGCGGGCGACCAAAAGGCCGCCTCGTTTCGGAGCTTCGCCCGGGTCCGCCGTCTCGAGCAGCGCCTGATAGCGCGGGTCCCACTCGTTGGCGAAGTAGAGGCCACGTTCCTGCACCCAGCCGTCGAAGTCGGCCGGCCCGATCGTGTTCGGTCGGCGAAAGACCGGGTGCTCGGGGTCCAGGACCGCGACCGGAGCACTTTCATCGGCGACGCGGTCGTGAGGCCAGCGGGCTTTGAGCGGATAGGGCGCATAGTCGCCGTTAAAGAAACCGTACTGCTGATACTGTGAGATGAGCTTCCCACCCGAGCGCACCCAGGCGAGCAGCCGCTCGTTGCTCTCCACCAGGGTCGCGTTGGTCTCGTACGCACGGATTCCCAGCACGATCACGTCGTAGCTCGAGAGATCGCCGCTCGCGACGGTACGGTCATCGAGCACATCGACCCGCGCGCCCATCGCCGCGATCGCTTCGGCCAGCGCGTCGCCCGCCCCTGGCACGTAGCCGACGTGAAGACCGGCTTTCAGCTCGAGATCGAATGCGGCGACTCGGGCCACGGCCGGCTCGAACAGCAGTCGGCGCTGGATGTGCGGGTAGTCGATGACGGTGTAGCCCAAACCATAACGGCGGCCATCATCGGTCTCGGCCACCGGCCGCAGCTCGTATCGTCCCGCCGCCAGGTCCGCCGGCACCTGCACCTGAAAGTCGATGCTGAACGAACGGCCCGGTCCCCCGAGCTCGAACGGCGCCTCCGACGGAGTCACGGCCCAACCTGCGGGGGCTTCCAGGCGCGCGCGTCCGCCGGTGGCACGGGGTGACTCGCTACGCAAGCTCACGCTGAAGTTGAAGCTGCGCTCGCGGCCTCGGGGCGACACGGCGAGCGCCGGCGCGATGCTGACGCCGATCGCCGGGACCACGAAGAGGGGGCGCCGCACCTCACCCCGCGCCTGGTCGGCGTAGCGGTGAACCGCCGGGACGCGCAGCCGGACGGTTTCGCCGCCGACCTCGAGGACCACCTCCGCCTCGACCGGCGGCGGCTCGAACGGCCGGGTGCGAGTTTCGCCGTCCGCCGGCCACGCGTAGACAGCGCCCTGTAGCGGCCGGCGCAGAAAGTACGGTTGCGTGGGCTCGGCACCGTAAGGGACGGTGAGTCGGAAGCGCTGCTCGCCCAGCGATTCCCGCGCCAGCTTCCCCGCCACGCTCCCCAGCGGTTCCGCGATCCAACCCTCCGGCGTGCGCAGCGACACGCCGCGCAGCTCTACGTCGAGGGGGCCGCCGTTCCAGATCTGCACCTCGACCTCGATGCTCTGGCCGGGAACGACCAGATCGTCGTCGGCGAACGCATCGACGATCAGGCCGGCCGTCTCGGCCAACGCCGCCTGCAGCTTCTTCTCGTCTTCTCCGAGCACGAAGTGAAGCGCCCCCGCATCGGAGCCGATCCGTCCCGTGACATCGCGGGCCCGGCGCAGCGTGGTCAGGGCCAGGCCGAGATGAGACGCCGCATCCTCCCACGGCACCCGGCCCACGGCCTCGCGCGCTCGCTGGATGTGCGCGTCGTAAGACGCCAACAGCTCCGCCAGTACGCGTCGTGCGTCGGGCACCGAAACGGCGGCGGCCATTCCGACCAGGGTTGTATCGATCCCATCGAACAGCGCCGTCTCGGGACCGGACCCCCCGCCCGCCCGGCTCTCGATCAGTTGCAGCCGCGTGCGCCGGGGCCCCAGCGCCTCGATGCGCCCCATGTCCTGCGAGCGATGTTGGCTGCGGCCGGCCATGGCGATCTGGTGGTACGAGCGGCCGTAGATCGGATCGAGCCGCCCGGTCTCCACCGACAACGTGGTGGCGGCGGAGTCGAAGCGAGTCGACCGATAAAGCTTGAGCGGCGTCCAGGGCTGCAGCCCTTCGCCCAATTGCTCGGGGAGACGTGCCGGATCACCGGCCGCCGCGAAGGCCTCCCGCGCCAGGATTCCGGCCGCCTGGTGCTGGCCGTGTCCGTCCCGGCGGGTGCCGCTGAACACCGAGACGACGATCTGCGGACGGAAGCGGCGAACGACATAGATCACGTCGGCCAGCAGCGAGTCCTTCGGCCAAAAGCGGAACGTCTCNNAGAGCAGCTCTTCGCTCCGCAACAGTCCCAGCGCCCGGCCAAGCTCCGGGCCGATGAGGTTCTGGCCGCCCTCGCCGCGGTTCAGCGCCAGATACGCCGCGTCCGCCCCCATCCCCCGCACCAGAACCGCCAGCAGACTGGTGTCCTCATCATCCGGGTGCGCGCCGATGACCAGAACGCGCTTCACGCTGCCCAGACCCCGCAGCCACCGCGTGACGGCCAAGAGCCCGTGATCGGGATCGACCGTCCCCTGCGCCAGCGAAGCCAGGGGTGTACCGAGCCACAGCGCCAAAAGGCCCAGCGCGACTCGAGTCGCGTGCTGCCGCTTGCGTGCTCGCTCACCACACCTATTCATGGTGCGGCAAAGTATCGAGCCCCGGGCAGGCAGGCCAGCGGACCCGGGCCTTAACGCCACACCTCCAGCGCCCAGAGGAGCATGAACGAGGCGCCACCCCCGGCCCCCGTGGCCCGTCCCCTGGCCACGCCGATCATCCTGGCCCTCATCGCGGCCTGTCACCTGCTCTATCCTGTCATCGCCGATCTCCGCCAGCTCCCTTCCCACACCCCAGCCCTCGTGTTGGCGCTCGCCCTGGGCGGCGCCTACGCCTTCGCATCCCGGCGCGCCCGGCTCGGCGGCGGATACAAGCTGGCCGTGAGTCTCATCGTCGGGGAGGACCTCGGTTTTCTGGCGGCTGGCCTCGTCCTCGGCTACCCGTGGGGCGACGTGCTGCGCCCCGCCACGCCGGCCCTCATCGCGCTGCAGCTGGCGCTCGCCTTCTCGGAGATCGTGGCGCGGCAGGAGGCGCGGCGCCCGATCGTCGCCGCCAGCCGGCTCGGCTGGTTCGTCATCGCCTACGCGCTGGCCTTCGCCGCCTACGTGCTGTTCAAGCCCGGGGGGGTCTGGCCGTAGCCCGGTAGGCGGTAGACGGTGGGCCGTAGACGGTTGGCCCCGGCCTGACGAGTAACCACGCCCACCGTCTACCGTCCACTGCTTACCGCCTACCGTTTTACCGCCCACCGACAAGCCAACTGGCCCAAAACCCGCACAATTGTTAGGTTGGGGACGTGACGAGGTCGTCCTGGGGCGGGTTGCTCCTCGTTATCGGAATCGTGATGCTCTGGCTCCTCACCTTTGTGGTGAGCTTGCCGAGTGGGCTCGATTTCATCGCTCTCCTCGTTCTCGGTGTCTTGCCCGCTGTGGTGGGTGCGGCCCTCTTGTGGGCCGGCTACCGCAGCTCGAAGAAGGGCCGCAGTCCAGAGGCCGAACGGCTGTCGGGCGTCAAGGATCAGATCGTCTGGCGCGCCATGGCAAAGGGCGGGAAGATCACAGCCGCGGAGGTGGCCGAGGGCTCGGGGTTGGCCGAGGTCGAGGTCGAGCACGCGTTAATGTCGCTGGTCGCGGAGGGGAAGGCCGTGGCCGAACCGGGAAGCGGGGGCGGGATCGTCTACCGAATCGAAGTGCCCCAGGCGGGCGGCGTCTGACGACGGATCATCGATCACGGCACAACGGCGTGTAATGGGCGAGCCGATATACATATCCAGCTCTGATATCGAAAAGGTCAAGGGCGTACACCGCCGCGCGCACCTCGCGGTCGGCCACGCCGTAGAATTCGGAGTGCACGGGCCGATCAAGACGCACTACAAGCTCGACGACGCGGCCGATCTTCCGCTGCCCGTCGACTTTGTCGTTGCGGCCGCCGGCGGTTGAATGCTGGGCACGCTGAACGGCGCACTGGAGGTGCGCGGGGTCTCACTGGATCCGGACGCGATCAAGGCGTCGGTGCGCGGGATCAACGAGGTTCGTGATGGCTTGCCGGTGCTCACGCGGATCGAAGTGCACTACACGCTTCGCATTCCGCCCGGTTCGCGGGAGGTCGTGGATCGCGCCCTGGCCAGACATCGCGACAAGTGCCCCACGGCGGCGAGCCTCAGGGAGGCCGTCGACATCGAGTGGTCCGCCGACATCACCGAAAACCCGAGCTGATGTCGAGGATTCACGCGCCGGCGGTATCGGTTCCCAACGCTCGGTGATCACCGCCGTTACTCCCGCCACCCCCGCCGTATCAAGTTCACCAGAGAACCCCTCGGGACGTAGGGAAGTCGGAGGATGATGTCCGAGCCCACCACGGTGGATGGGATCACCCGGGACGAGCTGACGGGCAAGATCGTTCTCCTGATCGAGGAGAACCGGCCCTGGCATGAGCACGCGCTCATGCATCAGCAGCTTTCGGCCAAGGTGAGGAACTACGTCCGCTACATCCGCAGTTCCGACTTCGCCGCGGAGTACGGGGAGCGACCGGCCGACACGATCGTCCGTCTCGTCAACACCGTTCCACCCGGCGAAAACTCCCTCGACTTCTTCGCACGCGTGAGTTGGGAGCTGGCCAAGCATCGAATCGCCTTCGAGCACCAGATCGGCGAAGACGGCATCCCCGAAGAAATCGCCCCGGCCGCGCCGGAACCCGGCGTCGGGGTGGCCGCGCCCAGCGAAGCGCCGCCGCCCGAACCGAGCGCCGCCGCACCACCGCCGGCCGAGACGCCCATGGAAGAGGAGGCACCGGCGGAGCCGGAGGTGACCGAGCCGGAAGTCCCAGAGCTGGAGGTCACGCCCGGCGAAGTCGGCGTCCCCGACCTGGCCGAGCTGGAACCGCCGGCGTTCGAGGCGACACCGCCCATCGAAGAGGAGGCCGCGCCGGAGCTCGCGGCCCCGAGCGCCGAGCTGGAGCCCACGCTCGAAGTCGAGCCGCCGGCAGACCTAGAGCCGGTGGGCCCAACACCCGAGGCGCCGCCGGAAGAGATCCCGCCGCCGGCCGGGTTCGAAGGCGGTTTCCCAGTCCTGGAGGAGGAGACGCTGCCCGAAGAGCCGGCCGCCCCCGAGGAGATCGCGGCGCCGGAAGAGGTGCCGTGGGAGCCCGCCGCCATCGAGGAGATCAGCGAGCTAGAGCGCCTGATCGAGGCTGACGACGAGCTGGAGCAGCTGCTCGAAGAGGTGGCCGAGCCCGAGCCGGCACCGCCCGAGCCCGTGATCGCCGAAGCGGCGCGCGAACCGCGAAAACCTTCCTTCTTCCCCGAGGAGGAGTTTGGCCGCGCGCTGCCCGACATCGATGAGGTCGAGGCGATCTTCAGTGCCGGATCGGAGCGGGCGGGCGCGGAGCCGGTCATCGAGACCAGCTCGGGCAAGCGGATCTCTTTGGCCACGCCGGCCACTCCGGCGCCGGCCAGACGCAGACCCAAGGCGCCCGCCAAGTTGCTCAGAGCCGCGCTGGCCGCGGGGAGCGCCGCGCTGGCCGGCGGTGTGGTCTGGGCCCTGCTCTCGCTGGGCGCCGGGCACGGCGCCAGCCCGCTGGCCGTGGCGGTCGGCTTGATGGTGGGGATCAGCGTTCGCCTGAAAGGCGAAGGCCATACGATGGCCTTCCGCCTGATCGGAGTTTTCGGGACGCTGTTTGGTTCGGCGATCGGCGCGTTGATGGCGGCGACGACGCTCAACGCGTTTCAAAACGATCTGGGTATCGGCGGCATGCTGTCAGTGCTCGGCGACCCCGGCGCGATCCTGACGGCGTTCGACGCTTATTACGGCCTTCTCGACCTCATCTCGCTCGTGCTCGCCTGCTACATCGCGTTTCGCCTATCGGCCTCGAAGCCATCGGCTTGATTTCGATCCAGCAACGCCGCGGATAAATAGCGAGCGCGGTCTCGCCTTCGACCGGCAGCGCCTGCGAACGTGAAGCTTGCGCAGGGCCCGAAAACTGGTATGTTTGAGTCCGCAGTACTTCCCTTACGCGCCGCGTGCCGTGGCGCGGAATCCCTGTCCCGACTTGAAGTTGATTTCTTCCCAAGCGTGGGTCCCCTCGAGACCTGTCCAGAGCAGTCTGTCTAACAGGGAGGTAGAAGTGAGGAGAAAGAAAGCGCTATGGTTCACGCGCCTCACCGTCGTGACTCTGGCCTTCTCAGTTTTCGCGGCGTGCGGCGACGAAGGGCCGCCCGGTGATCTCGACCCGAACGAGGCCGCAACGGCGTTGAACAGCGTCGTGACCGAGTACTTCGACCAGAACGACGCGCTCAACAGTCTCGGATTCTTCGGCGACTACCTCGGAGTCGCGCTCGGTCAGGCGGTGACTCCGGTCGGCGCGGTTTCGGCGCTGAACACCGGCACGGTCGGAGCGGCGCGGCTGGGCGCGCTGGCCAGCGTCAACGAATGGCAGGCGTGGCGGGCGTCGGCATCGAACACGCCCGAACGGATCCCGGTCGGCCTGCTGGGCAAGACGTTCCGCTGGAACGAGCAGGCGTCGCCTCCGGGCTACGAGATCGACGTCAACGCGACCGACGCGCCGGCCAACGGCGTCCGCTTCATTCTCTACGCCGTCGATCCGATCCTCGAGCAGCCCATCAGCCCGCTGACCGAGATCGGCTACCTCGACATCATCGACACCAGCTCGTTCCCGACCATCAACATCTCGATGACGGCGCACGTCACCGGCAAGGGTGACCTGCTGGACGTCGACGTCTCAGGCACCTTCGGGCAGACGAGCTTCACGCTCAACACCGAGGGCTTCGTCTCGAACGGCCAGCAGCAGCTCCGCCTCGGGATGAACGTCGGCGGCACCAGCCAGAGCGTCAACTTCGACTTCAACTTCTCGTTCGCCACGTTCTCGGCGCGGCTCGAGTTCGAGGGACAGGTCGTCGACGACAACCTGGGCTCGGGCAGCATGGTCGTCACGTTCACCGACACGTCGAATCGCGGCAACGTCCGCTTCAGCATCAGCGTCGACAGTCAGGGCGTCATCGGCGAGAACAGCGGCGTGACCATGAACGGCGACCGGGTGGCATTCATCACCGGAACCATCGACGACCCGCAGATCACCAACTCCGAGGGCGACCCGCTCACGCCGGCCGAGCTGCAGGCGTTGGGCGAGCTGTTCCACGGCATCGGAGATGTGTTCGAGATGTCCGTGGGAGTCTTCGTGTTCTCCCTGGTGCTCATCACGCTGGGAGCCGTCTAGGCTCAGACCGGATGGAGGGATCGGCGCGGGCGGCTCGACGGGGCCGCCCGCGTCCTTTTTTGCCCGGCCNNCGTTGCGGGGTATAATCCCAGGTGATCATGGAGATGGCCTCGAATCGGGCCGGCCTCTGCGGAGGGTGTATGAAAGTCCAGCTGATTCTCGTGAGCCTCGTGGTGGCCGGCGTCGCCGCGGCGGAGTTGCCGGCCCAGGAAAGCCCCTGCCCGTACGTCTACCCATCGCCCCAGGTCGGGCAGTACGCCGAGCTGCTGTTCACCAACCTCGAGGACGAAAGCTGGCCCATCCGCTTCTCGGTGGTCGGCGAGGAGCAGGTGCAGGGTCGCCGGCACTTCTGGATCGAGGTCGCCACGGTCCCGCCCGCTGTCGGTGAGCCGGTCATCGCCAAGATGCTCGTCCCTTACTACCCGTTCGAGTTCACCGATGTCCGATCGTACATCGTCCAGATGCCCGGGCAGCCGCCGCGCAAAGCGCCACAGGAGATGATCGATCTCATGGCCGCCGACGCGGCGCCGGGACCCGGCTGGAAGGAGCAGTGCGCCGACGCCGACGACCGCGGGATCGAGCGGGTGACCGTGCCCGCCGGCACCTTCCAAACCCGTCACTTCCGCGCCCGCGGGGGCGACAAGGGTGAGATCTGGATCGGCGACGTTCCGTTCGGCATGGTCAAGCTGACGCAGGCCGATGGGCGGATGGAGCTGGTGAAATACGGATCGGACGCGAAGTCAGCGATTACCGAGAAGCCGGTCGAGATGGAAGGGCCGCCGCGCGACGGGCTCTAGGCGAGCGTGCTTCCTGGAGATCGGCGTTTCCGCGTCGGCTGGCCCTCTGATAGGCCGCCTCAACCACCCCGGATGAACAGCCAGTAGATCGCCGCGGCCGCGATCACGACCACCGCGGCCACCGCGAGCAGTCCCATCCGCAACAGCTTCGCCGGCCCGCTCCGCCTCCAGCGCTTACCCTCCTTCATGACCGGCGACACCCTCGCGACTTCCGGCGGTGTCTCCCTTAACCGCGCGCCGGCATCCGGTGTGTCTCGCAGTGTGAAACGGAACTCGGCGCGCCCGAACCTCACCGCATCGCCGTCGCGCAGCGGCCGCGCCACCTGCACCAGCGAGCCGTTCACCCAGGTGCGATCGGCGCTGTGGTCGTAGAGCACGTAGCAGCCGCTCTCGAAGATGATGTCGGCGTGTTGCCGGGAGACCGATTTGTCGGAGATGATAAGATCGGCGCGCCACTGGCGGCCGATCCGCATGCTGGTGAAGCCGAGCGAGAACTCGCGGCCGTCGGAAAGGCTGGTCAGCGTTCCCACCCGCTCGGAACCCGGCGCACTTGCGGGCCGGCCCGGGGTCTCAGGGTCGCCTTGCTGGCCGCTCATAACCACCAACCTAGAGGGGTCGATGATCCGCCACCAGCGGCTTGCTCGGGCGCCGTGGTGCCCGAGCCCGAGGACACTGCCCGGCGCCGCCCGTCGTTGCCATGTACCGGCGCTCCATACATCATGGAGCCCACCAACCGATTACCGTTTCGATTAGCGCCAACCCATGCCAGCCATGACGAACTTTACCGACTACCGCGCGCATACTGGCTCGAGACCGGACAAGTTCTTCAAGTCCACGCTGTTTCAGAGCCCACGCCTGCTTCTTGGCCTCAATTGCCTGGATCCGGGGCAGACCCAGCGTATTCACACGCACGCCGATCAGGACAAGTTCTACTTCGTCGTCGAAGGCAATGGCGAGTTCGTGGTCGGCGACGAGACAAGCAGCGCCGGCCCCGGCCACGCCGTTTGGGCGGCGGCCGGGGTGGAGCACGGCGTGACCAATACCGGGACCCGGCAGCTGGTCTTGCTCGTCGGCATCGCGCCGTCGCCCGATCGATGAGATACGTCAGGCCCCGATCCCATCACATTCTTGATTTCGCGCGCACGGCCAAGCAGGGACGATGGCGATCACAGCGCCAGCGTGAGGACCGCCGCCCCCAATAGCGCCGCGACCGTTCGCACGTGATTCCAGGCCGTCCACCTGGCGAGATAGTGGGCCCACTCGCTCGGCGCATCGGCGCTCGCCGGCTCGACACCATCCAGCGCTTCGTTCATGGGCACGTTGAACACGACCGTCACCAGGAAGGTGCCGGCCAGGTAGAACAGGCCGCCGATCACAAGGTGGGCAGCGCCCTGCTGAGGCCACCTGGACGCAGCGAGAACAGCCAGGAGGAGGCAAGCCGCAGCGGTTCCAATGAAAACGCCCAGGAACAGTGGATTGATCACCACTTTGTTTATGGACTGCATGGCAGGAATCCCCTGCGTCGGCGGGATACGGGCAAGGGCGCGCATCACGAAGCTCGAGAAGGCGAAGAACACGCCAGCCATCAGCCCGCAGCCGAGCGCGCAGAACAGGGTCAACCCGAAGAGCAAGCTGTCCATCATCTCGAGTACTCCGACGTAGTGGGTCGATGCCTCACCGGCGCGTCGGCCCGATCTCCACTTTGATGTCGCGCCACTTCTCTTGGCGGAACCGGAGCACGCTCAACGTGCAGCGGGTCGCGTGTCCCAGCAGGATCGCCAGCCAGATATCAGCGGGGTAGAGGCCCCGGGTCGCCTGCAGCACCGCGCACATCCCCAGCGGCACGATGATCTGCGAGATGATCGAGATGTAGAGCGGGCTCTTGGTGTCGCCCGTGCCCTGCAGCCCTCCGGTGTAGGTCAGCGCCACCGTGATGAAGAGCCCGGAGACGGAGAGGTAGCTCAGGAGCTGCCTGCCGAGACCCACGACGACGGGATCGGTCATGCCGAACAGCGCCAGCAGCTGGCGCGGGATCGTGAGAAATAGGAGGCCGACGACCGCCGCGCCGCCCAACCCGATCAACGCCGCGACCCGGACGGCGCGCACGGTGCGCTCTGGGCGACCGGCCCCCAGGTTCTGGCCGGCGACCGCCGCGGCCGCACCCATCAGTCCCACCGAGGTCCAGGTGACGAACGAGAACAGCTCGGTGTAGGCGACGGCGTAGGCGGCCTGCGCCTCGGCGCTCCGTTCCAGCGACCCGACGAAACGGATCAGCAACACGCCGGCGACGTTCATCGCCACGCCCTGCAGGCCCGTCGGCAGCCCGAAGCGGAACAGCTGACGGATGATCGACCAGTCCGGCCGCCAGTCCATCGCCCGATGCAGCGTGACGACCAGTTGGTCGGAGAAGAGCATGTAGATGGCGAACAGGCTCGCGATCGCGCCGGCGGTCACCGTGCCCAACGCGGCGCCCGCGGTGCCGAACGCGGGGACCGGCCCCAGGCCGGGGATCAGGATCACGTTCAGCACGATGTTGAGGACCGTCATGCCGACGCCCAGACGGAGCGGGGTGCGCGCGTCGCCGGCGGAGCGCAGCGCGCCGCTCAGCATGAAGAACAGCAACATGCCGAAGCTGGCGACGAACATGATGCGGAGGTAGGGCAACGCTTCGGCCTGCACCGCGGCCTCGGCGTTCACGAAGGTCAGCAGCCA
>JABAOH010013574.1_pt1 | contig 11413 bp, 9 predicted proteins | sample 7062181 | NCBI WGS metagenome assembly JABAOH01 (sample SAMN14538630, study PRJNA623070) | marine sediment metagenome | biome: marine biome [ENVO:00000428]; feature: marine pelagic biome [ENVO:01000023]; material: deep marine sediment [ENVO:00002113]; isolation source: pool of 5 deep marine... | reverse complement strand
TCGTTCCCTTCGAGTGTGGCTGTCGTCTTTATCGTCCGTCCTTTCATTACATCAACGTTTTCGATGTCACATCCTCCTTGCGGCTCGGTCATAGCGAAGCAGCCATAAATGAAGTTAATCATCACGGAAAATCTCTGCATGCATTTAATATTTTTGGAGCGGCAGATTCTGCGCGCTGTTCTTCATGCTCATTGAAGAATCAATATTCGGAATTCATAATACTTTTCTTTTGACTTCGCAATTTAACAACGCCTCCAATGAGAGATGATAAATTATGACAATTTACCGTAGAAGAAAAAAGAGCGACACATGGCATTGGTGCAAAAACTGTCGTCACTACCCTAATAATCCAGATGACGTAAAGGTAAGAAAAGCTGGTAAAGAAAGACCTAGCTATGGTGAGCTTGATAATAATTGTTTGAGACTGGAAAAAGAGAAAAAATGTAAGCGACGTTGAAAACCACAGTCGAAAAAGCGAGAGCATGCATGCGCACCTATCTAGCTAACTCAATCATTTCACCTTAGAAAAGTCAGAAAAGAGGGGAGTTGCGGGTGACATCACCACAGTTTGAACAAACGCAAGATATACGCGGAGATTATGGCAAACGGTAACCGATACCTCATAATTGAAGAAGACTAGTATTAATTAAAAACCTTGTTGGAAATTCTCATCTTAAGGGATGGTTAGGATGGTGGAAGCGTTTGTTCTTTTGAAAACAGAAAAAGGATATTGCAGAAGGCGAACCCGAAAAGGCGCAATGCTCAATTTTCGAAAGAAATAATATCTTTGCCACATTGATTTACTGTTGGAAGTTTGTCCCATGCCCGCTAATCTTCCAGCAGAGGCCAAACACAAATGGAGAGAAGCTTCTCAGGCAAGGAGACCTCAAGAGAAAATCGAGAAACTCCAAGAATTCCTGAGTCTCGTTCCCAAGCACAAGGGCACAGAAAACCTGCGAGCCCAAGTTAAGAGGAAAATTGCCATACTTCGAAGGGAGATTGCTGAGAAGAAACGTAAAAAAACTGGGGTAGGCGGACCGAAATTCTTCGTCGAAAAAGAAGGAGACGCCCAAATCGTAATTCTAGGACCCACCAACATTGGGCGCAGCACCCTTCTCTCCCTTTTGACCAACGCCAAAGTGGAGATTTCCAACTATCCGTATACCACCAAGGAGCCAACGCCTGGAATGTTTCACTACCAAGATCTGCAGTTTCAGATAGTAGAGGCACCGGCTTTAATGGAAGCCTCCGCAGAGGGGGGAGCGTGGGGACTCCAAACCTTAACCTCGGCAAGAAATGCAGACGGGCTCCTTCTCATGATCGATTTATCCCGAGATCCTGTTGAGCAGTTCTCTCTGATTTCGCGGGAATTGGAGAAAGCAAGGATTCTCACACGAAAACCTAGAGCCAAAGTTGAAATCGAAAGAAAGTATATGGGTGCCGGATTAAAAATTGTCATGTTAGGACGTCTCGTTGACTGTAATCCAAAAGACGTGGAGCAACTTCTGAAAAGCTATGGGATACGTGATGCCACTGTTAAAATTCAAGGAGAAGCCACAACAGACGATGTTGAAGACGCCATCTTCGAGGGCACAGTGTATAGACCTGCCATCATCATAGCCAACAAAGCAGATATTCCCAACGCAGCGAAAAGAATTGAACAACTGAAAGGCCTTGTCGGAGAAGAAATGAAAATTCTTCCAGTGTCTTGCAAAGCCAAATTTGGACTGGAGAAGCTTGGTTCCGAAATATTTGAGATGCTGGACATAATTCGGGTTTACACCAAAGAACCCAACGAGAGATTTCCATCCCAGAAACCCTTCACCATCAGAAAAGGCTCCACTATTTTGGATTTGGCGAAACGGATTCACAGCGACTTCTACAAGCAGTTTTCCTACGCAAAAGTATGGTCAAAGCGGCTGCGTTTTAGTCCACAAAAAGTTGGAGGCGCTTTTACTCTCGAAGACGGCGACACCGTGGAGATTCACATGAAATAGACGTCAGGCCGCGCGTGCGTGATTTTTAGAGGATTTTGCTTCCAGCGTATACGCCTAGATATAAAAAGAGGGGATATGTTGCAAATAGCAGCACAGCAACAATATTTAACGTGCAGAACGGGTTCGCATAGGTAACGGAAACATCTATCGGAGGCTTCAAGCCGATTAATTCTACGCCCGAGTTCCACATAAAATGGCGTCCACTTCCCGCTTTTCCCAGCCAAGGAACGTCAAGGCAATCAAGATATAGTAGTCCACTGATGAACCAGAAGAGGGCGACAGTGACGACTGACAAAACAAGCATAGGATTCCTCAAGTTTTTATGAAGACCTCTTTCATCTAGAAACGCTATAGCAACGCCTATAACGATTAGTAATAGTGGGTCAAGAAGGAAGCTCATGATCCTACGCTCCTGGAACGTGCAGATTCCGTTTTATAGCCATCCTTCATCTTTGTACCATCTTATGGTTTCCTTCAAGCCTTCTTTTATATCTGGGTAAATCAGTTTGTAGCCCAACTCCCTTATTTTTGAGTTGTCTAACCAATAATCATGGAAGAGGTATTTTACGGCATCCTTCTCAAGCACAGGTTTTTTGCCCTCCAACTTTGCCTTCCACTCAGACCACCAAGCCATGAGATTGATCACTAAAGCTGGAATGTGAAATTTGCGTATTTTCACGTCCAGAAGTTCAGCCGCATACAGCAAGAGCTCCTCGTTTGTGTAATGAGAGTCGTCGGCAATGTTATACGATTCACCAACTGCCTCCTTCTTACTAGCCAATAGAAGGGCGGAGCCTACTACATCCTTTACTTGCACAAAGGTTCCTATCGTTTTCCCACTGCCCGGAATTCCTCGAAGTTCTCCTCTTGCCAACATAAATATTGGTGTTATCGCCCCATACCTGCTCCGGGGACCATAAATCGTGGCAGGCCTCATGACTGTTATTGGCAAGCCGTACTCTTTGTAGAATTCAAGTGCTGTTTGTTCCTGCATCCATTTCGACTTCTCGTAGTTGTTAGACGGCTCTATAGGGGAAGTCTCTTTTGTGGGGAGTTCTTTCGAAATGCCGTAAATCGCGCCGGAACTCCAATGCACGATGATCTCCGGGTTAGTTTCAAGAGCTATTTCACAAAGGTTTCTGGTGCCTTTCACGTTCACTTGGTGTAGAAGATCCCATGGAGCTGAATAGTCGAAAACCGAGGCTGTGTGAAAAACGCAATCCGCCTCCTGAAGGACTGGTCGCAAAGTTTCTTTCCTTGTAAGGTCCGCTGGAACAAACTCTACCCCGAGCTTATCTACGTAATTACGATCTGCACTTTCCAAGTCCGTAGCTCTGACCTCTATTCCTTCTTCCATCAAAAAGTCTACCATATGTGAACCGACGAACCCGCATGCACCTGTCACAAGGGCCAACTTGTCGGCTAAAGACGCCCCCTCCTAGACCAAGACGCTTCTTAAACATATAAAACTGAAAGATTGATAGTGTTTTCTCTTCTGTATGTGAAATAGTGAAATGCGCGTGCGCGAGTGACCGAATTTTGGAAAGCATAACCTCATAGGTATCCATAGTGAGCTAGATAAGATTTAATGTATTCAACTGCCCGGTCTTTCGGTCTGTAGATTCCAAAGTGTCCCTCTGCAAGGACGTCAAAATCTAATTTGGTGAGTTTCTTCATGGATTTAGCCCAGTCTGAGATGTTGGAGCGAAACTGAGGCATAAATGGGCCGTGAACATCTTGCGCGAACAAGATATTGCCATCCGAAGTGTTGAGAAGTATCGAAATGCTTCCCGGCGTATGACCAGGCGTATGAAACCATCTGAAGGTCTTGTTTCCTACCGAAAGATCTCCTTCAGAGCCTGAAAGCTTAACATCTACTTTGCACGGAGTCAATTTTTGATTGTACCAAACAGCGCCCGTTAGTTCCGGATCCGCCCTTTCCACGGCATCACTATCTAACTCGTGTGCCACGGTTTTGCATCCGTATGTTTCCCGAAAAGAAGCCGCACCTCCAACATGGTCTATATGGGAATGGGTGATGAACAAAGTTGAAATGTCCTTTGGGTTTAAGCCCATCCTCTTGATGTTTCTACAGATTTTAGTTACATCTTCGCTGACACCAGCATCAATCAGCGTCAACTCACTTTTACAGTCTACAAGGTAAACCATGCAATCTCCCGGATTCGATATATCGGAACTTCCGACCAAGTAAACTTCAGGAAGAATTCTAAACGTTTCCTGCATGGAAGCTCTTCTTTCCTCCACTACAGAAAAAGCTTGTCCTTTTAGGATGTAAACAAAATCTTGGCGAATACTGTGGCAGGTTGTTGCGAAAAATCTCGTGGAGTGTGACCAATCCTAATACTGGTCAAACCCTTCTCTCTAACATACCACGGAGAACTAGAAGAAACATAGAATACGAATAGCAACTCGAAATGAGCATAGAAAGTTGAAGGAATAGGAAGCTAAGCGTCAGTTTTCTCTTCCCATTTCTCTACGGTTAATTTTTTGTCTCCAACTTTGAAGCTGATCTTGACCTTAACCGCTGGGTTTGCTTTGAATGGGAACATGCTATCCTCAGCCAAGTCTTTCGGAATGTACAATAGATACTTGCCATCCTTTCTTCGGAATAGTCTTCCTTTTGCTTCACTGACCATAACCGAATAACCTCCTGAGATTATGCGAAAATGTTCATCGTAGTATTTAAGGAGTATCCCTATTCCTAGACTGTTTTTGAATCAACCGGGAATCTTTCTAAAATTTTAAATGATTCTTATGAGAAATGATATGAAGAATGGTCATATTGATGGCTAGTTTGAAAGAGATTCCGGCTCCACCTGAAGCTCCATCAGAAGCTGTGAAGCCCAGGTTTGGAAGAAAGCAATACCTTGTGATAGGGTTAGTAGTTATCGCAACTGTCGTAACAGCGTCAATAATCGTGTTCACTCAGTTTCTGCCAAGTGCCAGAGCTGTAACGTTAGGGTTCAACTACAGCGTTGGCGAGAAAATGACTTATGAGCTTAATATGACAATGGAGATAATGGGAACTGAGGTTCCGCTGCCGGGAGCTATGTGGGAGATTGAAGTGCAAGGCTTCGACGGAGAAAACTACACGATACTTCAAACCATGACGGTCGGGTTACAAGAATTTTCATCTACAATGAAGATGAACAAGACGGGCTATGTAGTTGAGTACATAGGACTCCCACCAGAATTTGAGGCTATGGGTCCCACATCTTTTTCCTTCCTTGGTGTGCCCGGGTTCGGATCGTACTTCCCTGAGGAAGAAGTCAGGGTTGGAGAAAGCTGGGAAATCCCCTTCGACATGGAATTGCCAGGCATAGACTCTGAGGGAACAATAAGCTATGAGCTCTCCGAGATTGCCAGCGTCACAGTTCCTGCTGGCACCTACAAGGCTCTCAAAATCAATTTTGAAGGGACTGATCTTCACGTTGCCTATTCCGTGGAAGAAATAGACTTTGACGTCACCTGGAACATCAACGGGTACATATACTTAGAGAAGGATACTTGTCGCCTCATCGAGCTCAGGTTCGACCAATCAGCAACGGTGACGGCTATGGGTGAGACCGAGAGCATGGAAATGACCATGCAAATGCAACTGACAGAACACCTCAAGTAATCGGCACTTTCATCTACGCTGGACTCGTCCTCAGCTTAATACTGGAAAGGATAGAACAAAAAACAAGTTACATTAGACTAGCTCTTAAACAAACAACCAAAGAATAACTAACATTTATATTCACTCTACTCTCTCGCCTCTAGCCGTTTACGCTACATCTTAAGCCATAAATATAGACTTTCACTGACCCTTCGATTTATCTACTCTTTCAAAAGGACAGGAACGGAAATTGGGCAAATGTCTTCTGTGTGGCAAAGAAACTTACAAAGTTGTATTCAATAAGGCTATAGTCAAGATTTACATTTGTTCCATAGAATGTTTAAAGGAATACATTAAACCTTTAAGAGGAGTTAGGATTCAGAAGAGGTTGAAGGAATGTGACGGATGGCTAGATTGAATAGATTGCGTAGAAGTTTCGCTGTGAATGTCTCTGAAAGAAACTGAGAACCCTGTTCGATTTGTGTTTTCTCGTTTTCTTGGGGTTCTTTCGTTGAAAAGTGTCTTTGTAAAAAACTCTATTACCAGAAATTAAAGCAGGTTGAAATACTGCGTCAACACAATAACATTACAGATTACGACTGCGCGCGCGAGAAATACATTCTATGTTGGCGAATACTATGGAAGGGTAATACGAATCTTCTTAAAGAATGTGACCATTCGGGTGAAAACTGGTCACGCCAGTTTCACATATCCCAATACTGGTCAAAGACTCGGAGATTCGCTACTGCCTTTTTCCGTATTCGCCATGGAAAACTTCTGAAAAACTTGCCATTATCCTTTGCGAATTACAAATAATAATCTCAGGCGATTATTTTTCTTTCACACTTTTGGCGTCATCGCACGGGCTTCTGAGTATCCAAGAGAAAACTGGAAGGTGATGGAGCAAAAAAGATTAAATCATATGGAATCCTATCTTGTTTCAACATAATTCAGGAGTGTAAAAGAAAATGGTTCTAGAAACTAACGTCCTATTGACCGAAGAAGAGGCTAAACTCAGAGACGAAATCAAAGACTTCGTTAAAAGTATAGACCCTAACTACATGAGAACCATGGAAGCCGAAGAAATCGATTACCCCAAAGAAGCTCTAAAAGAAATGGCTAAACGAAAAATCCTTGGACTTAGATTCCCAAAAAAGTATGGAGGAAGAGGGCTAAACTGGGTTTCAGACTGCGTGGCATGTGAGGAAATCTCAGTTTTGGGGCCAGGTCTTAGTTGCGTCTACGTCATGCCCATGATTGTAGGCGAAGCTCTAGCCGCCTTTGGAACAGAAGAGCAGAAGAAAAAATACCTTATACCCATCTTGAAGGGGGAGATAACCTCCGCTGAAGGACTAACAGAGCCTCGAGGCGGCTCAGACTTCTTCGGAACCATAACCACAGCGGAGAAACGTAATGGAGTCTACGTGCTTAATGGTGAGAAACGCTTCATCGCAGGGGCAGTAGAAGCTGACCTTTTCCTCCTCTACGCCAGAACCGATCCCAAGGCTCCAGGTCATCAGGCTCTAAGCGCTTTCCTTGTAGAGAAGGACATGGGTGTGGAAATCGCTGAAAGATACGGATTGATGGGTTTCCATGGTATGGGAACCGCTAGAATCCTTTTGAAGGATGTAGAGGTTCCTGAGGAAAACATCTTGCTCGGAGAGAATATGGGCGCTTTGGTTTTCAACCGTATGATGGTTCCCGAAAGGTTGACGTCAGCCGCAGGCTCTCTTGGTATCAGAGCGGTTCTAGAAATAGCTATGAAATACAGTGACAAGAGAAAGGCATTTGGGGCCAAAATTAGGAGATTTGAGGGAGTAAGCTTCAAGGTGGCCGAGTGCTTAACCAAGCTGGACGCTGCTCGGGGCTTAGTCTATATGGCAGCCAAACAAGCAGACTTGGATCCAGACTCGAGGGAAACGAGGAGGCTTGTTTCAGAGGCCAAACTCTTCGCTACGCAAACAGCTTGGGAAATCGTAAATGATGCTATGCAAATCCTAGGTGGGATAGGATACACCTACGTTTACCCTGTTGAAAAGGCGCTTCGGGACACTAGACTAGGATTGATCTGGACGGGTTCCAACGAAGTTATGAAAATGTTGGTTCAACACGAAGCCTACAAAAAACTTTTAGCTGGGGAAGATAAGGACCGAGACTTGGAGCTGGACGCTATAGAGGCCCATAAGGTGGCGGAGAAAGTTTTCGAGTAAAAACATCTCTTCCAGCAATCTTCTCTTTTTTGTGAACTCCTCCAAATTTTTATTTTTCCAGGAGTTCTCAAAAACCGATGTCGTAGAGTTGTATTTGAATGACTGGAGCAGTTCCAGCAAGAACGCCTACAACAATGCTATAAAAACCGCAAGGAAATGAAAAAATAACGAATAATCTCGAAACTAATATAATCAACTCGGAAGTTGCATTTCACCTCGTGTGAAGAAACTCAAAAGCGCCTTTTTCATTTATTTTTTCCTTGGAAGATAGATGGGATCATGGTGGCTGGGGACGTAATTTGTTTAAGATTCCCTTGGAAGGTCGAACTGTTTTCATTTCAATAAGACGAAATGAACCGAATGAAAAAATTTTTTATCAAATGACGCAAGATTGCACGTTTAGAAATGTTCCTAGGAAGTTTTCCATGTGCTTGGTTCCTTTGGAAATCATTAAAGAGAGAGCGAATAATTATCGTATCTATCTTTTGTGCCAAAATTAAACTCAACGTTAATGCTATCTTCCACTCGCTAAGTCTTGTCTAAACCCTACGCGAATCAGCGTCAGCGGCGTCGTCTATTCGCCAATCGCCTGCATAATCACTGTTCTTCGTCTGGGGTGAACGTCGGTTTCCACGAAAACTAGGGACTGCCACGTACCCAAAACCGCGCGTCCGTCAATCACGGGCAACGTTTTATCTGGACACAGAAGCATTGATCTGAGGTGGGAATGGGCGTTGGATGGATGCCGATAGCCAGCGTGCTTCGGAATTATTTTTTCAAGAAAGTCTCTGATATCGCTGTCGAGGCTAGGTTCATGTTCGGTTAAAATGATGACGCCAGTAGCGTGGGGAGCGAAAACGTGAACCAACCCATTCCTGATTCCTGACCTATTCACAACCTCCTGAACCTTACTGGTGAGGTCTATGAAATCTATTTCCCCCTTGGTGGAGAACGTAAAACTCTCGTTAAAAACCTTCATTTCCATATCCTCTCCCTTCAACAAAAACTTAAATTAATTGGGAAATAAAAAACGTTATGCCTTCATTGCACTGAACAAATGAAGAAACAGCCACGGCAACCATACCCGTCGTGCACGCGCGATTAAAGTTGCGAAAGACCATGTGCCGTTTCCAAGACGTTTTGAAAAGCTGAGGCTCATAATCCTTTATGCCTTTGCCCGCGTTTACAGAGAACAAACCTATCTTGAGAGTACGCATGATGTGCGTTTGGATCGTAGGCACAGGGTTTTGATCATTTAAGCTTTATGCACCCTACAGGGAATACCTCGAAGAGTTGGTGAACCAGTTGCGAATTCGTATGGGGGATTGGAATCGGTGAGCAAATTAATGTTTGATTCTCCATGCCATCCGAAGGTTGTAATAACAACCTTAGGATGAATCTCCGAATTTACCACAAGCCTTTGTTTTGCTTTACCTTTTCTTGTCTCGATGCATATCCAATCTCCTTCTTTTAACCCCAACTGATTGGCTGTTTTTGTGTTTAACCAAACCTTTGGGTACGGCCCCGCCTCATGCAAGAGTGCTATCTTCTTATATCTTGACAGAAAGAAAACCTCGTCCTTAGCATTGGTCATAATCATCGGATATTCTTTCGTTAATTCATAAGGACCATAAAGGGGCCTGGCAAGCTCCTCAAAGTAGGGTAGGGGATTGTAACCAAGCTCCTTAAGTTGTGTTGAATATATTTCCACCTTGCCAGAAGGAGTTTTATAACCGAGCACCTTGTTTGGGTCATACAGTGTTTTTCGGTCAATAAATTTTACTTTGTCGCGAAATTCCTTGTAGGTAATCCCAGCGGGTTCCAACATATAGTCTAAGGCTGCGTGTTCATCCTCCCAGAAATATTCTTCCAAGCCAACTCTTTTGGCGAGTTCATTGATGATCTTCATGTCCGACCAAGCTTCTCCCGGGGGTTCCACAAGCTTTGGGTAGAGTCGAACAAAGCCAACCCAAGCAGGCCAGTAGCCGATATCTTCATGTTCAAATTCAGCGGCAACGGGAAGGACGATGTCTGCTAAGGCCGTTGTGGGTGTATGGAAAATATCAGACACCGCTATGAAATCAAGTTTCTTGAAGGCTCTATATACCTCCGTGGAGTCAGGATAGGTCACGAGGGGATTTGTTAGCAATAGCAATGCTGCTTTTATAAAGGGAGGTTTTTCATCCAATATGCTTCTTATGAACACCTGTGTTGGTACGTATGCAGACATTAAAGCTACCTTGAACTCGCCCCCAACCGTTCTTTTAGCGGACCTAGGATACTGCCTAAGTCTTTCTTTCAGCTTTCCTCCAAGCATAAACCGTCCTGGACGAGTCATTGGAGCAGGTTCGACTTCAAATTCTCCTCCATTTTTGGTGTTAACGTTACCTGTAAGAGCACGCAAGATTGCGATGGCACGACACGTTTGAAAAGCGCATATAGTTTGCTCCAGAGCATTTCCCCAGCCAATGATTCCAGGTTTATTTTCAGCATAGACTCTTGCCGCCTGCCTGATTTGCTCCCTTGGAACCCACGTTAGCTTTTCAACCTCTTCAAGTGTGAAAGTCTCCAAATGTCCCTTAAGTTCTCCAAAACCAACAGTCCAGTTAGCCACATAATCTTCGTCGTAAAGTCCCTCTTCAATTATAGCTTTTACCATTCCCATAGCTAGAACGCCATCGCTGGCGGGTCTAGGCCTAAGCCAGAGTGTAGCCTTGTTAGAAGCGGTCCAACCTCTCGCAGGCCAGATTTCTATGTCCCTGGGGTCTATCACGATTAGTTTACAGCCCTTTTCTAGGGCCTCGTATATTTGCCTCTTTGTCGAGCCAACAAAAGTGCCGCCAATGTGAGCAAAGTTGGAACCCCAGATTATCATTACCCGTGGGTTACTTTCCATTCTGGCCTGAATCCTCGCCGAGCCAAACGTAGAGTAGAGGGCATGACCTGTTTGAACTCCACAATATGTGCCTGGCGTAGCCACGTTTGGCGTTCCGAAGGCTGTGGCGAACCTTTGAGCGAAAGCAAATTCTAATCCTTTAGGTTCCCCTACAAGAATGGCAACGCTTTCCGGGCCACACCTATCTTTTATTTCCAACAACTTTCTGGCAATGGTATCTAGTGCTTCATCCCAAGAAATCCTCTTCCACTTACCTTCTCCTCTTTCCCCTTCTCTCTTCAAGGGAAACTTGAGGCGGTCGGGACTATTTAAAACCCCTAAGATAGTTCTTATTCCCTTTCCCGTGGTGCATGGGTCGCATGGGAAACCTCTTTCACGCGCAATATCTAAAGCCGGCTCTATTTTTACAACTTTCCCGTTTTCCACATAGGCATAATGGCAACAGTGAGTGCCGCACACGGGACAGAAGATTATATGTTTTTCTTGCGCCATAAACTTTCACCAAATTATTGTCTTAACGGGAAGAGAAAAGAGATATTTTGTCCATATAAGACTAACGATGGTTTTAGGCTTGTATAGACCTGAAATCCGTAGAAACTTATTCGGCTCAAAAAAAGTTGGAACGCGCACAGAGGGATGATTACCTCTTCGGAAAATTCGTAAATTTTTCTAGGCTTGGAGAAAAAATTCC
>JABAOH010008103.1_pt1 | contig 11414 bp, 12 predicted proteins | sample 7062181 | NCBI WGS metagenome assembly JABAOH01 (sample SAMN14538630, study PRJNA623070) | marine sediment metagenome | biome: marine biome [ENVO:00000428]; feature: marine pelagic biome [ENVO:01000023]; material: deep marine sediment [ENVO:00002113]; isolation source: pool of 5 deep marine... | reverse complement strand
GCCTGTATCAATGCATTTAAACCATCTTGCGGACCGGCATCATCCCAGGAACTTTGAATGAAATTATGATATTTCATTGCTTTTGCTATTTCCTTCAAACCAAATTTTTTAGCACCTTTTACAACAATTGGCTCCTTTTTCATGATATTACAATAATCTACCCAATAAATTTCGTTTTTCCATCTACTCCATATATTACCATGCCGATTATCTGCAGTTCTAAACATTGTTCTCTCAGCATGACCCCAGTGGAATAATGAGGGAAAAACTAAATTTCTGCTTCTAATTCTATATTTTCTCATATGTGCTATCACTCTGTTTTCAATGAAATCAACAAATTCTTGTATAACTCTCCTTTCTTCTGCAAGTGTATAAGTTGACATACTAAATGATTTGTATGTCCATACACCATTTTCTTCATAACCAACACCAATCAAAAATATAACGCCATTAATCTCTCTTGAATTTTCTAATCGTATTTCTTGATTATAAAATGCCCCATTTATAGTCTCAAAATCAACATAAAACTCAATATCTTTTTTTGTCTGCCATTCATAATCATCATTTCTTATATATTGTGGCTCTATCCGTTTACCAGTTCTATCCCTATTTATTTTTAAGACTTCATCAATTATTGGCCCTAATTTTTTTCCATACATACCAATTGCTTTCGCAGTACATCTTGGATCTGACCATTTAAATATTCCTTTTTTATGTGCATTTTTACGATGCTTTACACCTATATAGAAGATCTCAGTCAACTCTTTATTTCTACTTGCAATATCTTTTTTGACCATATGCCATGGAGTATCATAATGATTGTTCATATTTGGATACAATTCTTCTACAGTTGGCTTGAAATCAACCTTCCATTTATGACCATTATACCTAACATCCCTGATCCATTTAATAGCTTTTTTTGTCATTTCAACATAAGTTTCATCAAAACCATCATATTCCACAACCCCAAGCAAATCGAAACAGTTATATCCATCATATTTATCACCACAAGTTTCGTATTTCCAACTTTTTGATAATATATATGCTTCATTTGGTGTATATCCTTGAACCACACCTATAGCTGCATTATATATAGCTAATTGTCCTTTGTATGCAGGGAATCTTGCTGAATTTCTAATTGTCACTCCATTTGAGCATAGAAGCATAGTAGTCCATTTAATATCTATAACTCGATAGTGATAATTTCCATTTAAATTTGGAGCTTTTAGTTTTTCTAATTCTTTTGTTAATACTGGTGAATCTACTAATTGGTTTAGATAATCGCTCCTGACAATAAGATCAGCTACGCCATAAGTCATATTAGAATAGTTATATAAAACTGCTTGATCAATAATTGGAACCCCTTTTTTCATATATTTTATTGTATCATTAAACCTATCTTCACAAATATCACCTGGATTTTCAACAACACTCTTCATCTTACCATTAAATTTTATGCGGAGATATTTTACAACTTCGTCTTCGAATTTATTACCCATTTCAAAGAGTATATGCAATTTACTTTTTTCAGATTTTAATTCTTCTTCTTTTTGCCGTTTCTTTGCCATATGTATATGAGGTGGGACATTTTTACAAGAGTTTTTCACTATTTTATCAAAATAGTATAAGTCTAACCAATCTATGATTGGATCTTTCATTAAATAGTTTTTTATTTTTGTTGCAGATACCCATTCTTTTTCAAGTATCATATTGTCTTTATTTATACCATCTGCAAAATCATGTTCATTAAATTCATACCAAACATCACCATTATTATCATTATAAATACCTTCATCTTCAACATCAGTTTCAACACTTATATTATCATTTTCTATATCCATATTGTTTTCTTCAATTTCATCATCCAAACCACGTAAAGTATTCATCAATGCATATTCTTCATCAAAGATACTTTCATCATATTCATCATTTTGATGGATTTTGTAATTATTATTAGTTTGAGTATCAAATGTAACACGTTTAATTATTTTTTTAAGATCGATACCAAAATCCATATCAATTATTTGATCACCATTTTCGATTATAGATACATCTATAGGATCATTACTATCTTCATCTAAATAAGTATCATTTTGAATATCAATATTATTATTATGTTTTATCTTTTGAAGATCTACTCCAAAATCCATATCAATAATTGGAACATAATTATTATGACGTGTTTTTTTCCTCATTGGTTCTTCATTTTCTTCATCTTCTTCACGTTTTCTTTTTCCATTAATTTTAATTTCTGAATAATTTATCTTCGATCGCGGCCTAAAATTGTATCCTTCAAATTCTACTTCCAGAGTATTGTTATCATCTAAATCCATTTACTATAATAATAATTTTATGCCTTTATGATATTTTTATTAAAAATAGCTTAAAACAAAATCAATTTTTTATAAAAAAATTTAAAGATATTCAACTTCAACATTTTTCTTTTCCAAAAGGTATTCCTCACACCAATTACAATAGCTAATAAGATCTAAATATAGTCTCATTTTTTCATCTATTGACAAATTATTATCACTTTCAAAAACCAACTTTATTTCTTTTATTTTTTTGAGATATTCTCTAAATTTCTCTCTTTTATTATTTGCATTTTCTTCTTCAGAATTGCTGAGAGAATATTCAATACTGCCATCAGAATTTTCAACGATAGATAGATAATTATTAACAATCTTCTCACAAATTCTAATTTCCTTTATAATTTTTCCACACTTTTCTATCTTTTCAAATTCATCTAGCTTCTCATAATTATTAACAACTTTTTTTAAATTATCTATCTTCTTTTTTAAATTTTTTTCATCCATTTTGATTAAATTCAATTGATGCAATATTGATAACTACATTTCCATCATAAAATTTCAAATTCAATTTTTTATTTTCTTCTGATAGATCCTTCAAAAATGAAAGGTCAACAACTGATTTAATAGATTTGCCATCTTCATTATCGATTAATAAACAGTATCCATTTTTAAGAGTATTTATTGGATTCATTATTTTAATGCGAACTTTCCAATCAATAAGTTGTGAATTATATTTTTGGAGGCTAAGATATATATCATTTTTAATAATATCAATGCCATCTTTCATATTATAAATGCATCTGTCAATCATCTGACTGGGTATAGCTATCTTGTAGTTGTACTCTTGCAACATCATTTGATATTCAAGCAACTGTTTAGAAATTTGTGAATGTATTTCTTTACATAATTTTTTAATTTCTATCAAATTATTTTTTTTCTGTTGATGGAGTGCAATGACTTCTCCTGCAACTGATGGGGTCGGAGCTCTTATATCAGCAACATGATCGCTTAACATTGTATCTACTTCATGCCCTATAGCAGATATTGTACATGTTTTAGCATTGTAAATCCCATCAAGAATTTTTGGATGGGAGAACCCAAAAAGATCTTCATATGAACCACCACCTCTTGTAATCACAATTACATCAAGTTTTAGTTTATCTAATTCATCTATAGCTTTTGATACCGATGTTGGACAATCTTTTCCTTGGACCATACAACCCTTCACATAAACATTTCCATCAAAATTATTCTTTTCAAGTACATATAAAAAATCTTTCAAAGCAGCACCATCAATAGCTGTAATCACACCCACATTTTTAATATGATCTGCTAGTTTTATTTTATGATCACCATCAAAATATCCAGCCTTATTATATTTTTCTTTTATTTTCATAAATTCTTCATGTAAATCTCCAGTTCCAGATTTTTCTATCTTATTTGCAGTGATCTGATATGATCCTTGTTTATCCCAAACAGTTAATTTTCCTTCAACTGTTATTTTATCTCCATTATCTAATATTAATGCTGATTTTTTCAATCCATAGCTCCAAAAAACAACATCTATTTTCGAAACAGAATCCTTCAATGTAACATAAAGATTATTTCTTGTTAATTTAATATTTGATATTTCTCCCTCAACTTTTATTACATCTTTAAAATTATATTTAAATAAACTTTTTACTATTAAATTCAACTCATAAACAGAGTAGATTTTATCACTCATTTTGATATATTTTTAAATATCTTTACAATAGTTAACATAAAATATATCAAAAATCAATTTTTAATTGGTCAAGACACCATCTATAATACCCTTAACATAATCTTTAGTTATATCATTATCAATTTTCATTCGTTCACATATATCATTTAAAATTTCTACTTTTATTTCTTCAATTGAACTATTTCCATTTTTATATTTTTTAATTTTTTCATCAACAAGATCTATAAAATTCTCCTCCATTAAAATAGCATCTAATAATTTATTAGTTTGTATATTATTTAAATAGATATCAACCATTTTTTTAACATCTTCATCTGTTTCAGTTTCTTTTATATTTTCAATAATTGGAATTAGCTCATCATACATATCTTTACAATTTGCCACAAGTAGAGACATAATAAAATTATAATTTGTAAGAGGTTTTAATTTTAACAAACCAGTATGAGTTACAAATGGAAAATTAATAATGGTTAAGATAGTATCAATAGGTAAATCTATTGGATATTCTCTGCCCATAAGTTTATTGATAGTGTCAATTTGATCTGTTTGCAGTGGATTATACTGAATATTTAGCACAAATGCACCACCATTATCTTCTATAGTTACTATCGATTTTGAAAACATAGTTCTAACATTAATATGGTGTATATTATCATTGAGTTGTTTTGATGCTTGTGTGGTCATAATAGAATTTTCTTGTACTGATACAATATTTTTTTGATAATATTCACGAAATGGATGATCTTTCCATTTAGATCCCCATATTAACATTTCAGAATATTTATTAAAAATAAAGTGGTTTTCAATATCATCAATATTTATTTTTAACATTTCCTCCGTACCAATAAATCCCCTTTTAATCTTTTCAAATTTTAATTCATATACAGAAGGATTATATAACTCATACAATCTATCAAAATATTTCAATAACTTCTTTCTTGTGTTAAATTCATACCAGAATATAGAAGGACTTATTCCTATACTTATATTCATAGCCCTATAATCATTATTGCTGATTAAATACATATAGTGACAAATTTCTTTATCTGGTTCATTTTTTAAATTCCTATTAATTTCAACAATACCAATTATCATATATTTATTGATATCTTCATCTGATATTCCAAATTCTTTTAAATCACCATAATCTCTGTCTAAAATATTTTTAAATGAACTAATATCAACTATTTCTTTATCATCAAACCAAATTATTTTATCTGCATATTTTAATTTATTAAAACCTTTATTATTTTTCAATAACTCTGGCTTAAATGTATTTTTTTTGCCCATATTTTATCAACTAATAAGTATATTGAAAAAATAATAAATAAATAAACTTATCTTAAATATCAACGGGATATATTTCGGCAAGTTGTGTCGCAAATATCTCGATTAGAAATTCTTGATAATGCTAAGTTGGAAGAAGCTGCCATTTTGTTTCGTATATTTTCTATTTTATTGGTATCAAATGGTGGATATTCAGGTTTTAGTATATTAACAGTTACTTTTATTTTTTTTTGTGAAAATAATTTGAAAATATATGATGGGGTATCAAGACTATAAACATCTGGATTATATTTTATGACAACAGGTAGTACAGGACTTCCTACTCTAAAAGCACCAGATCTAAATCTTGCTAGTGTTTTTGGATGTGTAACTAGTCCTTCTGGAAATAAACAGACTGATTTTTGTTTCTTATTTATAAATTTCTGTATTTTTTGAACAGTGTTTTTCTTTTTATTACTTCGCTCAATATATATAATAGGAAACAATTTTGCTAGTTTTGACCCATACCATGAATTTTTGACAATCGAAGATACCAAAAAACTACAATCAAAAATAGATGCAATTACCAGAGCATCAATATATGTTGTATGGTTTGCTATGATTACCATTGGCTTCGCACTAATATTTTTTGCCCCTTTAACTTTTAACTTGATATTACACCTATTCAACATCGAACTCATTATATATTTTAATTTAGCACTATTATCATTTATCATTAGGCTTGATGTATACAAAATTATATGCGGAATATTAGATAAGAGTCTTAAACAATCAACATCTCCTTGGTCACCACCATATTTTATAGTACACATATCAACATATTTTTGATAATATTCTCTATATCTTGTCATCTGCCACATTTTTTTTATTTCGCTAAAAGTCAATATTATTTTTATATCGTTATTGCAAAACGGGCATGAATTATCCACCATATGAACACATCTAAAATGAATAATATGTTCGCACGGTTCTATCATCAATAATTCTTCATTATATTTTGATAAATATTCACCACAAAGACATGTACTATTGATTATTTTATCCATTTTATAATATTTATAAATGATACTTAATATATAAAATTTATACCCATCAAAATTAAATATAATTTTAATGCCTATAATAGATTTAAAAATTATACAACAATAATATAGGAGTGATGTTAAAATTAAAATATTTATTGGGAGGCAAACCTAAACAGTCAACAAACAAATATGAATTTAAAGTGCAACATACTTTTAACAAAAGAAAAATAGAGTCAGACAGAGTAAGACAAAAACATCCAAATAAAATACCTATCATTATTGAAAAATCCGATAACTCTGATGTAGTAAATATTGACAAAAATAAATGGCTGGTACAACAAGATTTAACAGTTGGACAATTTTTATTAACAATAAGAAGAAGAATTAAATTAGACCAAAGCGAAGGACTTTTTATTTTAATAGATAATTCTTATCTTCCATCAAATAGTGAAACTATGGGAGAAGTTTATGAAAAACATAAAGATATGGATGGATTTTTGTACTGTTCCTATTCAAAAGAACAGTGTTATGGATAAATTTGATTGTGTTTATTTATATTAAATAATTTTAACTATATACTTATAGTGATAGTTAAAATGCCAAAGCAACGAAATAAGAGAAGAGTTGGAAGTAATACAAATAAAATCATTGGAGTTTATACACTCCAGGGTGTTAAAAATCAAAATGCTATTAAAATAAGACATTTAGAGACTGGGGCGTTGGGTCCAGATCAGCGTATTAAAGATACTAGCATTCACAAATATAAGATAGCAAACCATATTTTTGGAGAAATTTATGCATGTAATATTACTGATACTAGTCTTATGATGTCAAAGACTCAACCATTATTATATGCAACATTAGCACTAGTTAAGCCTTTGAGAATGGCAGTACTATGTAACATTGTATTGAAATTTACAATTGAAGAAGAAATAAAATCTAAAGAACAATTCCTTACGCAGCCTTTACATGGCAAATTTTTCCTTGATGTTTTTAAAGATGGTAAGACGATGCCACTTGATACTGAAATCGACAAGTTTCCTGGAGAGGAAGAAATGCTAAAAATGATAGAGGAATTTACAAAAACTGAAAATATGGTGAATCTATTAAAAGAGATGGCTGAAATTGAAGAAGAGAAACTGACCAGAAAATATAGAGAAGAATTTGAATATTTCAGTAAAATACCAAAAGCAACAGTATCATTGGATGATTATTTGTCTGATAGTGATAAGTGATTTTTTTAATATATATATATATATATATATATATCAATGTCATTAAATGAAAATATTAAAAATATATCGGTCCAAAAATATAATATAACCATCAAAGAACATATAGGTTCTGGTATGATGGGTGATGTGTACATTGTAATCCTTAACGATAATCCAACAGAATATGTACTTAAATTCAATAAAGATCCATATAAAGAAATGATAGAAAAAGAATTTAAAATACATTCAAAAGCTTCTATGTATGGTATTTCTCCTAAAATTATTATAAATGAGATGATTACTGCAATTGATACTACTAGTGATGAACAAATGTATGGAATACTAATGGAAAAAATGGACAATACCCTAACATATTATTTTAATAATTTCTTTGAAAATAATTTTGATAAAAAACAAATTCAAGAGATTAATAATATTTTGGATGATTTAGACATTCCATATGAAGAAAGGAAAAAACAAGAAGAAAAATTAAAGGCTGAAATAAAAAATAATAAAATCAATGACGATTTTAAATCTGTCATAAGACAGCTAGTAACCCGTTACCATGAATTATTTAAATTGGGAATAATCTTTCGGGATCCTAAATCATGTAACATATTATACAGAATAGAAGATGGGCACACTAAAGTATATATATCGGATTATGGAATCGCACTTGAACGAATACTAGATATGGATAAAATTTTAAGTGTAATAAATAATTATATATTGACATTTACTGAATCACTTTACAAACCAGCATATGGATGTGTAGATTACTCTTTTGAATATTATAAAAAGAAAAATCGTTTTTATGATATATATCTTACTACAATTTTTGAATTAGCAGAAGGATATAATACAAGAGAAAATTATAACAGAATCAAATTAGAGCCAATAATAAATTCAAATCAAACAGGTGGTTATGACAATTATCATTATAAATATATATACTACAAACGCAAATATTTGCACTTAAAAAATATTATAATGCATAATTAAAAATAAATGAATACATATGGCTATATATATTCATTTAATATTTCCATTTTACAGCATATTTGCCAAATATACACTACTCATTACAATAATAGTTGAAAGAGCATATATACCATATTTGCCTAATTGTTTGCCATCGTTTCTATTTGTAATCATATTATCTTCCTCTCTACAATAATTAGTTTTTCTAAGTTGTTCTAGGTTTGGTTCTTCATGTGAGTTATAAAATTCATAATTAATAGTATCGCTGGTTGATTTTTTATCGTCAGAACATTCAAAGAAATTATTACATAATGAATTATCATATTGGAATGGTTGGAACTCATCTGGCATATTTTTTTCTTTATCAGAAATAATTTTTTCATCTATTAGATGATGATTTTCTAATTTATTTTCATCAGGATCCACATCTTCTTCACAATTTTTTTCTTCATCTGATTTAACATACTTTTCAATAATACTATTTTCCACTGTGGATTTCGTAGCTTTAAAATTAACACTAATATATCCAGTTTCTATCTCTGAATTACAATCTACTTCAAGACTCTGATATTCTTCGGCATTCTTTTTCTTACCACCTTGTTTTGTTATAAACATTTTGTATAAATCTTCCATTAAATGCATCCCATTTGGATTTTTTATACCAAATTTGTCATCCATTTCATCACTATTTTCATCACCAACATACATTTTTTCTGGATCAGACGATACAGAATTTTCTAGTTTTTTATATCGTTTGTTATTTTCCTCTAAATTATTATTAGAATCCATTTAAATTTCAAAATAAAAGTAACTATATTTAAATGTTAAAAAAAATTAATTGATTTATGCATTTTATAAATAACAAAAATTATTATCATAAATAAAAAATTGATATAGAAACATATTTTATGTGTAATTTTTGATTTAATTATTTCTAATTAAATAAACAAATATGAACTGTAATTTCTGTGGTATTAATTTATGTTTTATATATCTGAGAGATTATATAAATTATTATCTAGGACATGATAGTTGGAAGAAGGAAAAAGTTATTGATGAAGAAAATGCTAATCATGTTGTAATTGAAATGGATAATATTACTAATTATGATACTAAAAATAGAATGGAAATCGTTGAGGATTATTAAATTAGTAAGTTTAATTTATTGATAAATATATCTAAAAATATAGTAAATTACTATGTTTTTTAGCCTAATATATAAATCATCATTATGGAATAAACATGAACCAAAGGCGAGGTTGCTAAGAGTATTTATTTCTGGAGTTGTACTCTACATACTTCTTCATTCATATTTATATTCAAGATACACTGATGGTAGCGAATTAATTCAAAAGTATAGAAAATACATTTTTTATATTGGAGGAGTAGATGCTGCATCAATACTATCTCTTTATTATTCTGAAACAAAAAATAAAAAGAAAAATAAGAAGAAAAATAAAAGACATCCGAAACAACTACCTTACCAAATGCATCCAATGATGTTACCATATATGCCAACTAATGGTAAAATTCCTCCATTTCATCCCACGATGGCTTTAGGGAAAAATAAAATAAGTGTTGGTACTGATAATGAACTTCAAAAGAAGATAGAATATGAAAAACAAAAAAAAGAAGTATTAAATGTAAATAAACCACCAGTTAAAACAACAAACTCAGATGATATTGATAATAAGAGTAAAGAGTTATTTATTACTCGCGATGAAATTAATAGTAAATCAATACCATTATACAATTCCACAACAAAAACAGCCAACCAAAAATCCAATCACAATGATTTAGAGAGCATACCTATTTATAAATCAAAAATAGAAGAGGCTAATAATATTCCCATTTATAGTAAAGCATAAATTATTTTTGTATTTTTGGAACCCAATAAGTAGTACGTCCTTTTATAATATCCTTTTCTGCTTTTACCTTGTTACCTTTTGGATCCTTATTTTGCCTATATATATTGAATTTGAATTTAGCCTTGCCTAATTTTATATCTGGATGATAATGGTATTTATGATCTTTACTTTTTTTAATTTTATTTCTTAAATTTTTAATCCAATCGTCTAATTCATCACTTAGATGTGCTAAATAACCAACATCAGCTGTCATATATGCAAGTTTCGTGACATATTTAATTGCTTTTGATAATCTAATAGATAACTTTTTATCAGTATAAATCTGATAAACAGTTTTATGTGGAGATATTTTTGCACGATAAAGAGCTTCAACTGCTAGATAATTGCCAAGCCCACTACCAATTCCTCCCTTTATTGTTTGATCCATTAAAACTTTAACAATTTTTTTATTTTTTCTTGCCAATGACATCCCAGTTTTGCCATTAAATAGAAAATTTTTAATTCTACCATAAAATTCTTCATTAGTAAAAGTAGTCTTAAGGAAATCAGGTCCTAGACTATCTATTTTATCATCCAATATACTTTTTTGCGATGTCATTTCAAGGGTTCCAAAATTTCTAGAATCAGTGAAGTATAAACTTTTACCATTTGATATCTTAAATTCAACACCACTATGTTTTTTTCGTTCAAAACCCCACTCACCTTCTAGACCATAAGTATTCAAAATATAGTATTTTTTGCCACTAACATCTTTTAGTTCGAACCACATAAATTTTCCTTTGGAGTCAATGCGTTTAATAGTTAATGGTAAAGCCTTTCTAAAACTACTAAGTCCACTTAATGGATGGCGAGAGTATCTACCACCCAGTATTGATATTTTATTAATTTTTTTATTTTTTAATTTATCATTAAGAAACTGAGATGTCAATGCAACCTCTACTACTTCAGGCATCTTAGACTATAATATAAATATTTATATAAAATTGAAAAATCTTTAAATA
>JABAOH010247545.1_pt1 | contig 11415 bp, 10 predicted proteins | sample 7062181 | NCBI WGS metagenome assembly JABAOH01 (sample SAMN14538630, study PRJNA623070) | marine sediment metagenome | biome: marine biome [ENVO:00000428]; feature: marine pelagic biome [ENVO:01000023]; material: deep marine sediment [ENVO:00002113]; isolation source: pool of 5 deep marine... | reverse complement strand
AAAAATGTTACCTGGAATATGACCGACCCTGTAAATGGCAATACTAACCCTATATATTGGGATAATGTATACTTTGTGCGCTATCAGAATTATGAACAAGATAGCCGGCAACGTGTATTTGGTAATGCTTATATCAACTATACACCTTCTAAGAGCATTACTTTATTGGGCAGGGTTTCCATGGATACTTATAATTCTTTACAGGAAGAAAGAGATGCCATTGGTTCAGTAAATGTGCCTTTCTATTCCAGAAACAACATCAACTACAAAGAAATTAACTACGATTTCTTAGCTACTTACAATAAAGATTTATCTACCAACTTTAACTTTAAGGCATTGGTGGGTGCCAACTTAAGGCAGGATACTTATTCCAGCATTTTTGCATCTACCAACGGCGGTTTAAATCTGCCGAACTTCTATGCTTTATCTAACTCAGTAAACCCCATTAATGCGCCTGTAGAGGCATTGTTGGAAAAAGAAGTAGGGGGTGTATTTGCCGGTGCAACATTAACCTATAAAGATATGTTGACTTTAGATGGTACAGTTCGTCGCGACCAATCTTCTACTTTACCTGCCGGTAACAATGCCTATACATATCCGGCCATTTCCGGTAGCTGGGCATTTTATAAAATGATTGACAATGCGCCATGGTTATCATTTGGTAAGGTTCGTTTAAACTATGCGGAAGTGGGTAATGATGCCCCTTATCATAGTGTATTGAATACATACACTATTAACTCTCCGTTTAACGGAAATGCATTGGTATCGCTACCTACAGTCAATAACAACCCCAATTTAAAACCGGAAAGAACCAAAAGTTTTGAAACCGGTTTGGAAATGGCGTTCTTTAAAAATCGGTTAGGTTTTGATTTCACTTATTTCACTTCTAAAACCTTCGATTTAATTACACAGGTTAATACTTCTGGTGCAACTGGCTATTTGAGTCAGTATGTAAATTTTGGTTCCATTCAAAACAATGGTATTGAATTGTCCATCAATGGTACCCCCATCAGAACACGTAATTTTTCATGGGATATCAATGTAAACTGGAGCAAAATCAATAACAAAGTATTGTCTCTCTTCAATAACCAGAAAAACCAGGTATTACAATCCTATCAGGGCGGAGTTTCTGTAAATGCAACCGTAGGTCAGCCTTTCGGAACCATTCAGGGAAATGACTTTGTGTATACCAACGGACAAAGAACCGTTGGTAGCAATGGTTATTATTTAAAGGATAATAAAACAACTGATATTATTGGTAATGCTACACCTAATTGGACCGGTGGTATCAACAACAGCTTCCATTACAAATCATTTACCTTAAGTTTCCTGATTGATATGCGCCAAGGGGGTAGTGTATTCTCATTAGATACCTATTATGGTTTTGCAACCGGCCTCTATGATATAACTGCAGGCTTAAACGATTTGGGTAATCCTTCCCGTAATTCCTTAGCCAACGGTGGTGGTATTATTTTAAAAGGAGTAACTGCCGATGGTAAACCCAATACAAAAAGGGTTGATAATAGTGGAAATGGGTATGGATTATATGGATACTACCGAAATCCTGCCAGAGCCTTTGTTTATGATGCCAGCTTTGTTAAATTAAGAGAACTGAATATTTCTTATTCATTACCTCAAAAAGCTGTTGAAAAAATGAAGCCCATTAAAGGAATTGATTTTGCTATTGTGGGAAGAAATTTATGGATTATCAGCAAAAATGTTCCTTATGCCGATCCTGAAGATGGTTTGGGTGCAGGCAATGCACAAGGCTATCAGAGTGGTTCATATCCTGCTGTACGCAATATCGGCTTCAATGTTAAATTCAAATTCTAAAATCAGGTATTATGAAAAAATTAATATTTTATAGCGTCCTATCGGTATTTGCGTTGGCATCCTGTCAAAAAAACATGATCAATCTGAATATCGATACCAAGAATCCCTCTTCTGCTCCTTCTTATGCGTTGTTTACCAACGGACAGAAAAATTTGGTGGATTACATTACTACACCTAATGTAAACTCGAATATTTTTCAATTGGTAGCTCAATACTGGACAGAAGCTACTTATACCGATGAGAGTAACTACAATTTGGGAAACAGAAATATTCCACAAAACTTTTGGAATAACCTGTATGTAGGTGCATTGAATAATTTTCAACAAGCCAAACTGTTAATTCCTACTGATGTTACTGATCCGGCTGTTGTTAAAAACGAGCTGGAAATTACCGACATTATGGAAGTGTATACGTATTATTATTTGGTAAATACATTTGGTAATATACCTTACACACAGGCCAATAATATCAACAAATATCCTTTCCCGGCTTATGATGATGCTAAAACCGTTTATTACGATTTATTAAAAAGGTTGGATACCTGTATTAATGGATTAAATACCAGTGCACCTAGTTTTGGTACTGCCGATTTAATATATGGTGGCAATGTGGCTAAATGGAAAACCTTTGCCAACTCTCTAAAATTAAAAATGGCGATGCTGATTGCAGATTCTGACCCTGCAACGGCTAAAACCAAAGTAAATGAAGCCATTGCCGGCGGTGTATTCCAATCTAATGCCGATAATGCAGTATTTGTATATACTGGTATTACACCCAATGCGAATCCGGTTTGGGTAAACCTGATACAAAGCAACAGAAAGGATTATGTGATTACCAAAACGTTACTGAGCCCAATGGTGGCATTAAATGACCCTCGCCGTTCTGCCTATTATACCAACCAGTATAGTGGTAGTGATGTAGGCGGTACCGTTGGTGTAACCAATACATGGAACAACTTTTCCAATCCCTATTTCAGCCCTTTAACCGGCACAATTGTAGATCCTGCTGCTCCCTCTGTATTATTAGATTATGCAGAANNTATTAGATTATGCAGAAATTTCTTTCCTGCATGCAGAGGCTGTTGAAAGAAATTTTATTGCAGGCAGTGCTGCAACTTTTTATAACAATGGTGTTACCGCTTCTATTGAAGCATGGGGTGGTTCTGCAGCCGATGCTGCTACTTATTTGGCACAGCCTTCCGTTGCTTATGCTACAGCACCGGGCGGATTGGGTGCCGGCGCTATTGGTAGTACCGGAACCAATACTTCTTCTGTTCATTGGAAACAAGCCATTGGATTACAGCAATACATTGCTTATTATATGAGAGGTTTTGATGCCTGGACATCCATCCGCAGATTGTATTACCCTGCAATGGCAGTTCCGGGTAATCCGCAGTCTGCATTTCCATGGCGTTATACTTATCCTGCCAATGAAGCAACAGCCAATGGCCCCAGCTATACGGCAGCTATAAGTGCAATGGGTGNNAATGGGTGGCGATGATGTTACCATTAAATTATTCTGGATGCAATAAACATTTGTTTGTTGTGTATTAAATACTTCAACTAAAAGGCGGCAGAGCAATATTTCTGTCGCTTTTTTATGTTTAGGAATGAATAGCTTGCCCTATCTTCGAACAAAATTTAAATTACATGCAACAAGTGCCCAATAACCAGTTAAATATTGAAATTTCTGAAGAAGTAGCCGAAGGCGTATATGCCAACTTAGCCATCATTACCCATAGCCATGCTGAGTTTGTGGTAGATTTTGTGAATGTAATGCCGGGCACACCAAAAAGTAAAGTAAAAAGCAGAATTGTTTTAACACCCATGCATGCCAAGCGTTTCATGAAAGCATTAACCGAAAATATTCAACGTTACGAGGCTGCCAATGGCCCTATTCAGGATATGGAACAGGTTGAAATTCCACTCAACTTTGGGGGGCCTACTGCACAGGCATAAATAGGTGTTTGGAACATATAATATATAGTATATTAATATATTATGTGTTTTCATTATAATAGTCCCTCATCAGCAAAGCTGAAATAACCTTCATGGCTTACAATAATATGGTCTAATACCACCATGTCAATTAATAAAGCAGCCTGCTTTATTTTTTGGGTTAGTTCTTTGTCTGCAGGACTGGGTTTTAAATTACCACTGGGGTGGTTATGCGATAAAATCATTGAACTGGCATTACATTCTAAGGCCTTTCTTAAAATAATTCTCGGATCGGCTATTGTACCCGTAATGCCTCCGGTGCTAATTACTTCATGCCGTATTATTTTGTTGGCACGGTTTAAATAAATAGCCACAAACATTTCAATTGGTTTGTGTTGCAATTGTGCCCTTAAATAATCGGCGGCATCTTTACTGGTAATAACACATGCTTTCTTTTGTTGAAAAGTATGGGTTCTAATTCCTAACTCTAATGCGGCAACAATGGTTACTGCTTTTGCAGGCCCTATTCCTTTAATTTTTAATTGGAGTATTTCAGGTACACTCATCCCCGCTAATCGGGTTAAATTATTGTTTACTGCATGCAACAAAGTTTTGGCTAATTCCAATGCAGATGTATTGGCAGTTCCATTATTCATTAAAATAGCCAGTAGCTCTGCATTACTTAATGCACCGCATCCTTTCAATAACATTTTTTCTCTGGGGCGGTCATCTACAGCCCATTGTTTAATACTGGTTTGTGCCATAAGCAGTTGATATGAATGAAGATGATTTTTTATGTATTATAAAAATAAACTTTGTTCACAAAATGCGGAAATCCTGTTTTCTCATTTCCTCGTTGAATGGTTATCTTCGCAACTCATTCCAGTTATTATGAATCCTTCAGTTAAAGTTTTTGCCGGTGCCGGTTCGCAAAAATTAGCAGAAAAAATTGCACAACGATTTGGCGCTCCGCTTGGGAAAGTAAATATTCAAAAATTCAGCGATGGCGAAATGCAGCCGGTTTTTTTAGAAAGTATTCGTGGTGATTATGTTTTTTTAGTACAAAGCACTTTTGCCCCGGCTGATAATTTAATGGAATTGTTATTGATGATTGATGCGGCCAAAAGAGCCAGCGCCTATAAAATTATTGCCGTTATTCCCTATTATGGTTATGCCCGCCAGGATCGAAAAGACCGCCCAAGGGTGGCCATTGGCAGCAAATTAGTAGCCAGTTTGTTAGAAGCAGCCGGTGCCAACCGTATTATTACCATGGATTTACATGCACCGCAAATTCAGGCTTTCTTTGAAATACCGGTAGATCATTTAGACAGTTCCGCTATTTTTATTCCATACATAGAACAATTGAAATTAGACAACCTCACCTTCGCATCGCCCGATGTGGGCAGTAGTAACCGCGTTCGCGAAATTGCCAGTTATTTTAATGCAGAAATGGTTATTTGCGATAAACACCGAAAACGTGCCAACGAAATTGCCAGCATGGTAGTAATTGGCGATGTTACCGGAAAAGATATTATTTTAATTGATGATATTTGCGATACAGGCAGTACATTAGCAAAAGCCGCTGCCCTGCTTAAAGAAAAAGGCGCTACCAGTGTGCGTGCCTTATGTACCCATCCGGTTTTAAGTGGTAATGCCTACCAAAATATTGAAAACAGTGAACTGGAAGAATTGGTGGTTTGCGATACCATTCCTTTAGCTAATCCCAATACCAAAAAAATAAAAGTACTTTCTGTAGCCGATTTATTTGCCATTGCTATTAGAAATGCTTACGAAAACAAAAGCATTACCAGCCTTTTCATTCATTCGCAACTAAGAAATACCAGAGTTTAAAGACTATTTAAGTGCCAGAAAAATATAGAAAGCACCGGTAAACGATAAATTTTATTGGCTGGTGCTTTTTTTAGGTGCATTCCCTTACCTTTGCCATCCAAAAAATTATCTCACAATAACTACAATACCCAATAAAAAAAAGTAAGTAGTTATTAAAACAAAAACAACAATGAAAACGATTACAATCGATGGACAACTGAGGACCGAAACCGGGAAAAAAGCCACCCGACAAATTCGCTCTCAGGAAATGGTGCCAGGTGTAATTTACGGTGGCGAAAAAGAAATTAATTTTGCTGCGCCTGTAAAGGCCTTTAAAGATCTGGTGTACACAGCAGAATTTCAGATTGCTGAAGTTAAAGTTGACGGTAAAACCTACCGTTGTATTTTAAAAGATTTGCAGTTTGACAGGGTGAATGATTCATTGGATCATATTGATTTATTAGAACTGCAGGATAACAAAAAAGTAATTGCAACCTTACCCCTTCATTTTACCGGTACTTCTATCGGTGTAAAAGGTGGAGGGAAATTAGTGATTAAAATGAAGGCATTGAAAGTAAAAACTTTACCTAAATACCTGCGTGAATTTATTGAAGTAGATATTAGCAATCTGGAACTAAACGGTAATATCCGCGTTGAAGATGTAAAGGCGGAGCACATGGAAATTTTAAACTCTCCACGTATTCCTATTGCATCTGTTGTTATGACACGCCAGTTAAAACAGGAAGAAGCAGCAGCTCCTGCCAAGAAATAAGGTTCAAATTCAACCCAAATATATCCTCCGGTGTTTGCCGGGGGATTTTTTTTGACCTCAAATTAGCCACGCTCTCAATATATTTACAGCCATAAATGCTTTTGTATAACTGTTTTTGCTTATAACCTTGTGGTACTATATTTCAGTTAGGTCATTGCTAAATGAATACTTACATGAAAAAATATTTAATTGTAGGATTGGGGAATATAGGTCCGGAATACATGCATACCCGCCACAATATTGGCTTTGATGTGGTGGATGCTTTTGTATTAAAACATGGTGGCTTTTTTATGCCCGACCGCCTGGCTTTTAAGGCCGAAGTAAAATGGAAAGGGCATCAGTTTATTTGTATTAAACCCACCACGTTTATGAATTTAAGTGGAAAAGCCTTTAAATACTGGCTCGATAAAACAGCCATACCCTTAGAACAAACCTTAACCATTGTAGATGATCTGGCTTTGCCCATAGAAGTACTCCGTTTACGTGCTTCCGGTAGCCCGGCCGGCCATAACGGGTTAAAAGATATTCAATTAACAATTGGTACCGACCAATACCCCAAATTACGCTTTGGTATTGGCAATAACTATCCCAAAGGCATGCAGGCCGAATTTGTTTTAAGCAAATGGCTCCCCAATGAACAACCCATCGTTCGGCAAAAAATTGAAAAATGTGTAGATATCATTGAACAATTTGCTGCCGTGGGTATAGAAAAAACAATGAATATGGCTAACAGCTATAAGTTTATCTCCTAATCTTATCATTTTTAAACCAAATAGGAAAAACTTTACCTCGATTTAAGTAAATTCGCAATATTGATTGGATAAGCGGCGAAGAGTATGTTGCAAAGTCACCCTAAATTAACAGGAGTATGAAAATTTTTTGTGTAGGTAGAAATTATGCAGAACACGCCAAAGAATTGGGAAATGCCATTCCGGAAGAACCGGTTATTTTCATGAAGCCAAAATCAGCTTTGCTACAAACCAATGTTCCGTTTTATTATCCTGAATTTACCAATGAATTACATTATGAAGCCGAATTGGTATTTCAAATTTCCAAAAATGGTAAATACATTAAACAAAAAGATGCACCACATTTTTACAATAAAATAACCGTTGGTATTGATTTTACAGCCCGCGATATTCAAAACGAATTAAAGAAAAAAGGACTACCTTGGGAGAAGGCCAAAGCTTGGGATCAATCGGCTGTGGTGGGTAAATGGATGCCTGTTGAAAAAGACAGGATGAAGCAACCCATTGAATTCTCTCTCTACAAAAACAACGAACAGGTTCAATTAGGCAATACTTCGCAAATGATTTATTCGGTTGATTATTTAATTGCCCATATCTCTAATTATTTCTCACTCAACATTGGCGATTTAATTTTTACCGGTACACCCGCCGGTGTGGGCGAATGTGTGGTGGGCGATGAATTAACCGGATTTCTGGGTGAAGAAAAGATGTTTGAATTAACCATAAAATAAGTACCGTTACAGTTCGTATCGGTAGGAAAAATATGCTAACGACTGATTTGCTTTTGAATGCTTACCGCATTATGTTTACTGCCCGCTCTATGGCAGCCATTTATGAAGAAAACCGAACCATCACTAAATATGTGCATTCTACCTCTTCAGGCCATGAAGCCATTCAAATAGCCGCCGGATTACAATTATTACCTACCGATTGGCTCAGTCCCTATTATAGAGATGATAGTTTAATGATGGCTGCCGGGTTTGAACCCGAACAATTAATGTTACAATTATTGGCCAAAGCCACCGACCCATTTTCGGGTGGGCGCTCTTATTACTGCCATCCCAGCAGTCGCGATGCCGATAAACCCAAAATAATGCACCAAAGCAGTGCTACAGGTATGCAGGTAATACCCGCTACCGGTATTGCACAGGCTATTCAATACCAACTGCAACAGGGTTTATTGCCCAACAACGTCAATCCATTGCCCGTAGTGTTGTGTTCATTGGGTGATGGCAGCGTAACCGAAGGTGAAGTAAGCGAAGCCTGGCAATTTGCTGTTTTAAAACAATTACCCATTATTTATTTAGTGCAGGATAATGGCTGGAGTATTAGCGCTGCCATCCCCGAAGTGCGTGCCATGAATGCATTTGAATATGCCGATGGTTTTAAAGGCTTGCATAAACTACAATGTAACGGTGCACACTTTGTGCAAAGTTACCAAACCATGCAACAGGCGTTTGATTATGCCAGAACCGAACGTAAACCGGTGCTGGTGCATGCCACCGTACCTTTATTAGGGCACCACACCAGTGGAGTAAGAAGAGAGTTTTACCGAAGCAAAGAAAACCTGCAACAACACAACGAAAATGATCCTATGCCGCATCTGAGACAAACTTTACTGGAAGCGGGCATTACCGAAACAAATATTCTGGAAATAGAAACTACTGCCCGGCAAATAGCACATGGGGCATTTGAAAAAGCAGTAGCTGCACCCGAACCCAATCCGGCAACAGTAACCGATCATGTATTTGCACCCACTACCATTACCGAAGAAAAAGGCGAAAGATGCCCTAAAGCCGCAGAAAAAGTGTTAATGGTAGATGCGGCCTTACATGCCATTGAAGAAATTTTAGCCGCCCACCCCGAAGCCTTATTGTACGGCCAGGATGTAGGCAGGCGCTTAGGGGGGGTGTTTAGAGAAGCAGCCACTTTAGCCGATAAATTTGGCGATAACCGGGTATTTAATACTGCCATTCAGGAGGCCTATATTGTGGGTTCTACTGCCGGCATGTCGGCTGCCGGTTTAAAACCCATTGTTGAGGTACAGTTTGCCGATTATATTTACCCCGGTTTTAACCAGTTGGTTACCGAAATAGCCAAATCATGCTACCTCAGTAATGGCAAATTCCCCGTACAAATGGTATTGCGCATACCCACCGGTGCTTATGGTGGCGGTGGTCCTTACCACAGTGGTAGTATTGAAAGTACGCTTTTATCTATTAAAGGTATAAAAGTAGTATATCCCTCTAATGCGGCCGATATGAAGGGGTTAATGAAGGCTGCTTTTTACGATCCTAATCCAGTGGTTATGTTAGAGCATAAGGGTTTGTACTGGGGCAAAGTACCTGGTACCGAAGGGGCCAAAATGCCGGAACCGGCGGCCGATTATGTATTACCATTGGGTAAAGCAGCAAGGGTAATGGAGGCAGCACCACAACATATAAAGCAGGGTACATCTATCTGTGTGGTTACTTATGGCATGGGGGTATATTGGGCAAAGCAGGCGGCTCAGGCTTTTCCGGGGCAGGTAGAAATGATTGACCTGCGTACTTTGTTTCCGTTGGATGAGGCAACGATTGATGAAACGGTTATCCGCCATGGAAAAGTGTTGGTGCTTACCGAAGAGCAGCAAAACAATGCCTTTGCTGAAGCATTGGCTTATAGAATAACACATAGTTGTTATCAGTTTTTAGATGCTCCGGTAGAGGTGTTAGGCGCTTTAAATACACCTGCAGTACCTATTCATCTGGCATTAGAGGCCGCCATGTTGCCCTCGGTGGCCGGTATTGAAAAACGAATAGCGAAACTTTTAGCGTACTAAACTTTGCCAAACCATACGATATACTATATTTGCAGCCCGAAATGGCGAGGTAGCTCAGTTGGTTAGAGCGCAGGATTCATAACCCTGAGGTCATGGGTTCAATTCCCATCCTCGCTACTGTTACAAAAAAAGAGGCTAGTGTTACTACATAGCCTCTTTTTTGTTACGTTTATTGATTTTTGTAGTAAATATTTGTTTAAAATACTTCTATTTCAGTACTTGTTGTACTGCTATTTTTTTAGTACCCTCATAAATGGAAACCAGATACATACCGGCCGCCCAATGTGCAGTGGTAATAACCGGGTTAAGTTGATTGGGATGTAGGGAAAGTATACGCCTGCCCTCTAAATTAGTAATAATAATAAAGGTGTTAGATAGCTGTAATGTATAACCGAACGGTTAAATTTGTAGGATATACTAAAAGTATATACTTTTGCCGAAAAGAAGATGATGAAAACTCTTTCACTCAAACTTGACGACAGTGTTTTTGAAGAAACCGAAAAAGTTGTTGCTGAGTTAAATATTGCGAGAAACCGCTATATAAATGAAGCACTTAATCTTTACAATCAATTCAACAAAAGACAAGCCTTAAAAAAGAAACTTGCCAAGGAAAGTAAACTTGTAGCTCAAAGTTCATTAGAAATTTTAGACGAATTCGAAAAATTAGCTGATGAAATATAAGCAGTATGACATTTGGCTTGCAGACCTGAACCCAGCCCTTGGGACAGAACCTGGCAAAACAAGACCCGTAGTAATAGTTCAGACAGATCTTCTTAATGACACACATTTATCCACTATTGTATGCCCAATAACAACGAATGTTAAGCCAGAAGCAAAAATTTTAAGAGTTCACCTCAAAAAATCACAACTGCCAAAGTTGAGTGATGTTTTGATTGACCAACCAAGAGCCATAGACAATAAGCGCTTTATAAAAAGAATGGGCAAGCTGACGAATGAACAGGTCATTCAACTCAAAGAAAATTTGAAAATTATTTTAGATTTATAACAAAGCACCACAATTAACATTGCATTGGCAATGTGGCGAGGCAAAGAATATATTCTCAGCGTTTTGTTCACTGTTCAGCTTCGGTATTGGCTAATATTTTCATGTTTCAATGCTAAAGAACGAATAATGCAATATAACAGAATAAACAATAAGCTTTTGTATCCTTAATCTGCAAATGCAGTGGGCAGAAGGAACACGGAAAACAGCTATATCGTTAATGCGGAGCCGTTAAGTAAAAAGTATCGGGCAATTGAATGGTAAGTGTGTTTTTAACAGGATTTGTAAATAGCCACACCTATTTGTTAACGAGCATGTTGTTGTCATCCGGTGGGATTGTTATTAGTAGTATTAGGGTCTGGTATTTGATCAGAAAGTGTTGTAAAAACAGTAGGATAGTTATTCTTTTTACCCCCATCTATTCCCTTTACATTCATGGAAAATTGATATAAATAACCGGCTTTAAAAGG